>FWPV01013491.1_pt1 | contig 12254 bp, 7 predicted proteins | sample 2228371 | NCBI WGS metagenome assembly FWPV01 (sample SAMEA103939776, study PRJEB20133) | metagenome | reverse complement strand
TTTTATTAGCAAAAGTAAATAGTTAAAGCATAATACAAATTACCTATTACCTAAAAAAATTATATGCAAGTATCTGAAATTATGACTAGGGAAGTGGTAAGTGTTGGTCCCGATGACAAGTTAGTTTATGTGGCTAACGTTCTTGAAAGAAATGGCTTTAATGGTGTGCCGGTAGTCGAAGGAAAAAAGGTGCTTGGAATGATTACTGAAAATGATTTGATATCTCGAGGTTCAACTTCTTTCCATATTCCTTCACTAATTCGAATTTTTAAGGATCTTCAGTTAGATAAGAGCAAAATAAATTATTCTGATAGCTTAGAATCAATATTAAAGGCAAGAGCAGAATCGGTAATGAATAGGGACTATGTCTCTGTTTCTCCAGAGACAAAAATTATTGAATTAGTCAAGGTTTTTCAGGAAAAAAAAGTTAATCCAATTCCGGTTGTAAATAAAGAGAAGGAATTAGTAGGAATTATAAGTATGTCCGACGTTTTAAAAATATTAGGTTATTTTCAAGAGCAAGAAATTGATTTTCTAAGCTCTTTTAAGGAAAATTAAAATTATTTTTAGATGAAATAAATATGTTTATTAAAAATTTTGCTAAAAAAATGAGTAATTTAAAGAAAAACAAAAAAGATATTAAGCAAAGGGAAATAGACACTTCTCTAGAAAAAACAATAAGTGTAGTTAAAAGGAATTATCTTCTTATATCTGACATTGAAGTAAAAGCCTGGAAGGCTTATTTAATTATTGCTTTTGTAGCTGGTTTTGCAGCGGCACTAATCTGGGGAGTGTATTTTTCTATTTATCAAAAATCGGTAGCTAAATTAGCGCTGGAAGCCAATGATGTTTCTCTTATCGCTTGGGCTGATTCAGCTATTCATAAAAAAGGGGAAAGGTTTTCTATTAGTATTTATCTAAATACGGATAAAAGAAATATTGTTGCTGTTCAAGCTGTTTATAGTTACAATAAAAGTCTTTTAAATCTGCTCAGCGCTGAAACGACTGAATCAGATTTTCCATTTGAAGTAGCAAATTCTTATAACAAAGATAACAAAGATGATAAAGATAAGGGGGAAGGGCTTATTGCCCTTGCGAAACCCACGCCCGGAGTGAACGGAAGTCGAATAAAAGTTGCCAAACTTAATTTTGAAGCTCTAGGAGATATAAATGAACCAACAGTAAAACTGAAACTAGATTCATTTAAAGCTGTTTCGGATAGTGCTGCAATCGTTGATGATGCAAAGGGAACCAATATCTTAGCTAAAACTTTGAATGACTGGCTAAAGGGACAAGAAACAATTAATTATGATACTCTTAAAACTACAGCTCTAAGTGATAATGTAGTTTTTATTATTCTTGATAAGAATAAGTTATCCTATGGCGGTAATTACCTAATTGAGAGGAGATTAAAGAATCAAAGTAACCATAGCATTATTGGAGAAGTTAATAATTCAGAAAGCTATTTTATAGATAATTCGGTTCGGCCAGGGAAGATTTATTATTACCGAGTTTGTCAGGTTAATCTAAATGGAGAAAAAGAATGTAATCCAGAAGTAAAAGTAAAAACATTAAGTAAGAAAAAAATTCTTAAAACTCGCTTAATAGCTACGTATCAAAATGGCAAAATAGATTTAAGCTGGCCGGTTATTTATCCGAATGATTTTGAAGTTTTCCTTCAGAAAAGAAGAGGTATCTTAAAGAAATTTGCTACGGTTGCTAAAATTTCGGCGGGAGTTAATTCTTATCAGGATGAAAATGTTAAGGAAGGAGAAAAATATACGTATCGTTTAGCTGTGAAGGCAAAAGGGAAAAAGTCCCAATATTCTTATTATGTTTCTGTAAGAGCAAGATAATAAAAAAAAGCTATCTATTTCTTCTTAGAGTATAGCAAGGATATGTTTTGGAGATTATTATAGTTTTATGGTTGATACTCATGCTCATCTCAATTTTTCTCAGTTTGACGAAGACCGCGAGGAAGTGATCTCGCGGTTTTTTGAAGATGGAGGGGGGGCGATTATAAATGTGGGAGTGGATTTAGAGCGGAGTCGGAAAAGCATTGAGCTTGCGGATAGATATGAGAAGGTATACGCGAGTGTAGGATTACATCCGGATTATTTTTCCGAAAATTTAATCCTAGATAAGGTTAAACTTTTTCCTTCCTTGATTGAAACTATTAGAATTCCGCAGGGCCAAACTTTAAAGGATTCCTCAAAATCAAATCTTTTCTTCGGGTTAAAGGAACTAGCAAAGAATGAAAAAGTCGTGGCGATTGGGGAGACGGGATTGGATTATTTAAGAATTGGAAGAAGCGGAGAAGTTAATAAAATAAAAGAGAGACAAAAAAAAGGGTTTTTGGCGCAGGTTGAAATTGCAAGAGAATTAGATCTTCCGGTGATTGTGCATTGCCGGGAGGCGTGGAAGGATCTATATGAAGCAATATCTTCATTTTTAAGGTTTAGCCTTAAAAATGGAAATTCGACTCCTGTTTCGTCTAAGGCTCAACCTTTTGGTAAAGGTTCAACCTTTCCCTTGTCCCGATTAAATCGGGACAATTCCTCAAGGTTGAACCTTTGCGGGATTCCTCAAGGTCGAACCTTGACGAAGTTTGTTCTTCACTGTTACTCCGGTGATAAGAAAGATACGGAAAAATTCTTGGAACTCCCAAACGTATATTTTTCCTTTTCCGGAAATATTACTTATCCCAAACCTATTGAGAAAGCCAAGCGATTCGAGGAGATAATAAAAATGATCCCTCTTGACAAAATTATGCTTGATTCTGACGCGCCGTTTCTGGCGCCCCAAGAGTTTCGGGGAAAGAGAAACGAGCCGATATTTGTTAAATATATAGCTAAAAAAATAGCTGAGATAAAAAGCATCAGCGAAGAAGAGGTGGAAAAAGTGACGGATGAAAACGCGGTAAAGTTTTTTGGGATCTAGTCTCTACGAACTACGAAAATCTCTACGAATTACGAACATATACGAATGTACGAACTATATCAGACGAAAAACGTCTTTTTTGTTATATAAAATCAGTTTTCGTACATTCGTAAAATTAGTAATTCGTAGAGATTTCCAAAAGGTTCACTTCAATATATAATTGGGGTATGCCCGGCAGTGAAAATTTGACTGGCCTTTGGCCAACAAAATATTATGTCGGGTTAGAAAACATTTTTTGGATTCATAATTAAAATTGGGAATTTGACTCTGAATTTGCCAAAGTCAAATTTCTTCTGTCGGGTATGGCGATTGAATCAATAAAGCCTCTTATAGAAGCAAGAAATTTGGAAATGGTTTTCAACCAAGGAAAGTCAAATGAAATCAAGGCTCTCTATAATATAAATCTCAAGATATATCCTCACGAGTATGTCATATTTTTTGGTCCTTCCGGATGCGGAAAATCCACGCTTCTTTATACATTGGCGGGATTTCAAAAGCCAAGCGATGGCGAGATTATTGTTGATGGACAAGATATAAATAAATTTAGCAAAAAAGAAAAAGTGGAGTTCCATCGCCGGAAAATCGGAATGGTTTTCCAATCATTTTTTTTGATACCAACACTCAAAATATTGGACAATATTTGTCTTCCTAAGGTGTTTATCGGTGTGGGAGCAAAAGAGCGCGAAAAGAGAGGGAGGGAACTTTTGGAACGCTTCGGCATCAAAGAACAAGCGAATAAATTTCCAGTGGAGCTTTCTGGCGGACAAAAGCAAAGGGTGGCGATCACGAGAGCTCTTATGAATGACCCGGATATCTTGATTGCCGATGAGCCGGTGGGCAATCTTGACTCAAAAGCGGCTTTCAACGTGATGAAAATTCTTCAGGAGCTCAACGAAAAAGATAAAAAAACAATTATTCTCGTCACTCACGATCCTACCCATCTTTCCTTTGGAAACAGGGTTGTGCATATGAGCGACGGGAGAATCATAAAAATCGAAGAAGTGATAGAAAAAAAGGAGGCAGTACTGAAAGGAGAAGAAGAGATAATTGTTAAAAAAGAAATGGTGGATCCAGAAGTGCAAATGTTGATGAAGTCTTTTGGAAGTTTTTCACCGAGTCAGCTGGGAATGCTTCTTGTTCCTTTCAAGGCTCAGGAATTTCTCTCACATATTTTTTTCAATGTTCCTGAAGAGCAGATAAGCATTGCCAGAAACAAACTACAAGAAGTGATTAGCGGGCGGACAACGGTTGAGGAATTTGAAAAATTTCTTGATCAGGAAGAGAGGAAAGGAGGTTTGAATTGGGACAGAAGAATTGTGAAAAAAGTCGTGAGTCGGGTTAAAGATATTTTGGAAATTTCAAAAAAGATTGGCACTGGAAAGATTGAAGATTCTTCACTCGCAGTTGCGAAATACACAGCTAGGCTTTTAAAGCTTCATTTTACGGATGAGGAAATTGTCAATCTTGCCCGGATTGTGCGCCTGCGAATTGAAAACAAACTCTCGATCGTTGAGCTTCGCAAAAGCCTGGATCGGCCGGTGAGCGAACGTGGAATGGGACTTGACAAAAGAACAGCCACCAAAATCGCAAGGGAGATTGAGATATTGATGTTGGCTCGGTTCGCGGCATAAGATAATCTCTGCGAACTACGAACAAATACGAAAATACGAAAATGAAAACAAAACGAAATATCATATATACTGATGAATGTTATGGGATAATGGGAATGATATTCGATGTTTTCAGCTCCTGTGGACTCGGGCATAAGGAAAAAGTATATCAGAAAGCGATTGCGGAAATATTCAAAGAAAACAACGTTGATTTCAAGGAGCAAGTGAGGGCAAAACTAATTTTTAGAGGCAAAGAAATAGGGTTATATATTCTTGATTTCGTAGTTTTCGGAAAAATAACAATAGAGCTAAAACAGAAAAGTTTTTTTGCACCACGGGATATAAAGCAATTGTATTCTTACTTGAAAGCAACTGGTTTGAAATTGGGAATCCTAGTTCATTTTACGCAAAAAGGCGCGCAATACGAAAGAATAGTAAATCTCAAATAATTTCTATTTTCTTATTTGTTCGTAGTTTATAGAACAATTATGAAGTCAAGCGATCTTCTCAAACTTTCCACCCGTATGTTCAAAGCCAGAACCGGCCGGACGGTGTTGACGATTTTGGGCATGGGAATTGGAATTGGAGCCATTCTTTTTTTGGTGGGGTTGGGATACGGCCTTCAGAATGTACTTTTGAAAACCATCACCACTTCCGATTCGCTTCTCGCGCTTGACGTTTCCGCAGACAAGGAGAAAGGATCAAAGTTGGACGAAGCGGCTGTCCAAAATTTCAAAAATATCGAGGGTGTGGCGGAGGTGGCTCCGGTTCGTGATATTCAGGCTCAGCTCAAGTTTGGGGATATTGCTACAGACGGGACAGCTGTGGTGACAAAACCGTCTCTTTTGAAGCTTGAGGGGAAAAAACTAATGGTCGGTTCGGAAAATTTTGAAGAAGGCGCGAATAAAATGGTCATTTCTTCAGCCTTTTCGAATCTTTTCAATATGTCCCCGGAGGAAATGAAAGGGAAAACAGCAAGCTTTAGCCTTTTTTTGCCAAGTAGTGAAAATGTTGCGCAAGGAGGGAAACAAAAACTTGAAAGGAGAGAGGTTGAGAGACAATATGAGATCGTGGGGGTGATTGAGAACGAGGAACTTTCTTTTTTTGTTGCGGCGGGAGAGTTGAATCAGATTTTTTCGGGAACCGAGTATTCGCGCGTCAAAGTGAAATGCCGCTCGAGCGATGTCCTTGATTCGGTGAAAGAAAAAATAATTGAAGAAAAATATTTTGTTTCCTCTCTTTCTGATACGGTAAAAGAGGTGAACAAAATGTTCAATATCGTGAAAATAATCCTGGCGCTTTTTGGAACAGTGGCGCTTCTTGTGAGTGCCATAGGAATGTTCAACACGATGACTGTGGCGCTTCTTGAACGCACCAAGGAAATCGGGATCATGAAATCAATTGGCGCTTCGGAAATTGACATCCTGCTTATTTTTCTCATTGAGTCGACGGTGATGGGTTTTTTGGGCGGAGTGAGCGGGATAATCCTGGGGATTGTTTCCGGGAAAGCGGTGAATCTGGTTTTGAATGTCATTGCCTGGAAATTGGGAGGGCAAGCCGTTTCACTTTTTTATTTCCCGCTTTGGTTTGTTCTTTTCGTGATTGGTTTTTCCATTTTTGTCGGCTTTCTCACGGGACTGGTTCCGGCGCGAAGAGCCAGTGTGATTGATCCGCTGGATGCGCTGCGATCGAAGTAATGCTTTACGAATTACTAATCTCTTGCGAATATACGAATAGATTTTAATAAAATAAAATGAAGAAATATAGCTTCGGGAAAATTTTATTTTTTATAACGATTATAACTTTCGTTGTTGCTTCCTTTTTGTTTTTCAAAATCTATTTTACAAAAAATACCGAAGACAGCAATGAGATTACGGCGAAAATCACGACGTCCGAAGGACAAGTGCTGGGAGAAGAAGAGGAAGTATATCCGAATAAATTTAGGAGCGATAACTATCGCTTGCCCCAACTTGGTTTTGGCGGTGGCTTGACAGCTTTTTATCCGGGATTGGGCGAGCCGTTGGGGCCGCTTGATATCAGCAGTGTTCAAAGTGAAATTGTCAAAACAAAAGATAAAAAAGAACTCCAGTTGATCATCAACTGGAAAACGGAACGGCCAACAATTTGTCGGATTGATTATCAAAAAAGCGGTGGAACGGCTAAGTCCATTCAGGAAGAATTTTTTGCTATTGAGCATAGCGCAGTTTTGGAGAAATTGGAGAGTTCCTCTACCTATCAATATACGATAACAGCAAAAGATAAGCTGGGAGGCGAAACTAACTCAGATAAATACGCGGTCTATACCGGTGCTCCGGAAGTTTCATTTCTTGATCTCATCGCGAGCGCTTTCAAAAGCGCGTTCAGTTGGGCAGTGAAGTGAGATCTTTACGAATTACGAACAATTCGAAATTACGAATGTTTTGGTCCTTGGTAACGAAGCTGTGGGCGTTGAGTCTGGCTATGGGTCATTAGTCATTAGACATTTACCAATAACTCAAAACTAATGACTTGTCCCACCTGCCTGCCGGCAGACAGGTTGTCAGTGATCCAATTACTAATAACTCGTTAATAGTTCTTAGAGACTACTAAAAAAGTTTGCCATTTTTTGGAAGTCGACTTGACAAAACTGCTCGAGGGTTGAGTAGAATTTATTTTCAGAGAAAATGGCAATTTGGAGCGATTATTGCCATTTTACAAAATCCGATATTAGCTTAATTTGTGAGAAACTACAAATCCGATATTTTTTTAATTTAGATGAAAAATGATGAGTAAAGTTTAGGATATAATGGAGCGGCAAATTGGAAACATAAATTGTCAAAATTTCGCGCGAAATTTAGAAAAGTATTTTAAATAAAAAACAAAAATTTTTCGTTTAGAAAAAAAGTGCTCCTTTTTTCAAGAAAGGACTTTTTTTTATTGTTGAAAAAAATATAATTTTTTATAGATTAAAAACTTCGTTAAATCTCACAAATAAAAGAAAAAACGTGGCTGGAAATAAAAGTGACAATCAATATCAAAATAGAGCGGAGAAGAGAGGATTCTTCGGGCGTTTTTTCTCATTCAAAAAAGACATAACGGGAGGACTAATAAGAGGAGGTGAAAAGAGCGGCGATGACAAGCGGGAAATTGAGAAGAAAATTCGGGCTGTTCGCAAGCGGCTCAACAAGCTTTATAAGGATAGCCAGGTGATTGAAAAGAAAAAATTCAGCGCAGTAAGCATTTTCAAGAAAGACTTGAAGGAGACGAGCGTGATGAGAATTTTGAAGGGAGCAAAAAAACAAAAAAGGAAAAAAATGTTTGAAATTGAAAAAGCGGTTCTGGCGGCGGCGGCATCGGCCCGAAAAAGTTTTTCCCAAATCGTGAAAAAAATATCTGTGGTTCGTGAGAATAAATTTGAAGCGGCGATGAAAAACAGAAAAATCAAACCGGAGATTCAAGAGAAAAAGATTGAAATCAAGTCCGCGGGAGTAATCAAGTCCAATAAAAAAATAGAGACAGCGCCAACCATTGAAACAGAAAAGATTTTGGAACAAGAGGAAAATCTTGACGAGGAATTGGTTCCACTTTCTCAAATTGCCAAGGAATCAAAATACTCAAGAGAATATCTTGGATATCTTGTTCGACAAAAGAAACTGAAAGCCGACAAAGTGGAAGGAGAATGGAGAACGACCCGAAAGTGGGTGAAGGAGTTCAGTGAACAAGCGGAAGAAAAAAAGAAAAAATTGCGCCGGGATCTTTCTCAAAAGTTAGGAGGAAAAAAACCAACTCTTGCGTTTCCAAAAGTGAGTTTCAGATATCGCCGACTGGATTTTGGACAGGTAAGGATGCTTACGGGATTGACGGCGCTGGTTTTGTTTTTGGCGGCGGCGAGTTTTGCAAACGCTGATCTTGCCAGCTGGCGCGACAGGGCGGCGGAAAAAATTCTTGTTGCCTATAACGCAACAATCGGAAAAGTGATTGAAAATTTTCCAGAAACTGACAAACAACTGGCTCATGGAATTCACGTCTTGAAGATCGGAACAGACAAGATAAATTCTTTGGCAAACGCGGTGATGGGGCGCGGCAAAGTCAGAGAGTATGAAAAAAGAACAGGGTTGACTATTCGCGGGGAAGACGAAGAAAAAGAAAATCTGGTGAGATCTGAAGAGGAGGCGATCGGGGGAATCGTGGCAGGGGAATCAAATCGGGGATATTTTGGAGATTGGGGAAACAGGGGAGGCGTAGTCCTCGCCGAAACAACTGCGCTTCTCGAAAACATCGGCGACATTGAAGTGGATGCGTATATCCTTGACAAAAACAATCGCGAAGTTCCAAACGGAGAATATGATGTCCGTTTTTCTCTCTATTCTCTTGACCGGACCGAAATCGATCCTTACCCCTCGGACACCGATCAAGCCAGCCGCGTCTGGGAAGAAACGCAAAAGGTGAAGATTCAAAATGGACTTCTCACAACTTATCTCGGACAAGTAAATCCTCTTCCAACCAGTTTTAATTTTGCCAGTCAAAAGTATTATCTTGGTATTCGGGTAGGGGAAGATCCGGAAATGGTTCCTCGAAAACGTATCGGCGCCGTGCCGCTTGCTCGAACCGCCATGAACATCGCGGGGCAGGCCATTGGAAACGCAGCCGGAAACATCCCTCTTTCAAATGGAACTTTGAACACAAACTTGAATGCCGATCTTTTGGATGGAAAACACGCGAGCTATTTTCAAGTGGCGGGAAATTATCAGCCGGCGGGATCTTATGACAACTATCTTTTTTGGAAACTGCAAGCCTCGGCAACGGACGCTGGTCAGCAGATCAAAACTAAAAAGAGCGCCATATTCGTAGGCGCGGACGGAATTGTCACGACGCGGACTTTGAACACTTTGACTATCTCTCCAGTCTATGGATCAACAGACAACACCATCGCTCAAGGCAGCACGCCTATCATTGTGAACACCACTGGCAACTTGCAGGGGGGTGGAGCGGGAACGGCCGGCGGGGGAATTTCTCTCACCCTTGACACGGTGGCGAGTCCCACCTTTACAGATATAACCGCCAACGGGAATTTGAATTTGACCACTTCAACTAATCTCATCTTTGGAGGAACAACGTCGCTGGGGGAGGCGACCTCCGCCACAGATTCAGGGGCATATCTTATTGGGGTTTCAACAGCGGGTTTTGGAAATTCTGCTTCAACAAATGTTCAGGATGTCCTAGCCGATTTTGACCTAGCCATTTCCGGAGCTGGAATCAATGCTGTTGGATCAAGTGCTAATTTCATCGCTAAGTTTCAAGCTCCTAACACCATCACTAATTCTCTTCTTTATGACAATGGAACAAACGTGGGAGTTGGAACCAGCGCGCCGGAAGCCAAACTAACTGTGGCTGGAGGCTTCGGTTTTCTGGAAGGTGGAGCTAGTCCGCAGTACTATACCTATTTTCAAGGAGGCGACCAGTCGGGAAATTTGACTTATACCTGGCCAACTAATTATCCAGCTGGGGATGGTTATATTCTTACTTCTCTTTCAAATGGGGTTCTTTCATGGTCTGAACCAGGAGCAGCTGCTATTTCCCTGGGAAGCACAATTCAGGGTGGGGCAACTCCAGGATCAGTCCTATATATCGATGGTGAAAATAAGTTGGCTCAAGATCCAGCCAACTTTTTCTGGGATTATACTAACAAGAGACTAGGAATTGGCACTAGCTCTCCCGTCTACAAACTTGATGTAGTTGGCAACATCAACACCAGCGGAACCTACTATGCCGGTGGAACCCCGGGACTCTCCGCTTCCGTCTCTGGTCTCACCTTCACCAGCGGTCTCTATACCTCCGGCTCAATCACCGGATTTGTTCCCACCTCAAGGCAACTCACCATAAACGGAACCAGCTATGACCTCAGCGCTGACCGATCCTGGAGCGTGGGAACGGTTACCGGCACTGGCACCCAATATCAGCTGGCCTACTGGAACGCCTCCAGCCAGCTTGCCGGCTCCAACAACTTCTACTTTAACGGCACCAATGTGGGAATCGGCACCACAGAAGTGGGAACCTACAAACTAAATATTGCCGGCAATGTAAATATCGGAGGCACCATCTCCGGCGCCACCTGGCAAGGGTCTGACATCGACATCTCCGATTACACCAATCTGGCCGTGGGAGGAACCCTCCTTAATCTCACCGGCGACACTCTCTCCCTTAAAGAGGGGACGCTCACCAACAATCGGCTTTGCACCTATGTCGAAGGAACAGGACTGGTCTGCGACACCCTGGCCAGCACTATCACCGGCTTCTGGGATCTTTACGGAAATGATATTGCCAACAACAACTCTGGAAACGTCGGCATCGGCACCACCAATCCCCAATACAAACTGGAAGTGGCCGGAACCTTCAAAGCCAACACCACCGCTCCCGTCTTTGGCTCTTACACGCTTACCATTCCCGCCACCGGAACCGTGGCTCTGGGAACCGGAACAACTAACTATGTGGCTTACTGGAGCAATGCCAATACCCTCACTTCCGAACAATATCTCTCGGTTGTAAGAGGCGGCACCGGAACCGGCTCTCTCACCGGAGTCCTCAAAGGAAACGGAACGGGAGCTTTCACCGCTATGACCGGAACCACTAACTACCTCACTCGCTGGACAGACGCCAACACCTTAGGAATCGGATCTGTTTATGACAACGGAACCAATGTGGGAATCGGCACCACCGCAGTCGGAACCTACAAACTAAATATTGCCGGCAACCTTAACGTGGGAGGCACTTACTATGTAAACGGAACAGCCGGAGGTTCAACTACCACCGGAGGACTTACCTTTACCGGAGGACTCTACACCAGTGGAACTTTACCAACTGGTCTTCCCGCCAACGGCACCATCACCGGTCAAACTCTCTACTGGAACGGCTCCAGCTGGACAGCCAGCTCAAATCTCTTCAATGACAATACCAACGTAGGAATCGGCACCACCAATCCCCAATACAAACTGGAAGTGGCCGGAACCTTCAAAGCCAACACCACCGCTCCCGTCTTTGGCTCTTACACGCTTACCATTCCCGCCACCGGAACCGTGGCTCTGGGAACCGGAACAACTAACTATGTGGCTTACTGGAGCAATGCCAATACCCTCACTTCCGAACAATATCTCTCGGTTGTAAGAGGCGGCACCGGAACCGGCTCTCTCACCGGAGTCCTCAAAGGAAACGGAACGGGAGCTTTCACCGCTATGACCGGAACCACTAACTACCTCACTCGCTGGACAGACGCCAACACCTTAGGAATCGGATCTGTTTATGACAACGGAACCAATGTGGGAATCGGCACCACCGCAGTCGGAACCTACAAACTAAATATTGCCGGCAATGTAAATATCGGAGGCACCATCTCCGGCGCCACCTGGCAAGGGTCTGACATCGACATCTCCGATTACACCAATCTGGCCGTGGGAGGAACCCTCCTTAATCTCACCGGCGACACTCTCTCCCTTAAAGAGGGGACGCTCACCAACAATCGGCTTTGCACCTATGTCGAAGGAACAGGACTGGTCTGCGACACCCTGGCCAGCACTATCACCGGCTTCTGGGATCTTTACGGAAATGATATTGCCAACAACAACTCTGGAAACGTCGGCATCGGCACCACCAATCCCCAATACAAACTGGAAGTGGCCGGAACCTTCAAAGCCAACACCACCGCTCCCGTCTTTGGCTCTTACACGCTTA
>FWPV01013490.1_pt1 | contig 12254 bp, 12 predicted proteins | sample 2228371 | NCBI WGS metagenome assembly FWPV01 (sample SAMEA103939776, study PRJEB20133) | metagenome | reverse complement strand
GGAGATATCCGGAGAGAACACAGAGATAGATAAACTTGTAGTAGAGAGGATGATAGACCCCATGCTCCACCTGGTAAGGAATGCCATAAGTCACGGTATTGAATCGGAAGATGAGAGGGTATCTTCAGGTAAACCAAGGGAGGGCAGGATCAGGCTCAGTGCCCATACCTCAGGAGACTCGGTTGTAATAGAGATAGAAGACGACGGTAGGGGCGTAGATATAGACAAGGTCATATCAAAGGCAAAATCAACAGGCATAGTCCCTGAGGATTTTTCATTGCCCTCTATGGGGAGGGATAGGGAAATCCTTAATATCATCTGCTCATCGGGTTTTTCTACAAGGGATGAGGCAGATATGGCAAGCGGCAGGGGATTCGGTATGAACATAGTCAAAAATGCCGTAGACGAACTGGGAGGACAACTATCTCTTGAGACAGAGCCCGGTAAAATGACCCGTTTTATAATAACCCTGCCTCTTACCCTTGTGATAGTAGATGCCCTTATACTTTCTTCAGGAGGACAGTTATTTGCCATCCCGCAGCCATCTGTGAGAGAGGTTATTGAGATTGAGAGGGATAAGATAACGATCATGGAAAATAATGAAATCACCATATACAGGGGGATGCCATTGCCGATTGTAAGGTTGAGCAGACTCTTTGGCCTGAATGAAAACTACGGTCAGATCATATACGGCCTTGTGCTGGGCAGTGGTTCAGCACAGGTAGGCGTGATGGTAGAGCAGGTGATTACAAAGAGGGAGATAGTGGTAAGACCTGTTACAGACCCCCTTGTATGTGTAAAAGGTATTGGAGGGGCAACAGAATTGGGGGACGGTAAACCTGTGCTCATACTCAATGCCTCTGACCTTGTAGATATGGCGGTCAGGAGGTGATGCCGTGTTGATGAAAACCCATGAAAGCAGTAAATGGTTTAAGGATGATTTTAAAAGAATAGATATAATGTTGAAAGGAGGTGGACTCAATGCCCGATGAAAAGGATAATTACATACTCTTTAAGCTCAAGGGCACTACATATGCTGTAAAGAGCAACGACGTCCAGCAGATGGAGATGGTGGAGCATATTACACCTGTCCCAAATGCACCGGCATTTGTAGAAGGGCTTGTTTTTTTAAGGGGTCAGGTGATACCTGCCATTAACCTGAGGGCAAGGTTCGGATTTGAAAAGATAGAATACGATATAAAGACAAGGCTTATCGTGGTTCAGAAGGGCAATAGAAGGGTAGGTCTGATTGTAGATAATGCCCGTGAATTTGTCTCCATACCGAACGATGTAATCACCCCACCACCTGAGGCAATATCAGGTTTAAGCGGTAGATACCTGGAAGGCATTGCCACCCTTGGTGACAGGCTTGTCCTTATATTGAACATAGAAGAGGTTTTAAACCTTACAGACACCATCAAAGCCATTTTAGAGGAAAATAAATGAAGGAGGGACGATCATGGCAAATAAAAAGGAAACAACAAGGATAAATAAGGCCAATAAAAAGGAGAATGAAACCGCAAAGACCGGCAGCCAAAGCCCATCCCGAATAAGAGAGTATGCAAGGGAGCTTACAAAGAGGGAGGAAGACCTTTCGAGAATAAATACGAGGATAAGGGAAGATGCTGAGGCACAGGTTCGTAAACTCGATGATGCCATAAAACATCTAAACGAAATTACACTGGTGGCAAGAGAGACCGAATCCCAGGCAGAATCCATTGCTGCATCTGCAGAAGAGCATGCCTCCTCCATAAACGAGATGGCAGCGTCCATAGAACAGGTCACGGCAAGCATGGTAAGCCTTACCACGTCCATTGGCGAGACCTCTTCGTCCATAACAGAGACATCGGCATCCATTCAAAGCGTAGCAGAGAATACCAGGGAGATGGCTACATCTGCTACCCAGGTTACTGCATCCATGGCTGAGATAGCAGAGTCTATGAAACACGTAAGCACAGAAACAGACTCCCTTGTAACCTCCATCAATGAGACTGCATCTACTATAGATGAGATGGCACGTTCTATCCAATCTGTGGCCCAAAATGCAGAAGACCTTGCCCTGGCAGCAGAGCAGACCACATCCTCTATAAACGAGATGGCAGCATCCATAGAAGAGGTATCTGCCACATCGGAAAACCTTGCATCTTTAGTGGAACAGATCTCTGCCTCTATTGAACAGACTGCCCGTTCTGTTCAATCTGTGGCATCCAATGCAGAAAAGATAAGCGAATCTGCCTCTGCCTCTGCCTCTACAGCCACAGAACTTGACCGTTCTGTCCACTCTGTTGCCAATCTTGCCAGGACAGCCGATGAGATAACAAGGCGTGCGGCCAGGGATGCCCAGGAGGGAGGTTCAACCATAGAGAAATCCATTCAAGGTCTCGTAAAGATAAAGGAGACCATGAAACAGTCTTCCATAGTTATAAAAGACATGGGTAAACGCTCATCCGAGATAAGCAGTATCGTAGATACTATAAACCTTATAGCAGAGAGGACAAACCTCCTATCCCTTAATGCATCCATTGAGGCAGCCCGAGCAGGAGAGGCAGGGAGGGGTTTTGCCGTTGTTGCCGAAGAGATAAGAAACCTTGCAGAGCGTTCAGCCAAGGCAACTTCCGACATAGCAGGTATTATAAAGGCATTCCAAGAGGTTGCCCAGGAGGCAGTGGCATCTACCAATGAAGGCATGAAGGTAGCAGAAGAAGGCGGTAACCTTGCCGAGGATGCGGGTAAGAGCTTGAAAAAGATACTTCTCGGGATAGAGGAGACTGCGCAGCTGGTGAACCAGATATCCACTGCCACAAACGAGCAATTAACGGCAAGCCAGAACCTTGTAAATGAATCCAATGTAACAGCATCGCAGTCAAAGCAGATAGCTGCCTCCACGGGAGAGCAGACCAAGGCAGTTCAGAGCATGGTGCAGATAGGCGGGCAAATGCGCAGGATTGCCCAACAGGTCTCCCAGGCCATGGCAGAGCAGGCAAAGGCATCAAGGGATATCATCAAGGCTGCCCAGAATACCAATAATTTTGCCTCTCAGGTAAGCAGGTCAACAAAGGAACAGGCAAACGGCGCAAACCAGATCGTCCAGGCCATGGATAATATGAGAAAGGCTACAGGTGCCATATCAAGGGCCATATCTGAACAGGCAACAGCAGGAGAGCAGGTATCCCGTGAGGCACAGAGGCTTTCAAGGCTCATCGATGGTATAAGTAAGGCAATGGGTGAGCAGGCAACTGCTGCCAATGAGATAACAAAGGCAGTAGAGAATATGAGAAGGCAGGCAGACCAGACCACAAAGGCCATGAGTGAACAATCCAGGGCTATGAAGGATATAAACATTGCCACAGAGAACATATCAAAACAGATAAAAGGTATCACAGTGTCCAATAAAAAACAGATCGAGCTGGGAAATAAGGTAAATGAAATAGTATCGGAGATCAGGAGACTTTTGGAGAGGAATACAGAGGCCATCCACGAGTCCATGGATATTACGGCAAACATCCTTGAAAAAATAAAAACTCTTGATATCCTAATGGAAAGGATGGGTTGACGACCTTTTTCTGAAGAGCTATTTATAGTTTAAAATTAAAGAAGGTGCTTATGGACTCTTTAGGGATATTTACAACCGATAGGGACCTCAGGGTCACAACATGGGATACATGGCTTGAGAAAGCTACTGGTATCTCAGGGTCAGATATAAAGGGTAAACCCCTGTATGAAGTAATACATGACCTTGACAAGAGGAATCTCGGCAAGAGATTCAAAAATGTCATTGAGAACGGTGTAGTTGAGGTATTATCCCCTGTATTTCATCACTATCTCATACCATGCAGACCATTGAGCCCTTCCAGGTTTTACGAAAACATGCAGCAGAGGGTAACCATTGCCCCTTTGAAAGAGAACGAGATCATCGTAGGCACCATTGTCACCGTAGAAGATATGACAGAAAAACTGGAAAGGGAGAGGTTATATTCGGAGAAGCTAAAAAGCACCAGTGAGGTGGAACGTTTGTCTGCAGTGCAGATGATTGTCCAGGAAGAGAAGATAGAGCAGAAGGATATTATAAAAGATGTATTGAAGGACGAGAGCTGGCGGGTAAGAAAGGTGGCTGTTGAGGGGTTAAAGAAGAGGACAGATTCTGAGATAGTGGGATCGCTCCTTAAGGCATTGAAGGAAGAGCATCACAATATAAATGTCTTAAACAGTGCCATTCAGATACTTACCATGAGCGAACTAAATGTAGTGGATACACTCATTGATTTCCTCTCTTCCGATGACCATGAGCTACGTCAGTATGCTGCCCTTTCACTGGGCGAGATAGGGGATAAGAAGGCCATCCGCCATCTTATAGTTGCCTTAAACGATGCAGACCCCAACGTCCGCTATCATGCCATAGAGGCCCTGGGTAAGATGAAGGCAAAAGAGGCCATAGAGACCATACTCAATATAGTGGAGACAAGGGATTTCTTCCTTGCCTTTCCTGCCATAGACGCACTGGTGAATATAGGCGACGAAGGGGTAGCACCTAGGATAGCAGCCCTTCTCCACGATGAGATGCTGGCAGGCCCTGCCATAGATGCCCTTGGTGCACTAGGCAGGGAGGGTGTAGTTCCCCTCCTTGCTTCTGCCATCAATGAGGGCGATAGCCATATCGAGTCCATACTAAAGGCAATAATTGCCATCTATGACCGTTATAATGAGCAATACGGCGAAGGGACTGTTATTGCCGATATAGTGAAAAAGACCATAGATAAGAAAGGGGCAGAAAAGATAATCGCCCTTATGGATGATGCCTCAGATGAAACCCTCCATTTGATAGCCACTTTCCTTGGATGGCTGGAGGGTGAAGACATAGACATAGCCCTCACGAGGATACTGGGCAAGACCTCGGCAAGGAAAGAGATTATAGACTCTGTTGTCAGACATGGACAGCAGATTGTAAACCTCCTTATTGACCAGGTAAATTCAGATGACATAGAGATCCGCAAATCAGCCATAATTGCCCTTGGTCTTATAGGAAATAACAGGGCGGTCCCAGCCATTATATCTGCCCTGGAAGATGAGCCTGATGTTGCAGTAATTGCAGCAGGAGCCCTGGCAAAGATAGGCGACAGGTCTGCCTTTGAGGCCTTGATAGGTAAGTTGGGAGAGCAAGATGTAGGGGTAAGGCAGGCTGTGATATCTGCCCTTAATTCTATAGGTCACCCTCAGATGCCGCACCGCATGGTCAATCTGCTTACAGATGAAGACCCTATTGTGAGGGAGTCTGCTGTAAAGATAGCAGGTTATTTTGGCTACAGTGAGTGTATAGACCTTATATTTGAAAGATGTGGGGATGAGGCTGAGAATGTCCGCTATGCTGCTATCCAGTGCCTTCCATACCTTGATGACAGAAGGGTTTTGCCGATAATAGCAGATACATTAAAAAAAGATACACCAAAAGTCCGTGGGGCTGCTGCATATGCCCTTGGCATGATAGATGACAGAGAGGCCTTTAAATATCTAAAGGATGCCCTTAAGGATAATGACCCATGGGTGAGATACTTTGCTGTCAAGGCAGCAGGAGAAAGTGCCTATCCTGAGGCACTGGAACTTTTATTGGATATGGTGGACAATGACAGGGCAGAACAGGTGCGCATAGCAGCCATAGAGTCTATAGGCAAGATAGGTGGTGAAAAGGCAGTGTCTATTCTGTCTAAATTCTTATGGAACGAGAATTTTGATGTAGCAAGGGTGGCTGTGGCTGCCCTAGGTAGGATAAATCACCCTGATGCTGTAAATCACCTGCTTTTGGCTGTCCGTTCCAATAATATGGCCATAAAACTTGAAGCCATCCATGCCCTGGGTGAAAGAGGTGGAAAAGAGGCGGTAGAGACCTTAAAATGGTTGGCAGGTTCAGAGGAAAATGACCGCATAGCAGAGGAGGCCATAGAATCATTGAGTCGTATTGGTAGCAGGGATGCAATAAGGGCCTTAATGGAACTTACCTCTAACAAATCAAGGAAAACCTCATGTATTTCAAGACTTTCTCAGTTTATAGGGAGATACATCGAGTGGATAAGTGATGGTCTATATGACCCTAATCCTGCTGTCAGAAGTTCTGTGGTAGATGTCCTTGCAAGGATGAAACACCCTGATGCTACAGAGGCTTTGATTAAGGCCTTGGATGACCAGGATACCCAGGTGAGGCTTGCGGCAGTAAATGCCCTTGGTTATCTCGGAAGCAGATATGGCGACAAAAAGCTGGCAAGGATAGCTGTCTATGATAAAGACGAGACTGTTAGGACGGCGGCAGAGAGGGTCTTGAAACAGAGGTCAGATTATTAGATAGGGATAGACTAATAATGATGATGGCTGAGGGTTAATATGCGTTTTTATAGCGAGTCACTGGGCCTTCCCGATAATGCATTTGCCCTTTTGAGGGACCTTATAGCCGAAAAAACAGGCATATTTTATGAGAACGGAAAAAGGGATATACTGGGAGATAAACTATCTCCCCTTGTGCTTGAAAAGGGCCTTTCTTCTTTTCTGGATTACTATTATTATCTCAAATATGATGAAGAGAGCGAAAAGGAATGGGAGAAGGTCTTTGATGCATTGAGCGTCCCTGAGACGTATTTCTGGCGTGAGGTAGACCAGATTAATGCCCTAAGAGATGTCATAGCCCCTGAACATTATAGGGATACACCCCATATTCCCCTCAAGATATGGAGTGCTGCATGTGCCACAGGAGAAGAACCATATACCATAGCTATGGAACTAAACGAGGCAGGGTGGTTTGAGAAGATGTCTATAGAGATCCACGCCACAGACGCAAGCAGGAGGTCTGTAGATAAGGCAAGACAGGGATTATACAGGGAGAGGTCATTTAGAAGCACTCAACAATCCATGAAGGATAGATATTTTGTCCGAAGGGACAATAATTACGCTATAAGGGATGATATAAAGAATCTCGTAAAATTTAGTGTTGCAAATCTGTTAGAGTTTCATAAAATATATGACCTGGCAGATTCTAAGGTTATATTTTGCAGAAATGTTTTTATATATTTCAGTGAAAATGTTATACGAAAGATAGTGAGGTTTTTTTACGAACACATGCCCTCACCGGGTTATCTCTTTGTGGGCTCAGCTGAATCGCTCCTTAAAGTAACCGGTGATTTTCAGCTAAAGGAGATCGGAGGGGCATTTGCTTATGTTAAATAGATGGAGGAAGGTTTTACGGGCTTATGTGTTAAGAAGCCAGGAGGGGCTATGGAAAATATCATCCGTGTATTAATAGTAGATGATTCTGCCTATGTGCGTAAGGTTGTAAGGCAGATACTTTCAAGGAGTCCATTCATAGAGGTGGTGGGTGCTGCAAGGGACGGCGAAGAGGCACTCCAGATGGTGGAAGAGCTCAAACCAGATGTAGTTACCCTGGATTTGATCATGCCCAACCTGGATGGAGTCGGTTTCTTGAAGAAGCAGATGGCAAAAAAACCCATCCCTGTAGTCATCCTTAGCATTGCCAGTGATACCAGCGAGCTTGCATTAAGGGCACTTGACGCAGGTGCAATAGATTTTGTCCAGAAACCTACTGCCCTGGCCACAGAAAGGATCTATGAGATAGCCGATGAGATTGTGGAGAAGATAAAGGTGGCATCAAAGGTGCCCATGAAGCAGATAACCCCCTACATTGAACCAAAAGAAGTGCCTCAGGTAAGCATAGAAAAAGAAAAGGCAGAGAATGCAGATATAGTTGTAATAGGTATATCCACAGGCGGGCCTCAGGCATTGAGATTCCTCATGCCACAGATACCGGGCGATTTTCCAGTGCCTATAGCAGTGGTCATACACATGCCTGTGGGATATACAGAGGCATTTGCAAAAAAACTTGACGAGGTGTCACCTCTTAATGTTACAGAGGCAAAGGAAGGTGATGTGGTGGAAAAGGGCAGGGTATTTATTGCCCCTGCAGGCAGACACCTGACATTTAAAAGAAGACCTGACGGTGTTGTGGTGGCACATCTCGACCTAAGGCCATTCGATACCCTCCACAAACCATCTGTAGATGTGTTGTTCCGCTCTGCTGCCGAGGTTTATAAAAACAGGGTCGTCGGTGTTGTTATGACAGGCATGGGCTCTGATGGTAAGGAGGGTGCAGCATGGATCAAATCTCAGGGAGGAAAGGTCTTAACCGAGGCAGAGGAATCGTGTATTGTATACGGTATGCCCCGCTCAGTGGTAGAGGCAGGTTTAAGTGATGGAAGTTATCCACTTGATAAGATGGCAGAGGCTATTATAGAAAATATATAGATGGCAATAGGTGAAAGGAGGCTGGTGATGAAGATACTTATAATCGATGATTCGGCATTATCAAGGAGGGTATTAAAGAACATCCTTGAGAATGCAGGTCATATGGTAGTAGAGGCAGAAGATGGCATAGCAGGGATAGAGAAGTATTTCCTGAAAAGACCAGATGTGGTCTTCCTTGACCTCACCATGGAGGGTCTAAGGGGAACGGATGTATTGAAAAAGATAATGGAGATGGACAGGAATGCCAATATTATAGTAGCAACAGCAGATATACAGGCTGCCACGAGAAAGGAGGTCCTGGAAGAGGGCGCCAAAGGCTTTTTAAATAAGCCCATTACACCTGAAAAGGTCATGGATGCTTTAAATGAGATAAAAAAGAGGGGGTAAGATGATACTTACAGAAAGACAGAAGGATTCACTTAAAGAGGTTATAAACATCGCCTTTGGTAAGGCAACCTCATCCCTGTCAGAACTCACAGGACACAGGATCATAGTAGATGTCCCCAAGGTGGATATATACGATATAGGAGAGCTAACTCCTGTCCTCGGCGGTCTTGTAAAGGATGAGGTGGCAACGGTTCACCAGATATTTACAGGCCGTGTATCAGGAGATGCCCTTCTTCTCCTCGATTATGAAGGCGCAAAGGCCCTTACTGGACTTTTGACAGATGAAGAGGTCAATTCCATAGATATATCTGCCAAAGAGGTATTGATAGAGGTGGGTAATATTTTACTCAATGCATGTCTCGGCACATTCGGGAATATGCTCCAAGTCCATATCACCTTTTCTGTCCCTCGTCTACATCTAAGCCAGCTTGATGATATGCTGAGCACCCTTGTTATAGGCAAGGAAGAGCTCAGATACGCCCTTATAGTGGCCACAAGATTTCAATTGAAAAACAGTGAGATAGGCGGTTATCTTGTCATAGTCCTTGGAGTAGGGTCTCTTGACATGCTACTTGAGGCAGTGGAAAAACTGGGGTAAGGATGCTTGATGGAATTCATCTACAAAGAATCTCTATCCAACTGGATTGAAAATTATTTAGAAGAGGGTGTTTTTGCCACAGATAATGAGCTAAAGATCATCCTCTGGAACAGGTGGCTTGAAGAGAGGAGTAAGATACCTACTGAAAAGGTATTGGGAAAAAGGGTGTTTGAGGTATTTCCAGAGATTATGGAGCGTAAGGCAGATTCATACCTTCACAAGGCCTTAAATGGACAGCCGAGTATGCTCTCCCAGAGGTTTCACAGATACCTACTGCCGCTTCCACCACCTGATGATTTTATTTCATATTTTGCCAGGATGCAGCAGACAGTATATATTGCCCCGCTTTTATCTGGGATGGATGTTATAGGGACGATAACCATGATAGAGGATGTAACAGAAAGGGTCTATAGGGAAATCATCTTGAAAAGGGAGGCAGAGGCATGCAGAAAGGCAGAGGAGGCTGCCAAGAGGGAGAGAGACCTTGCCCAGCACTACCTTGATGTTGCCGGTGTCATAATGCTCATCCTTGATAAAAACGGAAACATAGTCCTCATTAATAAAAAGGGCTGTGAGATACTGGGTTATACTCAGGAAGAGCTCATAGGGAAAAACTGGTTTGATGCTTTTATTATGGAATACGAGAGGGAGCAAGTTAAGGCAGCATTTGAAAGTTTGATGAGAGGAGAGACAATACCGTTTGAAGAATATGAAAACTTTGTAAAAACAAGGGATAAAGGCGCAAGGATCATCCATTGGAACAATGTTATATTAAGGGATGCCCAAGGAAACATTACAGGGACACTGAGTTCAGGAGAGGATATCACAGAAAAGAGAAAGCTTGAGGATGCATTGCGGGCCATGGCCATCACCGATGAACTCACAGGCCTTTATAATAGAAGGGGTTTTATGACATTGGCAACCCAGCAGGTAAAGATTGCCCAGAGGGCAGGTGATTATATGCTCCTTTTCTTTGCAGACCTGGATAATATGAAATGGATAAATGATACATTAGGGCACAAGGTAGATGATGAGGCACTCAAAAAGGCAGCCCGGATATTAAAAGAGACCTTCAGGGAATCTGATATCATAGCAAGGATGGGTGGAGATGAGTTTGCAATCCTTGCCATTGATGCCAAAGACACGGTGGCTAATATAATGTGTGAAAGGCTCGGAGAGAAAATAGACTTTTATAACAACATGGGCAATGATGGGTTTGAATTATCCATGAGCATAGGTTATGCAAGGTTTGATCCTGCAATACCCAAGACCTTAGATGAACTCATAGAAGTGGCAGATGCCATGATGTATGAAGATAAGAAGTCGAAGAAGGAAGCGAATAACAATGGGGTATAAATGGATATCCATGTCCTCAAATGGCTTGCAGTTGCCGATGTGGTAGAGGCAATGGCATCCCATCGTCCATATCGTCCTGCGCTGGGTATAGATGTTGCCCTTGATGAGATAGAGAAGAATGCAGGTGTTCTGTATGATGCCAATGTAGTAGATGTATGTCTTAGACTTTTCAGAGAAAAAGGCTTTAAGCTCGAATAAAAATATTCTAAAAAAATCAAAAACTTAATTTTTTTTAAAAAGATGCGATATAATACATAGAAAGATTTTTTTATGGAAAAAATAGAGATTATATTGAAAATTACCACTCCTTCTCAATTTCAATTTTTCCAGTGAATTCTAAATCTCACTTTTTCCAGCATTAGGACATATTATTAAAAATTTAATAGGGTGATACATGGATGAGACAGATAAAAGCATACTTGCACTATCTGGTGACTTAACGGTTTTGCATGCCCATGAAATAAAAAAACAAATAGAAGATACACTGAATATTTCTAATGGTCTTATTTTAGACCTCTCAGATGCAAAAGATATAGATATTACATTCCTTCAGATCCTATGTGCTGCCCATAAGAGTGCTGTAAATAATAACAAATCGATTGAAATCGACAAGGATTCTTTTAGGTTGATAGAAAAGTCCCTTTATAGAACCGGCTTTATAAGGCAGATGGGTTGCCTTAGGGAAAACAAGAATGATTGTCTATTCAAGGAGTAGATGACATGAGCAAAACCATTATGACCGTTGATGACTCTGCAAGCATACGCCAGATGGTATCGTTTACCTTGAAAAAAGAGGGTTATGATACTGTAGAGGCAGTGGATGGAATCGATGCTATCAAAAAGTTAAAGACCAAGACCATTCACATGATTATAACAGATTTGAATATGCCAAATCTTGACGGTATTGGTTTGATTAAAGAGGTGAGGGCAGACCCTGTGTATAGATTCATACCCATTATAATGCTCACAACAGAGTCTCAAGAGTCGAAAAAATTAGAAGGCAAAAAGGCAGGCGCAACAGGGTGGATAATAAAACCCTTTAAACCTGAGCAGCTTGTCGCCGTAGTAAAGAAGGTGCTGGGATAATGAACGACACATATGATTCAGTGTTTATCGAAGAGGCAAATGAACATCTTCAAGACCTTGAGGGTTCCCTCCTCGAGCTCGAATATGAACCTGATGACCAAGAATTGATAAACAAGGTCTTCCGCTCCCTCCATACAATAAAGGGTTCAGGCGCCATGTTCGGATTTGATGATATATCTTCTTTTACCCATGAGATAGAGTCTGTTTACGATAAGGTGAGAGAGGGCAAACTAAAGGTCACCAACTCGCATCCGACTCTCCGCAGAGGCGTGAGAATGCGAAGCAACTAGTTGCGTGATTGTGTCTAAGCCCTAACCCTTTCAGCAAGAGACCAGATAAAGGCAATGCTCGACAAGACCGCTTCTGAGGATGATGCAAAGAAAAAGAACGATATCATTGCCAGATTAAAAAGCCTCACATCAAAACATGAACCAGATACAAAAAAGACAGAAAAGGAAGATAAGCCTTTCTCTAAGGATATACAGGGAGATATTTCAGGGGAAAACATTACATACAGAATAAGGTTTAA
>FWPV01005701.1_pt1 | contig 12254 bp, 11 predicted proteins | sample 2228371 | NCBI WGS metagenome assembly FWPV01 (sample SAMEA103939776, study PRJEB20133) | metagenome | reverse complement strand
CCGGGCAAAAAAAGAGGCGGCCCGCGGGCCGCCTCTGCTGCAGCTGCCGGCACTACGCCGGTGCGACAGCTTCCTCTTCGTCGAATACCAGCTTCACCTTCTTGTCGGCATCGATGTCGATCGTCACCTTGCCGCCATTGGTCAGGCGGCCGAACAGCAACTCGTCCGCCAGGGCCGAGCGGATCGTGTCCTGAATCAGACGCGACATCGGGCGCGCACCCATCAGCGGATCGAAACCCGACTCGGCAAGCCAGCTGCGCAGCGTATCCGAGAACACCACCTCGACCTTCTTCTCCTGCAGCTGACCTTCCAGTTGCATCAGGAACTTGTCGACCACGCGAAGGATGATTTCGCGGTCGAGCGGCTTGAAGGAAATGATGGCATCGAGACGGTTGCGGAACTCCGGCGTGAACAGGCGCTTGATGTCGACCATTTCGTCGCCCGGCTTGCGGTCGTCGGTGAAGCCGATCACCGATTTCTGCAGAGGGCTCTGGCCGGCGTTGGTCGTCATGATGATCACGACGTTGCGGAAGTCGGCCTGACGCCCGTTGTTGTCGGTCAAGGTGCCGTGATCCATTACCTGGAGCAGGATGTTGTAGATGTCCGGGTGTGCCTTTTCGATTTCGTCGAGCAGCAGCACGCAATGCGGCTTCTTCGTGACGGCTTCGGTCAGCAGACCACCCTGGTCGAAGCCGACATAGCCCGGCGGTGCGCCGATCAGCCGGCTGACTGCATGGCGTTCCATGTATTCCGACATGTCGAAACGGACCAGTTCGATGCCCATGCAGTAGGCGAGCTGTCGGGCGACTTCCGTCTTGCCGACGCCGGTCGGGCCGCTGAACAGGAAACTGCCGATCGGTTTCTGCGGATTGCCCAGTCCGGATCTCGACATCTTGATCGCCGTGGCCAGCGCGTCGATGGCCTTGTCCTGACCGAACACCACGTTCCGCAGATCGCGGTCGAGGTTGCGCAGCGCAGAGCGATCATCGTTGGACACGTGTTGCGAAGGAACACGCGCGATCTTCGCGACGATCTCTTCGATCTCGGTCTTGCCGATCACCTTCTTCTGCTTCGACTTGGGCAGCACGCGCTGGGCTGCACCGGCTTCGTCGATCACGTCGATCGCCTTGTCGGGCAGATGGCGGTCGTTGATGTAGCGCGCCGAGAGCTCCGCCGCCGAAGACAGCGCGGTCGACGAATACTTGACGCCGTGATGCTGTTCGAAGCGTGATTTCAGGCCCTTCAGGATCGATACGGTTTCCTGGACGCTCGGTTCATTCACGTCGATCTTCTGGAACCGGCGCGACAGCGCGTGATCCTTCTCGAAAACGCCACGGTACTCGGTATAGGTCGTTGCACCGATGCACTTCAACTGGCCGGACGACAGCGCCGGCTTCAACAGGTTGGACGCGTCGAGCGTGCCGCCCGACGCAGCGCCTGCGCCGATCAGCGTGTGGATTTCGTCGATGAACAGGATCGCGTTCGCGTTGTCGAGCAGTTGCTTCAGCACCGACTTCAGACGCTGCTCGAAGTCGCCGCGATACTTCGTGCCGGCGAGCAGCGCTCCCATGTCGAGCGCGTAGATCGTCGCATCGGCGAGGATGTCGGGTACCCGGCCTTCGATGATGCGGCGCGCGAGACCTTCGGCAATGGCGGTCTTGCCAACGCCGGCTTCGCCCACCAGCAGCGGGTTGTTCTTGCGTCGACGGCACAGCGTCTGGATGACGCGTTCGAGTTCGTCATCGCGACCGATCAGCGGGTCGATCTTGCCCATCAGCGCCTGCGCATTCAGATTCTGCGTGAAGCTGTCGAGCGCACCGCCTGCCTGGCTGCCTTCCGGCTCCTGCTCGGACTGCTCGGCCTCGGGCTTGTTCGCTGCCGCGGGTTGTGCCGACTTGGTGATGCCGTGCGAGATGAAATTGACGATATCCAGTCGCGTCACGCCCTGTCGCTGCAGGAAATACACTGCGTGCGAATCCTTTTCGCCGAAGATCGCAACCAGCACGTTCGCACCGGTGACTTCCTTCTTGCCGGACGACTGAACGTGCAGGATAGCGCGCTGGATCACGCGCTGAAATCCGAGCGTCGGCTGCGTGTCGATCTCTTCGCTGCCATCGACCACGGGCGTGTGCTCGTTGATGAAGGCGGACAACTCCTTGCGCAGGTCGTCGATATTGACGGCGCAGGCACGCAGTACCTCGGCGGCTGAAGGATTGTCGAGCAGCGCGAGCAGCAGGTGCTCGACCGTGATGAATTCATGGCGCTTCTGCCGTGCTTCGACGAATGCCATGTGAAGACTGACTTCCAACTCCTGCGCGATCATTTCAATTTTCCTCCATGACACACGCCAGCGGGTGTTGATGCTGGCGGGCAAAGGTACACACCTGTTCGACCTTGGACGCTGCTACGTCCCTGGGGTAAATGCCGCAAACTCCGGCGCCCTCCGTATGTACCTTGAGCATCACGCGGGTAGCCTGTTCCCTGCTCATGGCAAAAAACCTCTGGAGCACTCCAACCACGAAGTCCATCGGGGTGTAATCGTCATTCAACACCATGACCTTGAAGAGAGGTGGGGGCTCAGCCCTGTTCTTTTCAAGCTCAAGAAGTGTTTCTTCCTGCTTGCGTGTAACCATGGCCTCATTCTAATCACAATCAACCGCTCTGCAACACGGGAATTCTACGGCTTTCAGGGGTCTTTTCCGGAGCGTCGACAGGCGCCCGATCCGCTCGGCAGGTGCTCATTCCGGAGGCGACCCGAGCGACCCCTTCACCGCGAACCGGACCCGAATGGTGGCTATGATGATGTGCCGTACTGCACAACGAAAACGTCTTGACCGTTCAGGACATCTGGGCTAAAAGCCGATTTGTACTTGGTTCAAGCTCTTGCGTGATCGGATTCTCAGTCCGTTGCGGAGTTCCCGCAGGGTCGGTAGTTCCCGGAGTCAGAGCATCAGAACTTGAAGTGCACACACAACGGGGATTTCGGGTCATTCGAGCAGCTGAGAGGAAGACAACAATGGCAACTGGCACTGTGAAGTGGTTCAACGATTCCAAGGGGTACGGCTTCATCACTCCTGACGACGGCAGCGAGGATCTGTTCGCGCATTTCTCGGCGATTCAGATGGGAGGCTTCAAGACGCTCAAGGAAGGTCAGAAGGTGAGTTTCGAAGTGACGCAAGGCCCGAAAGGCAAACAGGCGGCGAACATCCAGGCGGCTTGATTGCACCACAGGCATTACAAAACAAAAAACCCGGTCCAGGACCGGGTTTTTTGTTTTGTATCGCCGTGTGCCCGAAACTTCACTTCGGGCGCAAGGCATGTGCAGCACTACATGCGCGCGATCATTGCGCGGCCGAATTCCGAGCAGGACACTTCATTCGCGCCGTCCATCAGGCGGGCAAAGTCGTAGGTGACCTGCCGGTCGCCGATCGCACGTTCCATCGACGAGATGATCAGATCCGCCGCTTCGAGCCAGCCCATGTGGCGCAGCATCATTTCGGCCGACAGGATCAGCGAACCCGGATTCACCTTGTCCAGCCCGGCGTACTTCGGCGCCGTGCCATGCGTGGCTTCGAACACGGCGTACTGATCCGAAATGTTGGCGCCCGGCGCAATGCCGATGCCGCCAACCTGCGCCGCCAGCGCGTCCGAGATGTAGTCGCCGTTCAGATTCAGCGTGGCAATCACGTCGTAATCGGCCGGGCGCAGCAGAATCTGCTGCAGGAAGGCGTCGGCGATCGCGTCCTTGACGATGATGTCGCGTCCGGTCTTCGGGTTCTTGAACTTGCACCACGGGCCGCCATCGATCGGCTCCGCACCGAACTCGTTCTGCGCCAGCCCGTAGCCGAAGTCGCGGAAGCCGCCTTCCGTGAACTTCATGATGTTGCCCTTGTGCACAAAGGTGACGGACTTGCGATCGTTGTCCACCGCGTACTGCAGCGCCTTGCGGATCAGACGTTCAGAGCCTTCGCGCGACACCGGCTTGATGCCGATCGCCGATGTTTCGGGGAAGCGGATCTTCTTGACGCCCATTTCGTCGCGCAGGAACTTGATCACCTTGCGCGCGCCGTCCGACTCGGCCTGCCATTCGATGCCGGCGTAGATGTCTTCCGTGTTCTCGCGGAAGATCACCATGTTGATCTGCTCGGGGTGCTTGACCGGGCTGGGTACGCCCTGGAAGTAGCACACGGGGCGCAGGCAGACATACAGATCAAGCTCCTGACGCAGCGCGACGTTCAGCGAGCGGATGCCGCCACCGACCGGCGTCGTCATCGGACCCTTGATCGACACCACATATTCCTTCAGCGCCGCCAGCGTGTCTTCGGGCAGCCATACGTCAGGACCGTACATCCGGGTGGCCTTCTCGCCTGCATACACCTCCATCCAGGTGATCTTGCGCTTGCCGCCGTAGGCCTTCGCCACCGCTGCATCCACGACATCCTTCATGACCGGCGTGATGTCCACGCCGATGCCGTCGCCTTCGATGAACGGAATGATGGGGTTGTCCGGGACCGGTTTGCCCGCGACGATCTTTGTCCCCTCGGCGGGAATCTTGATGTGAGTTGTACTCATGCCATCCAGCTCCTTGGTGTGTTGTCTGGTTATAGTCCCTGCGGCGGGGTTGCCGCCAGCGGGCCAGCGCGATTATCCCCCAATCACGATTTGATGCGACACCTGCTGCATCTGCCGGGCGCGATTGCCCGCCCGGCGCCCTCCCGCAATAGAATCCGGAGCTTCACAGACAGGGCGGACAGCACATGAATCTTCCGGCAGGCCAGAACCGGGTCGCCCAGGCCATCGCGCAGGCGCTGATCGACGGCTTCGACAAGCACTATCGCCTTTTCCGCATGGTCAGCGGCAATGCCAAGGAGCGCTTCGAGCAGGCGGACTGGCAGGGCCAGCACCGCTGCATCCGCGAGCGCATCCAGTATTACGACGACCGTGTGCGCGAGTGCGTCGATCGGCTGCACAACGAGTTTCATGCCGATTCGCTGGACGACAACACCTGGCAGCAGGCCAAGCTGCTGTACATCGGTCTGCTCGTGAATCACCAGCAGCCGGAACTGGCCGAAACCTTCTTCAATTCGGTCACGACCAAAATCCTGCACCGGCAGTATTTCCACAACGACTTCATCTTCGTCCGGCCGGCCATTTCGACCGAACTGATCGAAAGTTCGCCGCCGACCTGGCGCAGCTACTACCCGAACCAGTCAGGCCTGCGGGTGGCGATGAAAACCATCTTCAGCGATTTCGGCTGGAAACGGCCCTACACCGACCTCGACCGCGACGTCGATTACGTGATGCGCGCCGTGCAGTCGCATCTGGGTGGCGAATGGCCGCAGCGGGAAGCCAACTTCCAGTTGCAGGTGCTCAGTTCGGCCTTCTACCGCAACAAGGCGGCCTATGTGATCGGCAAGGCGATCAATGGTCACCAGGAGTATCCGTTCATGGTGTCGGTGCTGCATGACCGCAAGGGCGGGCTGTTTCTCGACGCCATCCTGCTCGAACCCTGGCGGGTCAGCGTCATGTTCTCGCTGTCGCGTGCCTACTTCATGGCCGACATGCAGGTGCCGTCGGCCAATGTGCATTTCCTGCGCGCCCTGATGCCGAAGAAGCCGCGCTCCGAGATCTACACGATGCTCGGGCTGGGCAAGCAGGGGAAGACCATGTTCTTCCGCGACCTGATCAATCACCTGCGTCACTCGAACGACAATTTCGTCGAGGCACCCGGCATCCGCGGTCTGGTCATGCTGGTGTTCATGCTGCCGTCCTACCCCTACGTATTCAAGATCATCAAGGACAAGTTCGGCAGCTCGAAGGACACCGACCGGGCAACGGTGAAGCGCAAGTTCCTGATGGTGAAGCAGGTGGACCGCGTCGGCCGGATGGCAGACACCATCGAATTTTCCGACATCGCGCTGCCGGCGCACCGCTTCACGCCCGAGTTGCTGGAGCAGCTCGAAGAGCTGGCGCCCTCGATGATCGAACGCGACGGCGACACGCTGGTGATCCGCCACTGCTACATCGAGCGGCGCATGATTCCGCTGAACATCTACCTCGAAACCGCCAGCGAGGAACAGATCGATCACGCGGTGTACGAGTACGGCAACGCGATCCGCGAACTGGCCGTCGCCAACATCTTCCCGGGCGACCTGCTGTGGAAGAACTTCGGCGTCACCCGTTACGGCCGGGTCGTGTTCTACGACTACGACGAGATCGAATTCCTGACCGACTGCAACTTCCGCCGCATCCCGCCCGCGCCCAGCTTCGAGCATGAAATGTCGGGCGAGGTCTGGTATTCGGTGGCGCGCAACGACATCTTTCCGGAAGAGTTCGCCACCTTCCTGCTGTCGACGCCCAAGGTGCGGGCGGCCTTCCTGAAGTATCACCGCGACCTGCTGGACGTGAAGTTCTGGCAGGAAACGCAGCAGCGCATCCGCGAAGGTCACATACAGGACTTCTTTCCGTATCCGGAGCAGCTGCGTTTTTCGCGCCGTTTCGGACATTCGGATGCGCCGTCCGGCGTGCCTGCGTGAGCCGTCTTCTGCTGCTGAACAAGCCGTTCGGCGTGATCTGCCAGTTTTCCGCCGACGGTCTGCACCCGACGCTGGCGGACTGGGTCGACGTACCCGGGGTCTATCCGGCCGGTCGTCTGGACACCGACAGCGAAGGCCTGCTGCTGCTGACCGACGACGGCGTGCTGCAGCATCGCATCACCGATCCGAAGCACAAGATGGTCAAGCGCTACCGGGTGCAGGTCGAGCGTGTGCCGGACGAGGCGGCGCTGGATCGTCTGCGTGCCGGTGTGACGCTGAAGGACGGTCCGACGCGTCCGTGCGCCGTGCGCCGCATCGATGAACCCGCCGGCCTGTGGCCGCGCGACCCGCCGGTGCGCCACCGCATCGCGGTACCCACCTGCTGGCTCGAACTCGACATCAGCGAGGGGCGCAACCGCCAGGTCCGCCGGATGACGGCAGCGATCGGACATCCGACGCTGCGTCTGATCCGTATCGCCATCGGCCCGTGGCAACTTGGCGGCCTGCAACCGGGTCAATGGCAGGAGGCGGAGCCCGACAGCGTTGCGCCATCCGCCGGGCGCAGCCCCGTCCGATCAAGCGCAGACTGATGTCGATCAATACGTACCGCTTCGTTTCCGTCACCATCCATGCCACCTGCCATGACCAGAAGACTGTTCTGCCTGCTTTGGATTGCACTGAGCACCGGCGCCCAGGCCGCGCCGCCTGCCGTGGACCTGGCGGTCGGCATGTACCGCGTGAAGGCTGAAGTCGCGCGCACGCAGTCGGCGCGCATGACCGGCCTGATGCACCGCACCGAAATGCCGGCCGATGCGGGCATGCTGTTCGTGTTCCCGCAGGTGCAGACGCACTGCATGTGGATGCGCAACACGCTGATTCCGCTCAGCGTCGCCTTCATCGACGCGCAGGGCGTGGTCATCAACATTGCCGACATGACGCCGCACGACGAAACATCGCACTGCGCGACCCGGCCGGCGCGCTACGCGCTCGAAACCAACGCGGGCTGGTTTGCGTCCCGCAAGCTGACTGCCGGCGCAAAAGTCGCCGGGCTCGAACGCATTCCTGCACCCGAATGAAGGAGACCTTGATGGATCCGACCCAGCACCGCATCGACTACACCCTCGGCAGCCTCGACGAGACCGCTGCATCCGATGATCCGATCATGCAGTTCCGCAGCTGGTTCGAAGACGCCGGTCGCGTGGTCGAGCGCGATCCGAATGCGATGACGCTGGCCACCGTCGGCGCCGATGGTCGTCCCAGTGCCCGCATCGTGCTGCTGCGCGGCTATGGCGATGACGGATTCGTCTTCTTCACGAACTACGACAGTCGCAAGGGCGACGAGCTTGCCCGCAATCCGCATGCCAGTCTGCTGCTGTTCTGGGCGGCGCTGGAACGGCAGATCCGCATCGAGGGCAGGGTGAGCCGGGTCAGCGCGGAGGAATCGGACGCCTATTTTTCGCTGCGCCCGCTCGGCAACCGGCTGGGCGCCTGGGCGTCACCGCAGAGCCGGGAGATTCCGAGTCGCGAGTCGCTGGCCGAACGGGTCCGGCAGTTCGAGGCGAAATTCGGCTCGGCGCCGCCGCGTCCCGAGAACTGGGGTGGCTATCGTCTGCAGCCCGATGCGATCGAATTCTGGCAGGGCAGGTCTGACCGGCTGCACGACCGGCTGCTGTACCGGCGCGGCCAGCCTGGAACGGCATGGTCGCGCGTCAGGCTCGCGCCGTAGGGAGATTCCGCGGAAACACCGGTGGCGCCGGCAAACGGCCGGCGCAAGACGTCAGCCCGGCTTGCCGAGCGCGGCATGCAGGCCGCGGGTGGATGCATCGGCATCCGCCGGCAGGTTGCCGCTGGCAAGGGCGCGCGCCATCTGCTTGCCGTATTCGACGCCGTACTGGTCGAAGCTGTTGATGCCCAGCAGCCAGCCCTGAACGAACACCTTGTGTTCATACATCGCAAGCAGCTGACCCAGCGTTCGCGGGTTCAGTTGCGGCATCAGCAATGTGGTGCTGGGCTGGTTACCCGGGCAGGCGACATGCGGTGACAGCCGGGTGGCTTCCTGCTCCGACAGCCCGCTGCGCCGCAACTCATCAAGTGCCTCGTCGCGCGTCTTGCCGCGCATCAGCGCGGCACTTTGCGCGAGCGCGTTCAGCTGAACCATGCGCGAGCGCTCGTCGGGTGCATGACGCGGCACGATGAAGTGCATCGGCATCATGCGCGTGCCCTGGTAGAACTGCTGGTGATAGGCGTGCTGACCGACGATGCCCGAACCGCCCCACACGACCGGTGCGCTCGGCGCCCGGCTCAGCTCCCCGGTCGATGTGCAGCGCTTGCCGTTGCTTTCCATTTCCAGCTGCTGGAGATAGGCCGGCAGGCTGCGCAGAAGATGGCTGTAGGGCAGCACGGCCAGCGTTTCCAGACCCATGCCGCTGGCGTTCCAGAAATCGATCAGGCCCATCATGACCGGCAGATTGCTGCTCATCGGCGCCTGGGTGAAGTGCTCGTCCATCGAGCGTGCGCCATCCAGCATTTCGCGGAAGGCGGGCATGCCGATCGCGCAGGCCAGCGGCAGCGCGATCGACGACCATACCGAGTAGCGGCCGCCGACCCACTCGGGCAGAAACAGGCAGCGTTCGGCCGGTACACCGAGTTCCTGCGCCGCCGCCGGGCGGTTGGTCACCGCAAATAGATGCTGGCCGACCCCCGCGCTGCCCAGCCCGTCTGCCAGCCACTTCATCGCCACCTTCGCGTTGGCCAGCGTTTCCTGCGTGTTGAAGCTTTTCGACGACAACACGAACGCGGTGTGCGCGGGCTTGCAGTCGCGCAAGGCCATGTCGAGCGCCACCGGGTCGAGGTTGGCCACCAGCTTGACCACCGGGCCGTCGCACTGCGGTTCGAGTGCTTCCATGGCGAGCCGCGGACCCAGGTCCGAACCACCGATGCCCAGATTGATCACGTGCGTAATGGTCTGGCCGGTCGCGCCGAGCAACTCGCGGCGGCGGATCAGACCCACCCAGTGTTCGAGTGCGCCGAGGCAGTCGCGCACCAGCTCGGCGTGTGCGCCATCGCGCGCGCGCAGTGCCATGTGCAACGCGGCGCGGCGCTCGGTGAAATTCACCTGATCGCCGGCCGCCAGCGCGCGGATGCCGCGCGGAAGGTCGAGCGCATGGACCAGTTCCATCAGCAGCGACAGGGTGTCGTCGTCGACGCGCTGCTTCGAGTAGTCCATCAGCCAGCCGTCGTGCGCGAGCGAATAGCGCGCGAAGCGCTCACTGTCCTGTTCGAAGAAATTCCGCAGGTGCACGCGCGACAGCTGGATCGCCTTGGACCTCAGGGCCGGCCATGCGGATGTCTGCATCAGCAGGTTCATGTGTTCCGCTTTCTTTCTTCTGTCGGTGAATGCGTCGGTTCAGCTTCGCCTGTACAGCATGAATCGCTCGTGCCGGTCGCCCGGTCGCCGACCTTCCCACACGATGGACCAGCTTGCGTCGAGCACGGGGCGCTGGCCGCCCCGTCCATGGTACGCAAGCAGGGTGTCACATTGTCGGCCGGCTTTGCTCACCGCATTGATGGGCTTCAGGCCCGCAAAATAATAGAACGCCGCCCGCTGGCTGTCCTGCAGCCCGCTGAACGCAATGCACCCTCCGTCTGCCGGCAACGCCCTTGCGATCTGGCCCGCGACGTCGCGATAACTGCGGCCGTAATCGATCCAGGGCAACCACAGGCTGCTCAGCAGGAACCATATCAGCAATACGCCGCATCCCCAGGTGACGGCCCCGCGTGTCGGCGTTCTGGGGGAGCGCCACAGCATCCACAACCAGGCCAGCGACACCAGGGTGGCAAGGATGAAGGGTCCCCACGACAGCGCCATGACGAAACCGGGCTCGAGCTTCGAAAACGTACGCGCGAAACGTTCCGGCCAGCCGGTCAGCATCGCAACCCAGCCCAGCCAGATGACGAAGCCGAGCAGGGAAAAGGTCATCACGCCGAACCAGTCCAGCGCGTTCGCCGCGCCACGGCGCAAGGCCGGCAGACCGGCGCTGCCGAGGACGACCAGCGGTGCCAGCAGCGGCAATGCGCGCTGGTTGCGCACGATGCCATCACCGCTGACCTGCACGAACAGCAGCACGAACAGCAGCAGCGGCAGCGAAAACACCGGCGACTGCCACTGATGCCTTCGCTTCCACAGCGCCCAGCCGGCCAGCGGCAAGGCCGGCCAGGCGAACCACGCGAGCACCTTGATCCAGTCGGCCGCATCGGCGGCGATCCGGGCGCCGTCCGGAATCAGACGGTCGAGATCGTGCTGCCAGACGCGGCTTGCATGAGCCGGGTCGAGCAGGAGTAACCAGCTGGCCGCGAGCAGCGCACCGATCACCATCGACAGGGGCAGCGCCACCATGCGTGACGGGGTGCCGGCGACGCTGCGCCACACCGGCAGCAGCGGCATGGCGGCCGCGACGATCAGGAGAATGGCGGCCAGCCACAGGCCGGTGCCCAGTCCGGCGATGGCCAGCGCGAGTACCAGTGCGGCACCGCCATGCCAGGGCTTGCGCGCCACCAGCGCCAGCGCCCACATGCCCAGACCGAGCGCTGCCAGCATGGTGGTGGCCGGTTGCGCGTCGTGCAGATGCACCACGACCCCGATGTTGGCGAGCGCCAGAAGCGGCGCGATGCGTGCCGCGGGCGGTCCGTACAGCTCGCGTGCGGCACCTGCGCTGCCCCAGACCCACAGTGCAGCGAAGAAAGCACTGGCCACGCGTGCGCTGTCGGCAAAGCTCGAGCCGAGCCAGCTGCCGATCTGGCCGGTGAGGGCGGCCACCCAGTGGAACAGCGGCGGGCTGTCCAGCCAGACCTGTCCGGCCAGACGCGGCAACAGCCAGTCGCCTTCGCGTGCGAAAGCGAGCGCGATGCCGATGTGCAGCGCGTCGTCGCCCTTCCAGGGGTCGCGGCCGAACCGCCCGGTGAACAGGTAGACCAGCACGACAGCCATGACGAAGGCCGTCTGCGGCGGATCACCGATCAGGAAATTTCGCGGAGTCTGGCGCAGCAACGGCGGGAGCGTCATCGGAACGATCAGTCAGGGTGGCGGGCGGATTTTAGGGGCAGTCGCGCCTGCAGTGTTCGCCGCGATGCGATGGGCGGTCGCTTGACGCCCTCGGGCGCACCGGTCGGGAGGCCGCCTCGAAAAAGCGCGACCGGAAAAGAAAAAAGGCAGCCAGCGGCTGCCTTTCAGCGTACGTGCAGCCTGCTCAGCTGCGCGGCACGTTGGCGTATTTCTGGCGGAAGCGCTCGACGCGTCCTGCGGTGTCGATGATCTTCTGCTTGCCGGTGTAGAACGGGTGGCACTGCGAGCACACTTCAACGTGCAGCGGCTTGCCGAGCGTCGAACGCGTTTCGAAGGTATTGCCACACGAGCAGGTGACGGCAACGGCAACGTAATTCGGGTGGATATCTTGTTTCATGCCTGTACTTTCACGGATGCAGTGCCACCGGTCGGCCGCAACTGCTGGACATCGAACCCCGGGTCGGCTGCGCCATGTTCGGCCCATGCAGACGGTGCCCGCGGAGGAAAAACCGGCATTATGGATGGGAATTCAATCCGGTTCAAGCGCCCCGGCGATGGGCGACCGATCGGCCGGCGCCTCGGGCGTGACGGTGACACACACCTCGATGGTGTGTTCGCCGCCGCCGAGGATGACGCCGCGCATCGGCGTGACGTCG
>FWPV01013489.1_pt1 | contig 12259 bp, 11 predicted proteins | sample 2228371 | NCBI WGS metagenome assembly FWPV01 (sample SAMEA103939776, study PRJEB20133) | metagenome | reverse complement strand
TTTCAACCGCTTGCTTGCCCCCTCCCCGCGTCGGGGACACCCTGACGGGTGCAGGTGGCCGGGGTGAGGGTGGAAACCGCCGCGCGCAGGCAAACTAACACGCGAAGCGTGCCCTGCGTTCTATTTTCGAGGGAGGGCATTCTCACCATGACCGGCTCAGGGATGCCTGGGAGACGCGCGCCAGGCCGCCGAATCCGGCGTAAATAGCGGCGCGCCAAATCGCTCCACACCGAACCTGGCGATCCACTCTTGGGTGGGCAGCGACACCAACCAGTCAATGAATTGATTCGCCAGATCGGCCTGGATCTGCGGGCTTTTGGCCGGGTTCACAGCGATAACCCCGTAAGGGTTGAACAGGATGGGATCGCCTTCCACCAGGATCACCAGGTCAGTCCCTTCCAGGGTGCGAGCCAGGTAGGTGGCCCGGTCGCTGAGGGTGTAGGCCCGCATCTCGTTCGCCATGGTCAACACGGCGCCCATCCCCTGCCCGGCCGAGATGTACCAGCCGCCGCGCGGTTCGATACCGGCGGCTTTCCAGATGGTTTTTTCCTTGCTGTGTGTGCCTGATTCGTCGCCGCGCGAGACGAAAGGTGCCTGGGTCTGGGCGATCTGGTTGAACGCCTCGGCCGCATTGGTCAGGCCCTTGATGCCGGCTGGATCCGCTGGCGGCCCCACGATCACGAAATCGTTATACATCACGTCTTCGCGGCGCACGCCGTGGCCGGCGGCCATGAAGGCGTCCTCTTGGGACCGGGCATGGACCAAGAGCACGTCGGCGTTGCCGTCCTCGCCCAGCTTGAGGGCCTGGCCGGTGCCCACGGCAATGACCTCCACCCGGGCCTGGTATTGCTGCTCAAAATCCGGCAGGATATACTCCAGCAGGCCGGAATCAGCGGTGCTGGTGGTGGTCGCCAGGATCAGCTTCCGGGCCGCCGGCGCCGCGGGAGCCGGCCCCGGCGCGACATCGCAGGCCGCTAACAGGATCAACGCGCTCAACAGGATCAGTGCTTTCCTGGAAATGGTTTTCTCCCCCTTGTGAATGATCGTGATGCGTCAAACGTCAGGCGTCCAATCCGTACCTGACGCATGACGCATGACGCATGACGCATGACGCATGACGGATGACGCATGACGCATGACGTTTTACGTTTCACGTTTCACGCTTTAGTACACCATCTCGCCGCGCGCGAACGCCGCCGTCCGGGGGTCCCGAGGGGCCTGGAAGAACGTGTCCGTATCCGCGACCTCGACCAGGCGGCCCTCCAGCAGCAGGGCCACCCGTTGGGCCAGGCGCCGGGCCTGGAACACATTGTGGGTCACCAGGACTATCGTGGTGCCCTGTTCCCGGTTCAGCCCCCGCACAATGCCCTCGATCAGGCCCACGTTGTACGGGTCCAGGTTGGCCGTCGGCTCGTCCAACAGGAGCACGTCGGGCTGGATGACCATCGCCCGGGCCAGGGCCACCCGCTGGGCCTCGCCGCCGGAGAGCGTCCGCGCCGGCTGCCGGGCCAGGGGCGCGAGGCCCACCTGTGCCAGCGTCGCCTCGACCAGACGCGCCGCGTTACGCTGACCGCGCAGCCGCAGGCCATAGCTCACATTATCGCGCACGCTGCGGTTCAACAGGATCGGCCGCTGGAACACCATGGTCACGCGGCGGCGCAGGTGCAGGGGCATGGGCCGGCTGACGTCGAACTCGGCGTCCAGAAACCGGATGCGCCCACTGGTCGGCGGCTCTAAAAAGTTGAGCAGCCGCAGCAGGGTGCTCTTGCCGGCGCCGCTGGGCCCCACGACGGCCAGCATCTCCCCCCGGCGAATGTCCAATCGTTCCACTTGCAGCACGCGCCGGTCGCCGTAAGCCTTGGTGACGTCTCGCAGTTGATAGACAGGCTCGTTCACTTTTCCAGATGGCTTCCTTGCAGCAACAGCATGGCGAGATTGGCACAGAACGACAGTGCCAGCAGGATAATGCCCAGGGCCACGGCCAGGTCGAAATTGCCTTTGCGCGTCTCCAGAACGATGGCCGTGGTGAGCACGCGCGTGCTATGCTCGATGTTGCCGCCGACCATCATCACCGCGCCCACCTCGGAGATGATGCTGCCAAAGCCGGCGATGATGGATACGACCACGCCGACCCGGGCTTCCATCAGGATCGCCAGCGTGGTCTGCCAGCGGGCGGCCCCCAACGACTGCACCTGTTGCCGCAGTTGGGGGTCTACGCCCATCACGGCCGCCATGGTGAACCCGGCCACCAGGGGAAACGAGATGATGCTCTGGGCGATCACCATGGCCTCCGGCGTGAACAACGGCGGGATAAACGGCCAGTTCAGGCTGCCCAGCGGCCCGCTGCGGGACAACATCAGGTAGACGAACAGCCCCACCACCACCGGCGGGAAGCCCATGCCGGTGTAGAGCAGGGCGATAGCCAGCCGCCGCCCGGCGAAACGGCTAAACCCCAGGGCCACGCCCAGCGGGATGCCGACCAGGGTGCTGAACAGCAAGGCCGCGCCGGATACCTGGAGTGACAACGCCACGATCTCGAACAGGGCCGGGTCCCCGGCGGCAATGAGCTGCAGGGCCTGTCCCAGACCGCGCAGGATCTCGTTGATGACGGGCCTCCTTTCTCGACCGCCCGGCGCGGAGCCGGGCGACCAGGCGCTGATTGTACACTTGTATCAATACAATTGTAACAACTGGGCGGGGATTTGTCAACCCCCGCCCGCTTGCAGGCGGACGCCGGGTGGGGTATAATCCCTCATCTGGTAAGGAGACCCTCCCGGGGAGACCCTTCGGGTTTCTAAAACCCGAAGGGTCTCCGGGCGACTCCCGAAGTCAAACCGAAGAGCACGTGTGGTAAAATGGGCGTTGGCAATCGCCCACGCCCGTTATTATTTTCCCGAAAGGAGCACAAATCAACCATGGATAAGGTTCGAGTCGCGATCATCGGCGTGGGCAACTGCGCATCCTCGCTGATCCAGGGCGTGTACCATTACCGCAACGCGGCAGAGGACGAGTTCGTCCCCGGCCTGATGCACGTGAACCTGGGCGGCTATCACGTGCGTGACATCGAGTTCGTGGCCGCGTTCGACATTGACGTGAACAAGGTGGGCAAAGACCTGGGCGAGGCCATCTACGAGCCACCCAACAATACCGTCCGCTTCTGCGACGTGCCCCGGCTGGGCGTGCCGGTGTCCCGCGGCATGACCCACGACGGCCTGGGGCGGTATCTCAAGGAGGTCATCACCAAGGCCCCTGGGGCCACCGATGACATCGTGGGCATCCTCAAGAGGACGGGAACCGACGTGGTGGTGAACTTTTTGCCGGTGGGCAGCGAGATGGCCACCAAGTGGTACGTGGAGCAGGTGCTGGATGCCGGCTGCGGCTTTGTGAACTGTATGCCGGTCTTTATCGCCCGCGAGGGTTACTGGCAGCACCGGTTCGAGGAACGGGGCCTGCCGGTCATCGGCGACGACATCAAATCCCAGGTGGGGGCCACCATCGTGCACCGGGTGTTGACCCGGCTGTTCGGCGACCGGGGCGTCAAGCTGCTGCACACCTATCAGCTCAACTTTGGCGGCAACATGGACTTTTACAACATGCTGGAGCGTGACCGCCTGGAGAGCAAAAAGGTCTCCAAGACCAACGCCGTGACCAGCCAGCTCGACTTTGCCCTGGCCCCGGAGGACGTGCACATCGGGCCGAGCGATTACGTGCCCTGGCTCACGGACCGCAAGTGGTGCTACATTCGCATGGAGGGCCAGACTTTCGGCGGCTTGCCGCTGAACCTGGAGCTGAAGCTAGAGGTGTGGGACAGCCCCAACTCGGCCGGCGTGGTCATTGACGCGATCCGCTGTTGCAAGCTGGCCCTGGACCGGGGGCTAAAGGGCGCGTTGCTGGCCCCTTCCGCATACTTTATGAAAAGCCCGCCGGTGCAGTATCGTGACGACGAGGCCCGGGATATGGTGGAGGCGTTTATCGCCGGCCGTTAGCGATTGGCGATGAGCCAACAGCCAGTAGCGAACGGCCAGCGGCGAGTCGCGATCAGCTATGTTACGTTGGATTCTCCAAAGTCTCAGTTTCCTGGCTGGTGTGCTGCCGCTGCGGTTGAGCTACGCGGCGTCGGCTCTGTTTGCGCTGGGCGTCTATATCTTCTGGCGCAAGGGGCGGCAGAGCGCCCTGGAGAACCTGCGTCACGTCCTGGGACCTGATGTTTCGGAAGCGGAGGTGCGACGCACGGCCCGTCAAGCCCTGCGCAACTTTTGCAAGGTGCTGGTCGAGTTCTTGCGTCTGCCCCGCATGAAGGAAGAGGAGGTCGCGCGCGCCGTTCAACAGATACGCGGTGAGGAACACCTGCTGGCCTGGCGTGACTCGGCCGGGCCGGGAACGGGCCATCGGCGCGGCTTGCTGATCGCGACCTTGCACTTTGGCAACTGGGACATCGCCGCGCTGGCGGCCTTGCGGCGGGGACTGCCGGTCCACGCCATCGTGGATAGCTACGACGATCCCGGCTTTGACGCCGAGTCTCAGGCGCACCGCACCCGGCGCGGGATCCAGGTGATCCCCGTGGGCGGCATGGCCTTGCGGAAGGCCTATCGCGTGCTGAAGGAGGGCGGTGTGGTGGCCACCGCCTTTGATGTGCCCGCGTCCCTGGACGATGGGGGTGTCCCGATACAATTCTTCGATGGGATGGTGATCGCCCCGGCCGGCCCGGCCCGGCTGGCCCTGCGCACCGGGGCCAGCATCGCCACGGCGGTCTGCGTGCGCCAGGCGGACGACACCTTCCAGGGCTGGTTCAATCGCCCCATCGAGATGTCGCTCACCGGCGACGAGGAACGCGATGTCCTGGCCCTCACGCAGGCCATCGCCTGGGAATGCGAGGAGTTCATCCGACAGCACCCGGACCAGTGGTACATCTTCCGCCCGATGTGGACGGACGGCCTGTGCTCACGGTCGGGATGATGGCTCCCAGGCAGTGCGTCGGGCGGCTCGGCGTTCTGTCACCGAGGACGTGAGCCTGGCTCAAGCTGCCTGTCACAGACCGCGCTGGAGCACCAGCAATGGAGCAGTCACACTGGAGGGGTCCCTATGCAAAAGCGTCTGGAATGGTCTCCCGGCGTTCAGTTCAGTACGATACGTCAGGCGTTGGCGGAGGGCTATGCGGCCGTGCGCGCGTATCTGCAGGCCCACTTTCGGCTTGGGCATGTGCCGTCCATCGCGGGGCTGTATGGTCTCCGGATGTTGAGCGCGCTGGCCCGGGCTTTTCCCCAGGACGTGGTGTATCGCGTGGCGGTCACGATGGCCGATATTGTCTTCCTGCTCTGGCGAACCGGCCGCCGCGATACCATGACCAACCTGCGTCACGTCCTGGGGCCAACGGCGACGGAGGCGCAGGTCCGGGCCACGGCCCGGCAAGCTTGGCGCAACTACTTCCGGGTGCTGGCCGAGTTTCTATCCCTGCGCAAGATGACGCGCGCCGGGATATTGGCCCGCGTCCGCGAGGTACACGGCATCGAGCACGTGGAACAGGCCCTGGCCCGCGGTCGGGGCGTCATCCTCGTGGGAGTCCATCACGGGAGCTGGGACCTGGCCGCTGTTCTCGCTACCAGCCTCGGCTGGCCGATCACCGCCATCGCGGATACCTATCGCTATCCGCCGCTCAACGACTGGGTCTTTGCGCCGCGTCAGGCGTGGGGGCTGCGCATCATCTCGGCCCGTGAACCGCAGGCGTTGCGGGCGGCGTTCAAATGCCTCAAGGATGGCGAGGTGCTGGCCCTGGTGATTGACCGGCCGATGAATGGTGAGGGCGTCCCGGTGCGCTTCTTTGACGCGAACCTCTCGTTCCCGCCCGGCGCGGCGGCCATCGCCCTGCGCACCGGCGCCACGGTCATCCCGGGCTACTTTGCCCGTCAGCCGGATGACACCTTCGTGGCCGGGCTGCTGCCGCCGGTGGAGTACACGCCCTGTGGGGACCGGGAGACGGACGTGCGTGGCCTGACCCAGGCCATCGTCACGCGCCTGGAAGAGATCATCCGCCGCTACCCGGAACAGTGGTATGCCTTTCAACCGCTTTGGGATGAGGATTGTCGGGCCAGGGAAAGGAAGTGACATCAGGAAGGGGTATGCTAAAGTACATCGCTTTCCGGTTGGCCGGCTGGGTGGTGCCCCGGGTGCCACAAAGACTTGGCTATACAGTGGTCAATGTGCTGGCCTGGGTGCTCAGCCTCTTGCCTCTGGCGGCGAATCGGGCGGTGCGGGCCAATCTGCGCCAGGTGCAGTGCGCGGTGCGAGCGATGGCCGACGAACGGGAGATCCGGCGGCTGGCCCGGGCCGCATTGCGGAACAACATCATCAACTATTATGAGCTGTTCCTGCTGCCCCGCATCGCCCTGGAAGAGATCCATCAGCGCGTGACCATCCACGGTTGGGAGAACCTGTACCGGGCGCAGGCGGCGGCCAAGGGGCTGATCCTGACCACTGCCCACTTTGGCAACTTTAACCTGGCCGGCCAGATCACCAGATACTATCGCGTCCCGGTCACGGTGGTCGCCGAGGATCTGGAACCGCCGCAGTTCTACGAGTACGTGACCCGCCTGCGGTCCGCTCACGGCCTCAAGTTCGTGCCGCTGGGCCAGTCCCTGCGGCCCATCGTGCGCGCGCTGCGGGCCAACGAGGCGGTGGGACTGGCCGCAGATCGCGACGCGAGCGGGGGCGGGGAATGGTTGCCGTTCTTTGGCCGGCTGGCCCGTATCCCGGTGGGACACGTGAAGCTGGCCTTGCGCACCGGTGCCCCCATCCTCCCCTGTTTCGTCGTGCGCGAATCCAACAACCACTGCCAGGGATACATCGAGGAACCGCTATTCCTGACGCCCAGCGGGGATTTCCAGCGCGACGTGCGGGAAGGGGCGCAACGCATCGTGGCCTTGCTGGAACGCTACATCCGGGCCTACCCGGACCAATGGCTGGCCTTTCAGCCCATCTGGGATGGCGTCGGCCCGCCTGACGAGGAGTGTGCAGGGTGACAGATACCCGACGGGATGGCAAAGCCGACATCCACATCCACAGCGCCGCCGATGACGGGTTGCCGACCCCGGCCGAGATCCTGGACTATGCGGAACACCACACGGACCTCGACCTCATCGCCATCACCGATCACGATACCATTGATGGCGCGCTGGAGGCCGTGGAACTGGCCGCCCGGCAGAAAACTCGCGTGCAGGTGTTGCCGGGCATCGAGGTCTCTAGCCGCAGTGGGCATATCCTGGCCCTGGGCGTCACGCGCCCCATTCGGATGCTACAGTCGCTGGAAGACACCATCGCCGCCGTTCAGGAACAGGGCGGCTTTGTGGTGATCCCCCACCCCTTGAGTTGGCTGACCTTCAGCGTGGGGCAGCGGGCACTGGACCGGGTCCTGCGTGATCCCCACCTGGCCCCGAGCGTCCTGGGCGTGGAGACGCTGAACCCCAGCATTGGCGGGCGCGTGGCCTGTGACCGGGTGCGCCGCTTGAACCGGGAGCATTGGCGACTGGCCGAGACCGGCGGCAGTGACACCCATTCCCTGTCGCTCGTCGGCTCGGCCTACACCCGGTTTGAAGGCCATACCATCGAGGATTTCCGCCGGTCCCTGATGGCTCGGACCACGCAGGCCGGCGGTCGCTTCTGGAGCGTGGAGGATCACACCCGGATCGCGCGGCAACAGATGTGGCGCGCCCTGTGGGTGGCCCCGCGCCAGCGTTTCCCGCGCGCCCTGCGCCTGTTCCTGCACCAAGTGCGGCCCCCCGCTGACTCTGCGCGCCCGGAGCTGCGCCTGTGAAGATCGGCCTGGTCTCGCCCTACGATTGCGCCGTGCCTGGCGGCGTGATGGAGCACGTCCTGCACCTGGCCGAGCAATTCCAGCAGCGCGGGCACACCGTCCGAATCATGGCCCCCTGCTCCGACCCGGGCTACGAGCCGCCGATTGACGTGGACATCTACCAGATCGGGCGGCCGGTGCCGGTGCCGGTGAGCGGTTCGGTGGCGCGGGTCTCCCTGTCGCTGCGCCTCTCCCGGCACGTCAAGGACGTCTTGCGCCGGGAGCGTTTTGACGTGATCCACCTGCACGAGCCGCTGATGCCGGCCTTGTGCCCCACCGTGCTCCTGCATTCGCATTCCGTGAATGTGGGGACGTTCCACGCCTACCGGGAAAAGTTGCGCGCCTATCAGTATAGCAAACCCCTCCTGCGCCGGTTCTTCAACCGCCTCGATGGGCTGCTGGCCGTATCGCCGGCCGCCCGGGACTATGTGAATCAATACTTCCCGGCCCATTACACCATCATCCCCAACGGCATTGACGTGGCTCGCTTTGCGAACCCAGACCTGGAACCGTGGCCGCAGTATCAGGACGGCTATCAGAACATCCTGTTCGTGGGGCGGATGGAAAAGCGCAAGGGCCTGAAGTACCTGCTGCGGGCGTTCCCGATGGTGAAGGAAGCGTGCCCGCAGACCAGGCTCATCGTGGTGGGGGAAGGCCGGCTGCGCGCCGGCTTTGAGCAGGCCATCGCCGAAAATGGCGTGCCCGACGTGGTGTTCACCGGCTTTGTCTCGGCCGAAGACCTGCCGCGCTATCATCGTAGTGCCCATGTGTTCTGTGCGCCGGGCACCGGCTTTGAGAGCTTTGGGATCGTGCTGCTGGAGGCCATGGCCGCCGGGCTGCCGGTGGTGGCCTCTGACATCGTGGGGTTCCGCCAGGTGGTCTCTCATGGGCAGGAGGGTCTGCTGGTGACTCCACGGGACCCGGAGGAACTGGCCCGGGCCTTGATCCTGCTGCTGCGCAACCAGGACCTCTGTCAGGCCATGAGCCAGCGGGGCCGCGAGAAGGCAGCGCACTACGATTGGAGCGTCATCGCCGACCAGGTGCTGGCGTTCTATCAGGCGACGATGGCCCGGGTGTTGCCGGAGCGCCGGTGGGTCGCCGCCCGGCGCGGCCGTGTTCGCCGGCTCTACCGGCAATTACAGGCGTTCCGGCTGCGTCGGAGCCGGGGATGACCGCTCTCCCATCCCCTAATCCCCTTCCCCCTCCCACGGAGAGGAGGAGGAGACCTTCACGCACCCCGGCGCACCCCGTGGCACGAAAATGCCCCGGTATGCTCGCGCGGGGTTTGGAACCCCGCGCCGGGGGCGACCTAACCCCCCGGCCCCCTTCCCCGCTTCGCGGAGGGAAGGGGGAGCCTGGGGCCAAAGACTCCCCTCCCCGCGTCGGGGAACCTGTCCCGAGCGTAGTCGAGGGAGGGCCGGGGGAGGGGTTTATTTTCGAGAGATGAGATGAAGGAAACACAATGATCAACGACCGCATCAAGAACTGGGCGCGGGGCCTGGCGGTCCCGCTGGCCCGATTGCTGGGCCGATTGGGCCTCACGCCGAACGCGCTCACCCTCATCGGTGTGTTACTGAACGTCGGCGTGGCCATCATCCTCGCCCTGGGGTGGCAGTTCTGGGGCGGTGTGGCGTTGTTGCTCGCCAGCGCGTTCGATACGTTGGACGGGGCGTTGGCCCGGTCCACCGATCAGATCACGCGCTTTGGGGCCTTTTTTGATTCCACCATGGACCGCGTGGCCGAGATCCTCATCTACGGCGGCCTGCTCTACGCCTACGCGCAGCAGGGCCGGGTGCTCGAATCGCTGCTGGTCTTTGCCGCGCTCACCGGGTCCGTGATGGTGAGCTACGCCCGCGCCCGCGCCGAGGGGCTGGGCTTCACCTGCACGACAGGTTTCTTCACCCGGGCCGAGCGCATCATCCTCCTGGCTCTGGCCCTCATCGTCAACCCCATCGCCGCTGCCCTGGGCCTGCCGTTTGACCTGCTGGCCGTGGTCCTGGCGATCATCGCCGGGGGCGCGTACCTCACCGCCGGCCAGCGCATCCTCCACGTGTACCGGGCGGATCGGGGATAGCCGGCAGTCTATCATACAGCCGGCGAACGACGAGAGGGGCCAGCGATTGCTGGTCCCCTCTTGTTGAAATCAGCGGCAAGCTAACACGCGTAGCGTGCCCGACGGGGGCGCAAGCTGACACGCGAAGCGTGCTCCACGGTGCTATTTTCACCCCAGGAACGGTTTTACACACGGCAGCCGGTGTGATATACTTACACCGGCCGAGAACCACGAAATACACATCACGAAACACGTCGAGATGGGAGGAGCGATGAACAACGTCAAATTGGGGGTCATCGGTGGCAGTGGTGTCTATGAGATGGAGGCGTTGACCGACGTAGAGGAGATCCGCATCGAAACGCCGTTCGGCGACCCATCGGATTCGTACATGGTCGGGACATTGGAAGGCGTGCGGGTGGCCTTTCTGCCCCGGCACCAACGCGGGCACCGGCTGATGCCCACGGAAGTGAACGCGCGGGCCAACATCTGGGGATTCAAAGTCCTCGGCGTGGAGCGACTGATCTCCATTACCGCCTGTGGCAGCCTGCGCGAGGACTATGCCCCGGGCGACATCGTGATCCCGGACCAGCTTTTCGATCACACGCGCCTGCGGCACATGCACACGTTCTTTGGCCGGGGCCTGGTGGCCCACATCGGCCTGGCCGACCCGTTCTGCCCGGACCTGAGCGACCTGCTCTACCAGGCGGTGCAACAGGCCGGGGCCACCGTCCACCGGGGTGGCACGTTCATCACCATCGAGGGGCCGCGCTTTTCCACCAAGGGCGAATCGCGCATCTACCGGCAGTGGGGCTGCGACATCATCGGCATGACGGCGGTGCCGGAGGCCCAACTGGCCCGCGAGGCCGAGATCTGCTACGCGGCCATGGCCCACGTGACGGATTACGACGTGTGGCACGAGAGCGAGGAGCCGGTGAGCGTGGAGGCCATCGTCCGTATCCTCCTGGCGAACGCCGAGGTGGCCAAGCGCGCCATTCAGAACGTCGTGCCCCTCCTGCCGGCCCATCGCACCTGCGAATGCGCCTATGCGCTCCGGGACGCCATCATCACCCAACGCGACCTCATCCCGCCGGAGTTGCGCCGGGAGCTGAACCTCCTCATCGGCGAGTATCTCTAACAGAGGGCAATCGGCCATCTGCAATTTGCAGCCTACCCTGGCGAAGGTTTCAGACGCGCTGGTGATGGGGCGCGGTCTCGCCGGCCAGGCCGATTTTGCCCGCGAATCGGCTCCCAACCTTCGCCAGGGTGAGCAGAATTTGCGGTTGGCAATCTGCGGATGATGTACCATGCGCACCGCATACCGGTTCTTGACCGGCGGATTGCTGGTATTCCCCATCACACTGGCCCTCCTGGGATTGGCGGCCATCGAACTGGTCTTTCAGGAGGACCTCTCTCCTCACACCTTGCTGCCCGGCGTGGTCTTGGGGGCCGGACTTCTGGCCGCTCAGGCGGGCCTGACCCTCTGGCCCCACACTCGATGGGGGGCTGCCACGGGCAGCCTGGACCCATACCTGCTTCCCCTGGCCGCCGTCCTGACCGCCCTGGGCCTGGTGATGGCTCGGCGGCTGGCCCCTGATCTGCTCTGGGCGCAGACCACCTGGGCGCTCATGGGGTTGGGAGTGATGTTGGCGGTGGCTTTTCTGCTCGCCCAGAGCCGGCCCGAACGGCTGCGCCGTTACAAGTACACCTGGGTGGGGTTGGGCCTGATCCTGGTGTTATTCACCTTGTTCCTCGGCGTGGCGCCCAGCGGCAGCGGCCCCCGTCTCTGGCTTACCGTGGGCGATTTCTACTTTCAACCGTCGGAGTTGCTCAAGGTATTGCTGGTGATCTTTTTTGCCGGGTATCTGGCGGAAAAGCGCGAGTTATTGACTCAGACCAGCACCCGCCTGGGGCCTCTGCGCCTGCCGCCGCTGGCCTATGTGGGACCGCTGTTGGTGATGTGGGGCCTGAGCATGGCCTTATTGGTCTGGCAGCGCGATCTGGGCACGGCGTTGCTCTTCCTGGGCATCTTTTTGGTCATGCTCTATGTAGCCAGCGGGCGCGTGGCCTACGTGGTGGGGGGCTTGTGCCTGTTCCTGGCCGGGGCCGTGGTGGCCTATGTCCTCTTTGACCACGTGCGCGTGCGCGCCGACATCTGGCTGAACCCCTGGGCCAAAAGCCAGAGCGATGGCTACCAGGTGGTGCAGGGTCTCATCGCCCTGGCCGCCGGGGGTTTGTTTGGCACCGGGCTGGGCCGGGGTTATCCGGGCTATATCCCGTTCGTCCATACGGACTATGTATTCGCCGCCCTGGGCGAGGAGTTGGGCCTGGCCGGTCTGATCGCTCTGCTGGCCTTGTATGCC
>FWPV01013488.1_pt1 | contig 12259 bp, 9 predicted proteins | sample 2228371 | NCBI WGS metagenome assembly FWPV01 (sample SAMEA103939776, study PRJEB20133) | metagenome | reverse complement strand
AATTTATTATAATTTAAAAAAAAAGCAAATCAGTTTTAATCTTTAGTGCTGATTATTTTTTGCAGTTTTTCAATTTCCTGGCGGAAACTCTCTTTCAGCCGGAAATCGTTTGTGCTGTTGTAAAAGTTGAGGAGAACCTGCAAACCTTTTTTTAGCAGGCCGGCTTCAGAGTAAAGTTTTCCGCTGAGTGAAGCCACAAAAGGCGGATGGCCGGGCAATCGTGAGGCAATTTCGTAGTAGCGGGCTGCTGCCTTCAGATTTTTGAGATAGAAAAAAAATTTGAAACCGATCATTTCCGGAAATTTCCAGTTTAAATAGTGGTATGTAAAACCTTTTTGAAGAATTGCCATTGCCTGATGAATAAAAACGGCAGAGAGGAGGTTGCTGGCCAGGAAAAAGGCTTCCTGGTTTTCTTCATCAAGCTCAAGGGCAGAGTGGAACAGGGTGATTAACGGCGACAGATCTTTTTCTTTCTGAAAATAGCGTGAACCGTAGTAGGTTAGAGCCTGAGCTTGTAGGAGATCGCTGAATAAAAGATGGTGCTGGGGGAAAAATAGCTGCCAGAGGGCTGGTTCAGGCAGGTAAAATCTGGGATTGATCCGCTCTTTTTTAATATTAACCTTCAGCAATTCATTTTTAAAAATTTCAGCGGAGGCAAAGAACAGCAATAGAACAAGCAGAGTGAAAATTTTTCTCTTCATAGCTCAAGCCGGTTAAATAACCGGTTGCTGATGAAAAAAAGCAGGCCGCTCCAGCAGAAGGCGTAAAGAAAACTCAACAAATAACCGCTGAAAACCATTGGCAGCTGATAGCTGATGGCTGCAGTCTGGTTATAGAGTTCAAGGTCAGGAAGCAGAAAATAGAATATTTTTAAAAAAACGGCTAAAACCGGATTTTTTTCAATCGTGACAATTTTTACTGCATTCTGAATGGCGTGAGCGGCATAGTAGAAAAAAAGAGTTAAGAACATTGCCAGTTGGGTTGAGGTCAGCATACAGAATAAGAGAGCTGCAGTCAGAAGAATTGCTCCTTCCAGCAGATTAAAAAAGATTGCCTGTCCCAGAGAGAAGAGAAAAAACTGTTTGTGCAGGAGAAGCAGCAGCTGGGTAAGCATGGCAATGAATGCCATACCGGTAAGGAGCATGAAGAAATGGGCGCTGAAAAAAATCAGAAGATACTGCAAGCGGCTGACAGAGCGTGTCAGCAGAAAATAGACCGATTTTTCCTGAATTTCCCTTTTCAGCATTGTAATAAACACGAAGAGCACATAAAAGAGCAGGAAAAGGTTGAGAATGGAAAAAGCAAGGTCTTTGGTTGCTTTGGCTTTTTCTCCGATTACCATTTCGTTGAGAATAAGCGTGCTGATTATAAAGATTGTTGCCAGCAGCAGCAGGCTGAAGAAGATTTTTTCCCGGATTAGCTCTTTTAAAAAGTTAAAGAATAAGACTCTATATTTTTTCATAGTAGCGTTCCAGTCTCTTTGCCAGATTAGAGTTAATTCTGATTATGCTTCCGGCATTGTTGACGCTCTTGTTCAGGATGGTAATTAATTCCTGAACCGAACCGGCTTCAGCCGTTGAAAAAACTCCAGCCTCTTCTTTTTCAACAAGGAATGAACTCTCTTCTCTTAAGTTCTGCATTTTGTTTTGAAGAACGATCTTCCCGTTCTGCAGTAAAACAAGATCAGTAGCAATCATTTCCACATCCTCAAGATTGTGACTGGAAAAGATAATTAACTTTTTTTGTTCATAAGCCGATTTCAGGAGATTTTTTACCATCTTGCGTCCCAGAGGATCAAGTCCGGACATGGGTTCGTCAAGGATCAGCACAGCCGGATTGTGAATAAAGGCGGCGGCAAGACTGAGCCGCTGCAGCATACCTTTTGAAAAGAGCTTTATTCTGGTAAAGCGCTCTTCAAAAAGATCAACCTGTTTTAAAATCTGCGTGATCAGTTCGTTATTTTTTTTGCCGGTCAGGCTTAGTCCCAGTTCCAGCAATTCAATGGCGTTAAGGTATTTTAAGAAAAAAGGGTTTTCCGGTGAGAATCCAATCAGCTGCTGATTCTGAAAGTTGATTACATTGCCGTCAAGCAGAGTCTCTCCCTGAGATGGACAAATGATGCCGCTGATGATCTTTAAAAGAGTTGTTTTTCCTGCACCGTTCGGACCAAGAATAGCCAGGATTGCCGGGGCTTCGATACTGAAAGAGATGTTATCGAGAGCAACAAATCTGGTAAGGTTTTTTTTAAAGAATTTTGAGATATTTTTTATTTCCAGCAGCATTCTTTATTTTAGCAATAATTGCACTATCAGGCAATTGAATGTTCTTTTGCGCCTAAGCATCGGTCTGAAATTGCCGCAGGCAGATTCTATTTTGAAAAAAAAATTTATTGGTTATAATCTGAAATTATGAATAAGCGAATTTACTTTCTGGTCCTGCTGCCGCTGCTGCTAAATTCAGCGCTGGCTTCCGGAACAAAGAGAGAGGTAATTGTTGCCCGGATTGTACGCATAATTTCCGCTGATACACTAACAGTCCTTTATAAAGAGAGAATATATGAAGTCAGGCTTTTAGGGATAAACGCTCCGGAAATTTTTTATAATGACGAGCTTTATCAGGAGGCGCTCAAATATAACCTTTCACCGGAAAGTGTTATTGAAGCCGGTCGCCGGGCATTGGCTTTTGTGCAGAATTTTTTGCAGTACGGAAGTCAGGTAAAGCTGGAATTTGACCGTCAGAAGCAGGATCGTTACGGACGTTGGCTCTGTTATGTCTATTTAAAGGACGGGAGAATGCTCAACCTGTTGCTGCTGAATGAAAAACTGGTTACTCTGGAACTGGTTGCGCCTAATCTTCGCTATAAGAGCCTTTTTCTGGAAGCTGCCCGAAGCGTGGAGTAGTATGGAAAATTTAAGACAGATACTGGCAGAAGTTAAACCTGCTGTTGTTCAGGCAGGAGAGATTATTGCGGCGAGCTTTGGAAAATTAAAGCAGAATCAGGTGCGGCTTAAGGGACTTAATGATTATGTGACCGCGGTTGATTTAAAAGTCGAAGAACAGATCTGTCGGGAACTGGAAAGAAAGTTTCCCGGAATTCCTGTTTATAGCGAAGAGCGTGCCGCTGAAGTTCCGGCAGCAGATCTGCTCTGGGTGCTTGATCCGCTTGATGGAACGGCTAATTTTATTCATTCTATTCCTTTTGTTTCAATTTCTCTGGCACTGACCTCAAATCAGCATCCGGTTCTTGGTTTAATTTATGATCCCCTGCACAGAGATCTCTTTACGGCAACAAAAAAAGATGGTGCTTATCTAAATGAACAGAAAATTCAGGTAAGTACGGCTGATTCACTTAAAGGAGGATTTGCTGCCACCGGTTTTCCTTTTCGCAATTTGCAGGGTGTGGCTGAATATTGTTCGCTGTTGCGGTCTCTGTTTGATAGATTGAGCGGTCTGCGGCGCTGTGGTTCGGCTGCTCTTGATCTTGCTTATACTGCTGCCGGCCGGTATGACTTCTTTTTTGAGGCTTATCTTATGCCCTGGGATTTTATGGCAGGAAAGATTCTGATTGAAGAAGCAGGCGGCAGAGTGACCAATTTTCAGGGTAGTGAGCCTGGTCTGCAAATCAGTTCAATTGTTGCTGCCGCTAACCTGCAGTTTCAGTCTGTACTTGAGGAAGTGCAAAAATACTTTGCCGGAAAAGTTTTATGATAAACAGACAAATAATTGCTTTAAAAAGATGGTCAGCTTTAAAAAAACGGGAATTTCTTTTTTTTGCAGCATTAATCTCTCTTTTGCTAATAATTTATCTTTTCGGTCTGCAGCATGAATTGATCTGGGATTCACGACCGGTAATTGAGGAAAACTGGCTGTTGCAGAAAGAAGTATCGTTTTTAGAGGCATTTAAACACGGCTACTGGCAGACCACCAGTCAGAAAGATCAGGGTGATTACGATTATTATCGCCCTTTAATGATTGCCTCTTTTATGCTGGAAAAAAAGTTCTGGGGGCTTGATCCGTTCAGGTTGCGCCTGATCAATCTGCTGCTTTTTTTTGCCTCGCTCATTTTGCTTTTCTTATTTTTGCAGCGGCAGGAACTTTCTCCGGAAACGGTTCTGATTGCCGTTCTGCTTTATGCACTCTGGCCGCTGCATCTTGATAACATCAGCTGGGTTGTTGGCCGCTGTGATCTTTTATTGCTCTTTTTTGGAATAGCTACACTGCTTTTGCTGGACTGTTTTCTGGAAAAAAGAAGACCGGCTTTTCTTCTGCTGGCACTTTGTTCTTATCTGCTGGCTTTATTTGCCAAAGAAGCCGGGCTTTATCTGCTTCCTTTTATCTTTGTCTATTATCCGCTGGCCAGAAAAAAGCGTCTGAATTTGTTGCCGGTTCTTTTGCTGATTTTTGTTGCCCTTATCTTCTGGCTAATAAAATCGCTGGTAATCGGCCGTCAGGGGTTTCCCTTAACCTTTTTTGAAGACATTGAACAAAATGCTCTGGCACTGTTTAAAGGATTTGCCTATTACTGGCGGATGCTTTTTTCTCCTTTTAACTTCAGAATGTTTCTGCCGCTTGATGAAATAGCAGGTCTCTCTTATCTGCTGGCAGCTCTTGGCGGCGGAACGGTTTTATTTTTTTTATTTTATCTTGGTATAAAAAGACGGTTCTGGTTGCAGCCTTTTTTCTGGATTACTGTTTTTCTTGGCGGATATCTGATGCTCATTTTTACTCCGCTCTATCCCTTTTCAGTTTCTACACGCTATCTGCAATTTCCGCTTATCGGTCTGGCACTGATTCTGGCATTCGGGCTGAAAGAATTGAAGCCAACTCTGAAAAAAGTGCTGCTTCCGGTGCTTGTTTTTTCATTATCTCTGGCGATTTTTTTTCAGCATAAACGTTATCAGAGCGAATTGACCTTCTGGCAAAGTAACCTGCAGGCTGCCCCGCAGAACAGCTTTTTTCTCTTAAAAACAGCGCAGCAGTTTTATCAGCAGAATAAAATAACGCAGGCAGAAAAACTGCTGACAAAAGCTCTGCAGTCAAGGATGAAAGCTACTACTGCCGGTTCAATTGCCCTGCTGCTTGCAGAAATTAAAATCAGGCAGGCGTTTTATACTGAAGCTAAAGAGTGGTTGCAGAAAGCGCAAACTTTGCCTTTAAACCGGATTCAGAAGCGGCAGCAACTGGAAAAGCTCTATTATTTATATCGCGCCGGCAATGATTTTGATAATGCCAGCCGTGTTTTCAGTCAGATTGGACAATTGATTCCCGAAGCTGACAGAAAGTTTAGACTGATTAACCACTATCTCTCTTTTGGTCTGTGGGAAAAAGTGCAAGAGATGACTGAAAATATTGCCGGCAGTGAATTTAAAAAATCAGATTTAGCTCTTTATGCGGGCAATCTGGAAAAAATGCCTGCTCAGGAAAAGGCAAATTATTTTCTGGGTAAAATGAATTTTACCGCGGCTTACGATTATTTGAAGAGTGTTGCAAGGAGCGACCTTTTATTTCAGCTGAAGCTGGTTGAGACAGCTCTGCTTGCTGAAAAAAACAGCGAGGCTGAGCATTTAATTCAGCAGATACTTTCTCTGGCAGAAAACGATTACAGGATTTTAAACACAATCGGGCTGATTTATGAGAGATTGTTTCGCATTTCCGAAGCGCAGCACTATTATCGCCTTTCTCTTCAGGCAAATGATAATCAGCCAAAATTGAAGAAAAAACTGCAGTGTTTTGCGGAAGAATGAACCGGACAGCTAAATTGCCGGAGGTCGGTGTCAGATGGATAGCTTTGAACTAATCATTATCGGATCGGGTCCGGCAGGTCAGAATGCTTTTTTTGAAGCATTGAGCCTGAAAAAAAAGGTTGCCCTTATAGAACGGGAGAACTGGCTGGGAGGAGTTTCTCTTAATACCGGGACTATACCCAGTAAAGCGCTGCGTGAGGCAATATATTCTTTTTATGAGATTAATCAGAAGAAAAGCCTGTTCCGTCAGCAGGGAAAGTATCATCCGGTTTTCTGGAGTACTTATCTTTTGCCTCGTGTAGCCGATGTGGTTGGCGCAGAAAAAAAAGTTCTGGAGAAGAAGCTCTCCGGCTTCAATGCGCCGCTCTTCTGGGGTGAAGCCGCATTTCTTGACCAGAAGCATATTGTTGTTCAGGGCAGTAGGCAGGAAGTGGTTCTTCAGGCAGAAAAGTTTTTAATAGCTACCGGAACAAAAGCGGCTGTTCCGGAGTCAATTCCCTTTAACCAGAGCACTATTGTTGATGCAGACCATCTTTTTCGGATTGAGCAGTGCCGGCCGCCGCTGGCAATTATCGGAAGCGGCATTGTGGCTCTTGAATATGCTTCGATGTTTGCCTGCCTCGGTCTTGAGGTTGAGCTTTTTGTAAAAACTGATTCTCTCCTTCCCTACATTGACAGTCAGATTCGCAGTTATTTTCTGGAAATTCTTGCCCGGCAGAGAGTACAGATTCATTATCGCTGTGCTGACTGGCAGGTTACGGAAAAGCCTTCGGGAGCACAAATAACTACTCCTGACGGCAATAAGGAATTCGGACTTGTGGTTTATGCTGGCGGTCGTCAGGCTGACATAGATGCGCTGAGACTCCAGGAAATTGGTGTGCAGCTGAACGAAAAAGGGTTTATCAGCATTGATAAAAACTATCAGACTTCAGTAGAAAACATCTACGCTGCGGGAGATGTTGCCGGCGCACCGGCTACAGCTTCGGCGGCAAGAATTCATGGCCGGCGGGCGGTGCGTGCGATTTTTGGCTCTTCGGGCGCTGAAATACATTATCTGCCTGTTTTTGCAATTTATACAATTCCGGAAATCGCCTTTACCGGACCATGCACTGAAGAGCTGAAAAAGCAGAATCTCGATTTTGTGGAAGGCTCTGCTTATTATGAAAATTTAAGCCGGGCGGCAATTGAAGGCGAAACTCAGGGATTCCTGAAATTGGTTTTTGCGCGTGATTCAAAAAAACTTCTTTCTGCTCAGGCAATTGGTGCGCGCTGTTCAGAGCTCGTTCATCTGGCACAGATGGCAATTTCTTATAATGTGGGAATAGACTATTTTTTAAACGGTTTTTTCAATTTTCCCACCTATTCAGAACTCTTTTCGCTGGCAGCATTTGCTGCTGCTCAGAAATTTTAAGGGTTCAGGCTGAAAGCAGAGACATATTCGCCAACAACAGTTTTTCTGTCGTTTAATCTTTGCTGATGATAGAAATTTTTTAGTGCCGCAAACTCCTCTTCGTTGATCAGCTGCAGATCCTTAAGAATCTGGATTACCGGTATTGCCAGCAGATCAAGCCGGCCGGATTCCAGTTTTACCGCCAGGGCGAATTTTTTATCCCGGACAACAGCACAATAAATTCCTTCAGCTCCGATCTTGCCAATCACTCTTTTTTTTGTCGCCCGGCAGAGCTTGCTGCAGAAGCCTCCGCTTCCGGCAATCATTCTGGGATGAGCGGCAATCGCTGCGCTAACGGTTTTCAGTGCCGCAAAGCGCCTGGCGGGAAGCGTTTCCGGGAGTGATAGTTTTAAAAAACCGGCTTCCATGTTGAAGAGAGGTAAGGCGAAAACCGGAGCCGAACAGCCATCAATCCCGGTTTTGATTTTATGCGCAGGAAAGTCACAGACTTCGGCAACTGTCTGCGATATTTCCTGCTGGAGAGGATGTTCTAAATGAAGATAATTGTTTAACGGATAATTTTTCAGCAGACAGCAGGCAAGCATTGCCAGATGTTTTCCGCTGCAGTCGTTAAACAGGGCTGCCGGGCGTTGATTGCGGTAAGCAAGTTGCAGACTGTAATCAGCTTTTAGCGAAAGCGATTTTCCGCACTGAAGGTCTGAAATCTTCAGCCCGGTTTTTCTGATTATGCTTTTCAGTGTCTTCAGGTGAAAATCTTCTCCATAATGAGAGGAAACCATTATGGCGATTTCTGCCGGAGTCAGCCGGAAATATTTATCGCCTTCAGCTTCCAAAAAGGGAAGAATCTGAAAAGGCTTGGCAGCAGAACGCATAAAGGTGAAAAAAAAGGGATTTCCTCCGGCAGTAATTATTTCCTGCTTTTCATTTAAAACAACATAGTGTCCGTAATGGATGCTTTCTGTAATACCGGCGCGTAAACCTTTTACCAGAGTAACTGGCTGCTTAAGGCTCATCGTTTTCCTCTGTTTCAGCAGTGCCGGTTTCGCTCTCCGCCAGTCTTTCAGTCTGGCAGAACAGAGCAAAATCACAGTAGCGGCAGGTACTTTTTTTAACTGTCTGCTCAAAGGGAATTTTGATATCGAAAAGCTGTTTCAGGATTTCCTCTTCCAAAAGGTGCTGAAAACCGTTGAAATCCTCTTGCCGGCAGGAAATCTGCTGGTGCACTTCTTTTTTAAAGCTGTTCAAATTGATGCAACCAAGGTTGAGCCGTTCAACCGGAATTTTTTCTGACTCACCCAACAGCAGAGCATAGAAATAGAGTTGAAACTGCAGCTTGTCGCGTAAATCCGGTTTTTTTTCATTCAGACTTTTTGTGCTTCCTGTTTTGTAATCAAAGATGGTGATTTTTGAGTTGCATTCTTCAATGCGGTCGATAAAACCTCTAAATGTTAATTGCTGATTTCCGAAAGCATAGCCGGTCATAATCTCTTTTTCCAGTCCGGTGAGCTTAATTTGATAAGTTTTAATCCGTTCTTTTTCTTGCTTAAAAAAATTTCTGAGGATTTTTGTTATTGCAGCCTGAAGCAGCAGCTCTTTTCCTGAAAAAGAGACTCCCTCAGGTAATTGCAACTCTTTTCTGATTTCTTGCTCAATGCGTTGTTCCAGATTGGCGATCTCTTTTTCTAATTCGTTTACATTAAGAATTTTCAGGTGAAATTTTTTAAAGATTGCCCAAAGGATGTGGTGCATGATATTTCCGAAAACTTTTGCATCAAATGCGTCTTCAGATACCGGCCGCTGCTTAAGGCAGGCAATCTCTTCCAGATAGAATTTGAGCGGACAGCTGAGATAGTTGTAAAGAGTTGTGGCGGAGTAGTTAATCTCTTTAAGTGTTTTCAGAGTCTGCTCATTTTTGCTGACGCTTATTTTTTCCGGTTTCGGCGGTGAAGCAGGAAAGATTACCGATTGACTCTCCAGACTTTTTTGAAAGGGATATTCAAATTTCAGTTGTTTGATAAACCGGCTCTCTTCCTGCTGTTTTTTTGCCTGCGGTTCAAGGTAAAAGAGCTGAATGTTTTCTGCCCGCTGCAGCAGGCGGTAGAAATGATAAGCCATAACATTGCTCTCCTGCTGAATTTCTGGCTTGATAAAATTTTTTGTCAGTTCAAAGGGAAGAAAAGAGGTAGCAACGGAATTTGCCGGGAAAGTTCCTTCGTTGAGATTAAGAAAGAACAGATTCTGAAAGTCAAGACACTGAGTCTCCAGAACTCCCATTATCTGAATGCCTTTTAACGGCTCACCAATAAGCATTACCGTTTCAGAGCGGACAAGCTCGATAAGCAGTTTTAAATATTGCTCAGCAGGAAAGGCATTGTTTTGAAGAAAAGGCTCTGCTTCGACAATCAGGTTGCCGAGAGTATGTATCGTTGCTTTTGTTAAGGGATCAAGCTCGTTTTGCAACAGCCTGTTAAAAAGGTCAAGAAAACAGGTTGAGAAACTCTTTTCTGTTTCCGGATAAAAGAGGTGAGTTAATAGGGCAAACAGTTCTTCAGATTCTTGCTCAAGATCAGAGAGCGGAAAGTAGCGCTTCCGGTTAAAACTGCGTTCAGAACTGCCGAAAAACGGGTGGACAAAAAGTTTCTGCACAGTATTCTGCCGGAGAAGAAGTGCTTCTCCGTCAGAAACCGCTTCTTTTAGAAGCTGCAAAAGTAATTTTAAAAAGCTGATTGCGGGAGTGATTGAGAGCGGAATGCCCATGGTAATGTTTTTGGGAATAGCGGCATCAAGAGCGCCGATTAACGGAACAACTACTTCGGCAGCCGGCAGAATGATAGCTGTCTGAAGCGGATCCGAAGAACAACTTTCATTTGTAAGGCTTTTTACTAATTTGGCCACTTTTCTTACCTGACCGACTGATGTCCGGCAGCAGTAGCAGACAATTTTTTTGTTATTTCTGCTCAGCTCGGTATTTGGTTCGAAATCTTCCGGGAGAAAATCTTTCCAGAATTTGTGAAAATATTTTCCGGCCTGATGGCCAGTTTGCAGAAAATAGTGGTCAAAGTCCAGAAACCAGAAAACCTGACATTTTCCGTTAGTTTCAGACAGCTCTTTTATTTTCCGGAAAAAATTCTCTTCAGCCGGAGTTAAGGCATTGAAGCCGCAGAGATAAATATTTTTCCCGCTGAAATAGTCAGCAAACAGCCGGAAGTTTTTCAGACAGGCGGCGCGTAAAAAATAACCGCTGGAGAGAGCTTTGCCGGCAAGCTTTGCTTCCAGCTGACGCATAATTTGTAAAAAATCTTTCTGCAATCTGCAAAGCAGGGTGTCTCCGGATAGCTGCTGCAAATTTTTTTCCAGTTCACCAAACTGGTAGTCTTCCGTCAGATGGTTACATAACAGATGCATCTGAGAGAGCATCGCCCGTAAAATCCTGAAAGAACTTGCCAGCGGTTCCTGTTCAAATTCCGGATGCTGACTGCTGACAACCTCTCTTAAAGCTAAAATCTGCTGGAAATGCTCGGCAATTTTTATTTGCATTACTTTTGCCAGAAAATCATCCAGTGAGAGAATCTCTGGCAATAAGAGCGCCTTCTGATTACTGAGCAGGGCAATTTCATTGCCGAGGAATTTTGTTGAACGGCGGTTGGGAAGGATAACGATTGTTTCGGCAATTTTTTGGGGCTCGTGCATGATTTTTCGGGCAATGCGGCTCAAAAAAGTATCCCGTTTCATATTTCAGTCACTTCAAAGTTGTTTTCCAGATAGAGAAGATAGCTCTTCTGCACTGTAAATCCGGCTTCAGTTAATGCATTTTTGTAGGTAACAATCTGGTAGCGATCTTCTTCTTTTGGTTTTCCGGTTTTAAAATCAATGATGACGGCCTCTTTTTTTTCATTGAGCAAGATTTTATCAGGACGAAGCAGCTGACCTGCTGCTAAAACTTCCCGTTCAGTAAGTTCGCAGGGAAAATCTTTTCTGATTTGTTCAAGAAAGCCAAAAAGCTCTTTCAGGTTTTTTTTCAGTTTTTCATTTAATTTTCCGGTTTTACCGGCTATTTCCAGAGCCTGGCTTTCAGTTTTTGCCTCATAAATGAGGTGCCAGATTTCGCAGCTCTGCTGCCGGTTTTTTTTCAGCAGCGGAGTTGGTTTTTGTTCGCTTTCCGATTTAAAGATCAGATTAGAGTAATTTTTTTCAAAATTCCATTCAGTCATGGGAACCGGCTTAAATGACCTTTCAATTTCTTTACTATTGCCATTTTTCTTTGGCAACGGGTTTTTTAATGAAACAGCTGAGAGTTCCTTTTCTGTATCTTGTAAAGTTTGATTAACTGAAACAAGAAATTTTTCTTTGTCATCGGTTTCATGGGAAATAATGTAAAGGCGGTCAATTGCTCTGGTACAGGCAACATAAAAGAGGTTAAAATCGTCAACCTCGCGCAGCTTCAGTTCTTCAGCGTAGCTGTCTTTAAAAAAAGTTTCATAAAGTTCTTTCTTTTCCCTGACAATAAAGAGGAAATCGTTCAGCTGACTCAAATTGCCGTGCGGAAAAACCGGCCTGAACCAGGAAAAATTTCCTTTCCGCCCGCTTTCCCATCTGTAGAGGGCAAAGATTACAACCTTGAATTCAAGGCCTTTAGCTTTGTGGCAGGTAAGGATGTTCAGGGCATCGGGGAAACTGCTCTGTAAAAAAAGCTGATCGCAGTTTTCTTCCCACCAGTCGAGAAAGTCCCCGCCGTATTCCGCTTCCTGTTGCTGAAAGTAAAGAATAGTTTCAAAAAACTCTTCCAGATAACCCGATTTATTTCTGAATTTCCTGAGCTGAAAATGGTCAGCGATTTCTTCAGCCAGAAAGTAGAGAGAGCCGCAAAAAGTGCTCTTTTTTGCAAAAAGCTCTTTTACCCGCGGAGCATAATCCAAAAGAAAACCGGCACTGAAATCTCTTCTTTCTTCAAAAACCAGTCTGTAAGCCAAATTTATTTCCTGTCTGATTTTATCGGTTGGCGGGCGCAGGAAAAAAGAGAGTGATTTCAGCAAGAGCTGAATGAGCGGTTCGTTTTTGAGAAGAAGTGTTTCTGAAGAAGTTATTGCAAAATCCCGGGCAAGCT
>FWPV01013487.1_pt1 | contig 12259 bp, 8 predicted proteins | sample 2228371 | NCBI WGS metagenome assembly FWPV01 (sample SAMEA103939776, study PRJEB20133) | metagenome | reverse complement strand
CGCTCGAGCGACCAGGACATATCGGCGGAAGCACTGGCCGGCGGGGGGCAGCGCTTTATTCTGAATTACCGTCTCCTGGACGGATGCCATGCCTGTGAACTGCTCGGCCAGGCAAAATTTGCTTTTCGCTTTGACGGCCTGGGGAATTTTACCGGTACCAAGCTCGTGGGCGTGGAAAGCCTGGTGGAGGAGACGCAGGTGAACAGAGCGGACGACTCTCATCAACAACACCTGATTGTGGATGAGGGAGAACAGTTTTCGGTCAGCCTGGATTCCAATCCGACCACTGGGTATCATTGGGAGCTGGCGGAGCCATTGGACGAAAGGGTGGTCAGATTGATTGGGGATGTTTATCAGGGGCCTGAGACCAAACTGGTCGGTGCCGGCGGCAAGGAAGTCTGGACCTTCAGGGCGGTGGGTACGGGCGAGGCGGCCATCGCCATGAAATACGTGCGCCCCTGGCAAAAGGATGTTCCCCCTGAAAAGACCGCGCAATTTGCCGTCACCGTTCGCTGAAGTCCGGCCCTACTGGTCTGCGTGACTCCAGAACCCGATTCCCTGCTGCCCCTGACCATCCTGGTATACCTGGAGGCAGCGGCCGTCGGTGCGGGCGGGCACGTCAATGACGCGCACCACATCCCTGCAGGCGGCGAAATCAGGCACCAGGGATGCGAGAAGATTGGGGGCCTCCAGGAGAAATGCTTCGCGGAAAACCGTTTCGGGTCGATCCGGATAGATGGCCAGAGGTAGAATACTCGCCTCGACCAGGTCGTTGAAAAAGTGCGTGCCGTAAGAAACTTCGGGTGTCGACCCGTCTTCCTTGAAGGCGACCTCCGCCAGAATCAAAGTGTGATTGATGTCTTCGTAGCCCACTTTGACCCCTTGATTGATATCGCTGCTGCCCCATCGGGTGGGGCCAAACAAAGCGTAACGCTTGCCCTTCAGCAGCCGGTTCACTTTGCCGACCAGCCGGGCGATCAGCATTTTGTCTTCGTATGTGTCGAGCAGAGTGTACGCTTTGGGATCGACATAGACGATATACTCGACATCCCTGACGATACCGTTGAACACGCCGACGTTGTTGGTGAAGAGAATGGCGTCCGGGGCCACATTGTCCGGCAGCACCACCCGGCCTATTTTCTCGCCCACCGCAAGGGAGCGGCATTGCAGGATATACAATCTGTCATCGTCCCAGGCGAATTCGACATCGACCGGGTGGCCGTAAGCTTCCTCCAGTCTGCGCAGCACTTTTTTCATGAGAGGAACGAAGGGGGTCTTGGTCAGGAAATTTTCAAAAGTGATGATGGAATTCTGCAGTGCAACCGTTTGGGTCTTGTACATGGGCGCGGCCATGTGCTCATTGGCATAGCTCGAAAGGGCGTAGTACAGGTCGGGATAGTCGATCCGGCCAAATAAATCCACGTATGGGATGGTTTCCACCCGGCGCGCTTCAAGGTTGATGACGTCGATCAGCTTCTGGGAATACTTGCGAATTCGTGCCGGTTCGACTTCGGGCCTGAGGGTCGGGTGGCTCAGGGGTACCATGCGCGGATAGTCCGACTCCACGGGATCCACGGCGCGCGTTCCTAACCCCAGAACCATGCGCACCATGCCTTCTTCTCTGATGATTCGAGGCGTCCAGGCATAGGCGTTTTGCGAAAAAGCCACGCCGCCCGCAAAAGGGAAAAAATAAGGTCCGAAGCGGCGCCCGACGACCTTCTGCACCAGGGCGCTCATCCTCTCGTCGAAATCGATCAGTTGGTGATCGCGCCGATAGAGGATGGCAGCCGGGCTGAAGATGCTCATAAGAACCCGCTTGAGCCCCCACATGAAGTCATTGAGACGATTTTGCAGCTCTCCCTGATTGGCCAGGAAGACCGATTCATACTTGCCCGAGAAGGCGTAGCCGAAACTGTCTTCCAGCAGGCTCGAAGAACGGACAATCAGGGGGTGCTCCCCAACCTTTTGCAAAAATTCGCGAAAATCCTCGATGACATCGGGAGGAAAGGAAGCCTTTTTGAAAAGCGCGGACATGTTGCGGTATTCTTCTTCGATGGTCTCACTGGCTTTGTACTTTTGGCTGTGAAACGAATAGAGCCGGTTGTAATCCAGAAAATCGGAAAAATTGCCCGAATTAAAATAATAGGATTCCGGAACGTGAATATATTTCTCCAGTTCGGGATCGCACTCCTGCAGCCGCGGCAGAATGATTTTGTAGGCCAGGAACATGCCCGCCGCTTTGCCCCCTATTTTGCCGGATCGACGGCGGTTCCAGTAGCAGTGATCGATCAGTTCATCGATGTCGCGAATGGTGATATGGTTTTTGGCAACGCCGACAAAGGGCAGCTGACTGGAAATGAAGTGACTGATCAGCGCGACCCGCACTCCTTCTGCCTCACTGGGGGGAATGTACAGGTTGCCCTGGGGAATCTCACAGAACGCTTTGAGGGCCTTTTTGATGCGTGCAGAAGTCGCATCCTCTCGATTGACCACTTCATGAAGATGTTGAAATGCTTCGAGCTTCCTCGCCAGATTGATGTGGTTATCGATCTCCGACTGGGTGAAGTGGCGGGCAAAGTATAGATCGATCAAGGCGTTCTTATATTCGTTCAGAGCTTCCCGGTCCGCGTCCCGCCCCTCTTCGCGCAGGGCCCGTCGCGCCTCGCGCTCAAGCGCTGCGTCATTGACGATGCCCCGCTCCTCGAGGGCAGTGAGAAAAATGCCGCGGATCTCCCTTTGCAGGGATTCGTAACGCACGATGGTGCGAACGATGCGATGCACTTTTACGAGCTCGGCAACACAGCTGGACTCTGACAATTTCAAACCTCCGCCCGCTCGAATCGTTACACCCAGCCGCGCAGCTTGCATGCTTCCGCCACCCGGGCCACCGCAACGAGGTAGGCTGCCCGGCGCAAGCTGATTTGCTTCTTTTGACTCATCTCATACACACTCTGGAAGGCGTGCGTCATCTTCTTGTCCAGGCGCCAGTGCACTTCCTGCAGTTCCCAGTAGAGATTGTTCGAGTTCTGCACCTGCTCGAAATAGGAGACCGTGACGCCGCCGGCGTTGGCCAGGAAATCCGGCAGAACAATAACCCCCTTGTCATTGAGGATGCCGTCGCCGTCAGGAGTGGTCGGTCCATTGGCCAGTTCACAGCAGATCCTGCACTGTATTCGAGGAGCATTGTCCCGTGTGATGACATCTTCCAACGCAGCCGGAAACAGGACTGTTGCGTCCAACTCGAGAAGTTCCCTGTTGGTCACCGCCTCTGCATGGGGGAACCCCTTGAGCTGCCCGTTTTTGAGCTTGTAGTCGACGAGCTGTGCCGCGTCAATGCCCGAAGGGTTGTACACGCCGCCTTTGGAATCCGATGCGGCCACCAGCTTGAGCCCGAGGATCTCTTCCCCGAGCAGAGCGGCATGCTGGCCGGCGTTTCCGAAACCCATGACGGCCATGGACTGCCCGCTCAGATCAATGCCATGCGCTTGAGCGGCCTCCCGTGTAACGTAAATCCCGCCGCGCGCGGTGGCGTCGCCACGGCCCTGTGAACCGCCCAGGGGAATCGGTTTGCCGGTGATCACTCCGGGGTGGTTTTCACCGACGATGGTTTCGTATTCATCCATCATCCACGCCATGATCTGCGGAGTGGTATAGACATCGGGGGCCGGCACGTCCTTGGTCACCCCCAGAGACCTTGCCATGGCCCTGATATACGCTCTCGCCAGTTGCTCCTTTTCACGCTCCGACAGTTCTTTGGGATTGCAGACGACGCCTCCTTTGCCTCCGCCGAGGGGAATATCCACTACCGCCGTCTTCCAGGTCATCCAGGCAGCCAGTGCCCGCACGGTATCAACCGTTTCCTGGGGGTGCCAGCGTATACCGCCCTTGGCCGGGCCGCGCGCGGTGTTGTACTGGATTCGAAAAGCATGAAAAATCCGCGTCGAACCGTCATCCATCCTTACGGGCAGCGTGGCTTTGATCTCGTGCATGGGCCAGCGCAGCAACTCGTGCGTTGCGGGGTCCAGGCCAAGCTCCCCGGCTGCCTCGTCCAACTGCTGCTGGGCGGTGGTGAACGGATTGAACCGATCCATGTGGGACTCCTTATCTTCTGGTTAGGGATCAAATCCTGCCATCGAGCCGGCCGGTTCTCAATTGTGGTCCAAGCAAGGCGGCAATAGCACAGGGCGGCTCGCGCCCTGCCATGGAACGTTTTGGTTACCGAGGATGGAGGTCGGCGAAGGCAGGCAGCCGTCCCCATGAGCAGGCTTTGCGAACTCCGTGCAGGATCGCCCGGGCTGCCGCCTGAGCCGCCAGCGAACCGACCACGCTCACTTCCACCCCTTCCAGGTCTCCACAGCTCAAACTGAAAATGGTATCGCCGTCGTATTGCGTGTGGGCCGGATAAACCGTGCGTGCCAAACCGTCATGGGCCATTTGCGCCACCTTGGTGAGTTGGGTCTTATTGAACTTTACATTGGTCGCTACCACGCCCACAACGGTATTCTGACCTTCGGAGAATCCCTTCAGTTGTTTCAGGTGTCTAAGCTGAGCGTCGGCGTCGATGAGCTGCAAGCTGTGCGGACTTTTGCGGCAACCGGCAATGGGATGATTGAGGGCGGGATCGATGACGTCGCCGAAAGCGTTCACCACCATCAACGCAGCTACTTTAACCCCACTGGGTGCCTTCACACAGGCACTGCCCAGCCCGCTTTTCATGGCCTGCTGCAGACCGTATAACTTACCGACCGAGGCACCGGTGCCGGCCCCCACGCAGCCCTGCGGCACCGGCTCCGATGAGGCTTGGGTACAGGCCTCGAAGCCGAGGGCCGCATCGGGGTAAAGCCCCGATTGGTTGAGACCGAGGTCAAAGATCACTGCTCCGGATACGATGGGAATCAATCCATGGCCGCTGTCAAAGCCGATTCCCCGGCTGCTGAGATAATTGCGCACCCCCTCGGCCACGCTCATGCCGAAGGCGCTGCCGCCGGTAAAAAAAATACCATGCACACGGTCCACCAGATTCAGGGGATTGAGTGTATCTGTGCCGTAGGTGCCGGGAGCACCGCCGCGCACGTCTACACCGGCGGTCGCGCCGCCTCGCGTCAGAATGACGGTACAGCCGCTGGGACCGTTTGCCAGCGATGCGTGCCCCACCTGGATGCCTTGGATGGCCGTGAGGGTATCGTTTGACATAGAGCTAATCTCCAAAATGTTGCACCAGGTAGCGGTAGATTTCCTTGCCGATTTCCATTCCCGTCTCGATAATCTCGGGTCCGAACTGTCGCCCTGTGGCGGTGCGAAATGTGTCTGCAATGCGCACCATGCCGGTCATGCCCCACGGAAAGCGCGCAATGAGCTCCTGCGCGGTGAGCTCCTGATAATTCATCATGTGCCAGAGGGTGTGAGTGAAAGTGTCGGGCCCCCAGCGGAACTTGTCCGCATCATACAGGCAGTCGCTCACCAGCTGAAATGACGGCCGTGCGCAGGTTTTGGGCGTGACGAACGCTTCATGATTGCGGATGGCCTGGCAGATGCACTCGATTTCTTCGGTTTGCAGGGGGAGGGCCTCGAGATACCTGAGGGCCTCGCGCGCGCCCACCTCCGCGTGACGCTCTTCGCCCCGGCTGATGTCATGCAGCAGCCCTGCAATCAAGCCCATGAGGATCAGTCTCTCGAGCCGCGCCGGCTCCATGGGATTCGTTTCCATTTCCGCCTGTATCAGGGCGGCTCCGTCAATGCTCACGCGCGCGCTGTGGTACATGCCGTGTCCCAGGTCCTCCTGCAAAACGGGCTCCAACCTGTCGCGCAGCAGAATCAGGAGGGGATGGTTGAAGAACAGCCTGCGCGCGAAGGAAAGAGGAGCCTTAAATTGTACATAAAAGGCCGGGCAGGGGTGCCTTGAGGCGATACGTTCGGCTTCTCTTTGCAGGTTTTGCGGCAGCGGGTTCATCGGCTCTCCTACTGCAGACGATATTTTTCCGCCGGCAGACGCCTGAAGCGCGGGGTATATTCCGATGTCATGGTATTGCTCCATGGCCCGTCCTTCGGCAGCGGTCCTCCACCGGCGGTGGTCCGGGCGTTTTGGGATTCATCCGTAGACGCACTCATGCACATGTTTTTGCATGAGTTTTTCTTCCATCTGCACGATTCTTTTGATCATCATGTCAAGCACCTTCACTCCCACTTCGGGGAATTGTACGAGCAGCTTGCGGAAGCTCTCACGGTCCAGGGTGAGGCACTCGACGTCGGTGGTGGCTCTGACCGAAAACAGCCTGCGAATGTCGGAAAGGAGTGCCACACCACCGAAAAACTCGCCCGCACGAAGCTCATTCAGGTACACTGAATGGTTTTCATATTCCCTGACGACTTGCGCACTTCCGGAAAGAAGGATGTACCCGCGGTCATCCGCATCGCCCTGGCGGAAGATGAATTCACCGGCCCGGTAGCAAGCCCGTTTGCATAGATAAGCGTAAAGTTTCAGGCGTTGCAAGGGTATTCCCGAAAAAACCGGGATCTTTCGCAACACGTCAAGGTTGGCATCCAATTCGCACTGACCCGCGCGTTCACTCGGAACACATGGGGCGTTATTCTCCGTGGGCGAGTTCATAAAAAAGCCCCTTTCGTGCCAGGAGTTCTTCGTATTGACCGGCTTCGACGATTTTGCCCGCCTTCATTAATACAATCTGATCATAATCTCTAACTAATTCAAGCCGATGGACTACCGCAATCAGTGTCGCCCGGCCTTTCAATGTAGTCTTGAGAAGCTCCTGCACTCTCGCTTGTGAGCGGTTGTCCAGACTGGCGGTGGCCTCATCCAGGATGAGAATGCGAGGCCTCTTCAAGAACAAACGGGCCAGCGCTATTTTCTGCTTTTGCCCTCCCGAAAGCCGGTCTCCCTTGCTTCCCACTTGAAAAGCCAAGCCGGCCTCCATGACTTTGTCAAGCAGATTTTGCTCGTCCAGCAACTGGACTACCCGCTCCTGGACCTGTTCCATGGCGCGCGGATGATCCGCTTTGGGATGACCGAACAGGATGTTCTCCATGATGGTGTGAGTGAAAAGATATCGGTTCGGTTGATAAAAAGTGAATGCGTGCGGATCTCGCTCGGACATTTGTTGGTAAAATTTGTGGCGTGCCCGAATGATCTTATGTTCCAGAGAGCTCGACAAGGTGGCCATCTTGTGGATGGAGGGGGTGAAGCGCAGGGCGAGCTTGAGGACAGCCTCCAGCTCTTTTTTTGGCAGGTGCTGGTGCCCGGCCTTTTTCAGGCGCTCGATAAGGGCGCTGTAGAGATCAAATTCGTGGCGCGGAATCGGGCTCATCTCGAAGAAGAATTGATCGTCCTGCAGATCCTCGAGCAGAGAAACCGTCTGCTTTGCCAGTTCCAGTCCAAGTCCGAGCAAATCCTGAGTCAGCTGCGTTTCCTCCAGGAATTGCCTGAAGGCCTTGTTGGCGGGCAGTTGTTCCAACTCCCAAACCTTACGGTTGGGATAGCCGAAGGTGATGTTCTCGGCCATGTTGGTGTTCCTGAGCAGTCTTTCGGCGTCAAAGAATTCGATCTGTTCCGCCAGTTCGCTTCCCCATTGACGGTAAAACTCCTCGCGCACCCCGACCAGCCTGTCAGCCAACGCAGCATGCCGGTTGATGTCGAGCATGGTATTCAGCCCAAAGCGGAGAATGTCGTCCGTCAGTCCCACTTCGTCCACCACCTGAAGAATGCGGGCCAGGTCCGGAAGCGGCTCATCCTTGAGCAGCTCATTGAGCTGCAGAGACTTGCAGGCATAGAGAATATTTTCCAGGATGGAATCGTCGAAGATGAAGGGATGCTGAGCAACATAGCCCACGTTGTAGCTGACATCCAGTTTGGTCAGCTGCTTGAGTTCCATGCCGTCAAACAGGACATGCCCGCGGGAATAACTGTAGAGCTGCCCGATGACCATGGCCAGAGTGCTTTTGCCGCTCCCCGAAAAGCCGACAACGGCCAGTTGCCGGCCGGGCTCCAATCCCAGGGAAATCTGGTCCAGAATGTGTATATCGCCGTCAACGATGTAATCCAGACCGCTCACCTGGATTTTGCCCTGCAACCGGTAAGGCTCTCGTGGCTCCTCCGGCTCGAGCAGAAATTCCGGGGCCTGGTCGAAATAGCTCATGACCTGATGGTAGCGCACCCTGCTGTCTTGCAGGTCCTGATAGTAGTCCATCAGTTCTTTCCACGGATCGTACAACTTTTCGTAGGCCGACAGAAAAGCAACCAGAGCGCCAAGATCGAGTCGGCCCTTGATGGTCAAATAGCCGCCCAGCAGAAACAAAATGAAAGGGCCCAGACTCTGAAAGAAGTTGTTGATGAATTTGACCAGGTACTTGTTCTTGTTCATGCGATGGCGCAGACCGAAGAGCATCGAGCCGAAGGTGTCAAGCTTCTTGTTTTCGATTGGATAACCGGCGTTGCCGTGAATTTCGTGCATGCCGGAGATGGCTTCGCCTATGGCGTTGCTCATGCTGCGGGTGACGTTGATGCGCTCCTGATTGAGCCTGTTATAGCGTCGCTGCAGTACAGGAATAATCAGAATTTCAGCCGGATAAATGGCGAAGCTGAGGAAGGCCAGCAGCGGGTTGAGATAGACCATATAGCCGGCAAACGTGATTAACGTGAGCAGGTTGATGACCGGCACCGCCAGGGCGCTGCCCAAAAAATCACCCGGTCCGCTGAGTTCCGATGTCAGTGAAGAGATGACCATGCCCGGTGGCGTTCTTCGGAAAAACGCCAGAGGCAGGCTCAAAATGTGCGCATAGAGCCTAGTGCGCATTTGATAGAGGATTTTTTGTCCGATATAGCCCTGCAGCACATTGATGAAGTATTTCAGCACGCCGGCCATGACAACCGCGCCGATGTAAAGGCCGCAGTATACAAACAGGGCGTTCAGGTTGCGTGACTGGATGGCGACATTGACAATGCGCTTTTGCATCTCCAAAGGAAAGACGCGGAAAAAGACGGTGAACAGGACCATGATGAACAGAGCAAACTGCAGTCCGCGGCAGCATTCCAGCACCCAGGAAAAAAGAGACTTTTTCGTCACCATCAACGCCATCTCCAATTTCGGCACAACGCGTGTCAAGGATTCAGGAAAATGCCGGACAACCACACCTGACATTGCGGCATCCAGCGAATCCGCGATGCAGGAGTCGGCAGCCGGAATGAAGCGACCAGCTGCAGACAAAAAGGCATATCATCCTAGCACACCTCGATTGCCCATTGCACCTGCTTGTTCCCGGCCCGCGTATAATGTCGTTGTGCTGATATTTGAGCGGGAATTCAGCGTTCCAAGACTGCACTGCTGTGAATTGCACCCCTTCCGACTCTTTCAATTCCAGGTGCGAGTCATTATTATACACAGGTTGCACAGTGGACCGGTTTGAAAGCGCCCGGATGAACAACTGAGCCCAATGCTGCGAATCTCATGGCTGACCATTGTAAGGGAGGAGAACATGCTGCCTGTCGAAGTCAAAAAGGACATCTACTGGGTCGGGGCTGTGGATTGGAACATCAGAGATTTTCACGGCTATTCGACACCCAAGGGAACAACCTACAACGCGTACCTGCTGCTGGACGAAAAAACAGCCTTGTTTGATACGGTCAAGAAGCCCTTCAAGGATACCCTGCTGCACAACATCAGCCGCCTTATCGAGCCGCGCACAGTGGATTATTTGATCGTGAACCACGTGGAGATGGACCATTCCGGGGCTCTGCCGGAGATCATGGAAGCGATCCGGCCGCACAAGGTCTTTTGCTCGGCCATGGGCAAAAAGGCTCTCATGGAGCATTACCGTCGCGACGACTGGCCGTATGAAGTGGTCGAATCCGGCCGGACCATTCGCCTGGGGAAAAAGAGCGTGCAGTTTCTTGAAACGCGCATGCTCCACTGGCCGGATAGCATGATGTCCTACATCCCGGAGGATCGGCTGCTCATCTCAAGCGATGGCTTCGGTCAGCACTGGGCCACCAGTCAGCGCTTCGACGATCAAGTGGATTCCAGCCAATTGATGCGGCATTCTGCCAAGTATTACGCCAATATTCTGCTGCTCTATTCGCCGCTCATTCAAAAACTGCTCGGCAGTGTGCAGCAGATGGGCCTGCCGATCGATATGATTGCACCCGATCATGGACTTATCTGGCGGGGAGAGCCGCAAAGGATCATCGACGCCTATGCTGAATGGAGTCGCCAGCAGGGCAAGGAAAAAGCCCTCATCATCTATGACACCATGTGGCACAGTACTGAGAAAATGGCCTATGCCATCGGCGATGGGTTGAGTCAGGAAAACGTCGATTTTGAGATCTTCAATCTGAAATATGCCCACCGCAGTGATGTCATGACGGAGGTCCTGGATGCCAGAGCACTGATTTTCGGATCGTCCACCCTCAACAACGGCATGATGCCGGCCATGGCCGACATGCTCACTTACCTGAAGGGGCTCAAGCCGCTCAACAAGGTGGGGGCCGCCTTCGGGTCGTATGGTTGGAGCGGGGAGGCGGTAAAATTGCTGACCGGGGTCATGGAGGAGATGAAAATTGAACTGGTGGATGCCGGGCTGCGGGTGAAATACGCCCCGTCCCACGCCGATTTAAAGCAATGCATCGAGCTCGGACGCAAGATCGGTGCGGCGGTCAAGGAAAAGAGCTGATGGGGCGCAGCCGGTGAAAGAAGCGAGAAAACGAGACCCTCTTTCACTGCGCTGAGCTGGTGTGTTGACAATTCGCTGAGAAGAAAAAGGCGGGGCGGCTCAGGATATCGTTCCCATTGCGTTGCTCAGTGACCCTCCCATGGAAGGCTGGCAGCTGCCGGTTTATTTGACTCGATCTTTCAGCGCCTTTCCCGGTGTGAACTTGACTACCTTAGCGGCAGGAATCTTGATCTTTTCACCGGTCCTAGGATTTCTGCCCTCTCTTTCAGCACGCTCCGCCACTTTGAAGCTCCCAAACCCGAGTAAAGAAACGGACTGCCCCTTCTCCAGTGCGGTGGAAACCCCATCGGTAAACGCATTGATGGCGGATTCTGCTGCCTTTTTGGTGATGCCGGCCTTATCGGCTACAAATGCGGTCAGTTCTGCTTTGGTCATTCTTTCCCTCCTTTTTGAAACAACCGATTCCCCGTAGAAAGCCGCCCCACCAACTCTTTAATACTAAACCGGAGTGCAAGTCCAGTGTTTTCATGCGGTTTTATGAGCTTCCGGCAAATTTTTTTGCGGATCAGCGGATGATGTTCATCAAAGTTCCAGGCAACGGAGGTATTCGGCCGGGCCTGCCCGGCGAACTTCCGGTGAAACTCCAGTAGCCCTTTGCCCCCGGCGTCACTGAACGGCTGCAAAATCAAAAGGGCCGCTTGAGCACATGCGCCCAAGCGACCCTTTTTGCTGTTTTGCTGGTCGGGACGAGAGGATTTGAACCTCCGTCCTCTTGCACCCCAAGCAAGCGCGCTAACCAGTCTGCGCCACGTCCCGACGAGCGTCTCTCCCTGTACCATTCAGGATCGATGGTGTCAAGCGGCATTATACGGGCTCCACGGGGGGGGCCTCGTGCTCACCGATGGCGAGTGCTTTCATCTTGCGGTGCAGGTGGCTTCTTTCCAACCCGATTTGGGAAGCGGTCAGGGAGATGTTCCACTGGTTCTCCTGAAGCTTCCGCATCAGATACTGGCGCTCGAAAGCGTTTCGTGCCTCCCGGAGGGTGGGATGCCGGAAGAGGTCGTCGTCCATGGAAGGCTCCCTCAGCTGTGAAAGGAAGTCTTTGGGCAGGTTTTCAGGGCGGATTTCCTGTCCCGGGGTCATGATGAAGAGGCGTTCGACGAAATTCCTGAGCTCGCGCACGTTCCCGGGCCAGTGATACTGCTGCAGGATGTCCAGGACTCGATGGTCCAGTTCCTTGCGGCCGATACCCGTCTGAAGCGCCATCTCGTTGACGAAGTCCTCCACGAGGAGGGGAATGTCCTGAAGGCGGGCTCTCAGCGGCGGCACTTCGATGGGTATGACGTTGAGCCGGTAATAGAGGTCCTGTCTGAACAGCCCGGTTTCGATGGCTTTGTGCAGGTCCTTGTTGGTGGCCGAAACGATCCTCACGTCCACCTGTATCGGCCGTGATCCCCCTACGCGTTCGAAAACCTGTTCCTGAAGAATACGCAACACCTTGGCCTGGGTCTTGAGACTCATGTCTCCGATCTCATCCAGAAACAGAGTACCGCCGTTGGCCAGGTCGAAGCGCCCCTTG
>FWPV01013486.1_pt1 | contig 12260 bp, 12 predicted proteins | sample 2228371 | NCBI WGS metagenome assembly FWPV01 (sample SAMEA103939776, study PRJEB20133) | metagenome | reverse complement strand
GCGGCTGCTGCGCGTCGGGTGCGGCGGCGGGGTCGGCGGCGGGGTCGGCGGGCGGCGCTTCGGTCGGTCGAGATGCCGACCGGTCGGCCGTTTGCGCGGGGCCCTCGCCCTGCTCTTCGCGCGCGCGTTTCAGGAAGTCGCGCAGGCGCTTTTCGACCGAGGTGTCCAGGTCCTTGGCGGACGAACGTGCCGGGGCGCCGCTATGGCGGCGGAAGAGAGAGTTCGGCCCGGCGGCATAGGCGCTGACCCGCTTCCCGTGCCCGTCGCGGGTGTCCGGCGCGGCGCTGTCCGCCTCGGGCGGCGGGGCGCCGTCCGAGGGCGCTGTCGGGGGCGGCGTGTCCTGGGACACGGCGGGCGGCGGTGCAGGGCGAGCTTCCGGAACGCCGTCGGTCGCGGGGGCAGGGGTCGGGTCGGGGTCGGCATCCGGAACGGTGACATCGTCCCAGCCCTCGGCGGCATTCGGCGACGGCACCTCGCCCGGGCCAGGGGCGGAGCGCGTGGTGTCGCTTTCGTCGCTCGACTGGCTGGTCACGGCGCGGTCCGGGTCCTCCTCCCGAGTTGGTAACGGGTGAACGAGGCTGCCGGTTCCGTCAAGCGAAGGTTGCGGGCGGCCAGCCGCCGCAACCTGTCCGGCACCCGGAAGGGCGCGCGAAGGCGTGTCCTCCGCGTCCGGGAAGGATTCGTCGAAGATCGAGGGAAGGCGCTCCTCCTGCGCTGCGCGGGACTTCAGGACCGCTGCGCGCAGGCGGGCGACCCGCGCGGCCGCCGATTCGGTGCCGTCGCCGTCGCCGGGGCGGGGCGTCGGTTGCCGGGCCCGCGGCCGGGCCATGGCATCATCGGGGGACGCCATCGAGGACTCGGTGCGGGCGTATTCGAAGGCCGGCTCTTCGGTCGGGCGCAGGAACACGGTCCCCTCGTCCAGCCGCACCTCGACCCGACGCCGAAGCTCGGTCTCGGCGATGCGTTGCAGCGTCTGCGGGTCGGGCGTCGGCGGCACCGCCCCGAAGTAACGGTCCTGCGCGGACAGCGACCGGAAGTATTCGGCAATGGCCTTCATCGTCGCGAAGGAATCGTCGAATCCTTCGAGCGTGCACGAGAAAGCGCCGTAAGAAACCGTAAGAACCTTGTTACCACCCGCCATCGGGTCATCACTTTCCAGGTTGCCCCCTTGGACGTCAGCTAGCATGACACAGCACCGGAAGCGGCGCCGAACTGTGAAAAGGCGCGTATGATTTTGGGTCTGAATTGTGATGTGTCCACAATACGGAAACAGTGAGCGGGCAGGTCCGGCGATCGTTGACGTTTCGACTGGGGTCAGCGTTCTGGGTGCCGGCGAGCTGGATTCGCGCGTCCTGCGGCAAGCCCTTGAGTTCGCTCCCGTTCTGGTTGCTGCGGACGGCGGGGTTGCGTCGGCGCTTGCGGCGGGCTTGCAGCCTCGGGCCGTGATCGGCGACCTCGACTCGGCGCCCGCCGAAGTGCTGGCGGCACTTCCCCCCGGCACGGTGCATCGGCTGGACGACCAGGAGACGACCGATTTCGACAAGTGCCTCAGGTCGATCCGCGCGCCGCTGGTCATCGCGGTGGGGTTCACGGGTGCGCGGCTGGATCACGAACTGGCGGCCTTTTCGACGCTGGCGCGGCACGTCGGGCCGCCCTGCATCCTTCTGGGGCCGGAGGATGCGGCCTTCATCGCGCCGGCCGAGCTTTCGCTGGACCTGCCGCTCGGAACGCGGGTGTCGCTGTTCCCTCTGGGCGCGGTGCGGGGCGAAAGCCGGGGGCTGCGCTGGCCCATCGACGGCATCGACTTCGCCCCGGACGGGCGGATCGGCACCTCGAACGAGACGGTGGCCGAGCATGTCGAGCTGAGGTTCGACGCCACGCGCATGCTGGTCATCCTGCCGCGGTCCGAGCTTGTGGCGGCGGTCAGGGCGCTGGCGCCGGGGCTCGCCGCGCCAGGTGGCGTTCGCGCCAGATGATGTAGAGGCCCGAGGCCGAGATCAGCGCGATGCCGGCCCAGGTCAGCGGCGCGGGGAAGTCGCCGAAGACGACGTAGCCGAAGAAGACCGCGCTGATGAGTTCGAGGTAGTGGAGCGGCGCGAGCGTGGCCGAGGGTGCGAACTTGAGCGCGTAGGTGATGGCCATGTGGCTGAGCGTGGCCGCGACCCCGACCCCGGCGAGCCAGGCCCATTCCACGCCCGCGGGCCGGACCGGGTCGAGCGCCGCGACCCCCGAGCCGTCGGCGAGGATCAGGATCGGCAGGCAGAGCGCGCAGCCGAAGAGCGCGGTGTGGAACTGCATCGTGACGGGGTGCATCTGCCGCGACAGGTGTCGCGTCACCAGCATGTAGGCGGCGAAGGAAAATGCCGTGCCGAGCGGAAAGAGCGCGACCGGGCCGAAGAGGCTGAGGCTGGGCCGGATCACGAGGAGCGCGCCCGCGAAGCCCACCGCGCAGGCGGCGATCCTGCGCGGGCCCACCGCCTCGCCGAAGAGCGCCCAGCCGAGCAGGAGAAGCACGAAGGGTTCGACGAAGGCGATGGCCAGCGCGTCGGCGACCGGCATGACGGCGACCGCCGAGACGAAGGTGTAGGTCGAGAGAATCAGGAAGACCGCGCGGAGCAGCGTCAGGCGGATCATGCGCGGCGTCATCCGGAACGACAGCCCCATCGCCCGGACGATGGGCGCCATCAGAACGGCCTGCACCAGGAACCGCGCGGCGGTGATCTGGCCTACCGGAACAGTCGCAGCCGCCAGCTTGGCCGAGACGTCGATCAGCGGCGCGAGGACGCAGAAGGCGAGCATCAGGCCGGCGCCCAGCAGGACGCGGTCGGCGGGGAGGGGGGCGGCGAGGGTCATGGGTCGGGCCTAGCGCGGTGCGCCGGCGCCGTCCATGCCGTTTGCGACATCCGATCATGCCGCGCCTGCGGCGCGATTCCATGTCTCGCCCCCGCCGCCGGGGCGACGGGGGCTCGGGGTGCCTCCGGCGGCGGTATTTGGGACACGGGGAAGATCAGCAGTTCGGGACGTTGACGGCGAGGCCGCCCAGCGAGGTTTCCTTGTACTTCTCGCTCATGTCCGCGCCGGTCTGGCGCATCGTCTCGATGGCGGCATCGAGGGGGACGAGGTGGGTGCCGTCGCCGCGCAAGCTGAGCGAGGCGGCCGAGACGGCCTTGATTGCGCCGAGGCCGTTCCGTTCGATGCAGGGGACCTGGACGAGGCCCCTGACCGGGTCGCAGGTCATGCCGAGATGGTGTTCGAGCGCGATTTCGGCGGCGTTTTCCACCTGCATCGGCGTGCCGCCCATCACCGCGCAGAGGCCCGCGGCGGCCATGGCCGCGGCCGAGCCGACCTCGGCCTGGCAGCCGCATTCGGCGCCGGAGATCGAGGCGTTGTGCTTGACGATGCCGCCGATGGCGGCGGCGGTCAGCAGGAAGTCGCCAACCCGCGCGGGCGTGGCGCCGGGCACGTGGTCGAGCCAGTAGCGGATGGTCGCCGGCACGACACCCGCCGCGCCGTTGGTGGGCGCGGTCACGACCTGGCCGCCGGCGGCGTTTTCCTCGTTCACGGCCATGGCGTAGACGCTCATCCAGTCGTTGATCGTGTGCGGCGCGGTGAGGTTGAGCCCGCGTTCGGCCAGCAGTTTCTGGTGGATCGCCTTGGCGCGCCGGCGCACCTTCAGCCCGCCGGGGAGGATGCCGTCAGCGGCAAGGCCGCGGTCGATGCAGTCGTTCATCACCTGCCAGAGCCGGGAGAGGCCCGCGTCGAGCTCGGCCCTCGAGCGAAAGACGAGTTCGTTGCGGCGCTTCATCTCGGCGATGGTGAGGCCCGAGGCGGCGGCCATGTCGAGCATCTGGGCCGCGTTGCGGAAGGGGAAGGGGACGGCGGCGCGGGGCGGCTCGCGGCCGGCCTTCGCCTCGGCCAGTTCCGCCTCGGTCAGGACGAAGCCGCCGCCGATGGAATAGTAGGTTTCCTGCAGGATCACGTCGCCCTGCGCGTCGGTCGCCATCAGGATCAGGCCGTTGGCATGGCCGGGCAGCGCGGGGCCATAGTCGAACCTGAGGTCGCGGTCGGGGTCGAAGGCGAGGGGGCCGAGGCCCTCGGGGCGAAGCTGGCGGGTGTCGCGGACGGCTGCGAGCGCGGCCTCGGCCCGTTCGGCGTCGTAGGTGTCGGGCTGAAACCCGGCGAGGCCCAGGATCACCGCCCGGTCGGTGGCGTGCCCGACGCCCGTGAAGGCGAGCGAGCCGTGAAGGCTCGCCCTCAGCCCATGCGGCCGGAAGGGCGAGGCGCGCAGCGTGTCGAGAAAGCGCGCGCCCGCCGCCATCGGCCCCATCGTGTGGGAGGAGGAAGGGCCCACGCCCACCTTGAACATCTCGAAGACGCTGAGGAACATCGAAGCCCCGATCCGTTGTCCCGGCGCAGTCTAGGGGCTTGCGCCGCGGGGTGCAGCACGAAAGCGACACGCCGCGCCGCGCAGCGGCAGAAGCGGTCCGCGGCAGTGCATTTGGCGCTACCGGCGCCCGGCGTTTCTGCCTATAAACGGCCCCGCCAGTGCCGGAGGTTGCCATGAGTTCAGAGCTTTCCCCCATCGAACGGGCGAAATTCATCGCCGCCAAGCGGTCCGTCTCCTTCGTGGAAAACGGGATGCGCGTGGGCCTGGGGACCGGCTCGACCGCGGCCTGGATGGTGCGCTGCCTGGGCGAGCGGATCCGCGAGGAGGGGCTGAAGATCACCGGCGTGCCGACGTCGTCGCGCACGGCGGACATCGCGCGCGAGGCCGGCATCCACATCGTGGCGCTGGACGACGTGACCTGGCTGGATCTGACGATCGACGGGGCGGACGAGTTCGACCGCGACCTGTGTCTGATCAAGGGCGGGGGGGCGGCGCTGCTTCAGGAGAAGATCGTCGCCACCGCGTCGGACCGGATGATCGTGATCGCCGACCCGTCGAAAGAGGTCGCGGGGCTGGGGGCCTTTCCGCTGCCGGTGGAGGTCGTCCCGTTCGGCTGGCGCACGACCAAGGCCCTGATCGAGGAGGCGCTGATCAACCTCGACGTGCTCGGGCGCGAGGTGTCGGTCCGGATGGCGGGCGACCGGCCGCTGATCACGGACGAGGGCAACCACATCCTGGACCTGAAGCTGAACCGCATCGGCAACCCGCGGCAGCTGTCGCTGATCCTGAACCAGATTCCGGGCGTGGTGGAAAACGGGCTGTTCATCGACATCTGCGACACGGTGGTGATCGGCCACCCCGACGGTCGGGTCGAGGTGCGCGACGTCGACAGCGGCAAGGTCGACGAGGGCAGGATCGACTTCCTGGACGACGACAACATCTTCTCGGACCTGGCCGAGTGAGCGGCATGGCGTCCTTCGACTACGACCTGTTCGTGATCGGCGGCGGCTCGGGCGGCGTGCGGGCCGCGCGGCTTGCCGCGTCGGAGGCCGGCGCGAAGGTCGGTCTGGCCGAGGAATACCGGATGGGCGGGACCTGCGTGATCCGCGGGTGTGTCCCGAAGAAGCTGATGGTCTTCGCCTCGGGCTACCGCGCGGCGATGCGCGAGGCGGCCGACTATGGCTGGGACGTCTCGGCGGGCGGGTTCGACTGGCCGCGGTTCCGCGCACGGCTCCATGCCGAGCTGGACCGGCTGGAGGGCATCTACAGGTCCGTCCTGACGAATGCGGGCGTGACGATCCACGACACGCGGGCCGAGCTGGAGGACCCGCACACCGTCCGGCTTGCGACCGGCGAACGGGTCACCGCGCGGCACATCCTTGTCGCGACCGGCGGCCATCCGGAAATCCCGCAGCGCGAGGGGGCGGAGCTCGGCATCACCTCGAACGAGGTGTTCCTGTTCGAGGAGCTGCCGAAGTCGATCCTGATCGTGGGCGGCGGCTACATCGCGTCGGAAATGGCCTGCATCCTGAACGGGCTGGGTGTCGCGGTCACGCAGTTCTACCGCGGCGCGCAGATCCTGCGCGGCTTCGACGACGAGGCGCGCGGCCATATCGCGGGGATCATGGAGGAGAGCGGCATCGACCTGTGCCTCGGCACCGACGTGATCGAGATGCGCGCCGAGGGAGCGGGGGTCTGGGTCAAGGGTTCCGACGGGTCGGAACGGGTCTATGACAGGCTTCTGTGGGCCACCGGGCGACGGCCCAACACCGACGGGCTGGGGCTGGACCGCGCAGGCGTCACCCTGGGCCGGCGGGGCGAGATCGTGGTGGACCGCTACAGCCAGACCAACGTGCCCTCCGTCTTTGCCGTGGGCGACGTCACGAACCGGCTGCAACTGACACCCGTCGCCATCCGCGAGGGCGCGGCCTTCGTCGAGACGGTGTTTCACGGCAGGCCCACCGCGTTCGATCACGACCTGGTGCCCGGCGCGGTCTTCACCCAGCCCGAATACGGCTATGTCGGCCTGACCGAGGAACAGGCGCGCGACCAGGAGCCGATCGAGGTCTACTGCTCCTCGTTCCGGCCGATGCAGACGGCCTTCGTCGGCCGGTCCGAGCGCGTGATGATGAAGCTGATCGTCGCGCGGGACAGCCGCAAGGTGCTGGGGTGCCATATCGTCGCGCCGCATGCGGGCGAGATGATCCAGCTGGCTGCCGTCGCGATCCGCATGGGTGCGACGAAGGAGCAGTTCGACGCGACCTGCGCGGTGCATCCGACGATGGCGGAAGAGCTGGTGACGATGAAGTCACCTGTCCGAAGCGCTTGATTTCGGCGGGCGAACGACCACGTAGCACAACGACAACAAGGACTGGGACCAAGAGGGGTAAGAACCTGCATGGCTGGCAATAACGGCGGGCCCTGGGGCGGCGGAGGCGGCTCGGGCGGAGGCAATGGCGACGACCGTGACCGACGCGGCGGCGGGCGCAGGCCCGGCGGCGAAGGGCCGCAGATTCCCGAGATCGACGAGATCGTGAACAAGGGCAAGGAACAGCTGCGCGTCCTGATGGGCGGGCGCGGCGGTCGCGGCGGCGGCGGCGGACAGGGCGGCGACGGGTTCAAGATGACCCGCGGCACCTGGGGGATCGGGGCGCTCGCCCTTCTGGGTCTCTGGGCGTTCTCGTCGTTCTACACGGTCCGGCCGGAAGAACAGTCGGTCGAGCTGTTCCTGGGCGAGTTCTCGGCCGTGGGGAACCCGGGCCTCAACTTCGCGCCTTGGCCGGTGGTGACCTACGAGGTCATCCCGGTGACGCGCGAGAACACCGAGGATATCGGCGGCAACGCGAACCGGAGCGACGAGTCGGGCCTGATGCTGACGACGGATGCCAACATCGTGGACATCGGCTTCCAGGTCGTGTGGAACATCAACGACCCCGCGAAGCTTCTGTTCAACATCGCCGACCCGCAGCTGACCGTCCGTGCCGTGAGCGAGGCGGTGATGCGCGAGATCATCGCGGAAAGCGAGCTGGCGCCGATCCTCAACCGCGACCGTGGCGTGATCGCCGACCGCGCGCTTCAGAACATCCAGGAGGCGCTCGACACCTACGACAGCGGCATCAGCATCATCCGTGTCAACCTCGACCGGGCCGACCCGCCGCGCGAGGTGATCGACGCCTTCCGCGAGGTGCAGGCCGCAGAACAGGAGCGCGACCGCCTGGAACGCCAGGCCGACGCCTATGCGAACACGGTGCTGGCCGGCGCGCGCGGTGAAGCGGCGCAGATCCTCGAACAGGCCGAAGGCTACCGCGCCCGCGTCGTGAACGAGGCCGAAGGTGAGGCGAGCCGCTTCCTCGCGGTTCTCGCCGAATATCAGAACGCGCCCGAGGTCACGCGCAAGCGTCTCTACCTGGAAACCATCGAACAGGTGTTCGGCGGGGTGGACAAGATCCTGCTCGACCCGTCGGTCGCCGGCGAGGGCGGCCAGGGCGTCGTGCCCTACCTGCCCTTGAACGAACTGCGCCGGTCCGGGTCGCCTGCTGCGCCCTCGACCACCGGAACGGGAGGCAACTGATCATGCGCAAGTCATCCATCCTGCTTCCCGCGGCCGTGGTCGCCATCGCCGCCGCGCTGTCGTCGATCTTCATCGTCGACGAACGCGAGAAGGCGCTGGTGCTGCAATTCGGCCAGATCGTCCGCGTGAAGGAAGACCCGGGCCTCGGCTTCAAGATCCCGCTGATCCAGGAGGTCGTCCGCTACGACGACCGCATCCTGTCGCTCGACACCGACACGATCGAGGTCACGCCCTCGGACGACCGGCGCCTCGTCGTCGACGCCTTCGCGCGCTATCGCATCGCCGACGTGGTGCGCTTCCGCCAGGCGGTCGGCGTCGGCGGACTGGCCGCGGCGGAATCGCGGCTTCAGTCGATCCTGAACGCGCAGATCCGCGAGGTTCTGGGTTCGGAATCGGTGACCTCCGACACGATCCTGTCGTCCGACCGGCGGACGCTGACCAACCGCATCCGCGACCAGGCGCGCAGCTCGGCGCTGGCGCTGGGGCTGGACATCGTCGACGTTCGGCTGAAGCAGTCGAACCTGCCCGAGCAGAACCTCGACGCGACCTTCGCCCGGATGCGTGCGGAACGCGAGCGGGAGGCCGCGGACGAGATCGCCCGCGGCAACGAGGCCGCGCAGCGCGTGCGCGCCCAGGCCGACCGGACGGTGGTCGAGCTCGTCTCGGACGCCAACCGTCAGGCCGAGATCACCCGAGGCGAGGCGGATGCCGAACGCAACCGCATCTTCGCCGAAGCCTTCGGCCAGGACGAGGAATTCTTCGAGTTCTACCGGTCGCTCACGGCCTACAACCGGGCGCTTCAGGGGTCGAACACGACGCTGGTCATCACGCCGGACGGCGAATTCTTCGACTACCTCAACAGCCCGACGGGCCGCCCTGCGGAGGCTCCGGACGGCCAGTGATCGCGACGCTTCTCCTGGCAGTTGCGCTTGTTCTGATCGTCGAGGGGCTGGTGCTTGCACTGGCCCCTTCGCGTATCGAAGAGGCGCTGGCGTTCCTGGCGTCGCTCGCGCCCGACACGCGGCGGCTGATCGGCCTCGCGGCGCTGGCCCTGGGCGTCTTCGTGCTGGCCCTTGCCCGATCGCTCGGCGCCTGAAAGAGTGAGGGACACGGCCCGTCAAACCGTCGTGAGCGCCAATGCGGGGTCTTTGCGCGATGGGGCCGACGGCCTATGTTGCGCCCACGTGCCCGCCCGGGGTCGCTGTCGCGCCCCGCTAGAGGAAGGAGTAGCACACGTGACACCTCTCGCAGCTGCACGCATCGAACGATCCGCAGCCCATAGGGTCGCCGCCACGCTCTGGGCCATGGCCATCGCGCTGGCGCTGGTCGTCGCGCAGGTCGTCCCGTCGGCGGCCCAGAGCGCCCCGGACAGTTTCGCCGACCTTGCCGACAAGGTCAGCCCCGCGGTCGTGAACATCACCACCTCGACGATGGTGGCCGCCCCGACCGTTCCCGGGCCGATCGTGCCGGAAGGTTCGCCCTTCGAGGATTTCTTCCGCGATTTCGGCTTCCCCGGTCAGGAAGGACCGGCGCGCCGGAGCCAGGCACTCGGCTCGGGCTTCCTGATCTCGGAAGACGGCTACATCGTCACCAACAATCACGTGATCGAGGGCGCCGACGAGATCGAGATCGAGTTCTTCACGCGCGACCGCCTGCCCGCCACCGTGGTCGGTACCGACCCCAACACGGACATCGCGCTGCTGAAGGTCGAATCGGAGGAGCCGCTGCCCTTCGTCGCCTTCGGCGACAGCGATGCGATGCGCGTGGGCGATTGGGTCATGGCCATGGGCAACCCGCTGGGCCAGGGCTTCTCGGTCTCGGCCGGGATCGTCTCGGCCCGCAACCGCGAGCTGTCGGGCACCTATGACGACTACATCCAGACCGACGCCGCCATCAACCGCGGCAACTCGGGCGGCCCGCTCTTCAACATGGACGGCGAGGTCATCGGCGTGAACACCGCGATCCTGTCGCCGACCGGCGGCTCGATCGGGATCGGCTTCGCGATGTCGTCGTCGGTCGTGCGCGACGTCGTGGCGCAGCTGCGCGAATTCGGCGAGACCCGCCGCGGCTGGCTGGGCGTGCGCATCCAGGACGTGACGCCCGACATGGCCGAGGCGCTGGGCATGGATGCCGCGCGCGGGGCGGTCGTCTCGGACGTGCCCGAGGGGCCGGCCAAGGCGGCGGGCATCAAGCAGGGCGACGTGATCCTGTCCTTCGACGGCAAGGAGGTTGCCGACACGCGCGAACTCGTCCGCCGCGTCGCCGGCACTGCCGTCGGCAAGGAGGTCCCGGTGCTGGTGTTCCGCGACGGCCAGACCCAGACCCTGCGCATCACGCTGGGCCGGCGCGAGGAAGCCGAGGGCGCCGTTCCCGCGGCCGTGCAGAGCCAGGAGCCGGAGGAGGCCGAGATCCTCGGCCTGACCGTCACCGAGCTGACGGACGAGGCGCGCGGCACGCTGAATCTTCCCGCGGGCACGGAAGGGCTGGTCGTGACCGCCGTGGACGAGGCCAGCGAGGCCTTCACCAAGGGCATCCGCGCGGGCGACGTCATCACCGAGGCCGGCCAGCAGGCGGTCAGCACACCGGGCGACCTTCAGGCCCGCATCCGCGAGGCGCGCGAGGCGGGGCGCAAGTCGCTCCTGCTGCTCGTCCGGCGCGAGGGCGAACCGCGCTTCGTCGCGCTGGCGGTCGCCGAATAGCGAAGGGTCTCTTCACGGCCCTGTCAGGGCGCCCCCGGGGCGCCCTTGCCATTTCAGGGCTGGTCGCCCGCCTTGCACATGTCGTGCCGGAAATCGGGGCGCAGGAGTTCGTCGAGCAGGGGCGAGATATCCTCGATCTTCTCCGCGACGACATGGGTCACCCCACCCTCGCGCTGGACGCGGCCGGTGACGCGCAGGAGACGCCCGGCGATGACCGCGCGGCGAAAGGTCTCGTAGACCTTCGCCCAGACGACGACATTGACCACGCCGGTCTCGTCCTCCAGCGTCACGAAGATCACGCCCCTGGCCGTTCCGGGCCGCTGCCGCACCAGGACCAGCCCCGCCACCGCGACGCGGGCGCCGGAGGGCACATCGTCCAGCCGTCCGGCGGGAAGCGCGGCGGGCGGGCGGGGCCAGGAGGGGCGCGGGGACTGCATCACCCCCCGACTCTAACGCGCCCGCCGCCTCTGGCAAATCCCCCGCGCATGGCCTATGTCCCGCGCTGATCCATGATGCGACTGCCCCGGGGAAGACGATGGCGAAGATCACCTATATCGAGCACAACGGAACCGAACACGTGGTCGACGTGCCCAATGGCCTGACCGTGATGGAAGGCGCGCGCGACAACGGCATCCCGGGGATCGAGGCCGACTGCGGCGGCGCCTGCGCCTGCTCGACCTGCCATGTCTATGTCCACCCCGACTGGGTCGAGAAGCTGCCGCATCGCGAAAGCATGGAAGAAGACATGCTGGACTTCGCCTGGAAGCCCGACCCGGTCCGCTCGCGCCTGACCTGCCAGATCAAGGTGACCGACGCGCTCGACGGTCTCGTCGTGCAGATGCCCGAAAAGCAGATCTGATGCGCGCGCTGGCGGCGGCGCTTCTGGCCCTCGCCGCGCCCGCGGCCGCCCAGACGATCGTCGAGGCGCGCTACGACGGGCCGACCGACCGCTATCCGCACGGCGTGCTGGGCGACGCGATCGAACACGATACGCTCTCCGTCACCCTGTTGGACGGCCGCCGCCTGGCGCTGCGCTGGCCCGACACCGTGGTGTTCGAGGACACTGCCCCCCGCCTGGCCGACCTCGACGGCGACGGCGCGGCGGAGGTCATCGCGGTCGAAAGCCACGAGGATCGGGGCGCGCGCCTTGCCGTCTATGCGCTCGAGGGGGGCGCCCTGACGCGCGCCACCGCGACCCCCTTCATCGGCATGCGCTTCCGCTGGCTCGCCGTCGCGGCCATCGCCGACCTCGACGACGACGGAAGGGTCGAGATCGCCTATGTCGACCGCCCGCACCTGGCCCGCGTGCTGCGCATCTGGCGCTACGACCCGGCGGGCCCGCGCCTGACCGAACTGGCCGCCGCCGAAGGCCACACCAACCACCGGATCGGCGACCGCGAGATCCTGGGCGGCCTGCGTACCTGCGCCGGCGCGCCCGAGGTCGTCACCGCCTCGCCCGACTGGACGCGGCTGCTGGCCAGCCGCCTCGACGGCGGCAGCATCGTCACCCGCGACATCGGCCCGAACGCCCCCGGCGCGGCGGACCGGGCGCTCGCCTGCCGCTGAACCGCGTGCTCTTCATCCTTTCGCAAATACTCCGGTG
>FWPV01013483.1_pt1 | contig 12261 bp, 7 predicted proteins | sample 2228371 | NCBI WGS metagenome assembly FWPV01 (sample SAMEA103939776, study PRJEB20133) | metagenome | reverse complement strand
CATTAATATTTTGTAAGGTTTTCTTCCTTTTTATGAAAGTAATTATGCCTAAGAAATTCTTTATCGGGGTTAAACCCGGCTAAGTAACTGGTTCGTCCCGCACCGCGTGACTCCTAATGACCAATCCGGGTTTAATTATTGACAATTTTTGTCTGACCAGAGCAATAGCTATACCAAACTATTTATATAACTGATTAATAGATAATTAACTTTCAATTTTTAAAATTACTTAAACAGGAAAAGTACAAAACCGTACAATCATTGTTCGGTTTCGTACGATTTTCCACAACGAGGCAAAAGATAATTGTGCAAAATGGCTTGTTTTTATCACATTAACCGCCAATCAGCGCAAATGCGCCCCAATAAGCCGGAAATGCGGTATGATTATTCTGAATAAGGCTCAGTTTGGCTTTTCGCAACGCTGATGCATAATTATCGCCTGTTGTAATATGATGATAAAAATGCAGCATCAGTTCAAGCGTAGCGCTGTCGCTTACCTTCCAGTAGGAAAAAATCAGATTTTTAGCACCAGCATGCAGAAAGCTGCGTGTAAGCCCCATAATCCCTTCGCCTCTTTCAAGTTTGCCCGATCCTGTTTCACATGCACTCAGTACAATCAAATTGCATCGTAAGGACAAATTATAGATTTCGCTTGTGTACAATATTCCGTCATTTTCATCCAAAATATCCATTCCTGCCGGATTTGTTTCGCTGTATTGAGCAAAAGCAAGCCCTGAAAGCTCAGGAATACTGTTATTTATAAGTCCGTGAGTGGCTATATGCACGATGGTGTATTGTTTTGCTGAGTCTTTAAAATTTTTTTCCGTTGCATCTCCGAAAAGGAATACGGTTGCTTTATTGCCCTTTGACAAAAACAAACGGGCAATGCTGTCAACTTCATCTTTTGAATAAGGAAGTTCCGTAAGATTGTTTCCTGAAGCCATAACCGACCGGTAATCGCTTATGCCATTGTTGTAAACAAATTTTTCATTTCTGGTATTAAGTGCGTTCAACTGTAATTGCTGCGAAAACACAGGGGCATAACCCGTAAATGAGAGGGATTCGTTATTGCCGTTGTTCATAATTTCAGTTTCTTCCCATAGTAGTGCTGAATAGTGGTATGAAAACAAATACTTTTTAATAAGATAATCCTGTTTTGTAAAATCGGGGGTGGCCGAAGTTTCTTTATACGTGCTTATAAGTGTTTCAAAAGGCAGATATAGAAGGTGTTCATCAGGAATAATAATCAGTTTTGTCAGGCCTTTAATATATTGTTCAACTGGTTGAATCAGCAGGGAATATAACCGGAATCCTTTGGGGAGTATATTTTTGGGGTCGTGCTTTCGGATAGACGCGATATAATCCTTAACGAGACTGCCGAAATTTTTATCAACAGGAATTTTGACAACAGAAAACATATCTTTCCCAAGTATAAAAGCTATTATTGATGAGTCCTGCATACAATATTCCATCAAAGCCTGATCAGCGGCAATTTTTGATGTGATATTGGTTATCAGGTCTTTTTTCAGATAATTAGCCATATTGTTATTGCGGTCGTTAGTTTTCATCATGTCACGGGTATTTTTAAGCAAGATGGCAAGACTGTCGGCTTTTATCGCATAAAGGTTGTAGCATGAGTCATAGCAACCCGTTTCTTCTGTGCAATTTAGTATTCTGTTTTTCAGAAAGGCTATCTGATTTATCAGGTTTCTGTCTTTAAACAGCAGCGTATCCGGGATATCAGACTGCAAAAGGGCATTTGATTTAATCATTGCCCCTTTGAGGATTTCGGCCCGGGTATGTTCTGAAAAAAGGAATGCATCTTTAAGCCAGATACTGTCATTGGTATGCTTAAACAGCTCAATTCCTGCGAAAACAGCATTTTTATAACTTTCAGCCAGTTCGGCTACATGAACTAATTTCGATTCCTCAAGATTATAATTGTTGTGTAACAGAAATGCAAGTTCTGATGCTTTTTTGATATCTGCAATAACGTTTACGAGGCTATTGTAATCTCCGGTCGTTTTGAATAATTCCATTCCTGATTCTGACCTTGCAGTAATTACATCAAGAAAGAGCAGTTCATCAAAGATTTTTGTAAAATCAATACTGTCATTATTAAGAATTCCATTATAATTACTCTGCAGTGATCTGGTACAATAATATATTGCAGAATCGGGGTATCCGCTGAAATGGTATATTTCAGCCAAAGCTTTGTACACTTCAGCTCTTTCAGGATGCTTTTCGGGAAAATACTGCTTATTTAATGCCAGTGCTTTCTTTATGAATACCATGGCTGAATCATACAGGTTACGTTCTTTGTAATTTATTGCAACATTTTGGTATAAGCCTGAAAGTCGGAAATTGGGGTCGCCATAAATACTGCTGGCAATATTCGCTGCCTGCCTGTATTGGTCAGCTTCTCCTTCAAGGTCGCCTTTCCGGCCTAAAATAATTGCAGTTAAATTGAGCTGGCTTATCCAGTCGGTATTTTTTTCTGTGCTCTGACTGACTATAATGTTTCTGGCTCTCTGAACATATTCATAAGCATTGTCGTAATCTTTTTTAAGCAGGTATGCCTCGCTGATGTTGTTATATTCTGAAGCAAGGTCGGCATGTTCATAACCGAAGGTTGTTTTAATGATTTCTACCGCCTGCTGATAATATGAAAGAGCCAGGTCATAATCGCCTTTTTCCTTGTAGCAGGCTCCGATATTATTATAACTGTTGGCTATGCCTATGGGTATATTCAGCTTTTTCCTGATTTCGAGCGCCTTGTTGAAATATACAAATGCAGAATCAAACCTCCCAAGGCAATGAAATGCAGAACCCATATTATTTAAAGCATCAGATGTTTTAGGATGATCATATCCATATACTTTAAATATAATAGTTTCCGCTTCCCTGAATAATTTCATGGCATTCTCACAATCGCCTGTTTCAAGGCAGTTAACCGCCATATTCGTATAAGTCTGTGCAAAATCAATATGGTCCGGAGCAAGGATTCTTTTTCGTATTTCCAGAGCCTTTTGATAATACTGATTGGAAATCTCATATTCACCCATTTTGGAATATACAATACCAATATTATTGTAACTCAGCGCAACATTGGGATGATTGGGTGGCAACCGGTTTTTTCGTATTTCAATTGCCCTGAGATGAGCTTCAAGGGCATCCTTATATTTGCCTTCTTTTTCAAGCGTTCCGCCTAAATTGTTATATCCGTCGGCGGTCAACGGGTGATCAATGCCAAAAATATTTTTCCTTATTTCAATTGATTTGATGAAATACCTTTCAGCCTCTATATAGTTACCTTTATAAAAATTAAGAACTCCCAGCGTGTTATAACATTTCGCCACATCGACACTATTTTCGCCATTCTCAGCAATCTTAATAATCAGACCTTTGTTTATATAATACTGTGCTGAATCGAACAGACCTTTTTTATTCATCATAATGCCAATGTTTACAAAGCCATTGGCAACTTCGCTGCTGTTTTCACCATAAAGACTTGACCTGATGACAGTTGATTGACGGAAGTAATATAATGCACTGTCTATCAAGTCTTTATCATCCATTACATTACCCAGATTATTGTAACACTCAGCTGTAAGAAAATGATTTTTTCCGCACTTTTTTAAAGCAAAAGCAAGATTTTCCGTTGCAATCAGGTTTAAATCAAACTGAGTTCCGGCCATTCTTGCTGCATTAAAATATAATAACCTGTTTTTAAGGTATTGCCTGTCATAACCGGCTTTTTTATATGCTATTGCTGCATTGAGGTACATTTCAGCGCTTTCACCATAACGTAAACTATCAAACATAATTTTAGCCTGCCTGGAAAAGTTCCATGCTTTCAGAGTGTCTTTTGGCAGATTCAGGGAATAACACACATACGAAGAAATTAAAAGAAGCAATAACGAAAAGGCATTTTTCTTCATAAAACTTAAGGGTTAATAAATCGCAAAATAGTCTTTAAGCCTGAGAAAGTCAAATTTTTACCGACAAATTCATTAAAAAAATGAAGGTTTGTTGGAAATGTAAACCCTTAACAGTACTTTTGAAGTTTAAAATTTAACCAGAATTATTAACAATTAATTATCTGATAATGAAATCAAAATCCTTATTCTGTATTGTATCTGCACTGTTTTTGAGTTTGTCTGCATTTTCTCAAAAGCCTGTTATTCTGGCAAATGAACTTGATTCTTTATCATACAGTCTTGGTTTAGTATTGGGGACAAGTATTGAAAAAGCAGGTATTACGTCGGTCAACGAAAAGTTGTTAATGCAGGGCATTAGTGAAGTAATAGGCAAAAAAGAACAGAAAATTACTGCTGAACAGGCAAATGCCATAATCAACAGCTATTTAACCAAACTAAATGATAAGAAAGCCGCTGCGAATCTTGTTGCCAGCCAGAAATTTTTAGAAGAAAACCGCAAAAAGGAAGGAGTGGTAACATTGCCCAGTGGTTTGCAATATAAAGTCATTAAAGAAGGTGAAGGGGCATCACCCACTGATACCAGCCTGGTTACCGTGCATTATACCGGTACTTTTATTGACGGAAAGGTATTTGACAGTTCGGTTGAACGGGGTCAGCCTGCCACGTTTCCGGTAAACGGTGTAATAGAAGGCTGGTCAGAAGCACTTAAGCTCATGAAACCCGGCTGCAAATGGATATTGTATATACCGCCCCAACTGGCATACGGCGAATATGGTGCAGGCACTATTGAGCCTAACAGCGTACTCATTTTTGATGTTGAGCTTTTATCGGTAGATGCCCAATTTAATGAGTAAAAAAATTACCGGTATAGCTCAATAATTCTTTTTAAAATGTTTGCTGCAATACATATAATTAAGTACAGTAATAAATGCTTAATTATAGTGTTTGTTTCCGTTATTTTGCTTATAAATAATTCGTGTAAGAAAGACGAAGAATCCACCGGTTTTCATACTCCGCTGGATCATCCCGAAAATGGCCCGCCTGCAGGTAATCCGGGAGCTAATTACTCCGTTCCGGCAGAAGCCCTGCCTGAAGATGTTTCTAAGCCCGATCATATTATAGGAAACGGTACTCCTGAAAGCTGTACCTGCGAAGCTTTCATTGAAGCTGTTGCCGGCGGCGGGAAAATTGTTTTTAACTGCGGTCCCAATCCGGTTGTAATTGTAATGAAACGGCCGGCTAAAATATTTAACGATGCAAACCCTGATATTGTTATTGACGGAGGAAATAAGGTAATTCTCAGCGGAAACGGACGTACACGTATATTATACATGAATACCTGTGATCAAAATCAGCACTGGACAACTTCACACTGCCAGAACCAGGATCATCCGAGACTAACGGTTCAGAATATCACTTTTGCCGACGGAAACTCCACAGCCGAAAAAGAATATGACGGCGGAGGGGCAATATGGGTTCGCGGCGGAAGGTTTAAGGCCATCAATTGTTGTTTTTATAATAATGTTTGCGCCGCAATGGGGCCTGATGTCGGTGGAGGAGCAATCAGGGTTTTCAGTCAGTATGAAAATAAGCCTGTTTATCTTGTTAATTGCACTTTTGGAGGCGCTGAAGGATACGGCAACAAAGGAGCAAATGGCGGTGCGATAAGCAGCATAGGAGTTTCATGGACTATAATAAACTGCCTGTTTTCTTATAATGAAGCCTTAGGAATCGGCGGTAATCCGAGGCAATCCGGGACACCGGGCGGCGGAAGCGGAGGTGCAATCTATAACGATGGCAACACAATGACGTTGCAGATTCTGGGCACGAGAATTGAATTCAACAAAGTAAACACCCATGGTTCAGCTATTTTCTTTGTAACAAACGATCACACAGGTAACATACGTATCGACCGTTCTGTAATACATAAAAACATTGGCGGAACATGGTATCCGGTGTACCCACAGATTTCAATGCATGATGACACACAGATTGAAGTAACAAATTCGGTTATTGAATGACCTTTACCTGCCTGCAATAATATGACTTTTGTCCTGCCTTATTTTGCTTATTTTACTTATATTTAATATTTGCATAAAAATTACAAAACATCTATACAGTTATGACAAAAATAACCCGAGAAGAAGCGCTGAATTATCATTCATGCGGAAGGCCCGGAAAAATTGAAGTTATACCGTCAAAGCCCTATAATACACAATATGATCTTTCACTGGCCTATACGCCCGGCGTTGCCGAGCCTTGCCGTGAAATACAAAAAAATCCTGATGATGCATATACCTATACATCCAAGTGCAACCTGGTGGCCGTAATTTCAAACGGAACAGCAGTTCTCGGACTCGGCGATATCGGGGCGCTTGCCGGTAAGCCTGTAATGGAAGGTAAAGGCTTACTTTTTAAGGTATTTGCCGACGTGGATGTATTTGATATTGAAATAAATGAAAAAAACATTGAGAAGTTTATCAGTACGGTTGAGGCCATTGCACCAACTTTCGGAGGCATTAACCTTGAAGATATTAAAGCGCCTGAGTGCTTTGAAATTGAAGAAAAACTTAAAGAAAAACTTGATATACCTGTCTTCCACGACGACCAGCACGGAACTGCCATTATTTCGGCAGCAGGATTATTAAATGCTTTGGAAATTACAGACAAAAAAATCGATAAAATTAAAGTGGTTATTAATGGTGCCGGTGCTGCTGCAATTTCATGTGCCAGACTCTATGTAAAACTTGGCGTACAAAAGAAGAACATTTTCATGTTTGATAGCAAGGGTCTGATCATTAAAAGCAGAACCGATTTAAATAAATATAAGCTTGACTTTGCACAGGATATGCCGTCAATATCTCTTGCCGATGCATTGGAGGGAGCTGATATGTTTCTGGGACTATCAGTAGGAAATATTCTGACGCCTGAGATGCTGAAAAGCATGGCCCCCGATCCGGTTGTATTTGCAATGGCCAATCCGGTGCCTGAAATTTCTTATGATGAAGCCGTGGAAGCGCGACCTGATATTATTATGGCCACTGGCCGTTCTGATTATCCCAACCAGGTTAATAATGTACTTGGATTTCCTTTTATATTCCGCGGTGCATTAGATGTAAGAGCCAGAACCATTAACGAAGATATGAAGCTTGCCGCAGCCTATGCATTGGCAAAACTGGCGAAGGAAGACGTCCCTGAAGCTGTTAATGTGGCCTATAAGGTACAAAACCTTACTTTCGGCAAAGAATATATTATACCCAAACCGCTTGACCCGAGATTAATTACCCGTGTTGCCCCTGCAGTTGCAAAATCGGCTATGGAAACCGGCGTAGCCCGAAAGCCTATAACCGACTGGAAAGCCTATGAAATTGAGCTTATGAAACGCATGGGGATTTACAACAAACTTGTTGATGATATTCATACCAAAGCAAAACAGAATCCCAGAAAGATAGTCATGGCCGATGCCGACCAGCTTAAAGTATTAAAAGCTGCTCATTTTATTGTTCAGGAAAAAATTGCCATACCGGTTTTGCTGGGAAATGAGGAAAAAATCAGAAAAACAGCAGAACAGTATAAACTTGAAATAAACGATATTGAAATTGTTGATATTTTAAGTCATAAGCAGGAAGACAGACGTATAAAATATGCACGTATTTTATACGGAAAAAGGCAGCGCAAAGGTATGACCTATGATGAAGCTATTGAAAAAATGAATGATCCGAATTACTTTGGAGTTATGATGGTTGAAACCGGTGACGCTGATGCCTTCCTTTCAGGCTTTCTCACACAATACGCCAATGCAATAAGGCCTGCACTGCAGATTATCGGGACAAACAATACCCAGAAACACATCGCCGGCATGTATATTATAAATACCAAACAAGGACCGTTATTTTTTGCCGATACAACCGTTAATATAAACCCTTCGGCACGCGCTCTGGCTAATACAGCGTTACTCACTGCGCGCGAAGTGAGAAAATTTAACCTGGTACCCCGTATTGCCATGCTTTCGTTTTCCAACTTTGGCTCAAACCGCACTGAAAGCCCTAATAAAGTGAGAGAAGCCGTGGATATCCTTCATCGTAATTACCCCGATCTTGTCGTTGACGGAGAAATTCAAGCCAATTATGCATTTAATAAAAACCTGCGTATGGAAAAATTTCCGTTCACCAAACTGACAGATATGGAAGTAAATACTGTAATATTCCCCGACCTCAACTCAGGCAATATTGCCTATAAAATGATGCAGGAACTGGCTGGTGCCGAGGTTATAGGACCAATACTTCTTGGCATCAGAAAGCCGATTAATGTACTGCAAATGGGCAGCTCTGTAAGAGAAATAGTGAATATGGCCGCTATTACTGTAATTGATGCGCAGACAGTAAACAGTGAAATTCTTGATTTGGTTTGAGAATTCCGGAATTTATTTACTTACCAGCAATTATGATAAAGTACAGAACGTTATTCCTTTTGGGCAGCCTTTAAAAGACTATCCTGTAAAAAGGCAGGGTTAAATGTTGCTTTTAACCCAAATTACGCATTAAACCCGGATCTGTCATCAGGAATCCCAATAGCCTGAGGCGAACTGATGACTTCCCCACCCCTGATAAAGATTTTGTTAGGTTTTCTTATTTTAAACAAAAAAGAAGAAAACCTAACAAAATATTAATCGTTCGGCAACCGGGGAAAAAATCCAATGAATTATTTAGGTTGAATGACAAACTTTTCTAAACCGGGCGTAAATTCTTATTGATTACCCCTTTCTGATGCTTCATTTGAGTCAATCAGGATTCATAAATTTTGTCATATTAAAAATCCGGAATATGCCATTTTGACTTTATTAAAGTATCCAAACTGCCATATTGTCATTTATTTTGATATGGTATAGAAATTGATTTATATGGGGCAAAAGAAATTAAAAATAATGTTTAACTAAAAATAACAGGAGGACCAAGCCATGTTACCTACATTGAGAACCAGAACCAGTCTGCCGAGTTTGGTTGAAGAATTCTTCAATGGTGATCTTTTCCCGAAATTCTTTGACTGGGAAAGCAGATATTCAATACCTGCCGTAAACATTGTTGAAGGTAAAGACGAATTTCGTATTGAAGTTGCCGCACCCGGACTTACCAAAGAAGATTTCAAAATCCAGCTCGACAATAATGTTATGACCGTTTCTTCTGAAAAAGAAGAAAAGAATGAAGAAAAAGACGAAAAAGTAATGCGCAGGGAATTCAGCTATTGCTCCTTCAGGCGCTCATTCTCACTGCCCGAAACTGTAAATACCGATAAAATTAAAGCTACACATAAAGACGGTATTCTGCAGATAACAATACCCAAGAAAGAAGAAGCCAAGGAAAAACCTGCAAGAGAAATTAAGATATCATAACAACCTTATGCATTAGCAAAAAAACGGCAAGGAATCAAATCCTTGCCGTTTTTTGTTAAAAAATCATAAAAAGTTGGAAATATTTTCAGCTTTTTATTTTTTTGTTTCTCTAATTTAGGCAATTCAAAGAACTTGCTGTATGGATATTGTAGTTCAAAATGTCACAAAAAAGTTTGGTACCCAGAAAGCTCTTGATAATGTTTCGTTTACGGTAAAAACCGGAGAAATACTTGGGTTTCTCGGCCCGAACGGAGCCGGAAAGACCACTACCATGAAGGCTATCACCTGTTTTCTTATGCCCAACGAAGGGGATATCAGAGTCGGGGGTTATTCAATAAGGGAAAATCCTGATGAGATAAAAAAGAATATTGGTTATATGCCCGAAAACAACCCGCTTTATAAAGATATGCCGGTAATTGACTATCTGTCGTTTGTTGCAGAATTACAAAATATTCCGGCCGGCAGGATAAAGGGCAGGATACTTGAAATGGTTAACATTTGCGGCCTTGAAGGCGAAAAGCATAAAAAGATAGGAGAATTGTCAAAAGGTTACCAGCAGCGTGTCGGACTGGCACAGGCTTTAATACACGATCCCAAAGTACTTGTCCTTGATGAACCGACCTCGGGGCTCGACCCCAATCAGATTGTTGAGATCAGAGAGCTTATCAGGCAAATAGGTAAAGAAAAAACGGTTATTCTCAGCTCGCATATCTTAGCCGAGGTAGAAGCTACCTGCGACAGAATTGTTATAATAAACAAAGGCAAAGTTGTAGCCGACGGCTCTCCGGCCGGCCTTCGCAAGCAGGCGCAGGGGCGTGAAATACTGAAAGTCACCATTGAAGGCGCCGATGCCAATACCGTTTTTAAAGCCCTGCAATCACTCAGCAATGTGCATCTGGTTGACTTCCTTTCGAAAAGCAATAATACCTTCGAAATACAAAGCAAAGAAAATACATCATCAAGGCGCGATGTATTCAAAATGTGTGTTGACAAAGGCTGGTTTCTCACTGAAATGACGCCTACTGAAACCAAGCTTGAAGATGTATTCAGGGAACTAACCTTAAAATAATGATTGTATGAAACCTATCTGGATAATTGCCAAACGCGAATTAGCTTCATTTTTCAATTCCCTGCTGGCCTATATTCTTCTTATTGCTTTCCTCGGATTCAGCGGATTATTCACATGGCTCACCGGCAGCGATATTTTTATGGTTAAACAAGCCAGCCTGCAATCGTTTTTTGGTGTTGCATACTGGACACTGTTTTTCTTCATACCGGCGCTGACCATGCGCCTTATTGCCGAAGAAAAACACACAGGGACACTTGAACTGGTGCTAACCAAACCGGTGTCTGACTGGCAGTTTGTAATGGGCAAATTTCTCTCAACGTTGCTTCTTATCTTAATCTCACTTGCTCTGACTCTTCCGTATTATATTACTGTTGCCAATATAGGGCCGGTTGACCATGGCGCCGTTATCACAGGTTATCTGGGACTGACACTGATGAGTGCAGCATATATCAGTATCGGACTTTTTGCAAGCAGCATCACAACCAACCAGATTGTTTCATTCTTACTGGCATTGCTGATAGGCATTTTCTTTCATTTACTATTCAGCATCCTTGCCAGAAGTTTTCCCGGTTTTGCAGGCAGATTAATTGATTACCTCAGTATCGATTCACATTATGAATCAATTACCCGGGGAGTGCTTGATACCAAAGACCTGATATATTTCTGTTCAATTATTTTCCTTGGCTTGTTTGCATCCGAACGTGCACTTGCCAGTAGAAACCTCAGTGATAACTAACCAAAAAGTATTATCATGAAATCGAAAGCTTCGGTAACATATTATATTTTGCTTATAACAGGAATTGTTGTCCTGATCAATATTTTGGCAAACCGTTTCTTTCTGCGCATTGACCTTACAGAAGACAACCGCTATACATTAAGCAGAGCCACTAAAAATCTGCTTCGTAACCTTGAAGAACCCGTTACCATCACCGCCTATGTTACCCGGAAACTTGATCCTTCCTTTGACTACATACGCAAGGAATTTGAAGATATTCTTAAGGAATATCACTCAATCTCAAGAGGAATGGTAATGTATGAATTTAAAAATCCGCTGAAAGACGAAAAAGCAGAACAGGAGGCACGTGAAGCCGGTATAGCAGAATTGCAGGTTCAGGTGAGGGAAAATGACCAGTTTAAAGCCCAAAAAGCCTATCTTGGCGCAGTAATTAAATTTAATGAAGAAACGGAAGTAATTCCTGCTATCGGTCAAACCCAGGGATTGGAATACAGCCTTTCAACCGCAATTAAAAAACTTACTGTAAAAGACAAACCGTTAATCGGAATCCTTCAGGGGCATGGTGAACCCCCGCTGCAACAAATGCAGGTGGTTATTGATGCAATGGAAGTATTACATCAGATAGAACCTGTATATCTCAATGACAGTACCAACGAACTGATGAAATATGAAGCTGTTGCAATAGTAGCTCCCAAAGACTCGTTTCCAAAAAACCATTTGGAACAGCTTACACAATACCTGTCAGCAGGGAAAGGCATTTTTGTTGCCATTAACCGGGTGGGAGCTGACCAGAGTAACCAGTGGGGAAGCAGTATATCAACCGGACTCGAAACTTGGTTAAGTTCCTTGGGCGTTGAAGTAAGCAATAATTATCTGGTGGATGTTCAGTGCCCTGTTGTTACACTTCAGCAACAACAAGGAGAATATATCAGTCTGAAACCGGTGCGGTTTTTTTATTTTCCTTTTGTAAATAATTTTGCTGATCATCCTGTTGTAAGCGGCCTTGAACAGATCATACTTCAATTTGCCAGTCCGGTCACCTTTACCGGAGATACTGCAGTTAAATTTATTCCGCTTGCCAAATCATCAAAAAAGGCAGGAACTAAGTCGAGTTATTCAATATATG
>FWPV01010883.1_pt1 | contig 12262 bp, 11 predicted proteins | sample 2228371 | NCBI WGS metagenome assembly FWPV01 (sample SAMEA103939776, study PRJEB20133) | metagenome | reverse complement strand
TCTTAATATCAATACTCTTATTGAAGAAGTTGCAAAAATGCTACGGGAGACATTCCCACGCATAATCGAAATTAATACCTATCTGCTACCCGATATTCCTTCTGTACTAGGAAATACCAATCAGCTTCATCAATCATTACTCAATCTGGCGGTCAATGCACGAGATGCTATGCCAAATGGCGGCACTTTAACATTCGAGACCAGTGTTATTAGTTACAACAACTTAAAAAACCGATTCTCTAATGTTCAGGAAACTAATTACATCTGCATTAAAATAAGCGATACAGGAATCGGAATAGATGCCGAAACAATCAAACATATTTTCGAACCATTTTTTACAACAAAAGAAGTAGGAAAAGGAACAGGGCTTGGTCTCTCAGTTGTATACGGAATAATTACAGCACATAACGGTTTTCTGGAAGTACAAAGCAAACCAAACAGTGGTACAACATTTTTTCTCTACTTGCCAGCCCAATACACCAATATCGAAATCAAAGAAGAAAAGGGGAGCATACAACAACCCACTACTCGGATTTATGCTTCACAGGATTTAACAATTTTTATTATTGAAGACGAGGAACACTTACGTGAAATTTTGGAGTTTACACTCCGAAAAGCAGGTTTCAATGTTTTAAGTGCTAAAGACGGATTGGAAGCGTTACATACATTTAATATTCACCGTAACGAAATCGACCTTGTAATAACAGATTTAGGATTACCCAAAATGAGCGGATATGATTGCTTTATAGAGATGAAAAAATTGAAACCAACCATTAAAGTAATAGTTGCAAGCGGTTACTTCGAACCAAATGAAAAAAAGGAAATGATGAAAAACGGCATTATTGGATTTATACAAAAACCTTATTCCACTCCAGCAATTCTTTCGCTTATTAACGAATTACTACAACGCTGAGCAGAAATTTTATTTCCTTCGATATTCTCTGCCTATTTCTATAAAAGCTTCTATATTTTTAACTGGTACCTGCTTTGGGAGATCGCACCCTGTGCTTAATAGGAAGTTTGGGAAAGGTTCAAGTAATTCTAAAAGACGGAGAGTTTCTTCTTTTACTTCATCGACAGTACCATGGAGTATAGTACCGGTCGGACATAAATTTCCAATAATAACAACATTCCGTGGTATAGTTTCAGCAACCAACCGTATATCAACACCCGCTTCCTGAGAATCGATACTGATTGCCTGAATACCGCTATTACACATAGTAGGAATAATGTGCATCGAATTTCCGCAAACGTGGTAAACAAGAGGTACAGACGTGCCTATGTATTCGTGTATTTTTTGAATATACCTCGCGGAAAATTCCTGAAACTGTTCCGGACCAAGCATGACACCGCTTGGCTCCAAAACGCAAAGTATGTCGGCACCGACTTCTATCAACCATTGAGCATATTCGCTGATTTTTTCAGTTGCAAGTTCACATACTTTATGTAAGAATACCGGATCAAGAATAGAATACGTTGCTGCATTACTTGCACCGATTAATAAACCGGCTAGTGTATAAGGACCGGAGACATAGGCACCAACAACTCTAGGTTTGAAATATTTTTTCATAAAAGAAACAGTATCAGCATAACTTCTTACACGTCCATCTGCACGAAGTGATATGTGTTTCAATCGCTCAATATCATCAGCGGTATAAACTACTTCCTGCTCAACTGTTGCAGAATCATCAACCGGAAAGACAGTGTATTGTCCAAGCGCGTTTGCTTCGACTGATAAATCCATCAAAGGGAACATCACATCGGGATGTAACTTTTCATATATAGCTTTTAACACTTTACTGTGCTCAAGAGAATTCTGCTGAGCAATTTTTATTGAAGTTTCATATAACTGTAAACCCGGAAACCCAACAAGCGGTGCAACGAGTCTTCGCTTTTGATCGTATGCATATTCCACCAATTCTAATATTTTATTCTCCATTGTACTCCTTATCAGACATATTATGTAGCATTTCTACAACAGCACCACCGGCTAAGAGTATAGTTCCCATTCCATGAACATCATTTAATGGAGCAGGACGATGATAATAATCTACCAAATTATCGCTAACTACTGTACCGGTGCACACTCCTTCTACCGTGCCGTCACTTTGAATGCGTGAAGCAACTCCCTGCCAACCCCGAAGTGCTACCGAAGCATAACGAGTCGGGAGAATGCCCAATGTTACTGCTTTTGCAAAGGCATATGTAAACATAGCAGTGCATGAGGTTTCTTCGTACGAGTCAGGTTTATTGAGAAGCTGATGCCAGAGTCCATTCTGACTTTGATAACGAGCCAAAGCTAAAAGGTGTCGACGGAAATAGCCTAATAATTTAGCTTCGAGCGGATGTTTTTTTGGCAAGCGTTCAAGCAAATCGATTTGTGCTAATACTGCCCATCCGTTAGCTCGTCCCCAGCAGGCAACCCCCTGTTGCTTTGTATCGCTGTACCAATTATGTACCATCAAACCGTCATGAGTATCAAGTAATTCATGGTAACGGATGATCTGAAATGCGGCATCATCAAAGAAACGATGTTGACATGAATAGTATCCCATTCGCGACAAGAATACAATGCTCATGTATAAATCATCTGCCCACAGCGTCCATCGTACAGGGAATGACCTCACAAAAGTTCCGTCTCGCAAGCGAGTTTGTTTGTGTACTATATGATGTGTTGCTTTATCAATATATGCCTTATACCTGGAATCTTTTTCGTATTGATATACTTCGAGCACGCTTGCACCCATTGCACCACAGTCATCGAGTTCCTCGATAATAAAGAACTGTCCAAATGGATATGACCATTTGTTCTGTTGCTGATATTTTTTTTCAAAATATTGTGATACCTCAAAACCAAATGCTACATTTTGTAGGGCAAAATTTTTGTATTTATCATCATGTAGTATTCTCCCCAATTGCAGCATCGCTATATTCAGTACTCCATTCCAATATCGCCAGTCGTTGTACGGACTCGATAACTCAACAGTACTACTATCCGGAATCTCGTTGACAGATGAGTAGAATATGTTGTGCTGCACATCTTTTAACACAAACCGAGTCTGGTTTACTATTGCATCTGCTACCAGTCGTACAGTATTTTCTACTTCACTTACACTCTGCGCGTACAGATGCAGCGACACACAACTTATGAACAGAAGCAAAAACTTTTTCATCACTAATTTTTAAAATATCTTACTGCGTCGATAAATGCCTCAATGTTTTCCGTTTTAACTCCCGGTGGCATTCCACCTCCACACGAAACAATAATCCTTGATGTATCACCAACAGCTCGTAACATAGACAGTGTTGCTTCATACACTGCTTGAGGAGTTGCCGAGGCGAGCACATCACGTGGAGGAAGATTTCCAACCATGGTTACTTTACCCGATGTCAGTTCCTTTAATTCTTTTAATGGTACATCAAATCCCATATTAAAAAGGTTAACGCCCATTTCCGGCAATATTGGTGCGCATACACGACAAGGAGCATCATTATGGAGAAACTTCACTGTTACCGGGATACTATAGAGCTCCTGAAAATATGGAAGGCCGAACTCCCGAAATTCGGCTTCACCCATAAAACCAATAATGTCGTCTAGTAAAAAAATTCCATCGATTGATGGAAAAGTTTCTATTTGAAGTTGCAACCATTGTTTTAAGAACGTTGTTATTTTTTTCATAAGCTCATGAGCTTTTTCGGGCATCATCATCATCGTTGTTAAAAATTCTGTTGTGCCCATGAGGTAACTTGCAATGTTCAATGGTCCGCGTGCAACAGCAAACCGGATTTTGTGGCCTGCATGCTCAATACGGGGTTGAGCCCATTTTAACCTGTGGAGCACAAAGGGTAATAAACCATCAGTGGCTGGATCAGGGACAACAAGTGCATCGATATCATCGGCAGAGTTTAAAATTTTATGAGGGTATGGAAATTCGTTCTCCGGGAAATGGCATCGCACTCCAAAAGCAGAAGGTTCCGTACACATTCCATATTCCGACCAAAAGCCGGGCAGGAAAATAACATCGGGAAATGTTTCAATTGCTTTAAAGTTCGCTGCCAACCATACTTCTCCGCTTGCAAAATACTCAATGAATGTTTTTCCATACCAGTTCGGTAACCATGGACTGTCAATAATAAATCCGACAGGAAGTTGTGTTTGCTTGTTTCCCTGAATTACATCAATTAATGTTTGCCATTGCTTATCTGTCATACCCTCGCTCCTCTTATCATTTTGTTTTTATAAACAGAATTTTAATGATACATAAAGCAACTATCTATCGTAAACCCGCTTTCTTAATTGTTGTTACAATAAACTGAATGTGCAGTGGTGTCGTTCCACAACAACCTCCAACAATACTAGCACCTGCATCTATCAGTTGTTGTATGTATGATGCCATAAATTCAGGTGTTTCAGGAAAAACGGTTTTTCCTTCAACAATTTCAGGCAGACCAGCATTTGCATGGACAAGAATCGGAATCGAAGAATCACATTGTCGCAGTTCTTTTACGATTTCAATCATATTAACGATTCCATTGCCGCAATTTGTACCAATAACATCAGCACCGGCGTTTTTAAGTACGTCAACAATCATTGACGGTGAAACACCCATCATTGAACGAAAGCCCTGTGGTGTTTTATCGAACGTAAAGGTACACACCGTTTCCAGACCAGTTGTTTCTTTTGCAGCACGCACTGCTATTGTTGCTTCTTCGAGATCTGACATTGTTTCAATGCATATTGCATCAACTCCGCCTTCTTTTAATGCCTGAGCCTGAAGTGCAAATCCATCATAAAGTTCTTCCTGTGAAACTTCCCCCATCATAAGCATAACACCCGATGGTCCCATTGAACCCATTACAAGTTTGTCTGCACCGGCAGCTCGCCTCGAAATAGCAGCAGCTGCAATATTTAATTCCCTTGCACGTTCCTGCAAACCGTAGTGTTTTAACTTTTGCGGATGCCCACCGAAGCTGTTGGTAAGGATGACAGCGGAACCAGCATCAATATAGCTTTTTGCGATAGCGAACACATCATCGGGGTGTGTTACATTCCACAACTCAGGGCATTCACCTGCCTGCAAACCACGATGTTGTAAAAACGTGCCCCATGCTCCATCAGAAACAAGAATTTTTTTCTTTCTCAATGCTTCTAAAAGTGATGCCACAAATAACTCCTTCATCAATTTGAAGAAATGACTGAATTTAAAAATGCTACTGCATCCTGAGGATTTCTGCCATACGCATCGGCGCCCATTTTTGAAGCAGCCTCTTTTGTTACAGGTGCTCCACCGACAATTACTTTTGTATTCGGAAACATCGATTTAATTTCTGCAACTGTTTTCTCCATATTAATCATTGTAGTTGTTAATAATGCACTTAATCCTACTGCTGTACAATCCGGATGAGCTTTTATTGCATCGATAAATTTTGGTGTTTTGACATCGATTCCAAGATCAATAACATCCCAGCCATTTCCTTTAACAACCATAGCAACAAGATTTTTGCCAATATCATGCAAATCGCCTGCAACGGTTCCAATGATAAATTTCCCACGTGTCTTTATATTTCCTGATTCAAAAAATGGTTGCAAGTGTTTCATTACGGCCTGCATTGCTTTTGCAGCCATAAGCAGCTCGGGTACAAAAACTTCATTGCGGCTAAATTTATCTCCAACATGTTGCATCCCTACAATACAGGCCTCGAGAATTTCGTCGGGGGTTATTCCTTGCTGAAGTGCCTGGGCGGCAAGCTCATCACTTCCTTCCTGATCTCTCATGTCAGGTGGGAAAGGAGCACTTTTATTTACTTTCCCTCTTTCGATACAGAGTGTTAAACGTTGAATAAGCTCTTCCATGCCCTCCTCCATCTCTTAAAAAATTAGAAATCCAGCCACTTTTAATACTCTCTTCTGTAAATGTAATACCTTTTTTGTTGAATGCAAATTATTATAGTAGCTGTTTTAAATGTTTGTTCTGTATTTATTATCTTTGCAACTATTATTCCTGCAGAGGAGTTACATTCAAAGTGTGTGTAAATAATAGTGAATTGGTAAATAAAAAGCGCATCCGTATTTTAGGGTATCATTGCAAACAATATATTAACCTAAGGAGGATATGCTTTATGAAAAAATACAAGAAACAGACGACTGTTGTAATGCAGGCGACAGAAAATATTCAACCGACATGAGATACTCTGGTACTGGAAGGAGCCCGACGTTTGATACAACAGGCATTACAGGAAGAGATACAAGCCTTTCTTTGAAGTAATGATTACGAACACCACGAATTTTAATAAACAAAACACTACCGCAATGGTTTTGGACGTCAACGAAAGCTCGTTGTCGGCAGCGAATGTATCGACTTGCGTGTTGCAGGCTTGCGTAAGCTCTTTGAATCTCGGATTGTTTACCGGAATCAACAGATGTCAGAGTAAAAGCAGAATGAATCTGTTTCGTTTATCCCACGGAAAACTCTATTCGAACGCTGTCGCATCGTTGATAATATCCTTACTGAATTATTTACTTCTATGCAGTTCCCCAAACAACGCTGGCATAGTATCAAATCAACAAATAAAATCTAAATCATCGCCTAAGTTACGATGTGCCGCTTAAATCATTTTTACACAACTATTGACATTAACTCCTGCCGAGTCTCAACTATATTTTGTATATTTATGCAGGATGATTAAATATATATCTATAGTTTTTGTTGCTTTTTATATTTCTGTCAATTTTTGTATCGGACAGATTATTGATGAAAGGGTACAGTTCAGTCTGGCTCAACAGTATGAAGAATTACAGGAGTGGGAACGTGCCCTCGAAATGTATCTGCAACTTTATAAAGCATCGCCACAAAATTATCTATACTTCAGTGGTTTACAACGAAGTTATACACAATTAAAGAAATACGACGAAGCAATTGAGCTTACCAACGAATGGTTAAAAACACGACCGAACGAAATTCCAGTAAAAATCTCCCAAGCTAGTCTTTATTATCTTTCTGGTCGCAACAAATCTGCAGATTCACTGTGGAACGCAATTCTAACAGAATCGCAGGGAAATGTCGCTGTGTACCGTCTAGTGGCTCAGGAAATGATGCAACATCGTCTCTATGACGAAGCGATTGCCACCTATCACAAAGCCCGTGTTATCAGCAATAATTCTGTTCTTTTTACTGATGAAATCGCACAGTTATATTTTGCATTGCAACAATATCAAAAAGGAATTGAAGAGTATATTCTCTGGCTCCAGAATAAACCCGATAATTATTCGTTTATTCAATCTCGCTTACAAAGTATTGTATCAAGAAGCGCATTGTTAAGCTCTATACAATCAACAGTCAAAAAAGCGCTGTCCGAATCGGATTCGAATATTGGATTACTACGTTTGCTTGTATGGATTCAATTAGAGTTGAAAGAACCATACAAAGCTTTTGAAACAACTTTGCGAATAGATCAACTCTCTAAAGCATCAGGTGCAGAACTTTTGAAATTCGCTCAACGCTTACTTCAGGAACAATCTTTATACGCTGCTGTTTTTGCTTTTACAAAATATCTGGAGCTCTATCCTAATCAACCGCTGGCTGAATTTGGTCTTGCTGAAGCACATTATGCCTTAAGCAAACTAACCGATCCCTTTACACAAACATTTGAAAATCCTGCACATATTCAAACCGTTCCTCCAGCGTCAGTCCAACCTTCGACGTATAACGAAGCACTGCGCTGGTATAAGCAATCCTTAAGTCATGCACCAAGTGCCGACATTGCTCAACGAGCATGGTATAGTTGCGGCATTATTTACTATGAACATTTTCAACAATACGATTCGGCAATTATAGCATTCCGACAAGCAACCTCCATTGCAAGGAACGCTTTAGCGCTACAATCATTTCAGAAAATGGGTGAAGTGTATTTAACATCTGGCAACTTTGATGAAGCTCTACGCTTGTTTACAGAACTAACGCAAAGTGATATAAAATATACAGCTCGTTACTGGCTTGCCAAACTCGAATTCTATCGTGGTAATTTCGATTCTGCTTTATCGTATTTAAAACCAGTAACAGAACAATTAACGACCGAAATGGCCAACGAAGCATTGCAATTACAACTTTTTATACAAGAAAATATTCATCTTCCCGATGCTTTAAAACAATATGGGCAGGCACTATTTTTAGTACAACAACGTAACTATATACAAGCAATTCCAAAGGTAATGGTATTAATTGATCAATACCCACAGGCTTTTTTTAAAGACGATGCTTACATGCTACTGGGCGAGCTTTTTACTCGGATTCAAAAACCGATAGAGGCAATAGAAACATACCGCACACTAGCCGATTCTATACAATTAAGTATATGGAAAGATAAAGCTCTTTGGAATATTGCTACTATTTATGAACGTATTCTCAACAATACAGAGCTTGCAATACGAACCTATGAGGTATTACTCATACGGTTTCCACATTCTCTCTACGCAGAAGAATCCCGTAAAAGAATCAGGTTGTTACGTGGCGATGTGCAAAGAATACAATAATCATTTGCGGAAAAGAGAATTCCGTTCCCAGAAAACCCCATCGCTATAGCCTTGGATAGTTTTATCTTTCTCTGCAAGTTCCAGTCGTTTTAATGCATAACATGCGAATTCTTCGTCTACCTCAACACCGACAAATTTTCTTCCGAGTTTTTTTGCTACGACAGCTGTTGTGCCGGAACCGGCAAAAGGATCGAACACAATATCTCCTTTTTCTGTACTTGCAAGGATAATTTTTGCTATCAACTTTTCCGGTTTTTGAGTCGGATGAGGTGTGTTTTCAGGCATTGACCAAAACGGAACAGTGATGTCTGTCCATAGGTTAGAAGGGTACGTTAATCTGAATTTTTCGTTGCCAGTAGTAATCCAATCTTTCGGTTTTCCATCTGCTTTGTATGGTGCAAGCACGCGTCGCTTCAACTTTACAGCTTCAACATTAAAATAGTAATTATCCGAAACTGTACAGAACCAAATATCTTCAGAAGAATTTTTCCAGTTATTTTTTGCACCACGTCCCTTTTCACGCTCCCATGTAATACGATTGCGTACTTTAAGATATCGTTCACATATTCTCTGTACAACGCCGGAAGTTTTCCATTCACTACATACATACACCGAAGCATCTTTTTTAAGTAAGGGCAACAGCAACACAAACCATTGCTCCATCCACTGCTCATATTCACCATTACTACGGGCACGGAACTTTTGTGAATTGAAGTTCTTATTCAAATTATACGGAGGATCAATAAAAAGCAGATCTACCCACCCATGTGGTAACAACGGCAATACATCATAAATATTTTGGCACAGGATTCTATTTAAAATGTTTTCAATCTTGACTTTTGTTGTTAATTGTAACAATTGATTACGATATTCACGTCGTTCATCCTGCGAAAGAGTTATTGTACGATTCAATGGTGCCTTCATTTTCATACCTGCTGCAAAAATACAAAACGAATTAACAAACTTCAGCTTGTAAGTGACATTTTATTGAATATACAATAAGTTTATTTCTAAACTAAAGAAAACAACTTGTCCGATATTACACTTTTTTGTACACTACAAAGCAATATGGTAGCATTTGAATACTTCTTTCTCTTTCTGCTCGGTTGTATAGCAGGTATTTTCGGAGCGCTACTCGGCCTTGGTGGTGGTATATTCCTTATCCCTGCTATGACGCTATTGTTAAATATACCAATGCATACAGCAGTTGCAACGAGTATCGTGGCAGTTATTGCAACGTCGACAGCCGGTGCAACAATGAATCTTGAACGGAGCATAGTACATATACGCCTGGCAATGATCCTCGAAGTCGCAACAGTTGCCGGAGCACTTATTGGTGGAATTATGAGCAACGCATTATCGGGTTTTTCCCTCGCAAAGATTTTCGGTGTTCTTCTTTTGCTCGTTGCACTGCTTATAATTTTCCGCTTGTACACAAAGAACAACAATCAACAGACAACAAACGGCATTCTCTCATCTTCGTATTATGACGAAGCAACAGGTAAGCATATTTATTATTCTGTACAACATTTACCTTTATCGCTCATTATTTCGTTTATTGCTGGCAATGTATCCGGATTGCTTGGCGTCGGTGGCGGAATATTTAAAGTACCTGCTATGCATGTAGGTTCAAAAATACCTATAAAAGTTGCAACTGCAACGAGTAATTTTATGATAGGGGTAACAGCAGCAGCAAGTGCATTTATTTATCTCACACATGGGCACATACATCCGATTATAACTTCGCTTGCTGCACTTGGTGTTTTATGTGGTTCGTTGATTGGTGTTGCTATAAGTAAGAAAATTCACTCAACTATCCTTACGTGGCTTTTTATCATTGTACTTTTATTTGTTGCCACTCAATTGTTAACAAAAGATGTTCACTGAAAGAAAGCATACAAAAACAGAGAATCTTGATACAAAAATAAGCAAAATACTTACAACCGGAATCGTACTAAGTGTATCGCTTATTATTATTGGTTTGATCCTTGTATTTTTCTTGGATTACAACCAGGACAGTTTTAGTTACAATTCATTATCTACACTATTAAAAGCGATTATTCAACACCCTTTATCGCCATATGCATTTTTAATGTCAGGGATAATAATTCTCTGTTTAACACCAATTATAAGAGTGCTTGCTAGTTGTATTATTTTTCTTAAAGAACGTGACAACACATATTTCTTAATTACACTTATAGTACTGTTACTATTAATTTCAGAAATTATTTACTCACTAAACATTCACTAACATGAAAGGAATAAACAGAATGTTATACCGCTTCTATATCCTCGTTATTGGTATTAGTTGTATTACATTCACTTTATTTGCACAAAATATCCCTAGTGACTACACTGTAGCGCGTTGGTTTGGTTTCAAAAAAGCCGCGGTAACATACACCTTTGACGATGGCACAGCAAAACAATTCTCTATTGCAATTCCCCTCTTTGATGAATATGGTTATAAAGCCACTCTCTTTACTGTTACAGACTGGTCTTCCAATAACTGGACCAAATTGCAGGCTGCTGCTGCCAACGGACATGAAGTTGCAAGCCATACGGTTTCGCACCCACATTTCAATTCTATAAGCGATTCACTTCTCGAAAATGAACTGGCAAATTCAAAAAGCATTATTGAATCAAAAATTCAGCATCAGCAATGTCTCACCATCGCTTATCCATATTGCGAGACAGGAAACATCGAGCTCGTTAAAAAGTATTACATTGCTGGTCGTATTTGTTCTGGTCAAATTGAAGCGAGTACTCCTGCAGATTTTTATCAAATAAGTTCTTTAATCTGTGGTTCTGTAGGAACAGTTAAAACATCAGCAGATTTCAACAGTCGGGTTAAATCAGCTGCTTCTTCCGGAGGTTGGGTAGTATATCTGATTCACGGAATAGATAATGATGGTGGATATTCACCGCTTTCGAGCGATACACTCCGAAAATCGCTTGATTATTTAAAGACCAATGACAGTATTTACTGGGTTTCTACCTTTTTAAACGTTGTGTGTTATATTCGTGAACGAAATTGTGTATCGATCAGTGATGTAGTCTATGGTGACACTCTAATTGTCGCAACAATTACTGATACTCTCGATAATACAATTTATTCTCACCCGATTTCACTTCGGCGCAAATTACCAGCCGGGTGGGAAGGAGCCATCATTACTCAAAACAACAATTCTATTGCTTGCAGAATTGTTGAAATTTCCGGTAATAAATATTTGTATTTTGATGTAGTACCAGATGCCGGCAACGTATATATAAAGAAATGTTTTACCACAGATGTTGAACGAAGTGAAAGCACATTGCTCCCGATACCAATTCTTTTTCAAAACTATCCTAATCCCTTTAATCCCACGACAACAATATCTTTTTCTCTTCCAAAGCAGGACTTTGTTACAATCATAGTATACAATATCTTGGGTAAAGAAATTGAGACTCTTGTTGCTCAGGAGTATCCAGCAGGCTATCACACAGTTATGTTCAATGCAAGAAATTTTTCAAACGGAATATATCTTTACCGGCTTATTACACATTCATACACTGCTACAAAATCCCTCATAGTGATGAAATAATACATTCAAACAGATTATAACTTATAGTATTAAGAGGAAGATATTTTAAATAAGAAAGTAAAATATGCACAGAAATTCATCCATTTTGTTCTACTAATTTTAATAAAACTGACATATTTTTCTTATCATTGAGGAGGTCTTTTTCCTTTGG
>FWPV01013482.1_pt1 | contig 12264 bp, 9 predicted proteins | sample 2228371 | NCBI WGS metagenome assembly FWPV01 (sample SAMEA103939776, study PRJEB20133) | metagenome | reverse complement strand
CAACGGCAGCGTATCCACAAAGCCGGTCTCGGTCAGAAGGTACCTGCCCCCGATCTCGCCGTCGCTGAGGCTCAGGTTCAGCGCGCCGGGCGGCAGGTCGAAGCGCAGGACGCCTGCGCCGTCGCCGACATAGGTGCGGTCGCCTTCCAGGCTGAAGAGGTGCAACTCAGCGATCTGGGCCTGACCCGTCTCGAACTCCACGATATAGTGGACCCGGTCCACGCGGATGCCCGAGGTGTCGCCGGTGGTCTCATAGACCGCGATCGGGAGGTCCAGCATCGCCTGGCCTTCCGCGAAACGGACGAACTCGGAACTATTCGGGATGCCTGCCGGATATTCCACCCGGGCCACGAAGACCAGATCCGGGTCGGTAGGCAGCCCATCAAAGCGATAGGCGCCGTTCGGATCAGTACGGGTCAAGCGCTGCTCAACCAGGGCGGTCTCATCGAAAACAGCCAGGTCCACGGCCAGGTCGGGCGCAGGCTGGCCGGTGGTGCCGTTGGTGACCGTTCCGGAGATCACGCCGTTGCCCTCCTGCTGCCCCTGGGCGGCCGCCGGGAGAAGCCAGAGCGCCAGCATCAAGCCGAGGATGAGGCCGCTGAGTAAGGGAATCTTGCGTCTAGGGACGTACACGTGCACCGATCTTTCCTTCCGGGTGGCTTCGGGGAGAGGCCCCGCGTGATACAAAAACGGTCACCCGCCCAGCGGGCGACCGTCTCGGCGCGTGCCGTCGCCGACCGGCCTGCAGCACGCTACTTGACCGCCTCCACTTTGATCTCTTCCTGCTCGTACTCTTCATAGCGCGACGGGCACTTCAGGAGCAGATTATTGGCCTCAACCGTACCGCCCGGCAGGAGCGTCCCTTCAACGATCGCGCTGGCGCCTTCGCGCCCGATCTGATCGGGCCGGACGCCGCGGAAGTGAATGGGAAGCTGCTGGCTGGCATCGTTCGGATCGGAGATCTTGAAGGTGAGATCGAGGTTCGCCGCATCGTATTGGATGCTCTCCTGCACAACGTTACCGCTGACCCGCAACGACTTCCCGGTGAGCGCCTGCTGCTGCGCCAGCACTTCGCCCACCTCCCGGTAGTACGACCCGGCGCTCGATACGGCGGAGATGATCAGATAGGCAACCAGGGCGGTGATCAGGACCCCTCCGATGGCAAACTTCAGTTTCTTGCCGGCGCTATTCGGCGCGGCAACACCCCGCAAAATGGTCGAACTCTCGGTCATTCAGCCTCCGCTTGATCCATCCCCCACGACTCGACTGGCATGGCGGGAGTATAGCATCAATGGGAGCCCGTGTCAACGACAAAACTCACACAAGCAAGAGAAAAGGGGAGCCGCACGTGCGGCTCCCCTTCGCGCACCTCAAACGACAGGCGCTCCGCGCGCCTCACGATCAGCGCAGCCCGATTGTCCTCGGCTGCACGACGATGAAGTTCGGGCTGGCCGCAGAACCCGCGGAGGTCACGCTGCCCTTCGAGTCCCTGGCCGTGATGTAGTACTCCAGGCCGAGCGGCGTCACCGCGGCCGCCGGGATGACGGCGCTGTAGGCATAGTTGGCGGTCTGCTCCATCACCAGGCGGGTATAGGCCGTGCTGCCCGCTAGCCGGTAGTAGAGCAACACCTGCTGGACGCGGATGTCATCCGTCACGACCGCCATCACTGGCAGGTCCTGCGCATCCACGGCGTTGTCAATCCGATCGTGATAGATGACCGCCGGATAGTCTTTGTCCGTCTTCAGCAGGATGCGCGCGGCGGCCCACACGCTGTGATCGGGGGCGTCCTGGTACACCGCTACCAGGGTGTCCACATCGTTCACCTTGAGGCCGCTGCCCTTGGAGTTCCCCTTCTGGACGTTGATGACGCCAGTGTAGGTCCCCGGGACGTCGGTCGGGACCAGCCCCACGACGATCCCTTCCGGCTGCCTGTCGCTGCTGACGAGGACCTGCGGCACGGTGAGGTCGGCGTCATGCACCGTGACCTTGATCGCGCCGGACGACTGCATCAGGTAGGTCGCGTCGTCGAAGTACACCGTGGCGATCCCCATGCGGTCCAGCACCTGCTGCGTCAACGTCAGCCGGTCCGCGCCGGAGATCACCTGCGACATGCTGAAGCCGAAGTAGACGACGTGGAAGTTGTTGTGCGCGTCGTCACCCAGGACTTCAGTGCCCAGGTAGTGACCGCGCGACCAGGTGAAGAGCATGGTCCCGGTGCCGATGGTGCTCTCAGCCGGGGCCAGGAAGTCCTGGATCGGCCGGCCGGGGAAGTTGCGCAGCATGTAGGACCCCGTCCCGCCGATGTACTGGCCGGTCCCCGTGATGATGCCGCCGCCCTCCTGGCTGGACATCGGGTAGGATGCAGCCAGGTAGTCGCGCAGGAAGGCCGTGTCCACGGGGCCAGGGCTGCTGGCGGCCAGGGCGCCGGCCAGGCGCGGGCTGGTGAACCAGACCTTGCCGCCTGCGTTCAGGTAGGCCTTCAGGTCGGCGAGTTCCGTCTTGTTGAGCTGGCCCTCCAGCCGGCCCGCGGAACCCGCCGCCCAGATCACCAGTTCGTACTCTTGCATCTGCGCCAGCGTAGCAGTCTTCTCGACCATGACGTACGGCACGCCCAGCGACGTGAGCGCGCCTTCCAGCGCTTCCTCGGCCGCGTAGCCGTCGTCATCGTCCACCAGCAGCACTTTGGCCTCGCGCGGGAAGACGCGGGCCATGCCGGGTGTCGCAGCGGATCCGCCCTCGACGGAGGCCACTGCGGTGATGTTGAACTTGCCCGCGATCGGCTCATCCCACGTCGCGGTCGCTACAGTCGGTGGGCCAGGCGGCAACTCAGCCAGCGTGGTCTCGGCCAGCTTCACCTCCTCCGAGCCCATCGTCGCCCAGAATTCCACCTTGACGTCCGCCAACGGCGCTGCCGTGAGGTTGTAGACCTTGGTGCTGAAGGACGCAGGGCCGCCGCCCGCGATGACCGGCTGTCCGAGCAGCGCCGGCCGGTCCACCCCGACCTTGGCCTGCACATCGGCCTCCTGGACGATGTCCAGGGTCATGACGTCGCCGATGGGCGAGATGTTCATCAGGTACCAGCCGGTCTTGGTGCTGCCGCCCGCGACCAGCGGCGTGTTGCGATCCGTGCTGGGCGTCGTGTACGGCGTCATGCCCAGGGCGGTGTCGGACCACGGATCCGTAGGCTCGCCGCGGTTCAGGTTGAGCGCCAGTTCCTGCGTGCCGTCGCGGTAGTCGTACTCCATGACGCCCAGGCGGTAGCGCGCGGGCGCGTTCGCCGGCTTCGTCTGGCTGCCGCCCCGATCGTAGTGCCAGATCAGGAGGCCGGAGTTGAGCAACGCCTTGTCGAAGATGGTGCCGGCCACCCGGTTGGAGACCGCCTCGATGTAGATCCTCTCGATGGTGTTCACGGTCCCGCTGGTCGCCGTGCCTCCCAGGGGGATCTCGATCACATCGGGCGCCACCGTGCGCGGCCGCAGCGCCACCCCCAGGGTGGTTCCGGTGATCGTCAGCGGCGTGACCCAGCCCTGGTTGATGCGGGAGAACGGATTCAGCACGGCGGGGTTCGAGCCTGCCGGGTCGCTGCCCAGCCACGAGCCGCCAGCCATCAGGTCCCAGTCGCCGGTGCCCATGGAGCGATAACTGGTGTCGTAGTAGTCCGGCTCGCCGATGGTGTGGCCCATCTCGTGCGCCACGACGCCGATGTTGAAGCCGATCGCCGGGACGGTGTTGACCCCGCGGATGCGCACCTGTCGGTTATCTGACGTGGCAGTCCCAATCGTGTAGTTTGCGGTGGTGGCGTGTGACCAGACCTGCCCGACCTGGCCGGTCGCCTCCTTGCCCGGGCCGGCATGGAGCACGACCACCATGTCAACGGAACGGTAAGTTACTCCGCCAGACGTGTACGTTGTGCGGTCGTTGTCGAACCGGTCCCACCAGTCTGCGCCCAATTCGCGCAGTTGGGGTCCGAGGTCGGTGATCATCCCTGATACGCTCTTGCCGCCCGACAACTGATAGTCATATTTGTACATGATGTCGGGCAAGGTGAACGGCCCGATGACGGTGAAATCCGGCAGGAACTGGCCGTACGACATCTCGTAGTAGAGGTCCGACACCGTGCCGGTCGGGTTGGTGCCCAGTCCGGAGATCTGGTCCTGGAAGTACTGCACGGTCTGGTAGGGCTCGAACTTGACATCCTGGAATTCGGCCAGGATGACCACGTAGTGGTAGTTTTTCGTCGCAACGGCATCAGCCTCGGTAGCGAAGATCGAGGCGTTCGGCGACTGGACATCCTTCACAGCCGCAAAGACCGCGTCGCGGCGGTCGTTTCCCTGCTCGTCAAGCCAGATTGACCGGGTCTGGCCCGCTTTCTTGGCGATGCCGCGGGGCACGTCCTTGCCCACCTTCAGGTCCGACGGGACGGCTTTGCCCTCCGCGTCGGTCACAGCGTAAGTCCACCACCCATCGGCATCCTGGACGATGGTGTAGCCGTCGGCGGTCTCCAACTGCCCGCCGGTTTCCATCGGCGTCAGGTAGGCCTCCACCGCCGTGCCGTCCGGCTGGGTCAGCGCCAGCGCCTCGGGGATGGGGGGCACAAAATCCAGGATCTCATCCGACCACAGGTCGTACGGGTCCTGGGCCATGCGCTCGGGCGCCGGGGGCGCCTCTTGTGCGACGGCGGTGCCAAAGGTCGTGAGCACCATTGCGAGCGCCAACAGGATGTTAAGGAATAGCCGGTTGTTCTTCTCCCTCATTGCGTGGGTCCTTTCATCATGACGAGATATCCGATATATGCGGCCCTACGGGACAGGCCGCAGTCGGACGGCCGGCATGCAGTCATACCAGCGCTATCCTACCATTCTCTCACCGTCGCGCGAGTCCACCTCCTTTCCTGTATACCGATCCGGAGCCGTTGCGGGCACGCGCCGCCGGCCCCGTTCCCCAGAGCCCGGACCATCCGCCCTCATGCGCCAGGGCCGAAGGTGGGGCGCCCTATCGCCGCAGCCAACAGGCCGCCTGCCACCTCCGACACATGCGCGCTATTGCCCGCCAACCGCCCTGTAGGCGTTGACCAGGCCGTGGCCATAGAAGCCGTTGTAGCCGGCGCCGCCCACGCACGTCGCAGCCGTCTCCGGGCAAGGCATCGGGTCGGCCGTGTTCTGGATGCGGGCGTTCACCGCGCCCGCCGGCAGGTTGGGGTTCTGGCTTCGGATCAGCGCCGCGACCCCTGCCACGTGGGGCGAGGCCATCGAGGTGCCCGACATGCGGCCGACCCGGTTATTCCGGGTGGTCGAGTACACCGAACTGCCGGGGGCCGTCACGTCGGCGACGCCGACGCCGTAGCTCGAGTAACTGGCCTTGACACCGGCCGAAGTCACTGCCGTGACGCCGACCACGCCGGAGATCTCGTTCGGGATCTGCACGCAGGCGTTGGTCACCTCGCGCTCGATCTCGGAGCCGGGCGGGTAGTCCGGGCTGGTGTCGTCAACGTTCTTCTTGGAGAGGTCCATGTTCTCGTTGCCCTGCGCTGCGACAACGACGACTCCCTTCGACATGGCATAGCGGATGGCGCGCTGTTCGGCCTTCCAGATGGCGTGCTGTTCCTTGTCGTTCCGGCAGTTGAAGAGCCAGGGATCGGCATAGTAACTGTTGTTGGTCACAGAGATGCCATGATCGGCGGCCCACATGAACGCGCAGATGACCGCTTCGGGGAAGAAGTAGCCATCGTTTCGGCCAGCCTTGATGGTGGCGATCTTGACGTCGGGCGCGACGCCGACGACGCTCCGGCCGCCATAGGTGAACGGCCTGGCCGCGATGGTGCCGGCAGTGTGCGTGCCGTGGCCGTGCCCATCCATCCAGGCGGACGGTGTCTGGTCGGGCACGCCGCCGATGCACGAAACGCTGCGCTCCCAATCAACGTTTGGCTTGAGGGCGGTATGGTTGTAGTCAATGCCCGTGTCAATGTTGCCGACGATCACGTTCGGGTTGCCCGTGGTGATCGTGTGCGCCTCAGGCACGTGGATCATGACCATGTCCCACTGGTAGGGGAAGTTCTCCGGGATGTCGGCTGCCTCGTCCGCTTCCTCGACCGCCAGCTCGCTCAGCCGGGTGGCAAAGGCCGCCGTGGCAGAGGCGCCTTCGATGCGCTTGTCGAGCAGCAGGTTGGCGCGGAATGACGCATCCGCAGAGCGTGCGATCGCCACGCCGATCTTGTCATACGCATAGACCAGCGTGCCGCCGGCCTGCGCGATGACGCTGGCCGCATCGGCAGGCACCGAGTTGCCCTTGTAGAGCACGATGTAGGTTTCCCCTTCGCCTTCGCGCAGGGGCGCGGCACTGCCCGCGCCGGCTCCCGCCAGCAGGGCAGTCAACACGATGACCGCGCTCAACAACAACCTGACCTTGCGTTCCATCTCTTCCTCCTCGGGTGATGATGTGCGGGGGTGCTCAGCACCGCCCTGTTGCCAGAAACGACGCATAAGCCGCGCTGCCGGGCCCAGCGGTGTTCCGTGCCGATGAACTGAGAGGCTGGTGCCTTTGACCAGCCCAGGTAATGGGCGAGGGCTCGACGGGGGGCCCAACCGGCGTCCGGCCAGAACTTACCACAAGCGCCGCTGGCCTGTCAAGTTGCGCGAAACCGGGTCTCCGCCCCCCCCACCCTGGCGCCCCAGACCTTGCGCCGGATGTGCGCCTCGTGTATGATTGACCGCAGGAGGAGCCCCATCCGATGACAGCACCGTTCGAACTGATCCGGCCGCGCCGGGTTCCGCCGCTTGACGACGCCTTCCGGCCCGCCGTGCTGGCCAACCATGCCTTCCTGGAGCGGCTTGAGGCGTCGGGCGCGGCCGTGCCGCTGGTCCTGGGACTTGAGCGCGCCGATGGCTCGGTGAGCCGGTATGAGACCCGCGTCTATGCGGAGGGCCACCCGATGGCCGGGGCCAACTTGCCCTACGCTGAGCGCCTGCTCAAGTTCCTCCTGTGGCAGAAGGGTGGGTGGCGAGTGTACGTGGGCGGGCCGGCAAGCATCGGCGAGTACATCCGGCGGACGTATGCGCCCGACGGCGTGCGCGCGTTCGACTATCACTTTATGGGCGAGGAGGTCTATGAGCGGACCTTCACCGTAGTGCCCTGCGCCGCCGAGGAGGTGCCGCCCGAGCAGGAACAGGAGCAGGCGCTGGGCCGGCACCTGGAGGGCTTCCGGGTCGGGTTCGATCTCGGCGCCTCCGACCTGAAGGTTTCGGCGGTGATAGACGGCCAGGCGGTCTTCAGCCAGGAGATCATCTGGGAGCCGCGGCAGCACGCCGATCCGGCCTATCACTACGAGCAGATCATGGCGGCGCTCCGCCTGGCCATGGCGCACCTGCCACGGGTGGACGCCATCGGCGGCAGTGCTGCCGGGGTCTACATCGGGAACCGCCCCATGGTGGCATCCCTGTTCCGCAGCGTGCCGCGAGAGCGTTACGGCGAGATCCGGGAGATGTTCCTGCGCATCGGGAGGGAGTTGGGCGTGCCGATCGAGGTGGTGAACGACGGAGAGGTCACCGCGCTGGCTGGCTCCATGGCGCTCGGAGAGGGGCGCGTTCTCGGCATCGCGCTGGGGTCGAGCCAGGCGGGCGGCTACGTGACGGCGGCGGGCAACATCACCGGCTGGCTGAACGAACTGGCCTTCGCGCCGGTGGACTACAGCCCCGAGGCGTCCCTCGATGAGTGGTCGGGCGATCGGGGGGTCGGCGCGCGCTACTTCTCACAGCAGGCGGTCTTCCGCCTGGCGCCGGCCGCGGGCATTGAGATCCCCCAGGACCTGACCGATGCCGACAAACTCCAGTTTGTGCAGGAGCGGCTTGAGGCAGGCCACATCGGCGCCAGGAAGATCTGGGAGACCATCGGCTGCTATATGGGCTACGCGGTTGCACACTATGCCGACTTCTACGACCTGAAGCACGTCCTGCTCCTGGGGCGCGTGACGTCGGGCAGCGGCGGCCCGCTCATCGTGGAGGGCGCCAGACAGGTGCTGAGCCAGGAGTTCCCTGCCCTGGCCGCCCGCATCACCGTGCAGTTGCCGGATGAGAAGAGTCGCCGTGTGGGGCAGTCCATTGCTGCCGCCAGTCTTCCAGCGCTGGGGGAGGCCCGATGAGCTGGCCGATCCTGATGGGCGTTGACCTGGGCACATCGAGCGCCAAGACCGCCCTGATCGGGGAAGATGGCCGGCTCCTGGCCAGCGCAGCGCGCGAATACCCGGTGGAGACACCGCGCGCCGGCTGGGCCGAGCAGGACCCGGACCGCTGGCTGCAGGCCGCGCTGCAGACCATGCGCGAGGCGCTCGTCCTTTCCGGCGCGTCGCCGGAGCAGATCGCGGCCATCGGCCTCTCGGGCCAGATGCACGGGATGGTCTGTCTCGACGCGGCGGGCGAAGTGCTCAGGCCGGCGATCATCTGGGCTGACCAGCGCAGCCGAGAGCAGGTAGCCCGCGTCGCCCGAGAAGTGGGGCCGGAGCGGCTGGGCGCATGGACCGGCAATCCCCTGGCGACGGGCTTCATGCTCGCCTCCTGGCTGTGGTTGTGCGACGAGGAGCCGGAATGCGCGCGGGCCACAGCCCATCTGCTGCTGCCCAAGGACTATCTGCGCTACCGGCTGACCGGTGAACTGGGCAGTGAGCCCAGCGACGCCTCCTCTACGCTGCTGTTCGACACCGCGGGCCGACGGTGGAGCACGCCCCTGCTCGAAGCCCTGGGGATTCGGCCCGGCCTGCTGCCGCCACTGGGTGAGTCGGCCGCCGTCGCGGGCGGGCTGCGGGCCGACATGGCCGCCCAGACCCTGCTCCGCCCGGGCACCCCGGTTGTGTTCGGCGGCAGCGACCAGGCGCTCCAGGCGCTAGGCCACGGCGTGGTCGAGCCGGGGATCCTATCATGTACCATTGGCACGGGTGGACAGTTGTTCGCGCCAGCGCACGCGCCGGTGCATGATCCCCAACTGCGCCTGCACCTGTTCTGTCACGCCGTGCCGGATCGCTGGCACCTGGAGGCCGCCATCCTGGCCGCCGGCCTGTCGCTGCGGTGGCTGCGGGACAATATACTCGACGGCAAGTCCTATCAAGCGCTGGCCGACGCGGCAGCCTCGGTGCCGCCCTGCGCGGAGGGGCTCTTCTTCCTGCCACACCTGGCCGGCGAGCGCACACCGCACATGGATCCCGGGGCAACCGGCGCCTTCGTGGGGCTCACGCTGCGCCACGGGCGGGATCATCTGACGCGCGCCGTGATGGAGGGGGTGGTCTTTGCCTTGCGGCAGGGCCTGGAACTGATGCTCGCGCTGGGTGTGCCTGCGGAGCGGATTGTAGCATCGGGAGGGGCCACGGCCCATCCCCTCTGGCTGCAACTGCAGGCCGACATCCTCAACCGGCCCATCTACCGCACCACCACCGTCGAGGCGGCGGCGGTCGGAGCGGCGCTGCTGGCCGGCGTCGGGGCAGGCGTGTACCCGGATATCCGTGAAGCCTGCCGCCGCACCGTGACGTGGCGGGACGAGGTGGTCCAGCCGGTGCCGGCCAATGTTGTCATTTATGAGGACGCCTACCGTACATTCTGCCGGCTCTATCCTGCACTGGCGCCAATCGGGCGAGATCGGGCAGAACCGGCGGTCCAGACTCTTTGAACCACATGGAGGCATCACATGGCAGATCTTTTCGGCAGGTCATGGACGCGAGCGCAATTGCTGGCGCGCGTGGGGGATTTGTCGCAGGTCGCTGGCATCCGGCTGGTCGAGCTGAGCGACGGCGTGGAGCGCGGCGTGCGCGCCGCGGAGGTGCGCACGGGTGGCGGGCTGGAGTTCACCGTGCTGCTGGATCGGGGTATGGACATCGGGCCGGCCAGTTACAAGGGGATTCCACTGGCGTGGATCTCGCCGGCGGGCTTCGCCCACCCGGCCTACTACGAGCCGGAGGGCCTGGGCTGGCTGCGCACTTTCGGCGGGGGCCTGATGACGGGCTGCGGGCTGACCTACCTGGGAGCGCCCGGGGAAGATCAGGGCGAGATGCTGGGCCTCCATGGCCGGCTTTCGCTGCTGCCGGCCCGCAATGTGGGGACAGGCGCCGAGTGGGACGATGAGGAGAAATGCACCTTCTGGGTTGACGGCGAGATCCGCCAGGCCCGGCTCTTCGGCGAGAACCTCTGTCTGACGCGCCGGATCGAGACCGCCCTGGGCGAGAACCGCATCAGCATCTGCGATACCGTCGAGAACCTGGGGGACACCGACTCGCCGCTCATGATCCTCTACCACATCAACCTGGGCTTTCCCCTGCTGGATGAGACCTGTCGGCTTGAGGCGCCGTCGCATCCCGTGCGCCCCCGCGATAGCGTCGCCGAGCCCGGGATCAGGGAGTGGATGCGCTTCCAGCCCCCCAGGGCCGGCTACAGCGAGCAGGTCTTCTACCACGATCTACCCGCGGACGACGAGGGCTGGGCCGCTATCCGCCTGGTGAACCCAACCCTGGGGCTGTGGCTGCGCGTCCGCCATCGGAAGGACACCCTGCCGAATCTGATCCAGTGGAAGCAAATGGGCCAGGGTGCCTACGTGCTGGGCCTGGAGCCGGCGAATTGCGGCGTGGAGGGGCGCAGCGTAGAGCGCGAACGGGGCACCCTCGAGTACCTGGAGGCGGGCGAGTGCCGCGAGTTCCAGGTGGAGATCGAGGTGGGCAGAACCTGATTGCCGCGTGTATCACCGGCAGCAAGGAGGGGAAGGTGGCACGGATCCTGATTTCCGCCGGCGACGTTTCGATGGAAGCCGAACTGAACGATAGCCCAACGGCAGTCCAGGTGTGGCAGGCCCTCCCCATCGAGGGACGGGCCAGCACCTGGGGCGACGAGATCTACTTCGAGATTCCCGTGAAGGCCGGGCAGGAACCCGACGCGCGTGCCGAAGTCGCAGTCGGAGAACTGGGCTACTGGCCGATCGGATCGGCCTTCTGCATCTTCTTCGGCCCAACTCCGGCCAGCCGCGGGAGTGAGCCGCGCGCCTACAGCCCGGTTAACATCCTTGGCCGCGTGCTGGGTGACGCCACGCGCTTTCGGAGCGTGCGGTCGGGCGCACGCGTGCGCCTGACGCGTGTGGAGGCCGACTGACGAGCCTGCGCGGGAGGCCCGCTGGCGCGCCACCGGCCGGCAGAGCGCGTTGAGAACTGCATAACGGTGGGGACGGTCCCGGCGGGGTCGTCCCCGATATTCGGCCATCTCAGGCAGGAGGGAGCATGGACGCAAAGATGCGCGATCGTGCCCGCGGCTGTGCGGTCGGCGCCGCCGCCGGGGACGCTTTCGGAATGCCTCTGGAATTCCGCTCCAGGCAGCCCGCAGACCGGCTGGTGCGGGAGATGCGCCCGGGCCGGCTGCCGGCCGGCACCTTCACCGACGACACCGAGATGGCACTGGCACTGGCCGAGAGCCTGCTGGCGCATAAGCCCCTGGACCCGGCCGACCTGGCCGAGCGCTTTGTCACCTGGTACGAGGCGGGACCCGATGACATCGGCTACCAGACCCGGCTGGTGCTCCACGAGATCTCGCGGGGGGCTGAGTGGGAACAGGCCAGCAAAGTCATCCACAAGGCCTACCCGGATTCGGCGGGCAACGGTTCGGTGATGCGCTGCTGGCCTGTGGCACTGGCATACTGGGACGACCTGGAGGGGCTCCTGTCCGCAAGCGGCCTGCAAAGCCAGGTGACTCACCGACATCCTGAGTGCGTTGCCGGGTGCGCCTTCGTCAACACGGCGATCTTCCACCTGCTGCGGGGGGTAGCACCATCGGATGCCATTGCGCAGGCGGTCGAGGCGGTTGACATGCCCGACCCTCTACGAGCCGCCATTGAGGCTGCCCCATCCAAGACGCGGGAGGAGTTGCCCAGTTCAGGCTGGGTCCGCCACACTGTGGAGAGCGCCGTCTGGGGGTTGCTGACGACTGACTCGTTCGAGGAGGCAGTGATTCAGGTGGCCAATCTGGGCGGCGATGCCGACTCCGCAGCCGCCGTTGTCGGCGCGCTGGCGGGCGCCGCCTACGGCCTGGACGCTATTCCCAACCCGTGGAAGGCCGCCGTGCGCGGCGAGTACCCGCTGGGCAGTAAGACGCAGTGGAACACGGATCGCCTGGCCCAACTGGCCGATCGGCTCATCCAGAGGTAGGGCCAGGGGGTTCGGAGATCGCCGGGGGCCGGCAAGCGGCCGGGCCGTCGCTGGGGAAGCCCGTGCTTCACGCCAGGAGAGCAGGGCGCGGCCGGTGGCTGGT
>FWPV01013480.1_pt1 | contig 12264 bp, 10 predicted proteins | sample 2228371 | NCBI WGS metagenome assembly FWPV01 (sample SAMEA103939776, study PRJEB20133) | metagenome | reverse complement strand
TGCCCTCACGATATTTTTCAGCCCTGAAATAGTTTGCCAGTTCTTCTGCTATCTTATCCCACACGGTTTGCGATACTTTATCATCGATTGCCTTATCAGCAAGTATACAAAATTCTTTTGCATTAAAAATTATATAAAATAAGATTCCTGTACCGGATTTTGTATTTTTAATTCCGGCAGTAATAAACTCTTTTTCGGCTAATTGATTAATTGATTTAAATTTTTCACGCCAACTTCTTTTTTCTTTAATTGTTATTACAAGCTCAGCAGAAGTTAGGTTTTCTATCTCTCCGATTTTTAAAGAGATTGCCTTTAAATCATCTTCAGTAAGGTATTTGTAGATAAAATCTTTTGACATTTTTATTATTCAAAATCCTGTGCAAAGTTCATCTATTATAATTAGAAAGTCAAACGTCAGATGTTAAAAGCCAGAAGCAAAATCATTTTCAAAATCTGTGAATTTTTATCGGCAAACAATTGATGAGCAGGTTTAATTATTGCTTAAAATTTCATTTAATGATTAAAAAAAAGCGCATCGTGTGATGCGCTAATGGAGGAATTGATGAATCGATTGTTTATTTCTTAGAAACCTTTACATCTCCGCCTGATGTGATTGCAATTAAAGGCTTGCCTCCTTTATTTATGTCTGCCTCGATTTTTGTTTTACTCATTTTGTTTACATCATTTAATTTGAGATTACATTCAACATCACCACCGGAAGTTTTCAATTCAGCACGCGCATTAAAATTTGCCGGAACAATAATATCTATATCTCCTCCGCTGGTTTTTAATTCGATCCCTTTATTTTCTCCTGTGTATTCAAGATCGATATCACCACCGGATGTTGCTGCAGAAATTTTAGCATCGCCGGTAAATATTTTTATATCACCACCGGAAGTTTTGGCTGAAAAATTGCCAACAATTCTGTCGCCCTGTATATCTCCGCCAGAAGTTTTTAGACTAATATCTCCTTTAATGCCTCCTACTCTTATATCGCCGCCAGAAGTGTTAGCATCAATATTAAAATTTTCAGGTACTTTGATTTCGAAATGCAGATTTATATTTGAAAACCAATTCCAGCCATCTTTTTTCTCTGCTATTATTTTAACTTCTTCTGAATTCGCATTAAACTCATAATCAAATTTTTCTGCGGCATTTTCATTCCCGGTTACTTTAATAAAAACCTCGGACTTATTCCATGGTGTAACGCTTATGTCTCCAGTATCAGTTGCAACCGATAATTTTTTACCGGGTGAAATTTTGAATGTCTTTTCGTGGATTACTTTTTTGTCATCTCTTTTGGAAGCTGCTTCAGTTAATGAGGCACCAGTCCAGAGAAGAATTGTAACAATAAGCAGGTAATTTGTTAATCGTTTCATAAAATGCTCCTGTGTTTTGAATATCTGAAGCAAAAATATGAAGCAAAAAATCAGTAAATAAAAATAATTTAGCAGTCGGTTTTATTTAATGATTAAAGGATTTAAAGAAGGTGCGCTGCGATGATTTATTTCTAATCCTCACCGTTCAAAATCTCAATGGCTCTGTCAACAGATTGGTGAGTGCCATAAATAACAAAAGTATCATTTGCTTTTAGTACCTCTTTTCCGGAAGGATTGGAAATTGTTTGACCGTTTCTGACGATTGCAATTACTGTGGCATCAGATTGAGCGCGCAGATTTATTTCTGCTAAAGATTTTCCGATATGCTTATTATCCTCATTAACATAATAAGATTCTGTTAGCCCCTGTGCAAGAATTTCATCAAGATGGATAAATGAGCTTATATCCATTCCTTCTTTTCTTAGTAAGCTGTATGATTCTTCGCGTAACAAAGTAACTTGCTTCATTATTACATTTAACGGAATGTGATATCTCTCCAAAACTTTTCTGAAAATCTGTAATGCCGTTTCAAATTCTTCCGGAATCACTTCATCGGCCCCCATTGCTTTTAAATCTTCAACTTCATTTACATATCTGGTTCTTACAAGTGTATGAATGTGAGGATTCATCCTTTTAGCGAGCTTTAAAGACAATTTTGTAATCAATGGATCCGATATAGCAAAAACCATAACATTTGCTTTTTGAATATTAGCTATGTTGAGGATTTCCTCTTTGCTAACATCACCGTAAATAATTTTTTCACCTTTTGCTTTATATTTTTTAACGGTATCCGGATTTAATTCTATCACAACATATTTAATACCCGTTTCCTTAAGTACCCTTGCTAAATTGCTTCCATTCAATCCAAAACCCGCTATTATCACGTGTCCGCTTAACTTATCCCTGTCATCAATTTCCTGTGGTTTCGAAAATGCAAGGTTACCGCTCCTGATAGACAGATGAGGGGATAGTTTAAACAGAAAAGGAGTTAAGATAATTGTAAAAATTGAAGAGGCTAAAAAAGCATTGTAATAGTCTCCGCTTAAAAAATTTAGTTTTACGCCTTCCTGCGCAAGAACAAAAGCAAACTCACCAATTTGAGCAAGAGTTAAAGCAGATAATATTGCTATTCTGACAGGATATTTAATCAAAAGTACGATGGCAGTTACAATAATTGCTTTTAATAAGATTACACCAATTGTTAATAAAAGTATGATTAATGGAAACTGAATAACAAACTGTATGTTCAACAACAATCCAATCGAAACGAAAAAGATACTGTTGAACGCATCCTTTAATGGTAAAATATCAGACACAATCTGATAGCTGTATTCTGATTCAGATAAAATTAAGCCTGCAATAAAGGCACCGATCGCAAAAGATAAACCGAATAAGTGAGTAACATATGCAGTGCCCAGTAGCAGCATTAGAATACCTATAGTAAAAGCATCCCGCATTCTTAGTTTTGCAAGTTGAAAAATAATTTTAGGCATTAGAAATTTTGCTGCGATGAAAACAAAAACAACAGAACCAAAAGCCACAAGCAGTTGAATTATTATTGATTGTACAGATGATTTTTCAGTTGCACTTAAAAGAGGCAGAAGTAAAACCATCGGAACCACTGCTAAGTCTTGAAAAACTGCAACACCTACAGCAATCTTTCCATGGGGGGCATCAAGTTCATTTCTTTGCGAGAGTAAAGTTAAGATAATTGATGTGCTGGAAATGCTAATCAGCATTCCGAAAAACAGAGAATGCTGAAGTTTAAAACCAAGAGCAAGATAAATAAAAAAAGAAAAAAGAATTGTTAATGCCACTTGCAAACTGCCAACTACAAAAACATACTTTTTCATCCGCAGCATTTCTTTGAATGATAGTTCAAGACCAATTGTAAACAATAAAAGAATTATTCCAACTTCCGCCATAACTTCAATCTGTTCAACGGATTGGATTAATTTGAAGCCATAAGGTCCGATTATCATACCGGCAATAAGAAATCCAACAATGCTTGGCAGATTAATTTTTTTGAAAAGAAAAATTATGGGAAGTGAAACCAGAAGAATTACAACTATATCTTGTATCAGCAATAAATCCTGCATTTTGCCTGTCAGATTAGTTTAGAGAAAGATTTTTGTAATAACAGCGTCTCCTCTTATGTTGTCTTGCGTCAAATAATTTCCATTGCGACTGAATTTTTTCATTGGTTTCAAGTTCGCGGTTGGTCTCAACGCTTTCGATGCCTTTTTTTATGCAAACTTTATTTATTTGATTAATCAAAATTGCATTAACGCCTTTATTTTGTAAATCGGTACGCACTGCTGTAAGATATAAATCGAGTCGACGGCTTCGCTTCATTTCAATCAACAGATAAATAAACCCAAATGGAAAGATTTTTCCGTTAATTTTTTTAAGAGCTTTGTTTAATGAAGGCATTGTTATTCCAAATGCTGCAACTTTGTTATGTTCATCAAGTAAAATAGGAACAAACTCCGGACGAACAAATGAGAAGTATTGTTTTACATAAAAGTCTATTTGCCTGTCGGATAATTCCACAAATCCAAACAAGTCTTTGTACGTGCTGTTTATCAGATAAAAAACTTCCTTTGCATAAGGTTTTATGTCTTTGGATTTTTTTATCTCAGGAAAATGTAGCTTATTTCTCTCGAGTGCTATTTGAGCAATTCTATCCACTTTTTCGGGAATTTCTTTTGGCACCTTAACAGAATACTCGATCCAATCTATATCTTTTTGATAGCCGAGCCTTTCAATATAATCCCGATAGTATGGGTAATTGTAAATGTTTCCAAGTGTGCTTTCTTCTTCATAACCTTCTATCAGGAGTCCTTCTCCATCCATATCAGTAAAACCGATTGGTCCGTGCAGACTATCCATCTTTAAATCTATAGCCCATTTTTCAACAGTAGTAAGCAGCAATTTAGCCACCTGAAAATCTTCTATGAAATCCATCCAGCCAAAGCGCGCCTCTTTTTTATTCCACTTTTCATTATACTTTTTATTAATAATACCGGCGATTCTTCCTGCAGCTTTGCCATCTTTATATACCATCCAATACTTTGAATCACAAAAATCAAATGCAGGATTAATGTCTTTGCAGAGCGTGTTCATTTCATCAAACCTAAGCGGCGGAATCCAATATTTATTATTCTTGTAGAGTGAATATTGGAATGAAATAAAGTTCTTTAAATCTTTTTTTGAAACTACTTCTTTAACTTCTAAGTTCATCTAAGTAAGAAATATATATTTGTTGTACAGTAATATAACTGTTTTTAAACTAAGCTTGTAAAAAATTTGAGATCAGTTATTTGTTTTGTTCAATAGAAGATGAGTTTATAAAGCCCATTACACCATGTGTTAATAAGAAAAAAGGAATAATTACTAAAAGCAAAATATCCGATGATGGTAATTTTGCTTTCCAGGCAGGTATAAATTGTATAATAACAAAAATTGAAAGTATCATAAGGAAAATAATTATAAGACTGCTTAAGATAATTTTATAAGAAAACTGCCAGTATTTTTTTTCATCATCAATTTTTTGCCTCTCAAGTAAAAAAGGGCGGAGGGCAATCAGGATCAGAGCTGTTAAGCCTTTATAACCGATCAGACTGATGGATAGAATAGTCCCAAATCCGACTAATATCTCTATTAAAAAAGCCAGGTTAAGATTTTTATATTTCAATTAAGTCACTAAACAATTTATACCCAACCACGCAGTTTGCAGGCTTCTGCTACTCTTGCAACGCCTACTAACATTGCGGCTAATCGTGGATGAATTTTTTTTTCCTTTATCGCTTCAGTAACACGTGCATAGGCAAGTGTCATTTTTTTATCAAGTCTTTGGTGCACTTCTGTTTCATCCCAAAAGTAAAGTGATTTATCCTGGACCATTTCAAAATAAGAAACGATAACTCCACCGGCGCTTGCAAGGATATCCGGAATAACATGGACTCCTTTATTGTAAAGTATTACGTCTGCATCCGGTGTTGTGGGTCCGTTTGCCAGTTCACATATAATCTTTGCCTTAATTTTATTTGCATTCTTACTATGAATTGCATTTTCTAAAGCTGCCGGATATAAAACCTCAACATCAAGTTCAAGTAAATCTTCATGTGCAATTTGTTTTGCCCCGGGGAAATTAAGCACGCTACCGGTTTTTAATTTATGTTGAACAAGATCAACCGGATCAAAACCATTTTTATTTAGAATGGCTCCCCGTGAATCACTAACCGCAATTAATTTACCGCCGCCCAATATTTCTTTGTGAAGTAAGGCAGCTCTTTGACCTGCATTTCCAAATCCCTGTATAGCAAAATCTTTTGTTGGATCAAAACCCAATTCTTTACAGGCTTCTCTAACGGAAATTACACCACCTCTTGATGTTGCATCTCTTCTTCCTTCTGTTCCACCAACCTGTTGAGGTTTATCAGTAAAAGTTCCGGGCGAATGTCTGAAAGTTATTGTTTCATATTCATCCATCATCCACGTCATTGTTTGAGGATTTGTATAGACATCGGGCGCCGGTATATCGATATCAATTCCAATCAGAGGTGAGATGGCTCTAACATATTCTCTTGAAACTCTTTCGAGTTCGCGTTCAGATAATGATTTGGGATCACAGCAAACACCGCCTTTACCACCGCCCAATGGCAGATCAACAACCGCAGTTTTCCATGTCATCCAGCATGCAAGTGCACGAATTGTATCAACAGTTTCTTCAGGATGAAATCTTATTCCGCCTTTTGCGGGTCCGCGTGCATAGTTGTATTGTATTCTGTAAGCTTGAAAAATTTTTACATCACCATTATCCATCTTTACCGGCAGAGTAAAACTTGTTTCAAGCTGAGGCGTTGTAAGCAATTCAATAGTTGCCTGATCGAGCCTTAATAATTTTGCTGCTTCATAAATTTGTTGCTTTGCAACACTGAATGAGTTATAAGAATCCATTTATTTTACCTCATCCTTAGAGTTTGTTTTTAGATCTTTTTTCTCGTTGTCATCTTTAGGACGAACATCAAGCAGTATCCTGTACCAGCAGTTCTTACAAACCAGGGCACGATCAACTTTTAGCAATACCTGCTGCCAGGAGCTGAGTTTGTTACCGCAGTGTGGACAGGCGTCAGGAACAGATTCATCTTCTTTGATATCTTTATCAGCCACTTTAAGCCTCCGGTTTTAAAATTATACCTTTATTATCGTGACCATTCATTTTAATAATGATTGGCTGGTTAAATCTTAATAATCTTGTATACTGTTTTTCTTCTATAAATGGTTGAGCAAGCAGCCATTCCCAATCAACAAAACTTTTTCTGGACATAGTATTAACCGTAAAATATCCGATCATAAAGGAAGTGATATTTTGAAAAAAGTGAGAACCCTGAGATGGTTCAACAGACATATCTTTAAAACTGGTTTCAATAATTGCGCGTGCACCAGCAATTTGTTCCCATCCAACCGGTATCCCCAACCATGGATCTAATGATCCCCATCTTCCAACACCTATCAAAAGGTAGGGTCTTTTACTTTCGACTAACTGATTATTAAAAGCTGCAACCTCGTTTGCAACCTCTCGGCTTTTTGCCCGATCGAATTTGTTGTAATTAACAAGTACTATATCATAAATATCCTTAATCAAGCCGTTGCCTAAAACCTGCTCGCTATGACAAATTAAATGATCCGAATTATTTTCATCAAAAGTAAAATCTTCAAACTCATGTGATACTACAAGAGGACGCATTTGAAGCACACCAAATTCTTTTTTATTTCCCTTTTCCGGAAGAAGATTTACTGCAAATTCTATTTCAACGGGAGTACCCATTCCCCAGGTCCCCATATCAAGAAGCAGTTCCAGAATCTCTGCAAGAGGAAAGATTTTATTTTTTAAAACGGGGCCAAAGGTTACAAGTCTTAATCCTTGTCTGCTAAGTCCGTCGTATATTGCATCATTTTCATGTGAATAGGTGCCGCCCACATAATTTAAAGTACCATCCTTTTCAGCAACAGAAAGATCAAATGTTTCAACCAGCGTATCGTGTGTTGTTTCAACAAATCTGTTAGTGTCATCAAGTTTAAGAGCATAGAACTGTCTTTGGCTTTGGTCAGCAGCGTGCTTTGCAGAATAAAATTGAATCAAATCGTTGGGATATTTTGGACAAAAACGAACTGTTAGACCACCATCTACTACCCATTTACCTAATCCCAATGCAGATGACACAATTCCGTCGGTTGATTTTTGTGGTGGAAGCGGATAAAAGTTATACGATTTTGCAACTCCTGAAAAGTGCGGATAAAATCTGTTTTCATGTTTACTGCCAACCATTTTCTGAATTATGACTGCCATTTTTTCTTCTTCTAATCGGTAGGAAGTAATTTTGATATAGTTTTTTGCTGCCTGGTAGAAAGTTGATGCGTAAACTCTTTTAATTGTATTAAGCAAATCGTTCAATCTTGCTAACGGATTAGTTTGATTATTTGGAAGCATATATGTTTCATAAACACCGGCAAAAGGATGATATTGTGAATCCTCCAATAAACTTGATGATCTTACAGCGAGGGGAGAGTGAATCAATTGTAAGAATGCTGCAAGGTCACCTAATATTTCTTCCGGAAATTTTTGAGCCTCTAAAAATCTTTTTGTTATTTCAGCATCATTATCACTGTTAAGTGCAAAACTTCTTAAATTATTTTCATCCAGAAATTGATCAAACACTTCTGTACCAATTACAACTGCCGGTGGAACTGAAATAGTAACATTTTCAAAACTATCCCGGACATTGTAATCATTTATAAGAGTGTTAACAAAACCAAGACCACGAGCTTTGCCTCCAAGAGAACCGCCACCAATTCTTGCAAAACTGCTTTCAGGATCAAATGTTTCTTTGTTAAAATCTGTTATTATTCCGCGCTGTCTTAAATAGCGATAATAATTTAGTGAGCTGATTAAATCTTTTCTTAAATCCTCTACAGACTTATAATCAGAAACTTTGCGTGGGCGTAATTGATGTGCCAACCAGAATTCAGTTCTGGCTTTTAACCAATTAGAAAAATGATTTCTTTCGGCGTGATATTGAATGCTTTCAGCAGGAACAATTCTTAATGCTTCCTCCAATCCTTTTAAATCAGATGCCCTGGCCACTTCGTTACCGTTTGGAGTTCTGAAAATAAAATCTCCAAAGCTAAAGTACTGATTCATAAATTGTCTTAATTCATTTAGCAGCGTAGGGGAGTCTTTGAGAATGAAAGAGACATCGTAATTTTTTGCCTCAGCCTGATTTTCTGCATTTGTGGATGCTAACAGGATTGGAATATCCGGGTGTTCTTTCTTAACTGCTCTTGCAAATTTTAATCCTGCTTTAGGATCCTGAACACCATTATGAGGGAAATCAATATCAGAAATAACACCAAGAATTAAATCTTTATACTTAGAATAATATTCCCAGGCTTCTTCATAATTTGAGCATAGTAAAATTTTGGGTCGCGCCCGCATTCTTAAAAATTTATGGGTAAGATTTATTCCCTCCGATATTAATCTTTGCGACTGCTTGAGCATCTCTGTATAAATTATTGGGAGAAAAGAGGAGTAATATCTTACATTATCTTCAATAAAAATTACACTTTGCACTCCAACAATCTTGCTGTCGTGTTCAACGTTCATTCTATCTTCAAGATATTTTATCATGGCGATAATTATTCTGAAATCTCCCTGCCAGATAAAAACTTTATCGAAGATGTTAATCTCAGGATTTGAAAGTAAATACTTAAGCTCTTTGTTATCGTGAGCTAAAAGTACAATGGGTATATTCAATCCGGATTTCTTAGCTTGTTTAGCAAAGGTTAAGGGACTCATATCTTCAATATGGAGGGTTGTAATTATCAGATCAAATCTGTTTTCATCCTGTGCAAGACTAATAGCATCGGAACCGCTTGAAACTCTGGTAAGTTCTGGTGAGTGAGAAAGATTTAATCCCTGATATTCATTTCGGATAAGTTCGTAGAGTCTTCCGTCTTCCTCAAAAAGATATAAGTCGTATAGGCTGGAAACCAACAGAATGTCTCTGATTCTGAGTCGCATAAGGTTTTGAAAACCCTGAAAACGATTTCCATAACCGTGTTCAACCCAAAGAGTATCCGGAGAACTCTTTAGAGTATCATCCCTGTTCATTTTTTTCTCTGCTAACAGGTTGAATAATTAATCCTGCTACAAATTATCAAAAATTTTATCAAACGTCTATCGGAAAATGAACCAAATATTTGAGATAATATTAAAAAGGCGACTCATTTGAATCGCCTTTAATGTTAAATGTTCAGTTTTCAGTACTCGGTTACTTCAAAAGTATCATCTTCTTAGAACTAACAAAATCTCCTGCCTGCAGTTTATATATATAAACCCCGCTTGCAAGTAAGCTTGCATCGAATTTCACTTCATAATATCCTGCATCTTTTTCTTCGTTAACCAAAGTTGCTACTTCTTTACCAAGTATATCATATACCTTTAGTGTAACCAAAGTCTGATCTTACCCCCTAAAAGTACACAATAAGTTAAGCAACATTTTCAATTAATTCTCTTCTGTTTTTTCCCTCAAATTCCACTGGTGATAAATAACCCAAAGATGAATGAAGCCTCCTTCTGTTGTAATGGATTTCAATGTATTCAAAAATACTTCTTTTAGCTTCTTCTCTTGTCTGATATTTTTCCCAGTAAGTCAACTCTGTTTTTAATGTATGAAAAAATGATTCTGTTACTGCATTATCGTAACAGTTGCCTGTTGAACTATTTGATTGAACTATTCCATAGTTTTTTAGTATTTCCCTGAATGAACTGCTCGTATACTGACTTCCTCTGTCTGAGTGAAAGATTATTCCTCTTTCCGGATTTCTGTGAACTAAAGCCATCATTAGAGCCCTCACAACAAGTTCTGCCGATATGATGCTGTCTATTGACCAGCCAACTATTTTTCTTGAGTAAACGTCCATTACAACTGCCACGTAAACCCAGCCTTCATTTGTCCACAGATAAGTTATATCACCTGTCCAGATCTGGTTTGATGATGATGCAGTAAAATTCTGATTAAGTAAGTTCTCACTTGCCTGTGCTTTTGAGTTTTGAACTGTTGTTACTCTGAACCTTCTGTTTGTTTTAGCCTTAATATTATTGACCCTCATTAGTCTGGCTATTCTTTTTTTATTTACAAATAGTCCTTCTCTTCTGATTGCTGCATATATTCTTGGCAATCCGTATGTTGCCTTGCTTTTGTTGTGATGAAATCTGATGATCTCTGGTATTCTTTGATTTTCTTTTGCTCTAAATCCTACTTTATTCTTGAGCCATTTGTGATAACCTGATGGGCTTACCTGCAATACTTCACAAACAAGGGCTAAGGGATATTGTTTTCTGTTCTCTTTGATAAACATATATCTTACTCCTTTACCTTGGCAAAGTATCCCAAAGCTTTTTTTAAAATATCGCGCTCCATTGTTACTCTTAGTAACTCTTTTTTTACTCTCCGCAGCTCTTCGTCTTCTGGCTTCATTTTCCCTTTGCCAGGAAAGGCATTCTTGACATCTTCAAGATACTTACGCTTCCAGTTAAATAATGTGTTACTGCTTACACCCAAATCTGAAGCAATGCTTTCTACACTTTTTTCTGATTCAAGTACCAGCTTTACTGCTGATATCTTAAATTCTTTATCAAAACTTCTTCTCTTTTCTGACATTTTTGAGCTCCTATATTTTTTATTTTTACTAAATATAGTTGCTTTTCTTTTTATCTACTATATGGGGGTAGGATCACACCTCCACCACATTGAGAAAATACTTTTATTTGGCTGGCAAATAAGCAAATGAGAAGCAAAAAGATCCTATTTTTCATTTTTCCCTCCTGATGTTTAAATATTTGATTTATCGAAATAGTCTCTACTTACTGTTTACTATTTTCTCTTAACCAATATTAAATATCCTTTACCATCTGAACTAGCAGCCATAGCAGCTAGATCTTTAATTGCGTGTGCTCCTCCGTGAATTACATATTCTCTTGCAGGAAGATTAAATGTCATTAATCTTTTACCATTAAAATGAATCATTTTCTCACCCTCATCTAATTTATTTCCCCAAAAGTAAATATCATTTTCTGAATAAGCTGATAATACAGGCAGGTAATAACCACTAGGCATATCTTCAACAATCTCTTCACTATTTGTCTTAGTATCAAATGTCCATATATCAGCGTCTGCCAGAATTAATTTGTCTTTATCCATATTTTCAACATCATAAGATTTAAGTTTTTGAGTGGAGTTATCGCTGTTATAAATTATGTTTGGTCCCAAATTATTAAGCTCAACCATAACGCAGGTAAAGTTATTATTTCTTCCAACCGCGTATGCAACACCGGTCTCTTTATTGCCGGTAATTCCAAAAAAACTCCATTGTTGATCAAAATCTATTTTAGACCAGGCAAATCCATCATAGTGTACTATTGTGCCCCAAGGTCCTACTCCCCAAATATTACTCTCGCTGCTTCCCCAGAGTTTGTTTACGGATTGATAATTTGGAAAATCAATGTGATTAAAGTCTTCCCAGCTAAATACACCATTTTTATACTTCAATACAATACCTACCGCAAAATAAATGTTGCTGGTATCTATTGCCCATATTCCATATATACCTGAACTATTAAACTGGCTCCCAACACCCAACCATCTGCTTCCGTCCCATCTAATTATATTGACTCTCCCAGTATTAGGTGTTGAATTTATATATCCCACTGCCCAAATGTTATTTTCATCAAAAATCCAAACGTCCTCAAGCCAACTTGACTCAAATCCATTACCAAATTCATAGGTTTCAAATGTAAAGTTTTGGGTAGTGCTGTCTG
>FWPV01013479.1_pt1 | contig 12265 bp, 6 predicted proteins | sample 2228371 | NCBI WGS metagenome assembly FWPV01 (sample SAMEA103939776, study PRJEB20133) | metagenome | reverse complement strand
CTGCGGATGAATGCAGAGCAGCGAAGTCTGTTCCTCCACGCGCGGGCGGTAGCCGAAGGTGCTGTTCAACCCATCGTCGCATTTGGATGAAACGAGCTCCAGCGGATGCCGGGAGACCCACTCTGCGCGTCCCAGCCGCGATTCCGCCGGCGGCTCATAGTCCAAACCAGCCGCCTCGAGATTCACCGTTCCGCCGGCGAAGGGCAAGAACGGCTCTCCCACATTGAGCCGCACGAACCGCTCCGCCTCAAGCCGCTCGAGCGTAACCCCGCGGAGATATTGCGATCCCGAATCGAGCGCGGCGCGGATCATGTCGTCTTCGGTTTCGCGAAAGCACGGCTCATCATAAAAGCCCATCCGCTCCGCCAGCAGCCGGAAAATCTCGACGTTCGACTTGGTTTCGCCCACAGGTTCGAGCGCCGGGCGAGCCAGTTGCATGTAATAGTGTCCGTAAGCGAAATAAAGATCCGTGTGTTCGAGGAACGTAGTCGCCGGCAGCACGTAGTCGGCGTAATCGGCGGTGTCGGTTTGGAGCTGCTCGATAACCACTTTGAACAGATCCGCGCGCCGCAGCCCCGCTATCACCCGGTTTTGATCCGGCGCAATAGCCGCGGGGTTCGAATTGTAGACGATGAGCGCTTTGACCGGCGGGTCGTTGACCTCCGTGAGGATGCGCCCCAACTCGGACATATTCAGCACGCGGGTGGGGCGGGGCTGTAAATCCGGACGCTCGAGCGCGTCGCGGTTGATCTGAAACGCTCCGGAAGTGGTCAGGAGAAGCCCCCCGCCACGATGCCGCCAAGCGCCGGTCAGCGCGGGAAGCATGGCGATGGCTCGCACCGCCGCCGCGCCGCGCTCGCTCCGCTGCACGCCGTAGTTCAGCCGTATGACCGCCGGCTGAGACGCGGCTAGCTCCCGGGCGAGCCGCACGATGTCATCCGCCGAAACCCCGCTCAGTTCCGCCGCGCGCTGCGGCGGGTATTGAGCCGCCAGTGCTCGGAGCGAACCGGCGCCTTGCGTGAATCTTTCGATGTAGCCGCGATCTTCCAACCCCTCAGCCAGGATGACGTGGGCGATGCCGAGGGCAAGCGCCAAGTCGCTTCCCGGATAGGGCGTCAGATGGACATCGGCAAGCCCGGCGGTTCTCGTCCGGATGGGATCGATCACCACCAGCCGGGCTCCCCGGCGGCGCGCCTCGACGATGAAGGGCCATAAATGGATATTGGTCCCGTGGATATTCGCGCCCCAGGCGACGATCAGTTTGGCGAACCGGAAATCCTCGGGCGGCGTGCCCACGCGGGCGCCCAGAGCCGCCGTCAAGCCTGCGCCGCCGGCTGAGGCGCAAATGGTGCGGTCCAAGCGGGATGCGCCGAGGCGGTGAAAAAAACGCCTGTCCATGCCGGAGCCGTTGAGGTAGCCCATGGTGCCGGCGTAGCTATAAGGCAGGATAGCTTCCGAGCCAAACTCCCGGACGATCGCCTGCAACCGCGCGGCGATTTCGTCCAGCGCTTGATCCCAACCGATGCGCTCCCATCCGCCATTCACCCGCTTCTTGGGAAACAGGAGCCGGTGCGGAGAATAGACCCGGTCCAGATATTGCGCCACCTTGCCGCACAAGAACCCCTGTGTAACCGGATGGGCTGGATCCCCGGCTAGCTTCACGGCGCGCCCGTCTTCGATTTCGACGAGCAGCGAACAGCAGTCCGGGCAATCCAAAGCGCACACGGAGTGGCGGCGTTCACGCACACTCCGATTATAGCCGTACGCCTCCGTACGAGTTCCGGCGTCCAGCCTGCCCGAGCGGGTTATTTCTTCTTGGGCGGCTGCTTGGCGATGATCAAATCCTTGATCTTGTCATACACGCCCTGCGGGATCCCCGCTTTGGACACGATCTCGTCCTTGCGCGCGTACGGACGGTTCTTGACGATCGCCGTGGCGCGGGCGTCCCCGATGCCCTCCAGTTTCTTGAGCTCATCCACAGAGGCGGTATTGATGTCAATCAGCGCCCCTTTTGCCTTTTCTTCGGCTTTCTTGGCTTGAGCTTTGACCTCACCCTTCTTCGCCTCTGCGGCTTTCTTCGCCGCCGGCGCACCCTGCGCAAACGCCAGCGCAACCGCCGCCAGCAGAGTGATCAACACTCGGAATGCTCGCATGCGGTCCATTGTACGCCCGCGCCCGCGCTTTTGCCTACACTTTTTGTGGAACGACGAAGGGTTTCCTGTAATCCCGGGTCAGCAGGCGGTTGGCTTCGTCGTCGCCCACGAAGCGTTCCGTCTTTGGATCAAAGCGCAGCATGCGCCCGGTTCGCCAGGCGATATTCGCGAGATGCGGCAGCGCGGAGGAATAGTGCAGCTCGCGCGCCGGGGCGGTGGCTTCTTCAGGTTTGTTGGCGCGTACGGCGCGGATGAAATTGTCCACGTGGGGTTGCGTGGCGATGCTGCCGTCCCCGGTGCGGCTCGGTCCTTTTTGCCGTTTCGCCCCGAGGAACGTGTAGTAGCTCGTGTAATCCGGCAGGATCATGTATCCTTCCGTGCCGATGAAGATCACCCCCACGACGTTGCGCTTGTCGAGGAAGGGATACTCGGCGCCCATGCCCGCTTCGGTGTTGGTCCACCCGGCGCGCGTTTCGAACGTGACAAGGACGTCTCTCCCTGCATACTCGAACATCGCCGCGTGCACCTGCGGGTACTGCTGCGCATCTTTGTGGATGTATGTGCCTCCCATGGCTACGACCTTCGAGGGATGGTCGTTGAGGTCGAGCGCCCAGCGGATGATGTCCAACTCGTGCACGCCTTGGTTGCCGATGTCGCCGTTGCCGTAATCAAACAACAAATGCCATGCCCGGTGCCGCACGCGCGCGTAGGGGCGCAGCGGCGCCGGACCTTGCCAGGCGTCCCAATCCAGCCCGGTGGGAACCGGCTCTTCGACGATCTTGCCGATGCTCGGCCGGGCTTTGTAAGCCACGCCGCGCGCCAGATACACGCGCCCGATGACGCCCTCCTTCAATTTGTTGATGCCTTCGACGATTTCCGGGCTGCTGCGGTTCTGCGTTCCGTGCTGCACTACGAGTTTGTACTTCGCGGCGGCTTCCATGACCTTGCGCCCTTCGAAGATGTTGTGCGAGCCAGGCTTTTCGACATACACGTGCTTGCCCGCCTGAAGCGCCCAAATTGCGCCGAGCGAGTGCCAGTGGTTCGGGGTGGCCAGCGCCACGCACTGAATCGACTTGTCGTCCAGCACCTCGCGCATGTCGCGGCAGGTCTTGGCTTTCCTCCCGGAAAGCTTTTCGTAGTCCGATGCGCGCTCGCTGAGCACGTTGGCGTCGACGTCGCAAAGCACCGCGATCTCGACGTTGAGTGATTTCGAGGCTTCGTGGAAGCAGCGGATCAAATCCCGCCCGCGCCCGCGCAATCCGACCAGCGCCACGCGCAGCCGGTCATTCGCGCCGAGCGCCCGCGAACCTAATGCGGACCAACCGAGCGCCGCCGGCGCAGAAGCGGTCCTCAGAAACTCTCGCCTTCCCTTATCTGCCATGCAAACCTCCTTGGTAGCTTCAACCTATCACCCGGCCGCCCGCCCGTGTCAAGCGTGATGCGTCCCTAAGGCGAGGACCCGGGAGACAGCACTGCCGGCTCAGAATTCCACTTTGAAGACGAAGTTCACTTGGCGCTGGCCGTGCCCGTATTCGGCGTTGATCGAGCCGAAGGCGGTGCTGGTCACGGTGGTGTTGGGTGCGGCGAACTGCACGTGGTTGAACGCGTTGATCCCTTCCAGCCGGAACTGTGCGGCCACCCGCTCGGTGATCCGGAAGCGCTTGGCGAAGGAGGCGTCCAGGTTGTTCACCCCGTCGCTGCGCACGCCGCTGAAGCGCAGCGGGAAGGTGCGCACGTTGGAAGCCAGTTGGAACGCCGCGCGGCGCTCAAAGCCCGCTTCGGTGTTGAACCAGCGCTCGGCCGTCCGCCGGCTGTTGGGCAAGGGAATGTCGGCCAGGTTGCCGTTGAAGATGGCGTTGCCGAAGCCCAGCGGCGACCCGGACTGGCCCTCATACGAACCCTGTATCTGCCATCCGCCCACGAGGGCGTCCAGCCACCGCGGGGCGCTCCCCAAAAAGCGCCTCTTCCTGCCCACCGGAAGCTCATAGATGACGTTCAAGGCGAAGCGGTGCGTGGCGTCGAGATCGGAGACCGATTCCGCGGGAAGAGGATCGGAGGAGTTCAGGTAGGAGACTGCCTCCATGAACTTCGACCAGGTCCAGTTGCTCTGGAACAGCAGCCCGTGGGAGAAGCGCTTCTCGACGGTCAGCGTCATGCCGTGATACCAGGAGTACCCGTTGTTGTCGGAATAAGAAGCGCCGGTGAAGTGGGAATAGTTCCGCAAAAGCTGCGAGCGGGCAATCCGCTGCGAGCCGAGCGTCGTGCCGGCGAAGTCGGGAATCCCGAAGTAGGGGTTGGGCACCTGCTGGTTCAGGTAGTCGATCCTGGCCTGATCGCGGGTGGGGCTGGTGGAAAGGAACTCATTGAGCACGCCGGCGATTTGGCGGGTGGTTCCAAGCTTCGTGCCGCGGTTGCCGACGTAACCCGCCTCGACGACAGTCCGCCCCGGCAGTTCCCGCTGTATATTCAGACTCCAGCGCTGCATATAACCGTCGCGCTTGCCTGGATTGAAAAAGCTGATGGACCTTCCAACGAACGTGGTGATGCCTTTCGCCGAGCCACTGGGTAACTGAATCCCCTCCGGGAAGGGATTCGCTGCTGTGGCGCGGAAGGTCAAACCATTGTCGGCTGAAGGGATGATTGTCGTGGACTGGCTGAAGCCGGTCTGGATGGCGTTGTCCAGGTCGGCGCCGCCCGCCACGACGAAGATGCCGTAACCGCCCCTGACCACGGTTTTGGGCGTGAGCTGATAGGCCCATCCGAAGCGGGGCATCAGGTTGTTGCGGTCGCCGTCCCAAAGCCGCCGCGGCTGCCCGCCCACTCCGGCGAAGGTCAGCCCGCCTTTGACGGCGAAGCTGGCCACTGGAATCTCGGGGATCGGGTTGGCTCGGTAATTAGCCTGGGCTTGGGCTTCAAAAGGCTGCGCCACGCCGGCTGCGAAGGAACGGATGCTGCGATTGAACCGTTCGGTGAGCGGATAGTTGTACTCCCACCGCAGTCCAAGGTTCAGTGTCAGTTTCGGGGTCAGGCGCCAGTCGTCCTGAATGAAAAACGACAGAAACTGGGATTGCTCCGCCCGGCTTGCATTGACATCCACTTGACCGCCGGTGGGGATGCCCAGCAGCATCGAGGCCAGACCCTGACCGATGGGCGCCCCGGCGCTCGTGTCTAGCGGTCCGCGGGTATAAGTGTTGCCGAACGTGTATGCCGGCGCGACATTGCCGTAGGCGAACGCATTGTCGCGGTAGAGGCGGTATTCCGAACCCGCGCGAATCGAGTGATTGCCACGGAACTTCGTGAAAGTGCCGCCGATGGTGTGGGAGTAGTTCGATCCCAGACTGCCGCCGGCGCTTCCGAGGCTCGTGTGCCCTGTGACCGTGATGGCGGGGAAGGCTACGCCCGAGTAGTCGGCCGCGTTCTTGATCATGCTGATCAGGCTTGCCGGCAGGCCGAGAGACGCCAGATCAAAGCCGCGGCTCAGCGGCGCAGAGTAAGGCTTTTGATGCACCAGACCGTAGCGGACATTTAGCAACGCGGTGGGTCCGAACGTGTACACGTTGTCCAGCGCGAAGCGGAAACCTTTCGGGTTATTGACGGTGCCGAAGGCTACCGAAGGGAAATCCTGGTTGCGCTGGTAGAATTCGCTTAAACCGTAGCGCGCGAAGGCTCGCCAGCGGTCGCTGAAGTGATGGTCCACGCGGGTGGCGAAGGAGCGGTATTTCCAGAGCTGATCCTGGGCGCGCACGTAATTGTTGTTCCCCGTGCGGTCGCCTGCGGTGTTCGGCTCAGGATAATATCCCAGGATCTTTGCGCCGATCGGGTCGATCCGCTGCGAGGGGATCAGATTGCCGGGAAACGGTTGCCGGACGGTGCGTCCGGCGGCGTTCAACTGGGCGCTCAGGGGATCATAGATCTGAATTCCCTCGCGCAGCAATTCTGAGAAATCGCCCCGCCGCTGCGCCAGCGTAGGGAAGGTGCCGCTGACGGATTGCTGGCGCCGCACCTGCATGCCTTCATAACCGGCGCTCCAGAATGTCTGGTTCCGCCCGTCGTAAAGCCGGGGCAGGACCACGGGTCCGCTCAGAGTGGAGCCCCACCGCTGGTAACGCCATGGCGGGTTGGCGATGAGGCGTTTCTCCGGGGTGATGGGACCGGTGGTGGGGTCGTAGAGCCACCGGTTTGAGAACCACGGGACGGCGCGGATGGGCGAGTGCAGCAGGTAGGCGGTACCGCGCGGCGTATTGCCGCCGGACTTCGTGGTGAGGGTCACGACGGCTCCGGCGGCTCTTCCAGCGCTGGCGTCGTAGGTGGCGGTCTGCACCCGGAACTGCTCCACCATGTCCTGCGGCGGCGCCATGTAGGTGGAAGCGCCCTGGCTCATATTGGGGACGCCATCCACCAGCGCCTCGCTGTTGCCCGTACGGGTGCCGTTAATGGCCATCGTGCCGATCAGGTCCATGGTAGGATTGCCGGGTCCGTGCCCCGGCGTGCGGACTCCCGCCACGAACCGGATCAAGTGCCAAGCGTTGCCGCCGGCGATGGGGAGTTCAGTCACGCGGCGGCTGTCAATGACGCTGCCCACCGAAGCGCTGGCGGCGTCGATGAGCGGGGCGTCGCCGGTGACTACCACCGAGTCGGCGACGCTGCCGATCTCGAGCATGAAGTCCAGCGTGATTCGATCGTTCACCCGCACCTGGACTCCGTCGCGCGCGGACTTCTTGAAGCCCGCCAGTTCGGCGGTCACCCGGTAGGCGCCCGGCAACAGATACGGCGCCTCATAATTACCATCTTCATTCGTCGCGGCGCGGATCGTAACATTGGTTTCCAGATTCGTTACCTCGATCTGAACTCCCGGCGCGGGCGCGCCGGACGGATCCGTCACTTTGCCTCGAATCGAACCACGCGATTCCTGCGCCCAACCAAGAGCAGGCAGCAGGCAGCAAACGAATAGCCATCGATGCACGGTTCCACCTCCTGAAACGCCCAGTTCCGTTCCTTGACTTATGGGTAGGCTATCGCTGTGTGTTCCCCGTGTCAAGGGCCAGAGGCCAGCCGGATTGCGGCGGGATCGTTTCTAGCACACAGACACCGCTCCTGAGGGGACAAAAACCCCGTGGATCGGTGATACATTGAAGGGGCAATCTATTCGAGGAGCGACGCGATGGTGAATGATTCTCTTTCCGGGCGCAGGCGGTTCCTGCAAACCACGGCGGCGGCGCTGGCGGGCGCGCCGGCGATTCTGGCTCAGCGCAGCCCTAGCGATGTCCTTGGCATCGCGGTGGTGGGCGTCGGCACGCGAGGCATCTATTTGCACAACCAAGTGCAGGAGTGCCCGAACACGGAAGTGCGCGTCATCTGCGACTTGTACGACGGCAACTTGAAGCGCGCCGAGAGGCAAACCAAGAACAAGAAAGTCCGGCTGAGCAAAGATTGGGAGAAGGCAATTGACTCGCCGGACATCGACGCCGTGATCATCGCCACGCCGGACTTCTGGCATGCGCCGATGACCGTGCGGGCGGCAGAGCTGAAGAAACACATTTATGTCGAGAAAGGATTGTGCCGCACGCTCGAAGAAGCCAAAGCGATCCGCAAGGCGGTGAAAGACAACAAGGTAGTCCTCCAACTCGGGCATCATCAGAATAGCGACCCGACATACATCAAGGCGCGGGAGATCTACCGCTCCGGCAAGCTCGGCAAAGTGACCGTTGCGCGCACCTACATCGACCGGACGAATCCTTGGCCGGAATGGCAGTTCTACACGGCTTACAACATTCAGCAGCCTCCCGCCGACGCGAACGAATCCACCATTGCATGGGAGCGGTTCATCGCCAATGCCTCGAAGCGCCCGTTTGACCGGGAGCGGTTTTTCCGGTGGCGCTGCTGGTGGGAGTACGGCACCGGCATCGCAGGCGACCTGATGTCGCATCAATGGGACGGCATCAACATGATCATGGGCATGGGCATACCGGAAGCTTGCCTGACGCAGGGAGCGCTGTACTTCTGGAAAGAGGACCGCGAAGTGCCGGATCAGTGGCATGCTATCTTCGAGTACCCGAAGCAGGAGCTTACCGTGACCTTCGCCTGCTCCTTCCACAACCGGCATCACGGGACGAATACATACATTCTCGGGCGCGAGGGCAGCATCGAGGTGTCGGGCAGCTTCTGCCGCTACTACGACGCCGAATGGAAGCCCGAGTACGCGAAGAAGCTCGCGAAAGCACGCGCCGAGGCGCGGGTAGCGAAACGCGACCCTCGCAACGTGGAAGTTCCGCCCGACTACGAGTTGCAGCCGGGCGAGTTGAAGGTGACCAACCACATGGAGGATTTCATCGACTGTATCCGCACCGGGCAGCGCCCGCGCTGCGACATCGACCGCGCGTGGGAAGAAGCCGTCTGCATCGTCATGTCGGTGGAAGCGTACAAACGGGAGCGGAAAGTCCGCTGGGATCCGGTGAAAGAGGAGATCGTTTAAGTGTTACGTCGTGAATTCCTGGGAGCGGCGGCGGCAGGCGCCGCGCATCTGGCGGGCGCCGCGCCCCGCAAACCCAACTTCGTCTTCATCATCTTGGATGACTTAGGCTACGGCGATTTTGGCTGCTACGGCCAAAAACTGATTCAGACGCCGAACGTTGACAAGCTGGCGCAGCAGGGCGTGCGGTTCACCGACGCTTACGCGGGGGGCACGGTGTGCGCCCCATCGCGGAGCTGCCTCATGACCGGGCAGCATACCGGGCATACTCCCGTGCGGGCGAACGCCGGCACGGTGCCGATTCTGCCCGGCGATGTGACGGTGGCGGAGGTGCTGAAGAAAGCCGGCTACGCCACCGGCGGCTTCGGCAAGTGGGGACTCGGCGACGCAGGCTCCACGGGCGTGCCAACGAAGCACGGGTTTGACGAGTTCTTCGGATACCTCCATCAAGTGCACGCGCATTCCTACTATCCCGAGTATTTGTGGGATAACGACCGGCGATTCCCGCTCCCCGGGAACGCCAACGGAGGCAGGAAGCAGTATAGCGCGGACTTGATCGCGGAACGGTCCTTCGAATTTCTGAAGAAACACCGCCATGAGCCGTTCTTTCTCTATGCCTGCTATACGCTTCCCCACGCGAAGTTCGAAATCCCGGACGTCGAGCCTTACGGGGACCGTCCCTGGACGCAGGGGCAGAAAACCTACGCCGCCATGGTCACCCGGGCGGACCGTTATATCGGCACGATTCTGCGCCTGCTGGCGGACTACGGCTTGGAGAAGGACACGGTTGTTTTCGTCACGAGCGACAACGGCGCGCACTCGGGCGACGAAAAGGGCTTCACGCTGTTCCGCAGCAATGGTCCGCTGCGGGGCGAAAAAGGTCAGCTTTACGAGGGCGGCATTCGCGTGCCCATGATCGTCCGGTGGACGGGCAGGACGCCGGCAGGCAAGGTGGACTCGACGCCTTGGGCGTTCTGGGATGTGATGCCGACGCTCGCCGAGCTGGCGGGCGTTCAGCCGCCGAAGGGAATCGACGGTGTTTCCTTGGCGCCTTTGCTGCGCGGCGAAGGTGCGGCGAAGCTCCGCAGCCGCGAGTTCCTGTATTGGGAGGCGCCGCTGTGGGATATGAAGAACGGGCGCTTCCGTGATGACCGGATGCCGCAAGCGGTGCGGTTCGGAAAATGGAAAGCCCACCGGATGAAGCCCGGCGCTCCGCTCGAACTCTACGATCTGGAGCGGGATATCGGGGAGAGCAAGGATGTCGCGTCGGAGAATCCCACCCTGGTGCGCCGCATCGAAGAATACCTGAAGACTGCGCGAACGGAGCCCCGTCCGCACAACACCGGCTCGATGAAGTTCGTGTAGCGGGGATCTCGCCATGACCAAGCGACAGCGCGTGGAGGCGGTGTACGCGCTCCAAAAGGCGGACCGGATTCCGTTTGTTCCGGCGATCTATGAGCACAAAGCGGCGCTGGTGGGCGCTTCGCCTTCCCGAGTCTGCCGGGATGCGGATCTGCTGCATCAGGCGTTGCTCAAAGAGCTCGAAACCTACGATCCCGACATGCTGGTGATCGGCATCGACGTGTACAACGTCGAAGCGGAAGCTCTGGGGTGCAAGGTCGTCTACTTCGAGGATTCCAACGACGTGCCGGGCATCGTGGAACCGATCATCGACTCCCGGGCGGGGCTCGCCAAGCTCGGAGTGCCGGATCCGGAATCCGCCGCGCGCATGCCGGTTTATTTGGAAGTTGCCCGGAGGCTATATCAGGAAATCGGCAAGGACATCATCGTGCGCGGCGCGGTGACGGGTCCTTATTCGATGGCGGCGGAGCTGATTGGCGCCGAAAAGTTCGTGCTGCTGACCATGGACGATCCGGAATTCGCGCGTGAGGTGATGGAGTTTTGCGCCAAGGTGACCGTCGAATTCGGTAAGGCGTTTCTCCGGCGCGGCGTCGAGCCGATCATGTTCGACTCGCGCGCCACGCCCACGCTGGCAAGCCCTCGCGTGGTGAAGCAGTTGCTCATGCCCATCTACCGGGATTACGTCTTGCCCGAATTGAAAGCTGCGGGCGGACGCTACTTGCCTCTCATCATCGGCGGCAACACGACTTCGATCATCGACGACTTGATCGCTACTGGAGCGACGCAATTCCTGTCCGACCGTCCGGCGAATCTGAAGAAGTGGTGCGAGAAGGCGCTGGCGGCGCGCGTGCCGGTGCGGGCGAACGTGGACGCTGTGCTGGTGAACCGGGGTCCGGTGTCCGCCATCCGCAGGCAGGCGATGGAGATCCTCCGGGATTGCCATGATCACCCCGGATTTCTCCTGGGCTGCGGCGTGGTGGCTTACGACGGAAAGAAGGAGCACGTGCTGGCGATCAAGCAGTGCTTAGATGAGGTGGCGGCTGGAACCGCCGACTTCGACAAGGAACTGGCGGACGGCTGACTCACCGCCCGCCGTTGAATTCTTTCACGGCTTCGAGCATGGCGACGATATTTTCGACCGGCGTCCGGGCTTGGACATTGTGAACGGCGTTGAAAACGAAACCGCCGCCCGGGGAAAAGACTTCGCAACGCTCCAGAACCTCCCGGCGGACATCTTCCGGGGACCCGAAGGGCAGAGTCTTTTGGGTATCCACGCCCCCGCCCCAAAAGACGAGCCGCGAGCCAAACGTGGATTTCAAATACCCCGGCTCCATGTGAGCCGCTGAACATTGCACCGGATTCACAATGTCGAAGCCGCACTCGATAAACGAATCGTAAAGCTTCGAAACCGATCCGCAAGAGTGTTTGAAGGTCTTCCACGGGGTATGGGCGTGAATCCAATCGTTGATGCGCTTATAGTAAGGAAACCAGAGCTCGCGGAATGTGGCGATGGAGCAGAACTGCGAACTCTGTGTGCCAAAGTCCGTGCCGCAAACGTTGACCGCGTCCACGTAGTCCTTGAGGCGGGGCGCGATTCGCTCGTAGTTGCGCAGGGCGATTTCGACTTGCCCTTCGAAGACTTTATGAATGTAATCGCGCCGCGTGCGGATGGACATGTACCACTCCGCTACATCGCGGATGCCCTTCGGATGCTTCAACGATGTGCCGGGCACGAGCGCGATGTCGCCTAGAGCGGTTCCTCCAAAACTGGCGATGACGAACCGCCCGGAGGCGCGCGCCTTGCGGGCTTCGATCTCGATATAGTCGAGCTCGCTCTCGGAAATCGGTCCAAACTCCTCCAGGTTGTCCCGCGGATCGAGCCGGCTTTCGTCGATTGGCTCCTGCCGGATGATGGCGTCGAAGAAGTACCCGTCCTTGGGCATGCGTGCGCACGGCGGCGCGGATCGGTCCCCTTGCGGATAAAGAAGCGTGTCGCCGTTTTCGTCCACGGTGACGTTAAACCCGCCCGGGACAAGCACCTCCAGACCGTCGTACATCCGCCACAGCTTCCAGTTTTCAGCGAGGAAGCCGAATTTCGTGCTCTTGCGAAACACTCCGGCGACGTCAACGCCAAGCATGTCTTTCAGCTCGTCGTCGATCTCCCCGAGCATTTGCCCGCAATCGATCACCCGCACCGGGCGGTCTTCCAAACCGAAATAGCGGCGCAAGGCGGCCACACAGCTCACGTGCATGCCGGTGACGAATGTGCTGCCGAAATCCA
>FWPV01013478.1_pt1 | contig 12265 bp, 13 predicted proteins | sample 2228371 | NCBI WGS metagenome assembly FWPV01 (sample SAMEA103939776, study PRJEB20133) | metagenome | reverse complement strand
TTAGGTTTTCAGCGAACCCATTATAGCATTGATCGGCTGTTTTGGGGCTGTTTTACTTGCTATCTCAAGTAATTTCTACCGGACAGCAGTGGGGAGAAATATTCTTCCTCCATCTCCCGCTCATACAGCAGATCGATGAATTTTTCCAACAGGTCCGCATTGGGGCCGTGGGCGATGGCCTTCACTTTCTCAAACAAGGTTTCCAGGTTGGCGGGGTCCATAGTCTATTCCTCCACATTGGCAATCTTGCGGTGATTTCCGTTGGTCACCTGGCCCAGCAAATCTCCGGCCAGGTCTGAGGCCCGGCGCAGGGCCTCGTCTCTCAAGTGGGCGTAGCGCTGCGTCATCGCCGGGCTTTTATGGGTCAAGAGCTTTTGCAGGGTGTAGAGTTCCACCTGTCCCGAAGAGGCCAGCATAGATGCGTAGGTGTGTCTCAGGCCGTGAAGGGGCCGGAAGTCTTTGGGCAGTGCAGCGCCTTCCCTTATCGCCTCTATTCTTTTCGGGACCCTGGTTCTTTGCCGCCCCCCGCGTCCGGGGAACACATAAGGGCTGTCAGTCCTGGGATGGTTTTCCAAAACCTCACGGGCTGCCGTGTTCATGGGGATTTTCTCATCTTTGCCGCCTTTTGGTCCCCGGATATGGATAAAGCCCCGGTCAAAATCTACGTCCTCCCATTTCAGTTTGAATAGCTCCCCCCGCCTCATGCCGGTGAACAGGGCCAGCTTCATAAAATTGGCGGCCATAAAGTCCGGCTCCTGGTTTATGACTTCAATGAGATTTGCCAGTTGCTCCGGGTTCAGGTCTTCAGTCTTGAGGTTGTTCACTCGGGGATATTCGATCTTGAAGGCCAGGCCATGGCACAGGCCTTTTTTCACCCCGAAATTGATGATTCGGGCCAGCAGCCGCAAAACGTGCTTGACGGTCTGAGGTTGTAGAGTTTTGGAGAGGTTAATCCGCAGCCGATGCAGGTCCAACTGTGCAATATCTTTCGGCTCCTTGCCGCCGAAGCCGGATTGCAGGAATTTCCGGTAACGGTAGCGGTCGGTGCGCCAGCTTTTGGTGTCAGGCTTGTGGGCCGTGTATTCCTGCCAGAGCCGGTCAACCGTCCATTTGATTTCCGCCGCCGCTTGCCTGGCTTCTTTCCGGGAAAGGCTTTTCCCTTGTACCCTCTCAGCCCTTATTTGATTGGCCCTGGCCGGGCTCATATCATCCTGGTACTGCCTCCCGGCCTTTTCCTCTATCATTTTACCGTTTTTGCGATACCGGATATAGAAAATCTTCTCCGGTTTGCCTGTGGCCGCGGAGGTCCCTTCAATGTAAAAGACCCCAGGATAATTCGTTCTGATTCGCTTTATTGCTGGCATAACCTTGTCCTCTTGTGCTCTTGGGCCGGTGACATTTTCAGTCCAGGCCGGTTTCCTTTATTCCCCACACTATTCCCCACACCTGAGACTAATATACGGGTAAAAAAGTGGAAGTCAAGGGAAAATTGAAAACTAATTTTAACGTGAAATTAATGGGTTTTAAATAGGCGGGTAAAATCGGGGAAATTCCTGTTACCGGCCTTTCACGCCGGCAACACCGGTTCAAATCCGGTTGGGGACGCCAAATTATTTCAAGAACTTAGAAAGACGTTTTCCCCCCTTTCCTCTTTTTCCAACCCCATTTCCAACTTAAAAACCAATTCGGGGCAAAGTTGGTCGGGGCAGGGCCCCGCCCCTCCTCAGGTCCTTATCAACCCCCGCATCCTTTCCTCCGGGGAGCGTTGCGCGTTTCTTTACGGCGGCAGGACTGAGAAGCTCCGCAACCCTTGTCTCCCCGGCAAGACGAAAACGCCAAGACACTTCATGGGGAGGCTTGGCGGCCTCCTCCCTTTTCCAAATTTACCGGGGATGGCTATTATGACTGAGGCACTCTCTGGCCTGAATTTGGGCTGTCTGTTCAGCCGCCAGACCTTTATCACCCATCTCCGGCGCCACCGCGTCTTCTCTGCCTCGGATGCTGGTATAAGGGGAACCTCGCAAAAGACTCTGGCCCCATCTTAGAAAGGGCAGGAAAACCATCGCCCAGACCGCCCACATCGTCCAACGCCGAAGGAATCAGGGCTTTTCAGACGGACGGTCTCGGGGCGACACCATCCGGCCGTCAGCATATCGTCCTGCCTGTTACGGAAGGGAGTGGTAGTCTGACACCCTAACAGAACATCTTTCCCTCCACCGTTCCCTTCCGGTGGTTCCTGACACCTCTGAGATCGATGAAATCTGCGGCGCACAAAGAAAGTTTGTCCTTTCATTTGAAGGACTCACCCTTGGGAGTTCGGATCGAAGGGATTGGCAAAAGGGGGAGAAGCCCAACTTTCGGGTGGCTTCCCTGAAGGTGGAAAGTGAGGGCGTCCCGCTTGCTGCACCCGGCGGAACCGTATCTTTCCCCTTTGATAAAGGGAAAAGTTTTGCCGACCCTCTCCGCCGGCGCTCCCTGCCCGGCAACTTTCTGCCGCCTCGTTCCCGGAACTGCGCTCAAGCCCCGCCCGGATCGCCTTACCCCCGAGCCCCCAAGCCACCCAGCGCCACCAAAACCAAAACCGGGGGAGGCCACCCCCATCCCCGGTTCCTTTATGACCCATCCGGAAATTTTTCACCAATTCATCCCTATCCACTGGCGTCCGCGGAATTCTTGAAGGCACTGCAGCTGACCCTCTTGCTGTGCCTTCTCCCGGTGTCATCCCCGGAAGGCAGGGGGAGACTGGGGACGCCGGGGGGGTGGGCTCCCCCCACGGAAGGCCTCTCCAATAAGCCCGCGGAGCGACTTCCCGGCGATAAATCCCTCCAGAAGTGCCACAGAAAAAGGGGCCAAAGGGAACCCCTGGCCCCTCATGAGCCCGGCCATTTTGAAGGGCTTTGGGGGCCAGTTTCACGCTTGCGGAAGAGAACGCCTGTGTGCAGGCTGAGGTGGATCAGGGTTTCCTGGACACGGGACTGAGAGATAATCAGCTCCTCCAGAAGGAGCGGCAGATGTCCAAAGAGCGGGATAGTGACCAGGTAAGGGGTGAAGCAGCCCAAAAGGAACGGTGGAAGGCCGAAGGCCCACCGGAGTCCCCCCCTGGGGAGGGAGCAGAGCGGCCATTTGCACAGGAGCAGCATGGGGCGGCGCTCAGGAAATGAGAGGTGGTTTTGCGCCTCCTTCGAGTGGAGCCTTGGGAGCTGCTCTCCCGGGAGTTGGGGGTTGATCTTACCGCCTGGAAAAGTGGCGGGGCGCCGGCGTATGGACCATGGCACCCTGTACCGGTCGGATCATTTCCTGAATCAGTTGCAACGCATGTGGCAGAGTTGTTTGCAGTCAGCGAGAGACTGTACCGGTCGGATCATTTCCTGAATCAGTTGCAACCCTGGGGCATCAACCCCAGCATCGCCTTTATCGAACGGCCCCAAGGCAACGGGGTGGCCGAACGCTTTATCCGGACCCTCAAGGAGCAGGTCTTTTATGGCCAGATCTTTCAGAACCTAGCCCGAATAATTCATGAAAAGTGCTTAAAAAGGCATAGGGTATCTGCTAACATGCTGTAATCGCCAGATAAACAGCCTCTCAAACGGGATACCCTATGGAAACAGTCTGTCATAACCAACTCCGGTTTGAAAGGTTTTTTCAAAGGAAGTGATTGCCGATTTTGCCGGGGGCCGGATCACCTCAGAGGCCGGGGCCTGCTGCTGCGAGAGGTGGATCAGCGCTACCGGCTCGCCGAGCAGGCCGCCTGCCTGCATGACCCTCGGAACCCCGCCAGGGTGAGACACGATCTCCTCACCCTGGTGCGGCGACGGCTGTGCGTTATCGCCCTGGGTTACGAGGACAACAACGACGCCGCGACCCTGGCTAAGGACCCGGCTTTCAAAATCATGGCGGGCAGAGCCCCGGAGGCTTCCGAAGACCTGGCCTCCCAGCCGATTCTGTCTCGGTTCGATAACCGGGCGAACGCCAAGGACCTGCGCCGCCTCTCCGATGTGCTGCTGAAGTTGTTCCTCAAGACCCCTCCCGGCCCCCCAAGGTCATCGTCCTGGGTATTATCCGCTCCTCGTTTTTGCCGGCCGCGACGGCTTTCCCCTGGCCGCAGTGCTGCGCCCCGGCAACACCCACGCCTCCCCCGGGGCGCTGGCGGTGCTTAAAAGGTTGATCAAGAAGCTGAAAAAAGCCTATCCCGAGGCCCTCATCCTCTTCCGGGCCGCTGCCGGCTTTGCCGTGCCGGCGCTCTACGACTATCTGGAAGAGCAGCAAATCCGTTATGTTATCGGCTTCATCACCAACAACCGGCTCCTGGCCAAGACCGCCCCGCTTCTGGAAAAGGCGCAACGCCAGTACCAGGAGACGGGAGAAAAACCGCGCCTCTTCACCTCCTGCAGCTATCAGGCGGAGTCCTGGGAGCAGCCCCGCCGCCTCATCACCAAAGTGGAGTATACCCGCCTGGGCGTCAATCAGCGCTTCGTGGTCACCAACCTGGGGCGCCGCCCCCAGTTCATCTATGACGACCTCTACGTACTGCGGGGCGACGTGGAAAAACGTATCCAGGAACTGAAGCTGGAACTCCAGGCCCACCGCTTGAGCTGCCACCGGTTCCTGGCCAATCAGTTCCGGCTGCTGCTGCACACCGCGGCCTACCGCCTGTTCTGTCTGCGGCGCCAGCACCTGAAGGGCACGGAACCGGCCATGGCCCAGGTCAATACCCTGCGACTCAAGCTCCTGAAGATCGGGGCCCGCCTCCGGGAGACCAGTCGCCGCCTCTGGGTGCACCTGGCCTCCGGTTATCCTTACCGCGACCTCCTGGCCGGCCTGTGGCACAACCTGCGGGAAAGCCCGGGGTAATCTCGCCTATCCGGCCGTTTTGCTCAACCTTTGAGGGATAGCTGCGCCCAAAATCGGCTTTTTCGTGGCCTCTGCCCCCTCTTGGTCCCCAAAAACTCCTCGAAGACTACTTCCGCCTTCTCTCGGTCTCCCCCGCCGCTGCCTTTCCTGCGAAAAAGACCTCGAAAGCTGCCTCATCACATCTCTCGTGAATAATGCGGGCTAAAAAAAGGATGCATCCAGGTAGCACCACCACCTCACCCGACGGATACTTCTCGGGACCTGGCAGAGCATATTTGAACCTCATATCAACTCAGTTTTTCTCTTTGGGCAGGTGCGTATAGAGGGCAGGTATACGTATCCGAGAAACATCTTTATTGCCAGCCGATGGCGGCCCCTTCACACCATGACCTAAACCTCAGGTTTCTGAGGCGTTTCCCAGGTGACGATCTTCAGGTCCTGCACGAAGATGCTGTAAACCACCGGCACCAGGAGCCAGGTGATAAAGGTAGCCACTGCCAGGCCGCCGATCTGGGCGTAGCACAATGGCTCCCAGAGCGGACCGCCGTGGGCGGCCAGGGGGATAAGGCCGAAGATGGTGGCCAACACGGTGATCATCACCGGCCGTAGCCGGATGATGCCCGCGTCCAGCAGTGCCTCTTCCAGGGGCCCCCCTCGGCGTGCTTCTCTTCAATGAAATCGAAGAGCACGATGATGTGGCTGATGATCCCCCCACCAGGCTGATGATTCCCAGGAAGGCCATAAAGCCGAAGGGCTGTCCCATGAGCAGGAGAGCGATGAGGGCCCCCACCATGCCGTAGGGAATGGTGGCGAAGACGATGACGGGTTTGATGGCGTTCCTGAACTGAATCACCAGGGCCAGATACATGCAGGTGATGGAAATCAGCAAAACGATGGTCAGGTCGTGGAAGCCTTTATCCTGCTTCTCCTGTTCCCCACCGATCTCCATTTTATAGCCGGGCGGCAGCGTCTTTTTAAATTCCGCCAACTGGGGCCCGATGGCTTGCAGCACCTAGGAGGCCATGACGCCGGGCGCCGGGAAGGCGTTGACCTCAATGGTGCGGAACTGCTGGCGGCGCTGTATCTTCTCATTTTCCGGGCGGTAGTCCAGGCTGGAAACCAGCCCCAGGGGAACCTTGTTGGAATTTTGAGAGGAATAGACATAGAGGTTAAAAATATCGGCCAGCCGGGCCCGCTCACTCATGATAAGCCGCGCCTTGATGGGAATCTGCTTGTCGCCTTCCCGGAGAATCCCGACCTGGTAGCCGTTCATGCCCACGGCCGAGGCCGCGGCCACATCCATATTGGTAACCCCCGCGAGATTCGCCCGGTCCGGGTCGACCTGGAGCCGCGCCACCAGGTTTTCAGAACCCCAATTATTCCGGATCCGCTGCGCTAACGGGGTGGAATGGTAGATTTTTCCAGTTCTCCGGCCAGCCGTCTGAGGGTAGGGGCGTCTTGACCACTGAGCCGGATGGAGACGGGAAATTTGATGGGTTCGCCGGTATCAAGTTGCTTGACATCCACCCGGGCTCCGGGGATGGCTTGCAGCAGGGCCTGCTGCAGGGGAACTACCAGGTGATGCGTGTCATGTTTGTCTTTCACCTGGATGATGATCTGGGCGTAGTTGTTCTGCCGGGGTTCGGGAGCTAAGGAGTACCAGAAACGGGGACCGCCGCCGCCCACAAAAGAGGTAAGGGATTCCAGCACCTCCCGGGGTTTGCCGTCGGGTCCGGGATGCTCTTTCCCGTATGCCGCCGCTGCCTGCCGCAGGACGGCTTCGACTTGGCGCGTGGTGGCATCCGTGGCTGATACCGGCGCATCCTCCGGCAGCCAGACCTCCACATAGGAGAGATAGGAAAGGTCCTTGGGAAAGAAGGCCGTATGCAGTCTGGACATGGCAAAGGCGCCCAGGGCCAGAAAGACCACGGAGCCTGCCATAAAACGCCAGCGATGCGCGATCATCAGGCGGCCAAACTGGTAATAAACGCCCAGGAAGCCGTGCTGGCGCCGCTCCTCGATGGGCGCCTCCAGGGTCTTGGGCGGCCGGAGCAGATAATACCCCAGCAAGGGGATGAAGGTCATGGACACGATACGGGCGGCTATTAACGAGCAGGCCAGGACGATGGGCAGGCTGTAAATGAAGCGCCCGGTGTCGCCGCCCACCATGAGAAAAGGCAGATAAGCCACGATATTGGTGATGGTGGCAAAGATCACGGCGGTGCTGAGCTTGGTGGGTCCCAGCCAAGCCGCCACCATGGGTTTGTGCCCCGGGCCCAGTTCCCGTTTGATGGCGTCGCCAGCCACCACCGGGACGTCCACCAGGAGCCCCAGGGCGATGATCAGCGAGGCGATGGACACCTGCTGCAGGTCGATCCCCAGGAGATTCATCATCCCGAAGGTCATGGCCAGGGTCAGGGGGATGGAAATGGACATGATCAATGCCAGGCGCCAGCTCCAGAAGCCGATCCAGGAGACCAGGACCACCAGGACGATGGCCTCATAGAGGCTCTTCATAAACAGGTCGATGTTTTCTTTGACCTGCAGGGGCTGGTCCGAGGTCCGAGCCATGATCAAGTCCTCGGGCAGGACCTTCTTCAAGTCGGCGAGCGCCCCATTCACGGCCTTGCCGAACACGCCGATCTGTTCCCCGGCCCGCATCTGCACCGCCACGGTAATGGCCCGGGAGCGCTGCTAATGGCCCTGGTCGTCCCGCGAGGTGAAGAAATTGAGGAACCTCGGCGGACTCTCGTAGCCCCGATAAATTTCGGCCACATCCCGGAGATAGACCGGCACGCCGCTGGCGGTGGCAGTCATCATAACCTTGTCGATCTCTTTGGCGCTCTTGAACTCCCCTGTAGGCTCCACCGTCACTTCCTTGCCTTCCACCTCCACGACGCCGCCGGGCACCGCGATGTTGTGGGCCTTCAAAATATCCGGGAGTTTGGTGACGTTGCCGCCATAGGAAGCCAGGCGTTCCTGGGAGTATTCCAGCCAGACGACCTCGTCCAGGACGCCGCTGCGGCTCACCTTGGTGACGATGGGGGTCTTATCCAGGGCCACGGTCACCCCCAGCAGGGTGCGCTCAATCAGCTTGGTGAAGTCGTCCATCTCCCGGTAGCTGTACTTGTCGCCGGGGTGCTGAGCCAGGACCGTGGCGGTCTCGGCCGGGTCCCGGATAAGCACCGGCTCCCAGACGTCAGGATGCAGCTCAGAGGCCCGCAGACGCTCCCGGAGGAAGCGGTCCAGAAAATCCCTGATTTGGGGGTCGCTGGCGGTGGTGGCGCTGTCTATCCCCACAAATCCCGGCCCTTCGATGAGGCGCACATCCCGGGCCAGCCCTGCCTTTTGAATATAGGCGGCAAACTGGTCAACGGACGGATGGACTATGCGGGGGATGATGGAGATGGGGAAACCGACCAATACGGTGACTCGCCGCTCCGCAGGTTCACTATGGGCCTCTTGCCGCACCTGCCGAATCGCCTTCTCAATATCTCGGGCGCGCAGGGCGATCTCCACCTCGCTCACTTTGGGGCTGGCGACGGTGAGCAACAGGGCCGCAGTATTGCCGTAGTCCTTGAAGAACAGGATGGGTCCTGCCCCTTCCGGCAGGTTATGGATGGAGTCCAGGCGATATTTGATGTCATCGAACTGCTTGTCGGTGTCCGCTACCTTGTCATCCAATTCCACCGTGATGACGGAGAGGCCCACCCGGCTGGTGGACTCGATTTTTTTGATGTGGACGTTTTCGGCCACCTTCAGTTCAATGGGGCGGGTAACCAACTGCTCCACCTTTTCGGTGACCATACCCGGCCAGGGGATGATGATCTGGGCCTCGCGCACCGGAATGTCCGGGTCCTTGCGCTGCGCCATTGAGGTATACCCGTAAACGCCCCAGATCAGCACGGCAAACAGCAGCATCCACGTAATATGCGGGTGTTCCACCGAGAACCGCTCCGTGTTGTGGGTCTCTTTGATGTATTTGTCGTCAGTCTTGTGTTCCATGGTCAGTTGCTATTCGCATATGTTTTATGGGTGCGTCCCCCACCCCAACTATGGGGCGTAAGGCACTGCTATACTTGCGTCTCCGGCGGCGGAATAATCCTCACCCGCTGGCCATCGGTCACCAACGTGGCGCCGGTGACGATGACCGGTTCGCCGACTTTGACCCCCTTGGCAACGGTGATCTCGTTGCCGTAAACCTCGCCCAGTTCGATGTTGTCCCGCAGGCGGGCGATCTGTTTGCCGCCCTGCTCTTCCACCACGAACAGGGCGTAGCCCTCGGGGTTGGTCTGGGAGCGCACCACCGCATTCAGCGGCACCACAGGCACAGTGGTGGGGGCCTGGCCGGTGGCCACCGCCACCGCGGCAATCATACCCACCTTCAAATCCTGATCAGGGTTGGGGATGGTGATCTCCACATCAAATACCCGGCTCTTGGGGTCGGCTGAGGGCGAAGTGGCGGTTACCAGGCCGCGGAATGCCCTCCCCCTCAGGGCCTCGGTGGTGACGGCCAGTTGGTCCCCCAGCTTCACCTGTTTCAGCATCAGGTCGGAGATGCCAAAGACCACCTTGACGTCTTCGGTGTTGGCCAGGGTGAAGCCCACCGTCCCGCCGTTGACCAGGTCGCCCACTTCCACCTTGCGCTTCAGCACCAGAGCCGCGGTGGGGGCCTTGAGTTTGGTATCCCCCAGGGCGATCCGGGCCTCTTTGACCTGGGCCCCGGTGGCGGCCAGGGCACCGGCGGCCTCGCCATACCTGGCCACAGCTTTATCGTAGTCGGATTTGGTCATGCTGTTGGCCGCATAGAGATTCCGGGCCCGCTTCAAGTCCAGGCTGGCGTGCTCCAACGCCGCCCGGGCCGCGGCAGCCTGGCCCGCGGCCTGGCTCAGCTTGGCCTCGTAATCGCTTTGCCGCACCTGGGCCAAAACTGAGCCCCGCTTGACGTAATCACCTTCCTGGACGTTGCGCATCTTGCCGTCCACGCCCCTGACCTGGAGAATGTGGGTGAGATAGCCCCCGACTTGAAAGCCAGCTCGACTTTGGCGTAGGGCAGAATATTGCCGGAATAGCGGACCTCGCCGTTCCCCTGGTAGCCCTCGGCGGGGCTGACGGCCACAGGGATGGGGGGCGGGTCAAGCTTTTCCGCCTTTCCGCAGCCGGTAAGCAGAATGGCCAGAAGCAGCCATGGCAGGGCGGTCACCGGATATTTATCAAGCATCATGCTCATTTCTCTTCCCCCGTGGCCTTTTCGAAATCGGCCTTGGCCGTCCAGAAGCCGGACAGGGATTTTTGATATTCGCTGTTGGCCTGGGCCAGGCGGCCCTGGGCCTGGAGCACGTCTTTGATCAAGGCGGTTTCATTCTTGAAAGCGTCCAGGGTCTCCTTCAGCTTTTCCCGGGACGTTTCCTGGATGGCCCGGCTTGCCTTAAGCTGTCCACGGCTGGCCTGCAGATTACGAAATTTGCTGTCCACGTCAATGAGCACCTGGGATTCGGTTTCCCGGCTCATATTTTTCGTCTGAGCCACGGTTTGGGTCTTGCTCGCCAGTTCGTGGCGCTTGCGCCCCCAATCAAAGGGCTCCCAGGTCATCAGGAAGCCGGCAAAGCCAAGGTTGTCCGGCACCGGCGACAGGTTTACGGTGCGGGCGTAAGAAGCGATGAAGCTGATATCGGGGATATATTCCGACTGCTTAATCCAGCGGTCATACTCCGCCTGCCTGATTTTGAGTCTTGATTCCTGGACCTCCGGACGCTGCTGTAAAGCCCGGGCTTTAGCCCCATCCAGGTCGTTCTCCTGGGCGGTAGCCTCGGGCACCGGGTTGACCCGAAACTCCGTGAGGATATTGCGACCCATCAGGTCGTTGAGCTGCTGCTTTTGGGTGGCCAGCTGGTTACGCAGCACTATCTGATTCTGCTCCTCCTGAGCCAGTCTGGCCTCGGCCTCCAAGAGTTCGGATTTGAGAACCGTCTTTTCCGTGAGATAGCGGCTGGCCACCCGGTTCAATTCCCGCAGAAACTTGATGTCCTCCTCAATGCTTTCTAAGGAGCTTTGGGTCTGGAGAATATTGAAGTAGGTTCGTTTCACCTCATCAACCACGGTTTGCCGCTTGGCCCGCAATTGCTCCCGGGCAATATCCCGCATCACGTTGTGCATCGAAATATTAAGGCCAATACGGTATTGTTGGCTCAAAGGCTGGGCCATGAAACCCGTCATTAAGGCAGTAGGCTGCTGATTTGAGACAAGATTCGCTGCGCTGGTAATCGGAATCGGCATCGGCAGCACGCCCGGAGTACCGCCCAGGGCATTGAAATTCGGCTGGGGGGTCAGGAGCCAGTTCTCTCCCACAATTATTTCGAAATTCGGCCAGCGGCGGGTGCGCGTGGCGGCCAGCATATGCTCCGATTACGAAACCTCCAGGGCGGCATTTTTCACCTGGCGGTTATCTCGCAGGGCAGTGCTGACCGCTTCCTCCAGGGTGAGAAGATTTCTGGCCCTCGGCGGCTGAGGCTGGGCCCAGGCCGGCGTCGCCAGAGTCAACCAAATGAAGAAAAAGAACAACCACTTGCCGCGGCCCCTCCCAACAAGAAGTTTAGAACATGAGCAGAAAGAATTTGGGCTTTCATGAAATTTTCAGCGCAAAGGATATGGCCTGCTCCCAATAGGTTACCTGCCCATCCTTAACCTTGATGAACCGGGCATTGCCGTCCTGTGAAATTACGATCCCCAAAGCTTCGGGCACCTGATGGCATAAATAATAGACGGAGCGGTGGCGAGCGCCGACATTCTCGGTCAGCTCCTCCTGCCGGTGCCTCCCTTCTATATCCAGGGCCCTGGCGACCATCGTCACCTGGTCATAGTCACATAAAATCATCCCGCCGAAACCGAGCATACAACCGCCTTTGGTGAGCACCACCGCGCCGTCCACCATGGCAAAATCGGCTGCTTGATGGGATAGTTCGAACCACGCTTCTTCGAGGCAAGACAGTTTTTGGCTGTCACTAGCGATGTACTCCTGCCAGCTAAGCTTTTTGCCTGGATCAATCTTGTCGCCTTTTTCCTCTGCCAGGGTTTGAAGAGTTTCGAGCATCAGCCGCAAGGAGCGATATCGCGCCTCATCTTCCTGGAATTGATATTTAATGTTTAGCAACGGGTTACTGGAAGTGAATTCATCACGCCGTTCATGGGGAAGAATAATGATGGTGCCGCCTTTGTGGGCCTCGCGCATGGTACTGATGATCCGCATGATTGCCTGACTGACAATGATGCCGGGTAAATTCGGATCAATGATGTTATGCCAATTTTGTTTCTCCCACAGACTAACAGGCTGTTGAAAAACTCTTTTTCTTGATGACCGTAATTAATGCTGTGCATAATGGCAAAAAGGTGCTAAAGTCAACGATAACAATAGGTT
>FWPV01013477.1_pt1 | contig 12266 bp, 16 predicted proteins | sample 2228371 | NCBI WGS metagenome assembly FWPV01 (sample SAMEA103939776, study PRJEB20133) | metagenome | reverse complement strand
ATAAAATTTGAAGTGTTATGTTAACTATGACTTTTAATGGGTCGAACAGTGGCTTTGGTCACTGATTTAATACAAAATAATTGTACAAGGAAGTGGAAGTATGATTGCATCACAATACAAGATAACATTACCCGGCAACTATGATATGGATATCATAAGAAAGAGAGTCAAGGACAACGGCTATAAAACAGATGGTTTTGACGGTCTAAAGTTCAAACTTTACTTAATCACAGAAAAGGGGATAAATAATAATTTTCAAAATAGTTATTCCCCATTGTATCTTTGGAAAGATTGTGAAGGACTGAATAAATTCTTATTTGAGGGGTTTTATGACAATATTTTAACATCCTTTGGATGGCAGAATGTAAATATCGGAGTCCTGTTAATTGATGAGACTACGCAAAGAATTCAAGAAGCAAAATTCTTATTTGAAGTTGTAGGAGAAATAGAGCCGAAAGAAAGCTTGAACAACTTTAAAAACAGCATAAAAGACGCGATACCTAAAATTGATGCAGAGTATATTGTTATTTATAATCCCGACAAATGGAAATACCATGTGTTTTATTTTATTGATAAATTGGAAAAAGTGAAAACAGAAAAGGGTGTGATTTATACCATCCTTCATATATCTCAATAATAAAGAGGGAAATTACATCCAAATAAGTAATCACAGAAATATACTCTTATTGACAAAGTTTATTGCTCGGTCTATTACGGAAATTGAAAACATAGAAAAAGACTCGTTTGAGTCGCGAGCCTTTCTCATTTATCTTTAGAGTCTTACATTTAGTTATTACTTTGATTTGGATTATTAAAGCTTGGTGGCTGTGGGTTGTCAGCATTAAAGAACTGGTCACCCGGTGTAGAAAGATTGAAATACAGCTTGGAGTCTTTTGTAATTCCCCAATCCTTTAATGAACCGGTGTCCTGAATTTTATTAAATGCTTCTCTAAACATAGTATTATGAGCTTCTTCACGGTTCAGTAAAAAGTCTATGGTATCCCTTACGCCTTTATCGTTGATTTGCCTATAGAGATATTGATAAACAACTTTTGCTCTCTGCTCTGCTGCGATATTGGACAATATGTCGGCTGCAAGGTCACCGGTCTCATTTATATAGGCAGCAGTCCATAAATAGCCTGATGCATTGCTTAACATAGGAGTAAGTCCTGTTAATACGTGTGCTTCTATATTACCAATTGTTGCATTCTTTGCATCGGGTACATGACCGTTAAGCATATTTATGGTAGCGGCAATCATTTCCATATGGCTTAATTCCTCAGAAGCAATGTCAAGGAATAAATCCCTAATTTCGGGGTCTTTTATACGAAAACTCTGAGAAAGGTACTGCAGTGCTGCTTTCAATTCGCCCTGAGGTCCACCAAGTTGTTCTTGCAACATAGCTGCATAATTTGCGTTTGGTGCATCTACTCTAACTTCATGCAGAAGGTTCTTGTCATGTTTAAACATATTTACATCTCCTTAGTAAATTCTGTTTTTATTAGCTTTAGCATATTTATATAAAATATTCATTGATTAAATGAGTATAGGCTCTGTTTGCATATGTTTTCATAATATCACCTCAAAATAATATCCGAAAACATACAGCTAAGAAGATGAAAATTATGGATGGCTATAAATCATGCATGTTTAGAATTTGTTATTCTGGTATACAATTCATAAATTCCATATTTCCAGCACAGCAGCATGCCAACAACGGCACCGACCGTTGCCTGAAGTATCTCGAAAGGCAATTTCAGCAAAGCATATTCCGGTGTACTGTATATAAAAGCTTTTCCTAGTGAGTACCCGACGACCATGATGACAGCACCGACGGCAACACCTATTCCGGATGCAAGTCGCGGCTTGTTTTTCAAAAATCCATGCGAAAATAAAGAAATTACAACAGCCTGAAGGCCGTGAGTAGCAAGGGAAACAAACATCGGTGCAGGGTAGAAAAGAAAATCACCGATGAACGCTCCTATACCGCCAACTACAAATGCATAAAACGGGTTCAGCAAGATTGCGGCCAGACAGATAACTATGTCATTCAAATACAGGTGACCCCCGGGAACCGGGATGCCGAAAGAACTCAGTGCAATATTCATTGCCGTAAACAGGGCGGTTACTGTCAGCTTAACGGTAGTATTATAGTTATTGTTCATGTTTACATTTCCTCCTCTACTGGTTTATCAAATATCTTCTTAAATTTCTCGAATATCTTCTTTAAGCGAAGGTCTTCTTTACAAATTCGTGAATTTAGAATACAATAAAACTGATATTATAAAAATAACCAGAACGGGAGAATTTTATATAACCAGATGAATTATCATATTGATCCCAGGTCATCGTTACCTGCTTATATGCAGTTGTATAAATTAATCGTGCAGGATATCATATCCGAAGTTTATCCATATGGAAGCCGACTTCCTTCAAAACGGACCATTGCCGAAGAGACCGGTGTAAGCGTCGTTACAGTTGAGCATGCAATTGCACTGCTGAGTGAAGAAGGATATATTGAAACTCGCCAGCGCAGTGGCTGTTTTGTTATTTACCGTAAATCTGATTTTCATGAAACTCCGGTATTGCAGAGCAGCACGCTGCTTAAAATCCAGCCACAATCCAGCAGTATGGGAGACTTTCCGTTTTCGGTGTTTGCCAAAACCATGAGAAAAGTGTTGTCTAATTACGAGAAGCGGATTTTTATAAAATCTCCCAACAGCGGTTGTGATGAACTTAGAAACGAGATTTGCTCATATCTGGCAAGAAGCCGCGGAATATTTGTAAAGCCGGCACAGATTATCGTGGGATCCGGTGCGGAATATCTTTATGGCCTGATTGCCCAGTTTTTCAGAGACAGGAATAAATTTGCCCTTGAGCAACCATCATATGACAAGATCAGGAAAGTTTATGAAGCGATGGGCATTGAGTGCGATATGCTTTCGCTGAACCAGGACGGCATATCTTCAAAAGAGCTTGAGCGAACAGATGCAACCATATTGCATGTCACTCCGTTTAACAGTTTTCCAAGCGGAGTTACCGCCAGTATATCAAAGAAGCATGAATACCTTCGTTGGGCGAAAAAGAGAGAAGGTTTTATTATTGAGGATAATTATGATTCTGAACTGACGGTTTCTAAGAAGCCGGAGGATTCCCTCTTTTCCATAACATCCGATTCCAATGTGGTTTATGTCAATACATTTTCAAAAACCATTGCCCCGTCCATGCGTATCGGTTACATGGTTCTTCCGGAAAAACTGCTGGAAGATTTCCAGCAACGGCTTGGCTTTTATTCTTGTACGGTGCCTGTGTTTGAGCAGCTTGTCCTTGCTGAGTTGCTGCGCAACGGTGATTTTGAACGGCATATAAACCGGATTCGGAGAAAAAAGAGGAAATTTGAGATGTAGTCAGTGTCTGAAATATGGAAAAGTGAGGAAATAACTTTCTTTTTTTAGTAATGGTTTACATAAATTCGCCGATATATTATATAACCAAACTTACTGGCCAAGGAAGGGAGGTGAGGATGGATGAGAATAAACACAAATATTAGTGGTATTAATGCATGGCGGGTCAATAGTATAAATCAGCTTTCATTCCAAAAATCTATCCAGAGGCTGTCTTCAGGGAAGAAGATAAATACGGCAGCCGATGATGCGGCCGGGTTATCCATATCTGAAAAAATGAGGGCTCAAATAAGGGGCTTACATCAGGCTTCAAGAAATATCCAGGATGCCATTTCTCTTGTTCAAACTGCAGAAGGAGCATTAAACGAGATACACTCCCTTCTTCAGAGGGGAAGAGAACTCGCAGTCCAGGCTGCAAACGGAACACAGACCAATGACGACAGACAAAAACTACAGGATGAAGTATCACAGATAATGAGTGAGATAGACAGAATAGCAAATAATACCCAGTTTAATACCATAAATCTATTAAATAATCCTAGTGGACTTGATAGTGCTGAAGCAGAGCAAATAATTCTGGGACTTAAAACCAGTTGGCTACAGCAGGCAGAAAAACTAGTCAGGGATTATTATGGCTTGGAAGCAGATAATGCCAGGCTTGAAATAGAAATTGTGGAAGGTTCACCTGGGGGTACTCTTGCATATGTAAGCTGTACCGCTTATGAAACTGCTACTGGAAAGATTGTTGGATTAAAGCTTACCATTGAAAAAAGCGACTTCGTACCAGGGACATTACCGGATGGAGAAAATTGGTTATCAGCAGCTACAGGAATGTACAATGATCGTATCATCGCTCATGAAATTACCCACGCAATAATGGGACGAAATATGAATTTTGTACACTTGTCACAAAACTATACATGGTTTATTGAAGGAACTGCGGAGTTTATCCATGGAGCAGATGCCCGTCTTGCTTCAGATATTGCAGCCAGTGGGGGAGGTGCAGCTGGCCGGGCAGCTGTTGCTGGTGTTAATTTGAGTGGTCCGTGGAATGGTGACAGCTTATACTATTCTGCAGCATACGCGGCAGTCAGGTATTTGCATCATAAGATTAAGACGGATTTTGGCAAGACGGACGGAATCAAGGAAGTTATGATTTACCTGAGGGATAATGTCAAATCCACACTTGATGAGGCATTGCAGGCTGTATCCGGGAATGTATATGGAAGTGTTTCTGATTTCTTGGCAGATTTTGCCGCTAATGGTGCGGGTTTCATAAACAACCACATGAATCTGACAAACGAAGATACCGGTGCTATTGGAGGCGCAGATGCTGATGGTGGTGATAGTAGGGACGCATCTACGGTTGTACCTAATGTATCCAATTATACGGACAACCCTCTGGTAGGTTTTGACGAAGTCTTTCCCTCACTAACCGGCCAATTGTCAAAGCTTATCATGCATGTTGGACCAAATAGCGGTAACACTCTGTGCATAGAGTTGGCCGATATGAGGAGCGGTTCCCTCGGAGTTTCATCAGTTAACCTTGTTAGTGAGCCTTCGGAGGCTATCGAAAAGTTTGATACAGGAATAGACATTGTTTCCGGGGTTCGTTCTCGGCTCGGTGCAATTCAAAACCGATTGGAACATGCTCTTTCCATTAGTAATATTAATGCCGAGAATACTACAAGCAGTGAATCCAGAATACGTGATGCTGACTGTGCAAAAGAAATGATGAGTGTTACAAGGAGCAGGATTCTTATGCAGGCTTCTATGGCTATGATGTCCCAGGCAAGATCACAGCCGGAAACAGTTCTGCATTTGCTCAGAGCTTCCTAGAGGCTGTTCAGGATGAGTTTTAGGTAGTGAATGATCAAAAGTTTCGAACAGGGCCTTTTGATCATTTTACAAAACCAATGTACACCAAGTTTTGCACTATTCGCGACTACAGCAATTAAAAACTGACGGTTAATGCTTCGGGAGCAAAGTATGACAATGGCACGAAAGTAACGGTATGGTCTTATACGGGCTCGGCTCCCGAACACGCAAAGATAACCTTTATCAAGGCTGATTAATGTAAGATGATTAACCTCCCGTTTGATATACAATATTGAATGGGAGGTTTTTTTATAACAGATGCTTTGAGAAAAGCTATAACCCATTGACATGTTCCTGTGAACTGTTATTATAAAAATGACCCTTTGGATATAAATTCCGTCAACTTGAGCAATGTGGAATGTGTGTTATTAATGTCAGGACTGTAAGATTCAATTATACTGAGGCTTGCCGAAAAAGTAAGACTTTTAAAAAGCCTTGATAAAAGAGAAAGGAGCTGCATAAGATAATGGGGTTTAGAGCATTTAATTACGGTGCAAATGCTGTTTGTTTTCAAAAAAACGATCGTAAGTATGGCATGATTTGCTCTTGGGCAACTCAAGTTGATTACGATAAAATTGTGATGCTATTGGGTGCCCAGAGTGTTACTGCGAAAAATATTTTCAAAGGAGATATCATCGGTGTGAGTGTTCTAAGTGTATTGCAAGAGGATGTCATGAATACGTTAGGCTCTAATCATTCCGATGAAGTAGATAAGTTCAAAGACATAGATTACAATGTAATAGATTCTGCAATATTAATCAATAACGCCAGTGTCAATATGGTAGTTGAAATAATCGAAGTGCTCCATTTAGCCGGTATCGAAGAAGATAATTTGGTTTATGGAGTAATAAAATCATATACCAAAGGAGACAATCCTATGCTGACTATTCAATAAGGCAACACTTTAACTTAATTCTTGATACATAAAGTGGGAGAACATGATCATAATTGAGAATAACAGAATTGAGTTTGGAGGCTTTAGGATGAAAAATATTGCTGAAATTAATGCAAGCCCACACAGTGGTTGGAACACATAGAAGGTTTATCCGAGCAGCTTTGAGAGGTGTTATATCTGTCCGAATGACTTGTTTTGAAGTATGTGAAAATGTAAGAATAAATGATAAAATGGAAAAAAAACAAAGATTAATTAAGGAGGTGCAGAATGAAGTATAGCACTATTCAATACAGTCAGGTGAAAGACGGTATAGGGTTAATTACCTTAAATCGCCCTGATAAACGAAATGCAATAAACATTCAGATGAGAATTGAGATCTCTGATTGTTTATGTGAATTGGAGCAGTTATCAGATATAAATGTTGTAATATTTACGTTCATTTTCAGCTGGGTTCGATTTAAATGAGTTTAATAATCCTTCTATATTCGATGCACTTTTTGAATCTTCCTCAAAATATCACAGAGACATTTGGAAATTTTCGAAACCAACGATTGCAGCTATAAACGGAGCGGCAATGGGTGGTGGATTTGATTTGGCAACCCTTTGTGATATACGGATATGTTCGGATTCTGCAACATTTGGGCATCCCGAAGTAAAATTTGGCGCACCTCCGCTTTATACTCCTCTAAGGTGGATAGTTAAAGACGGTGTCGCGCGAGAACTCTGCCTTACAGGTCGTAAAATTGATGCAAAAGAGGCATTGCGTATTGGATTGGTGAGCGAAATTACAAATAGTTCTGACCTTTTACAGCGTGCATTTGAAATCGGTGAAACCATTTTGGAAGCTCCGTCAGATACAATAAAATATATAAAGTCATATTTTATCAGTAATGTTGAAAAAGGATTTGAAGAATCTTTCCTTATAGAGCATGATAAGGCATTTCAAGATATTTTATTGCCAAAAGCTAAGAACGGGTTTTCCCTACGAAGCTTTTGATTTCTCACGGCTACTTATTGAAAAAATAAGGTTATTCAAATAACTTTGGAAAGAGCCGATTTTCACTTGACAAAATCACTGCTTTTCTGCAATAATGAAACTTACATTATTCAGGAGATATTCTAATGTAGATATTTAACATGGGTGAACCGATAAATCAACATTATGTTCTACAAGCCTATTAAGAATTTTTTGCATCACAAAGCAAGGCCACTTTTGCTTAAGACCGAACAACATTTACGAATACATCATTGCACAATCGATAGATGTGAAGCCATTGAACTTCTATTATCCTAAAATTCTGTAATCTTCACAGTTGTTTTCATGCAAATTTAGTAGTATAAAAAAGAAAGGAGCTTTAAGGGAGACAATGCTATGTTGACTATTCAATAAGTCAATACTTTAACTTGCTTTTTTATACATAAAGTGGGAAAATGTGATTTATAATTAAGAATAGCAGAGTTGAGTTTGGAGGCATGAGGATGAAAAGCATTGTTGCAATTAATGCAAGCCCGCGCAGTGGGTGGAACACAAGCCAATTGGTAGAGGCGGCTGCAAAAGGGGCAAATGAAGCAGGAGCAGCTGCAGAGATCATTGATCTTTATAAGCTGGAGCCTTATCAAGGATGTATCTCATGTTTTGGGTGTAAACTTCCAAAGACCTTCGGTAGATGTGTCTCTAAAGACGGTTTGACAGAAGTCTTGGATAAAATTCGTAAAGCAGATGGGCTTATTCTTGGCTCACCCAATTATCTGGGGAATATGACTGCAGGCTTTAGAGCGCTTTACGAACGTCTGGTTTTTCAGTCCCTGACATATAATAAGGAACGGCCCAATTGCAACGAGCATATGATTCCGGTTCTTTTCATCACTACAAGTAATTGTGATGAAAGCATTTATGATAAAATAGGTTATACAGCTATGCTGGAAGGCTATAAAAAGATGTTGGAACGCTTTGTTGGGCCGACGAAAATCATGATCTGCGGAAATACCTTGCAGGTAGATGATTATAGTAAATACAACTGGACCGTTTTTGATCCGGTTCAGAAAAAAGCCAACCATGAAGTGGCATTTCCGCAAAAATTAAAAGAAGCGTATGAGCTCGGAGCAGCACTTGTTTAACTGCTTCCGAGTACAAGGTCATTAATTTTCTATTTAAAATATTAATTATTCTATTCTTGATGTGTAAAAAAATATCTGCTTTAGCAAGGATGTTTCGATAGCAATATTTTTTATTCTCGTTGACACTTTGAAATTTTATGCATATAATATTAGTATATTATAAATTACTTATATACAATTATTTCTTTAGAATTATTCTATACGGCCAATAAAAAATTTAATGGAAAGGGCGAATAACATGAAAAAAGCAGTAGTCAATCAAGCAGATTGTGTGGCCTGCGGAGTTTGCGAAAAAGTTTGTCCGCGTCAAGCCATAACCATATTTCATGGAATTTATGCAAAGATTAATGAAGAGCTATGTGTCGGATGCAAAAAGTGTGAGAAGGCTTGTCCGGCTTCAGTAATTCAGGTTGTGCAAAAGGAGGTTGCATCATGAAAAAGTGGAATGAATATTTATGGATATTTTCTGCTGTATATTTGGTTTCAGGTTTTTTCAATATTTTATTTGCCTGGATAGGGATGATTTGTTTTGCTACTCCGTTATTACTTTCGATATTTGGTAAAGGTAAAATATACTGTAACAGCTATTGCGGAAGGGGACAGCTATTTGAATTATTAGGAGGCAGATTAAAGCTTTCTTCAAATCGCAGCATCCCTAAATTTATAAGAAGCAAATGGTTTCGCTACGGCTTTTTAGCATTTTTTATGACTATGTTTGGGATTATGGTTTTCTCTACCTATTTAGTTTATAATGGAACTAATAACTTGAAAGAAGCAGTTACCCTTTTATGGACAATTAAGCTTCCCTGGAATTGGGCATATACCGGTACGGTATCACCTTGGATAGCCCAGTTTGCTTTTGGATTTTACAGTGTTATGCTTACGTCTACAATTTTGGGACTCTTAACAATGCTTTTCTTCAAACCCCGCTCATGGTGTGTCTATTGCCCCATGGGTACAATGACTCAGGGAATAAGCAAGCTAAAGTACAGAAGGATGGTGAATCAAAATGGAACATCAAGCAAAAGAGATAGCTGAATTGTTGAAGGTTATGGCAAATCAGCATAGATTAATGATATTATGCTACTTGATCGAAAAACCGATGAATGTTAGTGAAATTCACGAAAAAATACCTGCTATATCTCAATCGGCTTTATCTCAGAATTTAGCCATGCTAAAGGCTCACGGCATTATAGATTCTAACAAATACGGTCTTCAGAATGTTTATCGTATAAAGGATGAAAGAATTAAAAAGATTATTCAAGCATTAAGGGAAACCTATTGCAATTCCAATTAATACATCAACGAAAGTAGAGGTTGTTCTATGGAATATAAAATAATTAGACTGGTTATAAAAGCACCGTTTGGTGATACGGTAAACACGGTATATCCCACGCTGCTTTGGGATGAAAAGAACATTGTGCTTGTGGATTGCGGATTTATCGGCTCCCTTACCACAATTGAAAAGGAATTGGCGCAATATGGGCTGACTGTGAAGCAGCTTACCGGGTTGGTGCTGACGCATCATGACCACGACCATATGGGCGCGGCAGCCGCATTGAAAAGGGTTAATCCCAATTTAAAGATATATTCCTCTCCTGAAGAAGCGCCCTATATTAGTGCACAGGATAAGCCGCTTCGCCTTAAGCAGGCTGAGGAGTTGCAGGAAACGCTACCTCCGGATCAGCAGGATTTCGGCAGGGCATTTTGTGATATGCTGCGCCGGGCTGAGCCGGTTCCGGTCGATGATTTTTTAAATGACATCGACAAAATGGACTGGTGCGGCGGATGCCGTATTATTGCCACTCCGGGCCACACTCCCGGACACATTTCGCTTTTTTTGGAGAAAGACTCAATTGTTATTACCGGGGATGCCATGGCTTTGGAGGAAGGTCGGCCCGTGATTGCAAACCCGCAGTTCACGCTGGATTTAAACCAGGCTGAGAACTCACTGAATAAGCTCCTGTCGATCAAAGCAAATGCCTATTATTGCTATCACGGCGGCGTGTACGGTAAGGAATTGCCGAGATGATTCTATTCGGTTTGAGAATAGAAAGCAGGTAAACGAATTTTTGTGATTGAGAGGTTGTTATGATTAGAAAATTTAAAGAAACTGACTTAGACAGTATAATGAAATTATGGCTTGAGACTAATATTTCTGCACATGATTTTATTGATGAAAAATATTGGCGGAGTAATTATGAACGAGTAAGAGAAATGATGCCGGAGGCAACAATTTATGTTTATGAAGATGACTCCATTAAAGGATTTACAGGGCTGAGTGGAAACTATATAGCAGGAATATTTGTTGAAGCAAATAGTCAATCAAAAGGAATCGGAAAGGCTTTATTGGATTACATCAAGGGAATAAATGAAGAACTCTTTTTACATGTTTATAAAAAGAATGAAAGAGCAGTTAGATTCTATACAAGAGAAGGTTTTTTTATCGAGGGTGAACAAATTGATAATAATACAAATGAAACTGAACTTACAATGAAATGGATAAATAAGAAAGATTGATTCTATGAGCAAAACCACTTAAAACATTGTATTCTGAAAAATAGAGGGTATCGCAAATTGCTTCCTAAAGCAGCAAGGGATACTCTCTTTTTATAATACTGAAAGGTTTGTTAAAAAAAGTTTCCCTACGGTTGATTTTATCACCCTATATTAACCATAAATCCATTGAGGTATGATTTGATCGAAGGGTATAATAAAAGTGGGTGATAAAGATGAAGGAAATCAATATAGCCAGAAGCATCGTTAAAATGCGGCGTGAGAAGGGGATGACACAGGAGGACCTTGCAAATTACATTGGTGTGTCCAAGGCTTCGGTTTCAAAATGGGAAACCGGTCAGAGTTATCCTGATATTACTTTTCTGCCGCAGCTTGCAACACTTTTTAATATAAGCATTGATGAGCTCATGGGTTATGAACCTCAAATGAGTAAAGAGGATATCCGTGAACTGTATGTGAAATTATCCGCCGATTTTGCTTCCAAACCTTTTGATGAAGTATTGGATTCTTGCCGTGAAATTGCTAAAAAGTATTTTTCATGCTTTCCTCTGTTATTCCACATTGGAGCACTGCTTGTAAACAACAGCACGGAATCGGGAGACAAGGAAAAAACCCTTTCTGTGTTTGCGGAAGCCAAAGAGCTGTTTGTTCGGGTAAAAACAGAAAGTGAAGATGCGGAGCTTGTGCAGCTTTCCATATGTATGGAGGCATACTGCGCTTTGATGATGGGAAATCCGAACGAAGTAATTGAACTTTTGGAGGGAACAAGGAAAAAAATCATTTCCAATGAAACGCTTCTTGCTTCGGCATATCAAATGGTCGGCAAATCAAACGAAGCCAAAATGATATTACAAGTTGCTATATATCAGCATATGTGTAATCTCTTTAAAGCATTAACCGATTATCTCATTCTTTGTACAGACAACCCCGAACAGTTTGATAAAACGCTGAAGCGTGCAAATGACATTGCTGAAGCCTTTGACTTAAAAAAGCTTCATCCTTCGTTTCTCATAATGCTCTACAACGTTGCTGCCCAGGGATACATGATGCTTGGAAGTAAAGAAAGGGCCCTGGAAATACTTGAGAAATATACAGAGCTTGTCACCGGTGATATTTATCCGTTGCAGTTAAAAGGAGATGAATATTTTAATCTGATAGATCAGTGGATTGAGGAACTCAATTTAGGAATTGCTCCTCCAAGGAATGAGAAAATTATACGAAAGAGCATAGCCGACGGAGTCATAAATAACCCTGTGTTTTCAACATTGGCTGATGAAATTCGATTTAAGAGGATTGCAGAAAAACTGAAGAATAACTGTTAGCAACAGGACGCATTATTAAAGAAATGAAATCAATATAACATTAAAGGAGCATTCCTGTAATGAAACAAACTGAATTTTGAAAATAGAAGTACCTCCTGTTAGAATACGAGGTGTAAGGCCTGCAGGGCTTAC
>FWPV01013475.1_pt1 | contig 12267 bp, 7 predicted proteins | sample 2228371 | NCBI WGS metagenome assembly FWPV01 (sample SAMEA103939776, study PRJEB20133) | metagenome | reverse complement strand
TTTTAAAATTATATTGTATACATTAAATCCCAAAATTCATCCGGCTTATAAATCTTTAAGGAAATATGGAGATATAGACGAAGTAATATCGGATATTAAGAATGAGTTACTGACGGAAACAAACGAGAAATACTTAAATACTACTATTACAAAATCATGGTTAATTGCTGAAGAATTTAGTAATCTCAAGATATATAAACTTAAGGATATCATATGGGTTTTTAAAACCATAAATACGCAAAACGGAAATATACCGGTTTCATGTAAGCTAAATTTAAAATTTTACAATAAAGAATCGTTAGATATTTATTTTAAGACAAATGAAGAACTTTTAAATGCTGCTATCTCTAGCATTTTAGACAAAGTACCATGGGCTGTTTATGGGTATTCTATAGAATATTATAATATGTGGTCAAAGAATTATGAAGATTTTATTCGAATGGTTGAGGATAATAAGCGTGAAATGGAGATAAAAAATAATGAATAATACTTTAATTCTTAGTTTCAAGACCCGTAGGAGTTACGTATACAAGAAAAACTCAATAAAATATTTCCAAACATATATTGCTACTGCTTCGGATAAATGTCGCAAAGTTGCTCAAGTTGAATGACCGTTTACAGGTATGTTAATATATTGCTAAGAGAAAATATTTCGTGATATGAGAGGTATATTATGTCAAAGGAGATGTTCTTTTTTGCAACTAGGAGAGACATTGAACCAGTAATACTTTAAGTTGAATCTAAATGTAGAATCACTTATACCAAAACCGGATCTTATGAATCAATATCTGCAATTCAAGGCTTGAATTCTTTATTAGAATATAAAAATTTAGGTATCAATATTTCCTGAAATGATCAAAGTGAAAGTTTTTTGGTTTTAGATTCCTCTAATAAATTGAACATTAGAGAAAGAACAATATCCTCCCGAGAAAAACGCTATTATATAGATCAAGAAATTAATAAAAAATCAATTATGATTTGGCCTGGGGGATTATATGAAGATAAGTATTTGATCTGTGGACATATCGCAACTATATCAGATGACCCGGAGTCAATTGCTTTATACAAAAATTTTTCGCGAGAAATTGTGAAACACTTTACAAAAGATAAATGGTATTACTTAGACCAAGAGGCTATAAAGCTTAGTCAGAGAGTCAGACTGATTACTATGGGAATTAATCGACCGGAGATTTTCGATTTTAAAGTTACGTGCGAATCATAATATAAAGTAAAAAACTCCTTTGAAGATAGAATCGATTACTTAGCATTGTTCGTGAGCGTAAACTTGATTAGCGCAGGGTATGTCTAAATTAAAAGTAGTACGATCATGAAAAATCGGTTGAGAATAGTAGAAAAACTTTAAAATGCGCAAAAAGTTTAAAAAGTACAGATTGTAAAAAATGTAGATAGTGTATATACTTTTCAACCGGATAGGAGTGATTGCATGAATATACAAATGATTGTAAAAGAATACCGGCTACACATATTTTTTATTGGCAACGAAAATTACGGGAAGAAGCCTGCTATGTACTAATAATATCAGAAGAATACATAAATAACGTACCTTTTTTATTTGAAGGTGATATAATGAATTCAGAGGAGTATTTTAAAAACGAGATTAATCAAAAGAAGGAGGGCGATTGCATGTCTACAGTTATTGCCCAAAAGTGGGGGAACAGCATAGGAATACGTATCCCGAAAGAAGCTGCTGACAGGCTGGGTATTAGTCAAGGTTCCGAGATAGAATTGTAAGCTAATGAAAACGAAATCACATTAAAACCAAAAAGAATACGAAAAAAATACACATTAGAAGAACTGTTGTCCCAAGTTACTCCTGAAAATCGGCATGAAGAGATTGACTTTGGAATTGAAGGACGTGAGTTGATTTAATGGGAAATATATCTGGAAGAGGAGATTTAATTGTTTTAAATTTTACTCCACAAACCGGACATGAACAAGCCAGAAGAAATACTATTGTTTTATCAACTGAAAGATTAATGAAGTAACAGGATTTGTAGCTGTTTGCCCGATTACCAGCCATAAAAAAGGGTATCCCTTTGAAGTGGAATTTCCAAGCGAGGGAATAACTCCTGATAATGATGGTTACCCAATAAAAGGGGTTATTCTGACAGATCAAATTAAATCGTTGGATTGGAGAGTTCGAAATCTAAAAATATTAAAAAATATAAACCCAATGATGCTCAAATTGAAAAAATAAATGCAATAATTGAGGAGTGCCTTGCGAAAATAGCAACATATCTTACATAGTTGCTTCTTTTTTTAAGCAAAGAGAATGTTTAGATTTTTGAATAAAAAAATTTTAAAATCTCCTTCTTGACAAGAATTGTAGAAGATGTTTAAGAAGGAGATTTTTTATGACAATATTCTTAAAATAATAATTCCTATAAATATAAATGGTTGGTATTGCAATCTATCGGATTATGTTGAAACAATGGGAGAAGATACAATTATCATAAATGCTAAGCAGTTTAATTATTCTCTTGAGAATACTATCTAATTTTGAAAGCCAATAAAACACTTTTAAGAAAATATATGATAAAATAAACTCATAAATATTAAGCACAATACATGAGTATTGGAGTCGGAGCATATGAGTTTGAGGTTTATATATGGCAGGGCAGGCAGTGGGAAAACGCGTTTTTGCCTTGAGGAAATAAAATCAAAGATTAACGCTAAAGTCACGCATCCGTTGGTTTTGCTTGTTCCCGAGCAGTTTACCTTTCAGACGGAGAAAGATCTTATCGGCGTACTTGGGACAGGGGGTATCCTCAAAACCGAGGTTCTGAGTTTTCAGCGTATTGCTTACAGAATATTCAATGAAGCGGGCGGCATTACCTATCCCCATATCCACCCTGCAGGTAAATGCATGATTCTTTACAGGATTTTGGACAAAATGAAGGGTAGCTTTAGAGTGTTTTCAAAAACTGCTGAAAGGCATGGGTTTGTCAATACGTTGTCCAATCTGATTACTGAATTCAAAAAATATAATGTTACACCTAAAGATTTGGAAAATGTGAGCAAAGAGCTTGAAAAGGATAATCCTGTAAGCGAAAAGCTTTCGGAGCTTACTCAAATATATGCCTTGTTTGAAGAGACTCTTGCGGAAAGATACAGGGACCCGGATGATGATTTGGCTATTGCAGCAAAAAAACTTGGCACAACCGGTCTCTTTGACGGAGCTGAAATCTGGATTGACGGTTTTACCGGGTTTACCCCTCAGGAATATGAAATAATCGGACAACTTATGAGAAAAGCGCAAAGGGTTAATATCAGCTTTTGTACCGATTGCCTGGACGGCGACTTAAATGATACCGATATCTTTTCATCAATTAAAACTGCATACAGAAAGCTTGTAAAAATGGCAAAGGAAAACGGTATTCCTGTGGAGCCCGTAGTTGTTTTGAACAATAAACCGTTGTTCCGTTTTGGCAAAAGCCCTGAGCTTTCCCATCTTGAAGAGTATCTTTATGCATACCCGTATAAGACATATAATGAAAAAACCAAGGATATATTCCTCTTTTCTTCGGTCAATATTTTTGCTGAAGTTGAAGCCTGCGCAAGAGACATTATCGGTCTTTGCCGTGACAGGGGAATGCGCTTTAGGGAAATTGCCGTGGTTGCCGGAAATCTTGAAGGCTATGAGAAGCTGATTGAGGCTGTATTTTCTGAATATGGTATTCCATGCTTTATTGACAGAAAGGTGGATATAGTTAACCACCCTTTGGTGCGATTGATTATGTCCATGCTGGATATTTTCATTGAAAACTGGTCGTATGAAGCGGTGTTCCGCTATCTCAAAACCGGGCTGACCGGCATTGACCGGGAGAGCATCGACCGCTTGGAGAATTATGTCTTGGCCTGCGGTATCCGGGGAAGCTCATGGACCGAAGAGCAGGAATGGAGAATGATTCCCGAGCTGATTCCTAATGAAAATAGCCTTGAAGAAGTAAAGGAGCTTTTGGAAGACGTAAACCAAATCAGAGCAAGGGTTTTGACACCGCTGATGGAATTCAGGAAGAAAACCAAAGGCAGAAAGAAAGCCTCCGACTTCTGTGCAAGCCTTTATGATTTTCTTTGCACTCTTGGAATACCCGAAAAAATGGAGGATGCTGTTGAAAAGTTTAGAAAAAGCGGTAATCTGAACCTTGCCAATGAATATTCCCAGGTTTGGAATGCAGTCATGAATGTCTTTGACCATACAGTGGAGGTCATGGGAGATGAAACCTTCGGAATCGAACGGTTTGCCAATATACTTGAAATAGGATTCGGAGAATGCAAAATAGGATTAATTCCTGCATCTTTAGACCAGGTGCTTGTAGCAAGCTTGGAACGTTCCAGAAGCCATGAAGTCAAGGCCCTTTACATATTGGGAGCCAATGACGGGGTATTTCCGCCTGCGGTAATAGAAGAAGGCATTCTTTCGGATCAGGACAGAGCCGTGCTTAGAAATGCGGGGATTGAACTTGCCAACGATACCAGAACCCAGGCCTTTGACGGGCAGTACTTGGTATACAGGGCATTGACCGCAGCCGGAAGGTATCTAAGAATCAGTTGGTCCATCGCAGACCATGAAGGGAGAACTTTGCGGCCTTCCTTGGTTATATCCCGGCTTAGAAAACTGTTTCCGAAAATTACGGAAACGAGCAATATCCTCCCATCCAATTCTGTAGCGGAAGAAATGGAGCTTTTATCCGGAAATAGCCCTGCCTTTAAGTCCATGGTATCGGCTTTGCGTCAAAAAGCTGACGGAAAAGAAATAAATCTCTTCTGGAAGGAAGCATACCGCTGGTTTTCCTCTCAGGATGAATGGAAAGAGAAGTGTCAGGCAGTACGATTAGCCTTCCAATATAAAAATCTGGCCCAGCCGGTAAGCAGTGATAAAATATCCGCACTTTACGGAGAACCCGCGGTTTCCAGCGTATCCCGGCTGGAAAAATACACTGCCTGCCCCTTTGCTTTTTATGTGCAGTACGGGCTTGGCGCAAAGGAAAGGCAGGTATACTCTTTGCGTCCGCCGGATGTGGGCACTTTCATGCATGCCGTTATTGAAAAATTTTCAAGGATGGTTTCAAAAGGGGATATTTCCTGGAGAGATTTTGACCGTGAATGGTGCAGTGAAAAGGTTTCGGAAATTGTGGATGAGATGCTGGAGAAAATGCAGGGTTCTGGAATTGCCGCTTCCAGAAGATATACAGCTCTTACAGTAAGGCTTAAGCGTGTATTGACAAGAGCTGTCTGGCTTATTGCCGAGCATATTCGCAGAAGCAGCTTTGAGCCCGTGGCATACGAAGCCGATTTCAAAGAAAAAGGAAAGTATCCGCCCATTGTAATTGAGCTTGATTCCGGTAAAAAAATTCACCTCACAGGAAGAATTGACAGGGTGGATGCGCTGAAAACCGAGGACGGCACCTATTTGAGGATAGTTGACTATAAATCGGGAAGCAAGGATTTTAAGCTGGCAGATGTATTCTACGGCCTGCAGATTCAGCTAATCACCTATCTGGATGCCATTTGGGAAAACGGCGGAATGGATCCGGACAAGCCTATACTTCCCGGAGGTATGCTGTATTTTAAGATTGATGATCCGATAGTCAAAGGAAACGGCAAAATGACTGAGGAAGAGATTGAAAAAGCCATTATGAAACAGCTCAAAATGAGAGGCCTTATTTTGGCGGATGTGAAACTGATAAGGGAAATGGACAACAGTATCGAAGGTACTTCCATGATTATTCCGGCCGCTGTAAATAAAGACGGCAGCCTTGGAAAGAACACTTCCGCAGCCACGATGGAGCAGTTTAAGCTGCTTAGAAAGTATGTAAGAAGGCTTTTGAAGAATTTGTGTGAGGAGATTATGAAGGGAAATGTATCCATTAGGCCGTACAAAAAGAAGGGAACTACTTCCTGCAAATATTGCAGCTTCCTTTCGGTGTGCCAGTTTGACACTGCAATGAAGGAGAACTCTTTCAAACTGCTTTACGACAAAAAGGATGATGAGGTATGGAGCCTCATGGCACAAGCGGAAGAAAGCTCGGAGAAAGACTTCTTCTGATTTCGGCATCTAACGGTTTTTAACTAATTCTTCTGGAGTAAAGGTGGATTATTAAGATGAATGAAAGCAATAAATGGACCAACGAACAACTAGAGGCCATTAACGGGGAAGAGAAGAACCTTTTGGTTGCTGCTGCGGCCGGTGCGGGCAAAACTGCGGTGCTGGTTGAGAGGATTATACGAAAAATCACCGATGAAGAAAATCCTGTGGATATTGACAGGCTTTTAGTGGTTACCTTTACCAATGCCGCTGCCACCGAAATGAGGGAAAGGATTTCACAGGCCATAACCGAAAGATTGGAGAAGAATCCCGGTTCGGCCAATATTCAAAGACAGCTTGCATTGCTGGGGAAAGCATGCATTACCACAATCCATTCCTTTTGCCTGGAGGTAATACGCAGCAATTTTCAGCAAATTAACATAGATCCGGGTTTTCGCATTGCCGATGAAACCGAAAGCCGGCTTATGAAGCTGGAAGCCTTGAACGAAGTGTTTGAGGAGCAGTATGAAAATGAAAATGCCGATTTTTATGAGCTTTTGGAATGCTACGGAGACAACAGGGACGATAAAACCCTTCAGGATATGGTGTTGAATCTGTACGACTTTATTCAGAGCAGTCCTTGGCCGGAGAAGTGGCTGGAAAAGATGACGGAGAGCATGAATATCCCGGACGGAGCGGATTTTGGAAAAACTTTTTGGGGAAGTGTTCTTCTGACTTCGGTAAAGATTGAACTTGAAGGGTTGAAGGAGATGGTATCCCGTGCGCTGGAGATATTGAACAATGCTTCAGGTTTGGATAAATACCGGGCTATATATATGGAGGATCTTGCAAATATTGAGGCGCTGTTAAAGCTTTTAAATGAAGACAGCGAGGCACAATGGGACAGGATTTTTAAGGCCCTTCAAGGCATCGAGTTTGCAAGATTGCCAAGCTGCGGCAAAGGGGTTGACAAGGATAAGCAGGAAATTGTTAAGGGAATACGGGACGATGTAAAGCAAAGAATAAAAAAGCTTCGGGAAAAGGTGGTTACATCCGCTTCCGGTGAGCTTATCGATGACTTGAAAGCCTTGTACCCGAAGATGAAATGTTTTGCAAATCTGGTGGAGCAGCTTACGGAAAAATATGCGAAGAAGAAAAGCCGTAAATCTGTAGTGGATTTTAACGATCTGGAGCATTTTTGCCTGGAAATTCTGACAGAGAATAAGGAAGACGGAAGCATACTGCCTTCCAAAACGGCTATTTCGTATAGGGAGAGGTTTGCGGAGATATTGGTGGATGAATACCAGGACAGCAATCTGGTACAGGAGACCATCATAAATATGATATCCCAGGGGGATGCCCAATGCCCCGGTGTGTTTATGGTGGGTGATGTCAAACAGAGCATTTACCGTTTCCGCCAGGCAAGGCCCGAGTTGTTCCTTGAAAAGTACAACACCTATTCGCCGGATATGGGTCAACCCTGCCGAAAAATACTGCTATTTAAAAATTTCAGAAGCCGCAGGGAAATAATTGATGCTGTCAATTTTCTGTTTAAGCAGATTATGTCGGTAGGTGTGGGGGAACTGGACTACACCGATATCGAAGCCTTAAATTATGGAGCGGTTTTTGATGAGATCGACAAAGAAGATATAACAGTGGGAGGGGAGGCGGAGCTTCATCTGATCCAGACAGATCACGAAGATGATACTTCTGCTCGTGAAAGCGAAGGTGATGATGGGCAGCAGGATGAGGGCGAAAGAGAAGAGGATGAGGAAATGCTGGACAATGTCCAGTGTGAAGCAAGGCTGGTAGGCCGAAGGATCCTTGAACTGATGGAGCCGGATGAAAAGGGACGGTATTTTTGTGTTTTTGACAAGGCAAAGGAGGAATACCGCAGGGTTGAATACCGGGATATTGTAATACTTTTAAGAACCACGAGGAACTGGGCGGAGGTTTTTTCGGATGAACTGTCCATGATGGGAATACCGGTTTTTGCCGATACCGGGACGGGGTTTTTCAAAACAGTGGAAGTCCAGGTGGTGCTATCCCTTTTGCAGATTATTGACAATCCATTGCAGGATATCCCTTTGCTTTCGGTGCTGCGATCACCGATTGTCGGCTTTACCACCGATGAACTGGCGGAATTGAGGCTTGCTGACAGAAAAGCACTCTTGTTTGATGCGTTAAAGAAGCTGGCGGAAAGCGGACAGGGTGAAACGGCGCAAAAGGCCTCTGCCTTTCTTGTAAAGCTTCAAGGGTGGAGGGAAATGTCGCTGTACATGTCCACAGACCGGCTGCTGTGGCAGCTTTATAACGACACGGGATATTACAGCATGGTGGGAGCCATGCCGGCAGGGGAGCAGCGTCAGGCAAACTTGAGGATGTTGTTTGAAAGGGCCCGGCAATTTGAAGAAACCAGCTATAAAGGACTGTTTAATTTTATAAACTTTATAGACAAATTGAAAAGCAGCAGAGGCGATATGGGAAGTGCAAAGATTTTAAGTGAGAACGAGAATGTTGTGCGTATCATGAGCATTCACAAAAGCAAAGGGTTGGAGTTTCCGGTGGTGATTGTCGCAGGCTGCGGAAAGAAATTCAACCTTCAGGATATGAACAAAAGCATTTTGCTTCATCACGACCTGGGTTTCGGTCCGGACGTGGTGGACCACAAGCTGCGATTGTCATGGCCGTCGGTGGCTAAACAGGCAATAAGGGAAAAAATAAAAGCCGAAACCCTATCGGAGGAAATGAGAATACTGTATGTTGCCCTGACCAGAGCCCGTGAGAAGCTTATTATTACCGGTGCTGTAAAAGATGCACGCAAAGCGGTGGAAAAGTGGTTGGATTGCGCAAACGTTCAAGAAAACAGGCTTTCGGCCTATGATATTCTAAATGGAGCCAATTATCTTGATTGGATAGGACCAGCAGTTTTGAGGCACAAAAACTGCAGCGGACTTAGGGAATGTCTGGAAAACGTAAATTTTGGCGGAATGCTTATTGATGACCCTTCGGTGTGGAGTATAAAGCTATGGAATAAAAGTGATGTGCAAAGCGGCAAGATTTCAGAGGAACAGGAAGAAAGTGAATTTGAAAGATGGCTGGACAGCTTGGAAACGGAGGAAGAGCCTTCGAAATTGGCAGAAGAGATAGCCAGAAGGCTAAGCTGGAATTATCCTTACGCTAATGCTTCCAAGGTTCCTGCAAAGGTTTCTGTGACGGAGCTAAAAAAGCGTTATAACGAGATAGTTTCGGAAGATACAATGCAATTTCCGGACTTTATCCCGGTTTTGGAAAAGAAGCCTATGTTTTTGCAGGAGAAGAAAGGCCTAAGCTATACCGAGAAAGGAACGATACTGCACTTTGTCATGCAGCACTTGGATTATGGTAGGGAGGATATTGAAGCCCAGATTGAAGAAATGGTGGCAAAGGATTTGCTGACACCGCAACAGGCCCAGAGCGTGGATGTGGCCAGAATACGGCGTTTTCTGAATTCTCCTCTTGGAAAGAGAATGCTGGCCTCAAAAAGTATAAACCGGGAAGTGCCGTTTAATATCGAGATACCCTGTCATGAGATTTATATGGATATGGGAGACGAGGCCTGCCGTGGTGAGACCCTTCTTTTGCAGGGTGTTATCGACTGCTATTTTGAAGAGCCGGACGGTATTGTGCTTATAGATTACAAGACCGATTATGTGTCTCCGGGGAATGTCGAGACGATTCGGGAGAGGTACAAGGTGCAGATTTTATATTATGCCAGGGCACTGGAGATGCTCACAGGAGAGAAGGTCAAGGAGAAGTATATATATCTTTTCTGGAACGGGGAAGTTTTGGAGTTTTAATAGGACAGTATGATAAAAAGGACGGTGCAAGCCGTTCTTTTTTTTTGTCGATTATTGATGTAATATATTGAAAGTTATGGTTTTAAGTGATATGATTTTATTGAAAAAAGTAAACTGGTGGAGGAAGGATGTAATAAATGAATCTATCACAAATTGAAATTAAAAATTTTCATTCAATTAAATATTTAAAACTGAATTTATATGATTTTACATCTTTGATTGGACCAAATAACTGTGGAAAATCAACTGTTTTAAGAGCTATACATATTTTTTAAATCAGGAAAAGCCTGACAAAGAAGAGTGGAGAAGAGGTTTTGAAAATGAAAAAATTGAGATAATCGGTACTTTTGATAATATACAAGACTGGGAAAGAGATATGCCAGGAGTTTCTGGGTTAGTTAATAATGGGATGATAAAGCTAAGATATATAGCATCTCAAGTAGATGGTAGTGTAACAACGAATTATGAATGCTATGTTAAAGAAATAAATATTGATGGATTTTCGGATACTTGGGGACAAGTTTCAGATAAAGTTAAAGAAATTGCTCAAAGTTTAGGCATAAATAATGGTACTGATTGGAGAACTAAAGCAAATAGAGAGAGTAAAAGAAAAAGTAATTTCTCTTTATCCTGATTTAGTTTCTTATGGAGAAGAAAAATGGACATCTGAAAGCATTAGTATAGCTCCAGCCTTAAAACAAGCGATTCCAAGGGCTGTTATAGTTCCAGCTGTAAAAGATGCATTAGACGAAACAAAAGTTACCAATAAGACAACTTTTGGAATATTATTAAATACAATTGTTTTACCTGCAGTACAAGCCACAGATGAATATAAAGAATTATTGGAAGCTGTTGAGAAATTGAGTAATAAACTAACTGGAAAATCAGGAGAGCAGTTAAAAACTATTGAAGAGTTGACGAAAGATTTATCAGATAGGCTTTCATCATTAATTGAAAGTAAGGCTCTTATTACATTGACTCCACCAGATACTGAAAAATTTCTTGGTTCTAATACTACAATAAAAATTAATGATGGTACAGAGACTTCAATAAATTTTCAAGGTAATGGTCTTCAAAGAGCGTTAATTTTTTCACTGATTGAGGTATTAGCTAAGAAAACCTCGAAGGTAGAGGGAGAAGGGAAAGATGCTAAAGTAAGGAATACCATTTTACTATTTGAAGAGCCGGAATTATTTTTACATCCACATTTAATGAGAAGGCTTAAGAATGCTTTGAAATCAATTGCAAATAATACAAATTGGCAAGTAGTTATCTCAACGCATTCACCATTTTTGATTGATGTTGTAGATAATCCAAAATCACTTATTATATTAAAAAGATGTTCTCCTGTTGCACCACCTAGTTGCTATCAACTTGAAGAAGATCCATTTAGTGACCCTGATTTAGATTATGAGAGAACTGCTCTTAGAGCTTCAATTGATTTTCATCCAACAGTGAATGAAGCCTTTTTTGCAGAAAGAGTTGTTCTTGTTGAAGGTGATACAGAAATAGCGGTTTTTAAGCATGAGGATAATTTACATAAATTTTTAGGAATTCCTGATAAGAAATATGAAAATGCTACTATTGTATCATGTGGCGGAAAATGGACAATACCAGCTATTGCACGTTTACTTTCAAAATTTCATATAGATTTCAAAGTTGTTCATGATATAGATAGAAAAGGTAGAACAGATGAGCAACTTAAATCTATTTCTCCATTTGATCCATACAATGCAAATGCAAAAATAAAAGAAGCATGTAATGGTGCACCAATATATGAGGTTGATGATACTTTTGAAGATATTCTATGGGATAGAAAAGATCATGAATTTTCAAGTAAAGATAAGCCATTTAGAGCATGGAAAAAAATAAAGGGATATATAAGTGGTAAAGAGACAATTTATAGTGAGAGAGCATTAAAAGAGATAGTAAATTTTATATTTAACTGAAGAATTAGTAGAATTAAATAAAATATAAATGTTTATATAATTACATCTAATATGCTAATAACAGTATTTACTTATACATCTTTACTACACGAATATATGAAAACTTAGCAATAGGAACCAGGTATTTTTTGCAAAAACACTTTATTGTATTTCCTATATTCTTATACTTTTAAAAACTTTTTGCTTGCTACCCTGGAATCATTACGGGAATATGTAGGATATAAAGACCATACTTAAAAAGCTCTTTATTAGGCTTAATAATTCTTCCTGGTACTCATTAAACTCAAGTAAATTTTGATACTGATAACTTATTTTTAATGTTCCAGTTTAACTGTACAAATAATATAAAATGATTTCGGAGGTAGCTAAGCTCTACTCTTATGCATATTTCGGGCACATCCGGACACTGATTCCGACAACATGCGGACAG
>FWPV01013470.1_pt1 | contig 12267 bp, 10 predicted proteins | sample 2228371 | NCBI WGS metagenome assembly FWPV01 (sample SAMEA103939776, study PRJEB20133) | metagenome | reverse complement strand
GAGAGAGCTTCAGAAGAGATACTGGGAAGCACCGACGGGAAGGTCATATGGGATTCGGTAGTGGAATACTTCAACCAGAAGGCCTGATTGAATGTCATATCAAATTGCTAAAAGTTTTGTCACACTCATTCGAAAGAGGATATTTACATAACGTAAAATTACAGTTACGTCACTGGGCTTTTGCTAACGTGATATTTACGCAATATTAAATATTGGTGGGTGAATTCCGCACCAGGTTTTGGCGACCTTAAGGAAAAGAGCCGGAGGAGGAGAAATGGCGGAGCTGTATGAGGAGTTGGGCCTGACATCGGAGGAGTACGACAGCATCTGCAAGATTCTCGGCAGGGAACCGAACCGGGTGGAACTGGGCATGTATTCCCTGATGTGGAGTGAACATTGTTCCTACAAAAGCTCGAAGAAAGTCCTGAAGATGCTACCCGTCACTATGCCCCATGTGATTCAGGGACCCGGGGAGAACGCCGGCATCGTGGACATCGGTGGAGGTTACGCGGTGGCTTTCAAAATGGAGTCCCATAATCATCCCAGCGCGGTGGAGCCCTACCAGGGAGCGGCCACCGGCATCGGTGGCATTGTCCGGGACATCTTTACCATGGGAGCACGTCCCATTTTGTGCGTGGATCCGCTGCGTTTCGGTGACCCCGCCCACCCTCGCACCAAATACCTGGTCAAAGGGGTAGTGGCAGGGATCGCGGGTTATGGAAATTGTTTGGGGATTCCCACGGTCGCCGGTGACCTATATTTCCATCCCTGTTACCAGGAGAACCCACTGGTTAACGTGATGTGTCTGGGAATCATGAAGACCAGTGATATCATCAAGGGCGTGGCCACCGGGGTGGGAAACGCGGTGATACTAATCGGCAACCGCACCGGCAGGGACGGCATCGGGGGAGCGTCGGTCCTGGCCTCCCAGGAGTTCGATGAAAGGTCCGCAGAGAAGAGGCCCAGCGTACAGGTGGGAGACCCCTTTACCGAGAAGCTACTCATCGAGGCGTGTCTGGAACTCCTGAAAGGCGGTCTGCTGGTGGGACTGCAGGACCTGGGAGCGGCGGGGATAAGCTGCGCCTGTTCGGAGACGGCATCTCGGGGGAACGTGGGCATGGAGGTGCACGTGGATAAAGTCCCCCTCCGGGAGGAGATGGAACCTTTCGAAATCATGATCTCGGAATCGCAGGAGCGCATGCTGGCGGTGGCGGAGCCGGAAAAGGTCGACCAAGTGCTGGAAGTATGTCACCGCTGGGGGCTTAATGCTGTGGTAATTGGCCAGGTCATCGAGGGAAACCGGATGATAGGTTACTGGCACGGCGATAAGGTTTTCGATGTGCCGGTGGATTCACTGGCGCATGGACCCACGTACCATCGGGAGGCGCGAAGGCCCGCTTATCTCGACGAGGTACAGAGTTTCGACCCTTCCACCCTCGAACATCCTTCTGACTGCAACCGGCTCCTGCTCCAGATGATTTCCAGCCCCAACCTTTGCAGCCGTAGATATATCTACGAGCAGTATGATCACATGATCCAGCTGAACACGGTGATCTATCCCGGTTCGGATGCCGCAGTAATCCGCATCAAGGGCACCAGCAAGGGACTGGCGGTAACCTGTGATGGCAATGGAAGGTACGTGTACCTGGATCCTTATCTGGGAACCCAGATTGCGGTGGCGGAGGCGGCTCGCAACATTATCGCCTCTGGAGGGGTGCCACTGGCCATCACTGACTGTCTCAACTTCGGTAACCCGGAGAAACCCGAGATATTTTGGCAGTTCACCGAGTCGGTGAGAGGGTTGGCCGATGCAGCCAGGGCGCTGGAGATGCCCGTGGTAAGCGGGAATGTGAGCTTTTACAACGAGACCCAGGGGGAAGCCATTCACCCCACTCCGGTGGTGGGCATGGTGGGCCTCATCGGAACCATCAGCAACCGGCGCAGCGTCGCTTTCCCCCAAGATGACCTCCTGGTGGTGGTCTTGGGGCAGACCCTAGATGAACTGGGGGGAAGCGAGTACCTCTTTTATGTTCACGGGATAACCGCGGGCAGGCCTCCCAGCCTGGATGTGGATTTGACCAGGAGGATCCATGCCACTTGCATCGAGGGGATCCGCCGGGGTCTTATCCTTTCCGCTCACGATTGTTCCGAGGGCGGATTGGGGGTAGCTTTGCTGGAGTGTTGTATGGCGGGGATGAGGGGAGCCGAACTAGAGGTGGAGACGGATCTGGACCCGCAGGTGTGGCTCTTCAGCGAGTCCCAGTCCCGGTTCGTGGTGACCGTTCAAAAGAGCAAGCTGGAATTGATCGATGAGCTGGCTAAAGGAAGAAAAATTCCTTACACTGTATTAGGAGAGACGAGAGGAAAACGCCTGAGGATAAACGACTGGATCGATCTTGAGGTGGAGGAAGCCTTCCGGATTTGGGACCAGGCTCTGGAGCAGATACTCTCGTAAACCAGGTTAAATTCTGGCTTGTCGCTTCCGGCGACATGCAGGTAAGCATGTTTCTTCAATAGCGAAGTGGGTATCCATGATGATGGAAGAGATAAAAGAGGCCTGCGGGGTATTTGGAGTGTACACCCATGAGGGTGAAGTCTCCAAGATGACCTACTATGCTCTTTATGCGTTGCAGCATAGAGGCCAGGAGAGCGCCGGCATCGCCGTCTCCGATGGCAGAGAGATATTCCTGATGAAGGATATGGGCCTGGTTTCCCAGGTATTTTCCGAGAGAGACCTGCAGAGTCTGCGGGGGCATATGGCGGTTGGTCATGTCCGATACTCCACTACCGGTTCCTCTTTCTGGGAGAATTCCCAGCCCATTTAGATTCCCCGCAGGAAGGGTTCGGTGGTGGTGGCACACAACGGTAACCTTATCAACACCGAGAGCCTCCGCGAGGAGCTGGAGATGAAAGGGAGGATCTTTCGTTCCACCGGAGATACCGAAGTGATTGCGGTTCTTTTAGCGGAGTCTCCCCAAGATGAGATTGAGGAAGCGGTTAAGGAGGTAATGCCTCGGCTTGTGGGGGCTTATTCCCTGATCATCATGACCGAGGAAAAACTCATGGGCATCAGGGATCCTTACGGGATAAGGCCACTCTGCGTGGGCAGCTACCGGGACGGCTTTGCCTTGTCGAGCGAAAGCAGCGCGCTTGACGTAATCGGGGCCAGCTATATAAGAGAGCTTAACCCCGGAGAGATGGCCCTTATCGATGAGGAGGGATTGAGGTTCGAGCAAGTCATGGAGGTGCGCAAACCCTCCCTGTGTATCTTTGAGTTTATCTATTTCGCCCGCCCGGACTCGCTTCTTTACGGGACCAATCTCTATCACTCCCGCAAGCTCATGGGGATGGCCTTGGCCAAGGAGGCTCCGGTGGACGCGGACATCGTCATGCCCATCCCGGATACCGGCGTTCCCGCCGCCATAGGTTACTCCCAGGCCTCGGGAATTCCTTTCGGGGAAGGACTGATTAAAAACCGTTATATCGGAAGGACTTTCATCCAACCCACCCAAGAGATAAGGAGGCTGGGAGTTCGCCTGAAGCTAAATCCCCTCACCGGGGATATCAAGGGCAAACGCTTGGTGGTGGTGGATGATTCTATAGTGAGGGGCAACACCACCCGGGAGATAGTGCAGATGCTCAGGGATTCGGGTGCCCGGGAGATTCACATGCGCATAAGCTCACCGCCAGATAAATTTCCCTGTTTCTACGGGATCGATACCGCCATTCAGGCCGAGTTGATCGCTTCCACCAAGAGCGTGGAGGAAATCAGGGATTTCCTCAAGGTGGACAGCCTCCATTACTTGAGCTTTGAGAACCTGGTGCGGTCCACTGGGAGGGAAAGAGGGGAATTCTGCTTGGCTTGCTTTGACGGCGATTATCCCATCCCCGTTCCGGAGGATTTGAAACTCTCCAAGTACCGGCTGGAGAAGAAGAAAGATGAGGTGAAGGCGGAGTGAACGAGAAAGACAAAGCAAGGGATGTCTCCCCGGTAGAAGGAGAGGAGTGCAAAGGTTTAAGTTACGCGGACGCGGGGGTGGACATAGAGGCAGGTAAAAGGGCTGTGGAGCTGATCAGGGAGCAAGTACGGTCCACCTTTAGCGACGCGGTCCTCTCGGAAATAGGGAGTTTCTGGGCGCTTTTCGATGCTGGATTTAAGGAGTACCGGGATCCGGTGCTGGTATCCTCCGTGGATGGCGTGGGAACTAAGGTCAAGCTGGCGCAGATGATGGGAAAGCATGACACCATCGGGATAGACCTGGTGGCTATGTGCGTGGACGATATCGTCTGCTGCGGGGCTAGACCCCTTTTCATGCTGGATTATCTGTGCATGGGAAAAGTTGTTCCGGAGCTGGTGGCTGAGATCGTGGGGGGGATAGTGCGGGGCTGCAAAAAGGCGGGTTGTGCCCTGATAGGTGGGGAGACTGCCGAACACCCTGGAGTGATGGAGGAGGACGAGTACGATCTATCCGGGTTTGTCGTTGGGGTAGTGGAGAAGGATGAGATCATCGATGGTTCCACCATATCTCCAGGTGATGCCATCATCGGTCTGGGTTCCAGCGGACTTCACGCCAACGGCTACTCCCTTGCGCGCAAGATCTTCTTCGAGCTCAACGACTTCAATCTAGATGACCAGTTGAGGGGTTTATCCAAACCACTGGGAGAAGAACTGCTTACCCCCACGGAGATATATGCGCCGGGAATCCTAAAAGCGTTACACGATGTAAATATAAAGGGAATTGCCCACATCACCGGTGGGGGAATCATAGAAAATATTCCCAGAGTCCTGCCCAAAACCGTCGACGCCGTGATCGATATCGTATCCTGGCCCAATCGTAGCATTTTCCAGGTGATCCAGAGGATGGGGGAGATCGAACAAGTGGAGATGTACAAGACTTTCAACATGGGGATAGGCATGGTGGCAATAGTGGACATGCAAGATCTGCGCAGGGCTATGGAGATCTTCTCCAATGCTCTATACCGCCCATATCATATCGGCAAGGTGGAGCCAGGGACCGGTGGTATAGTGCTTACCTGCTGAGGGATGGTTGCGATGGGAAATGGAAAGTTGCGGCTGGGCATTCTGGTTTCGGGAAGCGGAACCAACATGGAGGCCATCGCTGTGGAATGCGAGGAAGGGCGGCTTCCCGCCGAGGTGGTGGTGGTGATCAGCAATCGTCCGGATGCCTTCGCCCTGAAGCGAGCTGAAAAACATGGTATCAAGGGCGTGTTCCTCGACCCCTCTTCTTATTCCAGCAGGGAGGATTACGACCGAGCGCTGGTGGGGATCCTGCGAGAACATCGGGTGGATCTGGTGGTTTTGGCGGGATACATGTTGCTGGTGGGTAAGGTGGTCCTGGATTCCTTCCCGAAAAGGGTCATGAATATCCATCCCGCTCTGCTGCCTTCGTTTCCCGGAACCTCGGGAATAGATGACGCGCTGGATTACGGGGTGAAGGTAACTGGTGTTACAGTTCATTTTGTGGATGAGGGGCTGGATACTGGGCCCATCATCCTGCAGGAGGCGGTGGCCATCAGGGAGGATGATGACCGGGAGAGCCTGGCGGAACGCATTCACCAGGTGGAACACAAACTCTATCCCCGAGCCATAAGATATTTCGCCGAAGGGAGGCTTTCCCTTGAAGGCAGGAGGGTAAGAATAAGAGAGGACTGAAGGTAGGCAACCTGCCTTGCGAAACGGGAACGGCCCCAACCCTACGGATGCAAAGGTAAGTATTAGGGAGTACTGAGACTAAATCGATCCACAGTCACAAGTTAATACGCGGTAGGGTAAGACAACTTTGCGGCTATTCATGGAAAAGTCAGGAGGATGAATGTAAGAGGAAAACCGATCGCTTCAGCGCGAAACCTAAGCTCTCCGAGTAAGGATTTTTCAAGCGGTGATTAAAGGAAGGATATATAGCATCCATCGCGGTTAAGTGTTTAATTGCGCGGGTTTACAAGCGCGTCTATCCGAAGGTGTAAAGTGATGTCGAGCAAAATATTTCAGGAGATTTAAGGGGTAAGAGGCGATGAGAGTAAGAAGGGCTCTTCTGTCTGTGTCTGATAAAGAGGGGATTGTGCAACTGGCTCGCGGGCTGGTGGAGCTGGGGGTATCCATCATCTCCACCGGGGGCACTGAGAGCAAGCTGAGGGAGGAAGGCATTCCCGTGCTGCCCATCTCCGAGGTGACGGGATTTTCCGAGATATTGGAGGGGAGGGTTAAGACCCTTCATCCCCGGATACACGGGGCGATCCTGGCGGACCGTTCCAAGGAGGAACACCTGCTCCAACTGCGGGAATTGGGGATCGAGCCCATCGACCTGGTGGTGGTAAACCTCTACCCCTTTGCCGAGACCATATCCCAGCCCGATATCTCCCTGGATCAGGCAATAGAGCATATCGATATCGGCGGGGTGGCGCTAATCCGAGCGGCGGCGAAAAATTTCCAGGGCGTGGTGGTGGTGACCAATCCCTCCCGCTACCCCGAGCTGTTGAAGGAAATGAACGAGAACCAGGGCAAGGTGAGCCTGGAGACTCGCAGGTTTCTGGCGGTGGAGGCTTTCCGGCACACTTCAGCCTACGACAGCGCCATCTACTCCTATCTCTCCCAGCAGTTCGAGGAATTCCCCGAACACCTCACCCTGGCGCTGGAAAAGATGGACGAGCTAAGGTATGGTGAGAACCCTCACCAGAGGGCCGCTTTCTATCGCCAGGTGGGAGCCTCGCGGGATTCGCTGGTCAATGCCGAGAAGTTGCAGGGCAAGACCCTTTCCTTCAATAACCTGCTTGACCTCCATTCAGCCTGGGCTCTGGTTAAGGAGTTCGAGGAACCCGCGGCGGTTATCGTGAAACACAACAGTCCATGTGGAGCCGCTTTGGGAATAAACCTGGCTGAATCCTATCGTGCGGCTTACCAGTGCGATCCCCTCTCCGCTTTCGGAGGGGTGGTGGCTTTGAATCGGGAGGTGGATGGGGAGACTGCCAGGGAGATAGGAACTATCTTTATCGAGGCGATCATTGCGCCGGGATTTTCCCGGGAAGCCTTGGAGGCCCTTTCTAAAAAAACGGACCTGCGCCTGCTCAGGCTCGACCTGTCCAGGCAATCGTACACCATGTCCAGGGATTTCAAGCGGGTGGACGGTGGAATGCTGGTCCAGGAACCGGATCTCTGGATCGAGGATAAGAATTCCTACCGGGTGGTCACATCCCGGCATCCATCGGAAAAGGAGTGGGAGGACCTGTTGTTCGCCTGGAGGGTAGCTAAACATGTACGCTCCAACGCCATAGTGCTAGCCCGGGAGAAATCTACCAGGGGAATTGGTGCGGGACAGATGAGCAGGGTGGACGCGGTTTGGGCGGCGTTGCACAAGGCAGGGGAGAGGTCAGCGGGTTGCGTTCTCGCCTCCGACGCTTTCTTCCCCTTCCCCGACGCGGTGGAACTGGCCGCATCAGCGGGAATCACTGCGATCATCCAGCCGGGAGGGAGCGTGAAGGACGAGGAGGTGATTGCCACAGCCGAGGGGCTGGGCCTCTCCATGGTGTTCACCGGTTTTCGTCATTTCCGCCATTGATCAGGGCAGGCTGGCCTGGTTTTTCCGCTAGCCAAAGCAACTATATACGGTCGTATGTATTAGCGAAAAATCGCGTGGCATGGGGTTGGCTAAAAAGTTCTCGTTTATGGGGTATAATGGGAGGTGCGACAGGCGGGTTTAAGATTTTAGTTAACGATGAGTAAATATTTTATTATTTGGAGATCTCTGCTCATCCTTGCACTGCTGGTGTTGCTGGTGGCTATCATCTGGGGAATGACTCATCGCACCAGACCTACCACCGCCCCCGAGCTCAGCCACGTGGAGCAATATATGACCAACAAGTCCTCTTCTAACTGGAGCATCTTCTTCATCACCTGCGTGATTTTAGGCATCGCCATCGTCTCCTTCTCCATCTACTTGGAGTATTGGAGGACAAGGAAAGTCTCGAGTGAAGGTGATAGGGGGGCGGATCCCGCGGCGCTTTCCACGTCTGTGAGGGAAAGGGGAGGGGAAACGGATCAACCCTTGGCCAAGAGCTAGGCGAAGCGCGAATAGTCCGGCTAGGAAGAGCTGCTATAAGGGATACCGCAAGTGGCTGTGAAGTAATGTTTCACCTAGCCCGCAATGAACTGTTGGCAGGAAGGCGCGGCGATCTAGAAGTGAAGATAACTGTGTTAGAAGCTCGGAAACGGAGCCGATTGAATTGTTCCAAGCGTAAAATTCATGACAGTTTACCTTCCCGGAAGGAGGTGGAGAGGCGATGAAAAAAGGTCTTGGCACTATGTTTGCCCTCTTATTAGTTCTTTTACTGACGGTACCGCTGTATTGTATGGGCTGCGGTAAGAGCAAGTGGAGCAGTGGCCTAGAGGAAGTTGATGCTCAGCCTCAGGAGGGAACGCAAGCCAGCGAGCCCACCGGGGGCGGAGGAGGCGGGCTTTCCGCAAGAGCAAAAGAGGTACATATGTGCGGTCGCTCGGTGCTAGCGGGCTGGTTCGAGCATTGGGGCTGGGACTGGGATCCCGCCCATCCAGTATCTCTGATGGGGTTTCGCCTCTATTACCATGAACTGCAGACGCCCCCCTATATCGTGGACAGCGCGATGCCAGTTATCAAAAGGGTCTCCAGCGGAAACGGGGGAATAATATTCTTCAAGCTCTGCTTCGATGATTTCGAGGGAGGAGACGAATACGGCGCCCGGGAAAATCTGAGAAGAAATCAGGCTTATATCCAGTCGGTGGTAAGGGCCGTGGTGGATGAGGGGGGCCTGCCCCTGATCCTAGGTAATGCCCTGCCTAAGGTGCGGGCGTATACCGACCAGTGGCTGGTGTGGAACCAGCGAGAGTACAACCGTTTTCTGGCGGAAATGGAAAGTAGTCACAAGGGAAAGGTGGTAGTGCTGGACATCTACGGCACCTTGTCGTCCCCGGGAGGGTGGCTGCGGGCTGAGTACGCCACCAACCCGGAGGATTCCCATCCCAATGGACTCGCTTATGCCCAGCTGGACCGACTCCTGGAAAAGATTTTAAGCGAAATCGCCCCGTTCTGAAAGGCATTTGCAACTGGCAAAACGCTACCTTCATCGGGAAAAATTTTAAGGCGCAATCATTTTACCTCAAGGCATCGATCTGGTTACGCAAGCTCTCCGCTTTTTGAATGATTGCCTTGACCTGGTTCTGTATATCCTTGAAGCCGTTGTTGTAAATTTCCAGGATATCGTTGGAGCGACTCTGCAGGGCGCTTGCCTGCGATTCAGCTTTTTCCGCCCTGGCGAGATCCATGGTCTGCAGGGCGGCGATAAGCTCTCCATAGATCTTTTCCATCTCTTCCCACAAGGCTATGAAATCCTGGTGGGTCTTTTTCCAATCCTCAGGAGGGGTAATGGCATTGAGCTTACCTACCAGATTGCCGATCAGCGATTTTTGCTTTGTCAGAACTTCAATAAGTTGCTGGACGTTGCCGGAGGCTTTGTTGATCTCGTCTTGGAACTTGCTGAAATCCACCGAAGCCAGAGCTTGAGTCAGGTTTTCGGAATAAGTAATAGAACTTTTAAAACCGTTAAGTTTTTCCCCGTTCTCCCGGTGAAAGGTCACCAGATCCTGGTTGAGCGATTTCGCCTCTGAGGGGGGCTTTAAGCTCTCCAGTTGGCTCGCTCCATCCTCCAGTTGGACAGTGGCTTTGTTTAAGTCTTGGGAGAGCTCCACCAGAAGGCTATGCGTATCCGAGAGGGTTGACAGAGAAGAGTTTGTTTTGTCCAGGTCGGACAAACCCTTTTCGAGATTCTTGAGGGAATCGATGGTGGCGTCCTGAATATTTATGGCTTTTAACCTATAATCTTTCTTGCTAAGGGTCTTTTCGCCCTTGAAGACCACCAGTGCCAGCACCAACACTATTGCCAGCACAAGCAATAGTGCCAGGCCGGACCCGGCGATCAATGGCCATCTGGATTTTTTCGACCTTGCTGCTGTAAGTACAGTGGGGTAAATACCTGCTGTCGGCGATGCCGTCGGGAGGGCACCCTCAACAGGAGTTGACGCGCCCTTAACTTCGCTTCCACAGGAGGTACAAAATTTACTGCCCTCCGGTAGATCTTTACCGCATTTGGTACAGAACATCTTAGTCCTCCCTTTCCCGTAACTAGTTGTATCGAGTAAGCTGGATAAAGCCGAGGGCTTCGTGCTCATCGGCCTGGCTCGGGCGATCTCGCGTCATCTTGGTGCCTACATCCAGCTGGCCCTTCCCGCCAGTAATTATTATCGTCGACTGTTTCATATTTATTTATTCGGCAAAAGAAATATTTTGCTGGATTTGGCAATGCGCCACCGCCATCTTCCCGATCAAGGAGAAATTCAGACTAACAAGATCGCGAACCCATGATTTCATGCAATAACCAACTCACCGTTTCATTAGCTCTTGGACTCGCGGGTCGAAAATATTAATTTCTAATTTAGCGAACATTAACCAGCAACATATTATTAACATTGTGTAGATAATAAAGCAAAACGCAAAGGTTATCTCGAACCCCTACATTATGCAAGCTGAGATCAGCTTAAGATCCCTGAACCCGTGAACTCGCAAGCACGTGAACTCGCATACGGATAATGTTGAGACCGCTGACCCAGCGGGCTCGCAAACCATCCGTCTGATACCCCGCGGGATTACAATTGTCAGGATATTCCCCTCCCCCTTTTCCTCCTTCTGCGTGTGGGTGGAGATGAAAGTGTATGATGGTATAATCTGCATAAAGTATGGAAAGGCAAGCTATGCTCCAAGAGAAAAGCGAGATGATACCCAAAAGCCTGATATTTGTGGTCGAACGATGAGCATCCTCGATGCCCCTCATGGATCGGTGCCTGGATTCATGGCGTAAGGTGATGCCTGATTACGAGATAGCTGGAATTCTCCTGGACAATGCGGACAAAAGCTCCAGGTATGTCCAGGAGGCCTTGGAGGCGGGCAAATGGGTGATCGCCAGCGTGTATCTCAGGTTCAAGTATCTACACGATCATAGCGGTATTTATCTAGACACGGATGTCGTAATCCTCAAGCGATTCGACCTACTGCTTAAGAACACCTATTTTTAGAGCAGAGGATTTTCGAAGGGTCGCCATTGGGTTATGGGTGCCGTGCCCGGTCACTGGTTTATGCGGAATTTTCTTGAGGTTTTGGTGAACGTTTATCGCGGAGACCGGGAGGAGCGATTTGCAGATCTAGGAGGAGTAGGTCTGTCACCTAACTCATGGTGAAACACGGGTGGCGGCATCGCGTCGAGAATATCAAGGTCCGGGACATCCAGTTCTATAAAAGCAAATATTTCTATCCATTCCACTACCCAAAGGAATTCAGCCCTCGATGCTTGAGTAGTAATGCCTTCTCCATACACTGGTGGGCGGGCAAGGAAGGATGGGCCAAGCCGGGAACCTGATCGCCCCTGCCGGGATATGTTATAGGCGTTATTCTGCGATCCATCACTATATACCCTTGCGCGATTTCCAAGGTTGACCAAAATACGTCATTATTCGCACGATTCTCTGTGGGCATCATCGGATCATAATTTACAATATTTTAATAATTCCGAAACTTCCGAGTAAGCGATAATTCCATGCGGCTTTCTATACCGCGAAAGCTGACTGGTGATAAGGCTCTGATACCCTTATTTTCCTGCGCTCGGCATTCTACGTTTAGATTGGACAGATTGGAGTTTATGATGTCAAGACAGAGGATAGAATACTGAAGAAGTTCTCTTTTTAGCGAGGAGGTTTGCAGAGTGAAGGGATTTATTGAATTCGTGAGGAAGCAAGGCGTGGTGGGACTTGCCGTGGGATTCATCATCGGCGTGGCGGTTGGCGCCCTAGTGAATTCCATAGTAAATGACCTGGTCAATCCCCTGATAGGTCTCATCGTCCGCACCGAGAATCTGAATGAGCTTACCTGGCATGTGAGCAAGGCCACTTTTAACTATGGCCATTTTATCTCCGTGCTCATCGATTTCCTCATAATTCTGCTGGTGGTCTATTTCATATTTAAAGTGCTGCGCCTGGAGAGGCTGGACCTGGAGGAAGAGGAGGAAAAGGAATAATCTTTCCCCTCCTCCAATTATCTCCACCTTTCTTTGGGGAAGTTAACGGCAGCCGCAAGTTGCTCATCAAAGTGCTGCGCCTGGAGAGGCTGGACCTGGAGGAAGAGGAGGAAAAGGAATAATCTATCTTTCTCCTCTGGTTACCTCCACCTTTCT
>FWPV01013469.1_pt1 | contig 12268 bp, 9 predicted proteins | sample 2228371 | NCBI WGS metagenome assembly FWPV01 (sample SAMEA103939776, study PRJEB20133) | metagenome | reverse complement strand
CCAATACCCCTTGCGGGTATCCAATACCCCTTGCGGGTATCCAATACCCCTTGCGGGTATCCAATACCCCTTGCGGGTATCCAATACCCTCTCAGGTGCAGTTTTAACCGCCCGGCTGAGCAGTCACTCTAAAGGTCCACAGCCCTTCACTCTTTGGCATAGGGCTTGCCCAGGGCCTCCGGTTTCGCCGCTCCCCACCGGATGCGGAACCACCTGGTGGCCATCAGGAGCAAAACCCCGACGGTCGTGACAAAAGGAACCGTCCGCCACAGATACCGGGACATGACGCCCGGAAGCAAGAGTTGCGGGTTGAGGGAAAGCTGCCACAGAGTTCCATACAGCAACGAACCGCCGAGCAGGATAAAAGGGTTCCACATGGAGAAAAAGACCAAGGCCAGAGCAATGAACCCCCAGCCCCCCAAAAAGTTATAGTTCCAGACCGGGTTATAGTCCAGGGCATAGATTGCGCCGGCAAGCCCCATGAACATCCCGCCGACGGTCACACACAGATAGCGGGTTTTCGCGACATCTATGCCCGAGACCTCGGCGACCGACGGATCCTCGCCCACCGAGCGGATCCGCAACCCCAGGCTCGTCTTGGTGAGCACGAACCAGGTTACAATGACCAGCACCAGTCCGATGTAAAAAAAGGGGGAAAGGCCCAGGATAGCGGGGATCCGCTCCATGCCCAAAGGCCCGGTGTAGGGATTGCCGATATAGGTGGTCAGGCCGAACCCTGCGATCCAGATGCCCATGCCGTTTACAACCTGATCGCCCCCCAGGGTGATGGAAAAGAAGCCGTGGAGCAGGCCGAGCAGACCACCGATGGCAATGGCCGCCAGGAAACCAAGCCAATAGCTATCGGTGGACTGAGCGACAATGAACCCCAGGGTAGCGCCGAAAAGCATCACCCCCTCAATGCCAACGTTCAGAATGCCGGAGCGTTGGTCTATGAGCTCGCCAAGGGCGGCAAAGGTGAAAATTGCAGAGGCGTTCAGACTTCTAGCGATGAATTCCCACATCTGCTGTTTTCTCCTTTATTTTCACCCACACTATCTTGTAACGGAAAAAGAATTGAAAAGCGACGAGAGAAATCATCAAGACTCCAAGCAGGGCATAATCTACGCCAAAGCTCATGTGGAGCTCTCCCTGGATAAAACGGCCGCCGATGGACAGGCCACCGAAGAGCAGGGCGACCGGAATCGCAGCCAGGGGATTTCCCAGGGAGATCAACCCGCAGATGATGCCATAGAAAGCCAGATCGCCGAAATAGTTATAGTTCCGGGCAATCTTGTAGACGCCGGGAACGGCGGCGAAATAGTGGTACGCGGCTAACCCGGCCAGAGCACCGCCCAGAACAAAAACCAAAAGCGGTATCTTGAAGGTGCTTATGCCGGCATAGCGGGCTGCAGTCGGGCTATGACCGTAGGCCTTGATCTGATAGCCGAGGGTAGTTTTGGCGAACAAAAGATGCAATAGGATGGCTATCCCCAGGGCAAGAAAGATGGTGAACGGAACGTCCATGATCAAAGGCGGTAATACCGAATAGGGCAGCTCAAAACTTTCACTCCTGCCACCGGGGTTCATGAACGGCCCTCCCTCTTTGATCATCTGCGCCACCAGCCAAAAGGCGATAAAGTTCAACATCATGGTCACCACGATCTCGCTGACGTCGAACTTGCCCCGCAGAAAGCCGGCAATGGCTCCAAAGGCTGCACCGCCCAGGGAAGCAGCGGCCAGCATCAGGGGGATGAGGAGCTCAGGGGGAAGGTCGGCGTTGCGCGATGCCTTTCCGCCAAAGGCAAACACGACCGCAAAAGCACCCAGCGCCCCGATATAGAACTGCCCTGTCATCCCGATGTTCCACAGCCCGGCCCGGAACGGGATGATGAAAGCGCACGTACACAGCAGCAAGAAAATGAACCTGTTGATCGTCAGCGGCAGGCCATAGCGGTTGGCAAAAGCGTAGGCAAAGATCTTTTGATAGGCGACCAACGGGTTGATCCGGGCCAGGATAAAGAGAAGGCTGAAAAGCACAAGGGCCAGGATTGTGGCCAGCACCGAGATCGCTGCCGCCTGCCAACCGCTAAATGCCGACCTCTTTTCCAGTTTTAATCGGCGACTGCCAATCTTCATGGCTCTTGCCCTTTCTTGTACAAACCGGCCATCATCGCGCCCACCTCCTCTCTTTGGGCCTGATCGCCGGGGATGACGCCCATAAGCTTTCCTTCATAAATCGGAGCCACCCAATCGCTCAACGACAGGATTTCATCCAGGTCTTCAGAGATGAGGAGAATTCCGGCCTTTTCCTTCTTGGCCGCCATGAGCTTGTTCTGCACAAATTCGGTCGCCCCCACATCGAGGCCCTGGGTAGGCAGGTTGGCGATCAACAGCCGTGGCTTGCGGGCGATCACACGGCCCAGGATGAGCTTTTGGAGGTTTCCGCCGGAAAGGTTTTTGGCTTTGGCATCTGGCCCCGGTGTGACCACTCCATATTCGGCAATGATCTCTTTGGTCAGCCTCCGCATTTCTCTGTAGTCCATGATCCCATGCCGGGCATAGCTGCCATCGAAGTAAAAGTTCATCGCCATGTTTTCCAGCAAAGAGAACTCGCCGATTGACCCCACGTCAATGCGATCAGAAGGGATATAGCCGATTCCGGCCCGCCATCTTTCCAGGCTGGAGGCATGGGTGATATCCTTGCCATCTAAAACCACCCTTCCCCCCTCTGCCTTGCGCAGGCCAGCCAGAACCTCAGCCAGCTCCTGTTGGCCGTTGCCGGAGACACCGGCAATGCCCAAGATCTCACCCTCGCGCACGGAAAAGGAAATACCATCCAGGGCCAGAAGGCCCTTGTCGTTGCGAGCAGAAAGGTTTTCCACCTGGAGAATCGGCTGCCCTGCCTCTACTTTGACCCTCTCGATCCGAAAAATGACCTCCCTACCCACCATTTCCCTGGCCAGGCTCGTCTCGGTGGCTTCCTTTGTCTCCAGGCGGGCAGTAACCTTGCCCCGGCGCAGAACCGTTACCCGGTCACTCACCGCCAATACGACAGGCAGTTTGTGGGTGATAAACGGGATCATGGCCAGTTCATCGCGGGCCATAGCTTCGATGGAGGTCAGGAGCCTCTCTGTTTCGAGGGGGGTCAAGGCCGACGTCGGCTCGTCCAAAATGAGAATCTTGGCCCCACGATAGAGGGTCTTCAGGATCTCTACGGCCTGCTTTTCCCCCTCGGAAAGCTGCCAGACCTTGGCGCGGAGGTCCAGATGGAATCCATATCGCTCACAAAGCTCGCCGATCTCTTCCTCTGCCCTTTTGAGGTTCAGAATTTTGCCTGCCCGGGGGTGGCCGAGAATGATATTTTCGATTACGGTATGGGCGGCCACCAGCTTGCGGTGCTGATGAACCATCCCTATCCCCAGGCCAATGGCATCCAGCGGCGAGCGGAACGCGACCTTTCGTCCCCCGACATAAATCTCGCCCTCGTCGGGTTGTAGCAGCCCAAACAGGATATTCATGAGCGTGGTCTTGCCGGCGCCGTTCTCGCCGAGCACGGCATGGACCTCGCCCGCTTTTATCTCGAGATCGATGCGGTCGTTGGCTACAACGCCGGGGAACCTTTTGGTGATCCCCCGCGCCTCCAGGACCGTTTGCCCGCGTTCCATCTTTTCCAGGAGCCCTTCCTGCACCTCTTTACCTCCTGTCGTTTGCGTCATTGGGTGCAACATCAACAGAAGATAGAGCATGAGGCTCCCACTTGAGTTTCCTCTCAAAAATGAGAGCCTCATGTTTTCTCAATAGCCGGAGGTTGTCACGTTGCACCACGATGGAGGATGATCATCGGCTGGGGTTTTACTCCAGGATGATGATCCCTTCCAGGTCAAAGTTGAACTGGGAAAGCAACCACTCATCCGTCGGCTTTTCCCCGGCCGGCTTGACCACCGTGCCCTTGGCCGGAATCGGCAACCCCTCCAGCTCCAGGCCGGTTCCGTTGCTCACAAACGCGTGCTCGGTGAAGGGGTCCCACTCCCCTTTCATCATTTGCTCCCGCCGCTGCGCCACCAGGTCTAGAATCTCTTTGGGGATGAGGGGGAGTGCCTTGGGGCTGATGGCGTCAATGCCCACCTTGTTGTTGTTCATAATGTCCACCGTTGGTTCGACGGTGCCGTCGGCCAGGGTCATCGTGGATTCCATACCCAGGTACAGGACCGTAGGAGGATTCTTGTTGCCGGCCAGCCAGTCCTGGACGATCCGGTCGTAAAGGACTTCCCACCGGGTGTCAAACGACACGGCGACGGTGTCGGTGCTCGACCAACCGTAAAAGCCGACGATGTCCATGTCCTTCCCCACGAACCAGACCCCCTTCTCCTGGGCAACGTCCAGGGGAGACCCGGAATCGGTCTGCTGGGTCAAGACATCCACCTTGTACTGGGTGACCAACGTTTGGGCAATGTCTCGCTCTTCGGTGGGCAGATACCAGTCGCCAACATACTTGACATACACCTTGATATCTTTGCCCAGCAGCTTGGCAGCGTCCTGCACTCCGAGGTAAAAGCCAGCCTGGCGCCGGATGACCTGGACACAAGGGAAGGCCGAGACAATACCGATGTTGCCCGTCTTGGTGAGGGCCCCGGCAATGAGCCCTTCCAGGTACAGCGCCTGATACTGTCGGGGGAAGATGCGGATAAAGTTCCTCTTGGTGCTCAGGTCGCTGGCGATGATCGAGACGAAATAAACATCCGGGTACTTGTCCGCGATCTCTTTCAGGGGCAGCCCCATGAACTCGGCGTTGCCCACGACAATACTCGCCCCGTCTGCAATCAATTGTTCGGCATAGGGGACAGCGGCATCTGGGCTTACCTCCTCGCGGTAGACATATTTGACATTCGGGTACTTTTCGGCGATCCGCTTGCCGGCCCGATCGTGAGCGCCCGACCAGGTCGTGCCTTGAATGATGCTAAAGTGCTCGATCGCCAGAACGGCGCTCTTGGGCGCTGCCGGCGCCTGGGTGGGTGTTGCCGGTGCCTGGGTGGGTGTTGCCGGCGCCTGGGTGGGTGTTGCCGGCGCCTGGGTGGGTGTTGCCGGCCCACACGTCACCGAGCTCATCACCATCACCACCAACGTTGCCAGAAGTGCAACCATCCCTGGTTTCCCTTTCATCTCGTATTCTCCTCCTTTCCTTCTGTTCATTTTTTAAGCGACACACCTTTGCACTACAGAGCCTGCTGTCACGGTCGCCCCACCCCTTGTATTGTACCCTGACAGCAGCAACTTGTCAACCGAGCGATCGAGCCCATGGCCCGGGGTCGGTCGGAACCGACCGAAAAACCGGCCTTTTACTCATATTGTGATCTGTTCCCCTCTGCACCTCCTTTCCCGGTCGAGGCCGCAGCTACACAGTCACGGCGATACGGCAAGCCGCACCGTCCGCGCTGGCTGCGCCCTCAGTCGCTCCCCCTCCTGCCCAGCAAGAAGCCGATGATCAGGGCCACAGCGGCGACAATAGCCAGCAAGGCCAGTGTTCGCGGCGGCGGCAGCATTTCGCGGGCCATATCCCTGGCCACAGCAGCGGCAAAGCGAGCTTCTGTCGGCGGGGTGTACTCGACCTCTGCCCCGGTTGCTTCGGCCTCGAGGCGCGCTTGTAGAGCGTTGTTCAACGCCTCCAGGCCCTGGCGGATCAGGCTCTTGCTGGCCGTATCCAGCAGGCGTTGGCCCACGCTGGCCAGCTTTCCCCCAATCTGCATCTCGCCGTCATACCGCAGGAGGGTGGTGCCGTCCTCCTGCTCCAGCAGGTGGACATGGCCGGTACCGCTGGCAAAGCCGGCTGCCCCTCGGCCTTCCACCGTCAAGGTGCAGCGTTCTGGCGGCACCTCGTCCGAGACGACCAACCGCCCGGCAAAATCACCGGCCACCGGCCCGATCCGCACATGCATCGTTCCTTCGTATTCGTTGTCGCTGATCTTGTTCAGACTTTGCGTGCCCGGCAGGGCAGTGGCCAAGACCTCCGGGTCGCGTACAATGGCCCACACCTCCTCGCGGGGCCCGTGGAACGTGTATTCCCCTTCAAGTTTCATTGCCAATCTCCCATTGACGTTTTACGTTTCACGCTTGACGTTTCACGCCTGACGTTTGACGTTTCACGCTTGACGTTTCACGCCTGACGTTTGACGTTTCACGCCTGACGTTTGATGTTTCACGCCTGACGTTTCACGCCTGACGCCTGACGTTTCACGCCTGACGCTTTTTAAGCAGTTCAAACAAGCGGTTGGGGCTCATCGGTACTTCCAGGACCTCCAGGTCATAGTCGTGCAGGGCATTCTCCAGCGCCTGGGCAAAGAGGGCCGGCACGGGGATAGTCCCTGCCTCTCCCGCCCCTTTGCTGCCCAATGGGTTGAGCGGCGATTTGGTTTCCTCATGGCCGATTTCGATGCGTGGCACCTCGGTGGCCGATGGGATCAGGTAATCGGCCAGGGAGGCGTTGAGCAACTGCCCGTTTTCATCCCAGACCAGCTTTTCATAGAACGAGTTACCGATGCCCAACGCCACGCCACCGTGCACCTGACCGTCCAGGATAAGGGGATTGAGCACGGTGCCGCAATCCTCGACGGCCACATACCGTTTGATCTCGACCATCATCGTCTCCGGGTCCACCTCGACGATCATGGCGTGGGCGCCGTTGGCCGTGGCTCCATACTGCGGGCCAAAGTAAGCGGTGGCCTCCAGGCCGGGCTCGGTACCCGGCTCAACCGCGCCACGCAGGGGGTTGGCCTTGACCGCCAGCTCGCCCAGGCTAATTGCCTGCTCAGGGATGTCGGCCACGCGCACCACACCATCTACCAGCTCCAGCTCTTCTTCCGGCGTGCTCAGCAACTTGCTGGCCAGCTTGAGGACCTTGGCCCGTACAGCTACGGCTGCGGCATGGATGGCGTTAGCAGCCACGACCGACCCTCGGCTGGCAAAGGTGCCGGTTCCCCAGTGGAATTGGCTCGTGTCCCCTGTCACCAGGTGCACGTCACGCGGGCTGATGCCCAACTGATCGGCCACGATCTGGGCAAAGGAGGTAAAGTGGCCCTGTCCCTGCGTGCCCACGCCGGTGGCCGCGCTGACCTTGCCGCTGGGTTCGACGGTGACCCGCGCCCCCTCGTAAGGGCCGACACCGGTGGTTTCCACAAAGGAGACGATCCCGATGCCTACATGCTTGCCTTCGGCGCGCAGGCGGGGCTGTTCCTCTTTGACAAACTGCTCATAGCCGATCATAGCCGCTGCTTTGTCCAAAGTAGCCCGGTAGTTGCCACTGTCGAACACTAGCGGTGCGAAGGCCTGGTCTATGATCTTGTGCTCGTACGGGAAAGCATCAGGGGGGATCAGGTTCCTGCGCCGGATTTCCAGGGGGTCCAGGCCCAGTTCTTTGGCCGCCAAGTCCACCAGCCGCTCGATGAAAAAGATGCCCTGGGGCCGCCCGGCACCGCGCACCGGTGAAGTGGTAATCCGGTTGGTGAACACCACTTTTAGCTCGCTGTGGTAGTTGGGGATGTCGTAGGCTCCCATCGAGTGGCTCTGGGTATTCAGGGGGATGGTCAGGCCGTATGGGTCGTACGCGCCGGTATCGTGCAGAAAGAGGTGGCTCACCCCCAGGATGTGGCCATCGCGGCTGAGGGCAATTTCGGCATCGTGGATCTGAATGCGCTCCTGGTTCATGGCCAAAAAGTTCTCGCGCCGGTCCTCGATCCACTTGATGGGCCGGCCCAGCTGCAACGTTGCCCAGGTCAGGGTCATCTCCTCCGGATAGAACATCATGATCTTGGGGCCAAAGCCACCGCCGACAAAGGGGGCGATCACCCGCACCTGGCTTGGCGACAGGCCGAACATCCCGGCCAGGCCGTTGCGGACGGGGATGGGGGCCTGCGTTGTATCCCAAATGGTCAACTGCTGGCTCCTGGCATCCCAATAGACCACGATCCCTCGGTTCTCCATTGCTCCGGCCACGCCCCGGTCAATTACGATGCGCCGCCGAAGGACGACATCGGCCTGGGCGCGGGCGGCGGCATAATCTCCCTTGTCCTGGACCAGATGGGCGGCCAGGTTGGAGTCCAGGTCGTCATGGACCAGGGGGGCGCCCGGTTCCAACGCCTTTTCCAGGTCCACCACCGCCTCCAGCGGCTCCAGGTCTACGACAATATCCTCCAGGGCATCTTCGGCGATGTAGCGGTTTTCGGCGATGACCAGGGCCAGCGGTTCGCCGGCAAAACGGACCTTGTCTTTGACCAGGGGCACCTGGGTGCGGGTGTGAAACAGCACCTCTTTGATCGTCGGCGGCGGGATGACCAGCGGCGGGCCGTGCCGCCAGGCGCTGCCCATGTCTTCAGCGGTGTAGACGGCCACGACGCCTGGCCGTGCGCGCGCCGCCGATACGTCAATGCTCCGCAGGCGGGCGTGGGCATAGTCGCTGCGCAAAAAGGCGGCGTGCAACATGCCCGGGATCTGCACATCATCTACAAATAGCGCCTGCCCGGTCAGCAGGCGAGGGTCTTCGCTACGCTTGATACGTTGGCCAACGTATTGTTTCATCGCAATTCTGCTCCTATTCTGTAACGTCGTCGAACATCATGCGTCAAACGTCAATGCCTCCTTACGTTTTACGTTTTGCGTTTGACGTTTGACTCGCCAGTTTCACCGCGTCCACAATGTGCTGATAGCCGGTGCAACGGCAGAGGTTGCCGGAGATGGCCTCGCGGATCTCTTGCTCGCTGGGGTTCGGATTTTCTGCCAGGAAGGGGACCAGGCTCATCAGGAAGCCGGGGGTGCAAAAGCCACACTGCACGGCGTGCGACTCCCAGAAGGCCTCCTGCAAGGGGTGCAGGTTTTCCGGCGTGCCCAGCCCCTCGACGGTCGTGATCTCGTGGCCGTGGGCCTGCACGGCGAACATCAGGCAGGAACGAACCGGCTGGCCATCGAACAGAACGGTGCAGGCGCCACATACGCCATGCTCACAGCCGACATGGGTGCCGGTCAAGCCCAGCTCGTGGCGCAGGAAATCGCTCAGCAACAGGCGCGGCTCAACAGTCCGCTCGTAACGGGTTCCATTGACGGTGACTGTTATGTTGAATAAATCGCTCATGCTCATCTTCTCCTGCATGGATGACGAAGGGCGATGGACGGTGGACGGGTTTCCCCCTCACCTTTCGTCATGGGTCAAACTGCCCCAGCCCTTTCCACGGCTTGCGTCAGCGCCCGGCGGCCCAACACCCCAACCAGGTGGCGGCGATAGTCGGCCGAGGCGTTGATGTCACTGCTGGGGTCTACATCGTCTCGGGCGGCGGTCTCGGCAGCCTCGCGGATGGCCTCTGGCGTGGGGACCTGCCCCTGGAGCACCTGAGCGGCGCGGTGCGCCTCCACCGGCCCATCGCCGACGCTAAAGTAGACCAGCCGCGTCTGCTGGCACATGCCCTGCCCATCCAGCGTAACCACGGCCGCCACACCCACCAAGGCAAAGTCGTGGTGGCGGCGGGCCACCTCCAGGAAGGACCAGCCGCTGCGCGGCGGCATGGGTGGCAGGGCTATCTCTACCAGCAGCTCGTCCGGCTGCAGAACGGTGGTGAAAAAGCCCAGGAAAAACTCCTTAGCCGGGACCCATCGCTCTGCCTTCTGGCTGCGGACACGGAAGCGAGCGTTGAGCGCCACGCTCACTGCCGGCAGCTCAGCCGAAGGGTCGGCATGGGCCAGGCTGCCGCCAAAGGTGCCCCGCGTCCGAATCTGCGGGTAGGCGATCTTGGGCATGGCAGCGTGGACCAGCGGCGCGGCCTCGGCGACCAACGGATCGTGCTCTACCTGGCGCTGGCGGGTCATGGCTCCAATGCACACGCCTCTATCCCGGCCGGGCCGGATATAGAACAGATCGGCAATGTTGTTCAGGTCCACCAGCACAGCGGGCTTGGCCAGGCGAAAGTTCATCATCGGGATCAGGCTTTGCCCTCCGGCCAACGCCTTGGCTTCATAGCCATATCGGCTCAGGTGGGCCAACGCTTCTTCTAGAGTAGTCGGGGCATAATATTTGAACGGGGCTGGTTTCATGTAGCTTCTACCTCCTTGGCTTGGGTGGTGGATATTGGATAACCTCCAATACCCGGTCTCTAATCTCCCTCTTTGAAGGCGACAAACCGCCCCCACATGGATTCGGCCTCCATCGCTTTTTGCAGATAGCAGCCGATGTAATAGCGGCCGCTCGGCGCCCAGGCGATGTCGCCGGCCAGGTTCTCGGCATGGACGATCTTTTTGGGAAAGAGGTTTAGATGGGTGTCCTGGTAGTACTGGTCCAGGGGGAACATCTCATCCCAATCCTTGCCAAAGTCGCGCTTGAGCTTGGCGTTGGCCTCGGCGAAGGTCTTGGGGTGCCACAGCCGCTGGATGGTATTCATCGGGTGGTCCTGGCTGACGGCATCTACCCCCAGCCACTTGAGCTTTTTGGCCACGCACCACCGGGCAAAATCGGGCGACGGGCCGGGATGCTTGATCATGTAGCGAAATTCATCCGAATCCGGGCTGTTCCAGCCGTATTTGTACCAGCCGGTCTTGGTAATGAGAATGTCCCCTTCGCGCACCTCGACCACCGACTCGATCATTTCCGGCGTGTACACGCTGGAATCGCTGACCAGGTGGGAGATGTCGGCAATGACGCCCGGGCCGACCCACTCGTGGAGCGGCACCTGGCCGATGGTCCGGCCGGCCGGCCAAAAGTGCTTTTCGCCATCCATGTGGGTGCCCAGGTGGATGCTGGCGTTGCAGATCGATCCGTTGCGGCCCATGCCAAAGTGCTGGCCGCCGACCCGTTTGGTATAGGTTACGGTCAGCGGGATATAGTTGGCCCACTGCGGGGTCCGGACGCTGAAGGGAATGGTCAGGTCCAACATCCGGGCAGAGCCCATCACCTGGAAGAACTCTTCCTCGCCCATGCCCTCAGGCGGTTGCAAGGCACAGACCCGCGCCCAGGCAGTTTCCACCTCCACGAAGGGGATGGGCATGATCATGATCCAGGCCCGCTGGTTGCGCAGCTTGTCAATCTCTCCGACCAGGCACTCGGCCAGCAGCAGATGGGCTTTGGGCATGATCACGTGGGTCAGGTGATAGTAGTCGTCGGGTGGGAACATCTCATCCCAGGTCTTGCCATATTCGGCCAGCAGCTTGGCCTCGGCCAACCTGAAATGATTTTCGTGCATCCGGCGGATGGGGGTGTTCATCGGGTGCTCGGCGCAGCCGCAGTCCACGCCGATCACTTTCAGCTTCATGTCCAACGCCCAAGGGAAAAAGTCAGGCGAGGGGCCGGGGTGCCGCACCAGGAAGCCGAACTCTTTGGATTCCACCCCACCCTGGGCTGCCGGGTTGAGCACGTCTGGCTGGTCCCACGAATAGCGGTGGTAGCCGGTGTTGATGATCAGGATGTCGCCCTTTTTGACTGTGACCTGGCTGGTGATCATCTCCGGCGTGTAAAGGCCATAGTCCGACACCAGGTCCGAGATGTCGGCCACCACGCCCGGCCCACACAGGTCGGTCAACGGAATGTCGGCGATGGGCCGGCCGCCGGAGTGAAAGGCGGTTTCGCCTACCAGATGGGTGCCGACGGTGTTGCTCCAGTTGAGGATCTGGCCATTGGCCCCCTGGCCACCGCCATAGGCCCCTGTCACCCGCTTGAAAAAGTGGACCTCCAGCGCCTTTTCCCCCGGCCAGGGTGGGGTAAAGATGCTGCAATCCTGGGTCAGATCGTACAGCTTGGCATCGGCCATGATTTTTATGAATTGTTCTCTCTCCATATTTCCCTCCTCATTTAGATCGACAATGGTATACTCTGCGCGGACATGATTTGCTTTTTTGAGTACTGCATAAGCCGGGACATCCGCGCTGGCTGGCGGTTGAAACCGCGCCTGAGAGGGCGTGGTCCGCCGGCCGACCGCCTACGCGGTCGGTTGAGCCGCGTCCGCGTAGGCGGACGCTCGGCCATAGGCCCCCCAGGTGCCCAAAAACGCAATTTGTGCCCGCGCCTAGTATAACACAAAATGGGCCTCTCGTCCAGCTCACGGCATCAGCAGCGCCGTGATGCTGATCCTCGTCCCATTATACACCGGCAGCCCGGCGCTCCGGTCCTTCCAGGTCTCCCCCCGGTCTGCGGAGCGGTACAGGCGAGATGGGTCGTTGCCGCAGGCCCACCCCCCGACGAACAGCACATCGGCCTCCGTCGGGCTGGCGACCAGGGCCTGCACGACAAACTCTGGGGACA
>FWPV01013468.1_pt1 | contig 12270 bp, 10 predicted proteins | sample 2228371 | NCBI WGS metagenome assembly FWPV01 (sample SAMEA103939776, study PRJEB20133) | metagenome | reverse complement strand
GCCTGCGTGCAGATTACAACACTGACGATATCACCTCCAATTGTATCGCCTGTGTGTTCGATGCGCCGGGTAAAACCTTTCGCGACGACATTTACCCCGAATACAAGGCGAACAGGGCCAGCATGCCTGAGGACCTCGCGGCTCAAATCCCTCACATTCATGAAGTAACCCGTGCCATGGGCTGGCCCATCGTGATGGAGCCCGGCATTGAGGCTGATGATGTAATTGGCACCTTGGCACAGGTGGCCTTGGAGCAGGGCTTCGATGAAGTGATTGTGTCCACGGGTGATAAAGACATGGCTCAATTGGTCAATGACAAAGTTCGATTGGTGGACACCATGAAAAACGCGGTCATGACCCGGGATGCGGTGTTTGAAAAGTTCGGTGTCTATCCTGAGCAAATTATTGATTACCTGACGCTGGTGGGCGACACGGTGGACAACGTACCCGGCGTGGAAAAGGTGGGCCCCAAAACCGCGGCCAAGTGGCTGGCGGAGTACAAAACACTGGATGGCGTAGTGGCCAATGCCGACAAAATTGGCGGCAAAGTGGGCGAGAACCTTCAAAAAGCACTGGACTGGTTGCCCACAGGCAAAACCCTGGTCACCATCAAAACAGATTGCGAGTTCGAGCTTCGTCGTCACATTGAGGAGCAATTGAAGGCGAATCCGGAAAACACAGATGAGCTCAAAAAACTGTTTCAGCGTTTTGAGTTTAAAACTTGGTTTCGAGCCTTGGGTGGTGTCGCTGAAGAGGAAGTTGCCGCGAAACCGAAAGTCGAAGGATCTCCCGATGGCAGTTCCATGAGCCTGTTTGATGCTCCTACACAAGCAGTGGATTCAATCCAAACCATTTGTGTGCAAACACAGGCGCAACTGAATGAACTACTCGCGGCTCTGAAAGCGGCAGCCGCCAGCAAGACGCCGGTGGCCTTTGACACTGAAACCGATTCGCTGGAACCCATGAATGCGCGCATTGTGGGCCTTTCATTTTCAGTGAAACCAGGGGTGGGCTATTACATTCCACTGACGCATCAAGATTTGACCGCCGAGCCACAATTGCCATTGGCCGAGGTGCTGGCATTCCTGAAGCCCTGGTTTGAGGACTCTGATTCGCCCAAGATTGCCCAGAACGCCAAATACGACTTGCATGTGATGGCCAATCATGATGTGTGGGTGAAGGGTCTGTCTGAGGACACCATGCTGGCCAGCTACATTCTTGAGGCCCACAAGCCCCACGGCATGGATGCGTTGGCCCTGCGCTGGTTGAACTACAACACCATCAAGTATGAAGAAGTGGCAGGCAAGGGTGCCAGTCAAATTACCTTTGACCAGGTGCCTATCGACACTGCCACCAAGTACGCTGCGGAAGATGCTGAAGTCACTTTGCGCCTCGCCCACACCTTGAAAGCCGAGCTGGACAAGGTCCCTGAGCTTGCCAAGTTGTACCGCGATGTGGAGTTGCCTTTTGGGCAGGTGTTGTTTGAGGTAGAACGCAACGGTGTATTAATTGACTCTGACAAGCTTGAGGCACAAAGCGCCGAAATTGCCGACAAGCTGAAAATGATTGAAGAGCAGGCTTTTGAATTGGCGGGGGGAAGTTTTAACCTGAATTCACCCAAACAAATTGGCGAGTTGCTGTTCGACAAACTGGGTTTGCCCGTGGTGAAAAAAACAGCCAGTGGCGCGCCGTCCACTGATGAAGAAGTCCTCAGCAAATTGGCGGAAGACTACCCTTTGCCCGCGAAGTTGCTTGAACACCGGTCGCTGGCCAAACTGAAAAGTACCTACACCGACAAATTGCCCCGCATGGTCAATGCGCGCACAGGGCGTGTGCACACCAACTATGCGCAAGCCGTGGCAGTGACCGGCCGCCTGGCCAGCAATGATCCCAACTTGCAAAACATTCCTGTACGTACCGCAGAGGGTCGCAGGGTGCGCGAGGCATTCATTGCCGCACCAGGTTGCGTGTTGGTGTCTGCTGATTATTCGCAAATTGAGTTGCGCATCATGGCGCATATCTCAGGCGATGAGGCGCTGATTCATGCTTTCAATGAAGGCTTGGATATTCACAGTGCCACTGCATCGGAAATTTTCGGAGTGGGTTTGAACGAAGTCACGTCCGACCATCGCCGCACCGCAAAGGTGATTAACTTCGGGCTTATCTATGGCATGAGTGCCTTTGGATTGGCTGGCAATCTGGGTATCACCCGAGAAGCTGCGAAACTCTATATTGACCGTTACTTTGCCCGCTATCCAGGTGTGGCGAAATTTATGGACAATGTGCGCGCACAGGCCAAAGAAGACGGCTTTGTTCAGACCGTGTTCGGGCGCCGGCTGTGGCTGCCTGAAATCAAGAGCCCGAACGGCCCGCGCAGGGCCGGTGCTGAACGGGCTGCGATCAACGCGCCCATGCAGGGTACATCGGCAGACCTGATCAAAATGGCCATGGTTGAATTGTCGGCTTGGTTGAAGGCGGAGAATCTCAATACAAAGATGATCATGCAGGTTCATGACGAGGTTATTTTTGAAGTACCCAAGGGTGAACTCGAATTGATTCAGAAACGCGTACCTGAAATCATGACGCAGGTGGCCAAGCTGCGAGTTCCGCTAGAGGTGGGTTGTGGCGTCGGCAATAATTGGGAAGAGGCGCATTGAATATCAGGAGCATGGGATGAGCGATATCGAAAATCACATCACAAACCACGAACATCAGGAACATCTAAAAGCACTGACGGGTGGCGGCAAGATGCCCATGAGCCGTCGCACTTTGCTGAAAGGTTTTACGGCCGGGGGGTTTGCGGCAGCTGCATCGCCTGTGTTGGCCCAAGCCATTACCACACCTAGCGATGGTCTTGAAGAAGGTCGCGTGTTTGTGGATGTGGGCGACGATGACATGTTTGCTTACCGCGCTTACCCCAAGGGTAAAAAGAACGCACCGGTAATTTTGGTGGTGCCAGAGATTTTTGGTGTGCACGCCTATCTGGAAGACGTGTGCCGACGTTTTGCCCAAGCGGGTTTCTATGCCCTGGCCCCTGAAATTTTCTTTCGTCATTCCGAGCCGGGGCAATATGCCACCGTGGCTGCAATTCTGGAAAATGTCATTGCAAAAATGGACGACAAACAGGTGATGGCCGACCTGGACAAGTGCGTGGAATTCGCAGGCACCGAGGGTGCGGATGTGAAAAAACTGGCGGTAACAGGTTTTTGTTGGGGCGGGAGAATAACCTGGTTGTACGCAGCGCATCAGCCGGCAGTGAAAGCAGGTGTAGCTTGGTATGGACGCTTGGTGGGTTCCAAAACTGAGTTAACGCCAGCACACCCGGTGGATGTGGCTTCGCAACTGAAAGCGCCGGTGTTGGGTTTGTATGGTTCAGAAGACAGTTCGATCCCGCTTGACACTGTAGTGCAAATGAGAAAAGCCTTGGCCGCAGCTGACAATAATCCGTTTGCCAAAGCCAGCAGCATCACCGTATTTGACAAGGCTCAGCATGGTTTCCATGCCGATTATCGCCCGACTTACAATTCCACTGCCGCCAAACAGGCGTACAATCAGGCGCTTGAGTTCTTGCGGGGCAAGAACCTGATCTAATCTCGGACCCAATCAATCGTGCAATCCAGTTTACCGCTTGTTCTCCTGGCCGCTGCCCTGGGCACGGCCTTGGCCATTTTTGCATCTGCATTGTTAACAGCACGACACATCGCCCGCTCGCTTGAGCCCATGGTCAGTGTGTCGGCTGGGGTACTGCTGGGGGCATCGCTTTTGCACTTGTTGCCCGAAGCGCTGGACAAGGGCATGGATCATCACAACTTGTTTGCCCTGTTGCTGGCGGGTTTGCTGTTTTTCTTTGTGCTAGAAAAGTTTTCAATTTTTCGCCACAGCCATCACCACGAGCACGATGGACACGACCACCACCATGGTTTCGACAAACGCGAGGCCCGCCGCGGTGGTTTGTTGATTGTGGTGGGCGATTCCATTCACAACTTCGCCGATGGCTTGTTGGTGGCCAGTGCATTTTTGGTTGATTTCGAGTTGGGTTTGGTGACCACGCTGAGTGTGGTGTTGCATGAAATTCCGCAACAAACCGGGGATTATCTAGTGCTGGTGAATGCGGGAATTGCTCGCAAAAAAGCCTTGCAGCTGATGTCTGTGGCTGGTTTGGCTGCAGTGTTGGGCGCAGGTTTGGGTTACACCTTGTTCACGGAATTGCAGGCTTTACTGCCCTATGCCTTGGTGTTTGCGGCAGCCAGCTTCATTTATGTGGCGGTGGCCGATCTGATTCCGCAAATGCAGCAGCGTGTGAAAATCAAGGAAAGTGTGGTGCAGTTGCTGTGTATTGGGTCAGGCGTGGCTCTAATCGCGATTTTGGCCGAGATACTTCATCACCATCATTGAACAACTACTCGCCCACCAGTTTTCTCTGGTGGGTTGCATAAGAAGACATTGCTCCGCAGGCAATAATCAGTAAAACACCCAACCAGGTTGTGCTGGTGGGAATGTCGCCCAGCACCACAATTCCAAAGAATGTCGACACCAGAATTGTGCAGTATTGCAAAGCGGCTGAAAGCCAGGTTGAGCCGCTTCCGAATGAACGGGTCAGCGCCAGATTGCCTGCACCACCAAAAAACCCCAGCGCCACAAGCCACAACAAGGTCCAATCGGTATCTGGAGCCTTGAACACCTCAAATTCCCCGAAGCCGATGATGTACACCAACGATGTGACTGTGGCTGTGCCTGCGAAGTACAGCACGGTTCGCCACTCGGGCTCGCGAGCCTGTCCCAAACTTTTTAATTGCATGTAAGCCACGGCAGACACTGCACCAGCACCCAGACCTATCAGCGCTATTGGTAGTTGGTTGCCGTAAAACACCGGTTGAAGAACCGCAATAACGCCAAAAAAGCCGATTGCAATTGCGAACTGCTCCAGGCGATTTCTGGATTGCCCATACCAAAGCCACAAGATCAGGGCTATAAACAAGGGTGAGGTGTACATCAAGGTGGTGGCGGTGGCCAGGGGCAGCTGTGTGGTGGCGTAAAAACCGCACCACATGGCAATAATTCCTGCAACATTTCGCTTCAAATGCAGCATAGCCACTGGGCTTTTCAGGCTAAGGCCCTGAAGCAGAGCCCAAACGGTGATTGCAATGGCGGGCACTGCACCGCGAAACAGGACAATTTCACCCAAAGTGGCATGGGTGCCCGCGAGTTTGACCATCAGGCCCATGGTGCCGAAACACAGGCAGGCCATTAACATCCAGAGTGCTTGCATGGGGGCAGATTGTAGCTCGGCTTCCAGACGTGGATGAATGATCAGGACAATTCGGGCGTGGCTTTGTAATGTGCAAAGCTCGGATCAAGCCACACCTCCCGTTTCTCCAGCGGCGTGTTGTCCATCGAATGGGTAATGCGAAATACACGCAGACTGGGCGCATCCGGAATTTTATTGAACAGGCTCGCGATACGGGGCTCCATCGACTTCACCGACACTTCATCGGTCATCTGGCCAATCCGCATTTGAAACACCTCGGAGGCCAAACGGTACAAGTTGCCAGCCGATTTCTGCAGCATTTCAATGCTCAACTTCGGAAAAACCTTTTTGGAGAGGCACAGCTGCTCGTAAGCAATCAGTTGGGTGTGCAGCATGTGCCGAACTTCAATCAACCAGATTGGATCGCCCAAGGCGATGCCAAGAGCGCGAGATTCTTCGGCGTCAGCCTGAATACTCTCCAGGCTGATCAACTCGGTTTTTACTTCGGTACCCGCGTACTCGGTTGCCCAATGGTCATTGAGTTTGAAGGGATCTGCCCGATCGTATACCGGCGAAGGCAAGGCTTTGTCGGTCACAAAAGTGCCGAGCCCCTGCATTTTTGTCACTAGTCCTGATTTTTCCACGGCTTCAATGGCTCGGCGAATGGTGCCGATTGACACCTGAAAACGATCGGAGAGCTTTTTTTCATTGGGCAGTGGTTCACCGACTTTCCAGGTTTGCCTGAAAATTTCATCGGTCAGAACTTCACTGATTTGCTGGTAGGCGGGGCCGCCACTGCGTACAACGGGCCCGTCCAAAGAATTGGAGCCACGCATCATCTAAATATATCCAGAGTTTTATTTTTGTCTAATCAATGTACCAGAAAAAGATTAAACAAAAATACAAATCGCGATATTGATTTTGACGATGCGTGGTTTTGCCGGTCAGAAGGTTTTTTTCAGTTTCCCTGACTGTTCATGCGTAGGACTCATTTGAGCCCCATACCAGGAGTGAAAGTGCGCCATGCCATCTTCCATCGGGCTTTGATAGGGGCCTGCGTCGTGTTCCCCTCGCTCCATCAGCACCCGGCGGCCTTCGTCCATTCTCTCGGCAATTTCATCGTCCTCGACAGCGGTTTCCATGTAGGCTGCTTGTTCAGCTTCCACAAATTCCCTTTCAAACAGACGAATTTCCTCGGGGTAATAAAATTCGACCACATTCAGCGTTTCTTGAGGGCCTTTGGGGTGCAGCGTGGAAACAACCAGCACATGCGGGTACCACTCCACCATGATGTTGGGGTACATGCAAAACCAGATTGCGCCGTACTTGGGCTCTACGCCGTTGCTGAACTTTTTCACGGCTTCGTGCCATTGACGGTATACCGGCGTGCCTGGGCGACGCAGACCTGCTTTCACACCCACTGATTGCACGCTCCAGTTCTCGCCGTAGTACCACTGCAAATCCGAGCAGCTTACAAACTGGCCAAGGCCGGGGTGGAAGGGTTCAACGTGGTAATCCTCTAGATAAACCTCAATGAAGGTCTTCCAGTTGTAGGGCAGCACATTGGTTTTTACGGAATCCAGTTGAAATTCCGAGAAATCGATTTCTGCGAGAAACGGAACATTTTTCAGATCCTCAAGCACGTTACGCCCGGAATTGAACAGCAGGCCTCGCCAGTTCTGCAATGGATACGACTGAAGTTTCGTGCAAGGTTGCTGCGCAAAATGCGGTGCGCCCAGCAATTCACCCTTCAAATCGTAAGTCCAGCGGTGAAGCGGGCAAACGATATTGCTGGAATTGCCGTGGCCTTTCAACATAATGGCTTGACGGTGGCGACACACATTGGACAAAAGCTCGATTTCAGAGCCGTTGTTGACTAGAATGCGGCCATCGCCTTCCCACGGAAGTGACCTCCAGTCGCCGCACTCGGGCACCCAATGGGTGTGACCGACGTAACCCGGTCCGTCTCGATAGAGTAGTTGGATTTCATCCTTCAAAACATGTTCATCGAAATACGTTGAAACATGAGGCTGTAAACTTGATTGCGTCACGGCATGTGACACATTGGACAAATCACTCAAATCGGACATGATCCCGGGGACCTCCTCCAACAGTGTCCCTGATCGACACTGATGCAAATTAACCTGTTGAACAAAAAGAGAAAGTGGGATTGTACCCTTTAGTCTGCATTCCGGCCAAAGACTTTTCGCCTTTGGACAAAGTCGCAGTAAAATGGAGGACTTTGCATCACGCACAGCAGCACAATGAGCCCAAGCAAATCGAAAACAGCGCCAGTCGACAATGCCCAAGCGGTGCCAGCCTCTTTTGAAGAGGCAGTGGCCGAGCTTGAGGCTTTGGTGAGTACCATGGATTCCCAGAATCTTGGCCTGGATCAGTTGCTGACCGATTACAAACGTGGGGCCTATCTCGTGAAGTATTGCAGGGACCGGTTAAGCCAGGTTCGCAAAGAGGTCACCGAGATTGAACAAACATTGAACAAACCCGCTGATGAAGGTGCACAGTGAGCTTCGCCCAGCCCATTCAGTTGAACTGGTTTGACGAGACCCGCGCGGGTTTTGAAACAACATTGGCAGAAAAGTTAAACCACTCCAAAGGTCCTTCCAGTGAGCTGAATGCCGCAATTGAATATGCCTTGCTGGATGGCGGCAAGCGCCTGCGCGCCATGTTGGTATTCGCCGCGGGCCATGCAGTGGAAACACCAGCCAGTGAGTTAAGCGATGCAGCCTGCGCCATCGAAGCCATGCATGCCTATTCCTTGGTGCACGACGATTTGCCCAGCATGGACAATGATGTACTTCGCCGTGGCAAACCAACCTGTCATGTGAAGTTTGGTGAGGCTTTTGCCCTGTTGGCAGGTGATGCACTACAAACGCTTGCTTTTCAATGGCTGGCTGAATCGGATCAGGGCAATGTTCAGGTTCGCATACAGCAAATTGCAGCCTTGGCCGGCGCCTCTGGTTTGCAAGGCATGGCTGCCGGGCAGGCAATAGACCTTGCGCATGTGGGTAAACCCATGGACTTGCAGTCGCTTGCCAATATGCACGCGCGCAAAACAGGTGACTTGATCTCGGCGTCAGTGCGCATGGGATATGTCAGCAATACGGCGCTTTCGGCCGTTGAGAAGAATGGATTAGAGGCCTATGCCCATTGTTTGGGCTTGGCATATCAGGTAATAGACGACATATTAGACGTGGAGTCCACCAGTGAGGTGCTCGGTAAAACATCGGGCAAAGACGCGCTGAACAACAAACCCACCATGGTGAGTTTGATGGGCTTGGGCGAAGCCAAAGCACTTTTGGCCCGGCTGCGAGAACAGGCTTTCAAAGCCTGTGAGGTGATTGCTGCCCCGCGCCGCACCCCGCTGGAAACCCTTGTAGAACTGATTACAAACCGGAAATCATGACCGATCTGCTGAAAAAAATTGATTGCCCCGCAGACCTGCGGCGACTGTCTGAAAACCAGCTGCCCAGGCTGGCAGACGAGTTGCGCAATTACATCGTGGAGCAAGTGGCCAAAACCGGCGGGCATTTGTCATCGAACCTGGGAACGGTCGAATTAACCGTGGCCTTGCATTATGTGTTCAACACCCCAAATGATCGCGTGGTGTGGGACGTAGGCCACCAAACCTACCCGCATAAAATTTTGACTGGCCGGCGCGATGCCATGCCAGGTTTGCGCCAATACGGCGGCATCTCCGGTTTTCCAAAGCGTTCGGAATCTGAGTACGATGCCTTTGGTACCGCCCATTCCAGCACCTCCATTTCCGCTGCCTTGGGCATGGCGGTTGCCTCACGCAACCTGGGCGTGAACCGAAAACACATTGCTGTAATTGGCGACGGCTCCATGACCGCAGGCATGGCCTTTGAAGCTTTGAACAACGCCGGTGTAACGCCCGACATTGATTTGCTCGTGATTTTGAACGACAACGACATGTCCATTTCACCGCCCGTGGGCGCGCTGAACAAGTACTTGGCCAAGTTGTTGTCGGGCCGCATGTTGAACAATGTGAAGGAAGTGGGCAAGGGCATATTGGGCGTGGCTCCGCCTTTGTATGAACTGGCGCACCGGCTTGAAGAGCATGTCAAGGGCATGATGAGCCCGGCCACACTGTTCGAGGAATTTGGATTCAATTACTACGGCCCCATTGATGGCCACGATCTGGACGCACTTGTGCCCACGCTGCAAAACCTGCGTGCAATGAAAGGCCCGATCTTCCTGCATGTGATTACCAAGAAGGGTGCAGGCTACAAGCTGGCCGAGCAAGACCCCGTGCTGTACCACGGCCCGGGCAAGTTCGATCCCAGCATCGGTATTCAAAAATCAAGTACACCCAAGCCTCCCACTTACACCCAAATTTTTGGCAAGTGGTTGTGCGACATGGCGCAATCCGATCGCAAATTGGTGGGCATTACCCCAGCCATGCGCGAGGGTTCCGGCATGGTGGAATTCGAGCGTCGCTTCCCTTCGCGCTACTTTGATGTCGGCATCGCAGAACAGCACGCAGTCACCTTCGCGGCCGGTTTGGCCTGCGAGGGCATGAAGCCCGTGGTGGCCATTTACTCCACATTTTTGCAGCGCGCCTATGACCAACTGATACATGACGTTGCCTTGCAGAATCTCGACGTTACTTTTGCGCTGGACCGCGCCGGTCTGGTGGGGGCCGACGGTGCAACGCACGCGGGCAATTACGACATTGCTTACCTGCGCTGCATTCCCAACATGGTGATTGCCGCTCCCTCCAACGAGGATGAGTGTCGCAAATTACTCACAACCGCTTATCACTACCCAGGCTGCGCTTCGGTTCGCTACCCGCGCGGTATGGGCCCCGGTGTGGTTGCTGACGAATCACTCGATTCCCTTGAAATTGGCAAGGCAATTGTGCGTTATTCGCCCGATGAGTCTGAGCATAAACTTGTAATTTTGGCATTTGGCTCCATGTGTGAACCAGGCCTTGAGGCTGGTCGAGCGCTGGGCGCCACCGTGGTGGACATGCGCTGGGTCAAGCCAATTGATGCAGAATTGTTACAACGGTTTGCCGAGCAGCGCTACAGCTTTGTGACCATTGAAGAGGGCTGTATCATGGGTGGCGCAGGTTCGGCCGTGACTGAACATCTGCACGCTCAAGGATTTAATAACGCAGTGTTGCAACTCGGCTTGCCCGATGAATTCATCGACCATGGAGATCCCGCTCTCCTGCTCAAGAATCTTGGACTGGACGCCCAAGGCATAGAAACGTCCATCAAGCAGCACTATGGCGAGCTCTTTGATCGCCACACCAATGTGGTACGCCATGTAGCAGGGCGTGCCGCAAACACATGAGGAAGTTATGAATACACGTGACAAAGGCTTGGAGAATGCCGTGGCCACTAACCCAATCGACCAGGCCATTCCCGACGTCCAAAGCACCATCGACACCCGCCACATTGCAATCCAATCGGTGGGCATTCGTTCTGTCAAGTACCCAGTTCTGATTGAGCTTCAAGGCCAAAAGCCGATGCCCTCCGTGGCCGAGTTCGAAATGACCGTGTTTCTGCCTGCCGATCAAAAAGGCACACACATGTCTCGTTTCATTGCTTTGCTGGAGGAAGCGCAGGGCACTGTGCTGACGGTCAGCGGTTTCCGTGCCATGCTGGTTGAAATGTTGCAGCGTTTGGACGCACCTTCTGGTCGCATCAAGATGGAACTGCCTTATTTCCTGTCCAAGGTTGCGCCAATTAGTGGTGTTTCAAGCCTGATGGACTATCAATTGACCCTTGAAGGTTCAGCCACTGCGACAGGCCAAGACATTTACCTCACCGTGGTTGTTCCAGTGACCAGCTTGTGCCCCTGTTCCAAGAAGATTTCTGAGTATGGTGCGCACAACCAGCGTTCGCACGTCACCGCGCGCGTTCAGTTGAAAGAAGATGTGGACATTGCACAGTTTATTTCTGCGATCGAGCAGCAGGCGTCCTGCGAATTGTATGGCTTGCTCAAGCGTCCAGACGAAAAGTATGTGACTGAGCGTGCCTACGACAATCCGAAGTTTGTGGAAGATCTGGTTCGAGATGTGGCCATTGCCATGAACAAGTTTCCGCAGGTGGGTCAGTACACCGTTGAAGCCGAGAACTTCGAATCCATTCACAATCACTCGGCTTATGCTCGCATTGATCGAGCTTAAGTAGACCCTCGCTGGTTCTTCAGCGCGTTGTAAGAATCAACCCCGACAATACTCACAAAATTACATGTCGGGGTGCGAGTACACCTCAGGAGCTATTCGGTTATGGCTGAACCACCCAAGGTCAAGCCCAAGGAATTTTTTATTCTCGGACTCACGTCGGGAGGGCGGCCCTTTCGTCCTTCAGACTGGGCAGAGCGCCTGTGCGGTGTTTTGTCTTGTTACCGCCCACCTGGGCGCCAGCAGAGCCAACAACACCTGGCATACAGTCCCTACGCCAAGCCAATCTTGATGAACAATGTGAAGTGCGTCGTGGTCGATGAGCGCTTGCGCGACATTGAGCCCATGGCCATGACTTTTGTATTGAACTTTGCGCGTGACAACGATTTGCAACTGCTGGATGCCTGTCTGTTGCCTGATCCCGAGCAGTAGACATCTCAGGGATGATTTCCAAAGCCGGCTTGGCCTCGGCGACGCAAGTTAGCAACACAAAAAGCCCCTTTTAATCAAGGGGCTTTTTTATGTGGAGCAAATTAAAAACCTTAAGGTTCAGGTCTAGGGGTTTAGACCCAATTTAAGGCCTATTAGGCGGCCATGCCTTTCACAAGCGCTGACAAACGCGACTTGTTGCGTGAGGCTTTGTTTTTGTGGATCAGGTCTTTGTCTGCAACGCGATCCAGAATGCTGGTAGTTTCGCGATAAACTGCCTGAGCGGCGGCTTTGTCGCCTGCTTCAACAGCAGCGCGTACTTTTTTAACTGCGGTTCTCATCGCTGAGCGAATGGCTGAATTGTGCGCATTTGCTTTGGCGGCTTGTTTTGCGCGCTTGCGCGCCTGTGCTGAGTTGG
>FWPV01013462.1_pt1 | contig 12272 bp, 9 predicted proteins | sample 2228371 | NCBI WGS metagenome assembly FWPV01 (sample SAMEA103939776, study PRJEB20133) | metagenome | reverse complement strand
TTCCACAGGGTTGTGCAACGTGCTCGTCACTCTGAGGCTATGTGGCGGGTAAGTGAATGTGAAGCGAGGTCTATCTGTGCCATCATCCCGGCATGGGCGTGAATCGCAGGCAAGGCGAGATCGAGGAGGCAGGCCTTTTCCGCCGCGTGGTGTTGTCGTTAGGGATGGCATCACGGGTGACAACGCCGGCCACGTCGGAGGCGGGAGGAAAAGATGGCGAGGTCTCTCTAGTCGGGTGAGTCGCCTGCTCTTTACTGCGCGCGATTCCCCGGAATTCGTCGGCTCAGCAGTTCATAAAGGACGTCTAGGGTGTTTTCGACCATGTGATCCGAGAGGAAGTGTCTCTCGGCGAAGCTCCGCGCCAAAGCCGTTCGCTTGTCACGTTCTTGGTGCGACAGGTCGATCGCGGCTGCCATTGCGGCGGCAAGCGAGCGACTGTCGCCTGGAGGAACCAGCCAACCGAAGGCATCGTCAGTCCTCGCCCCCATGGGTGCAAGCAGCTCCGGAATGCCGCCGACGTCGGAGGCGACAACCGGCAGGCCGAGTAACATGGCGTCGATAACGGAGGTTCCAAGCCCCTCTGCGAGCGAAGGAAACACGAAGAGGTCCGCGGCGGCCAGCAAGTCCGGCACATCTTCCCGAAAGCCGGTCAAAGCGGCGCGATCGGCGAGACCCGCTTCAGCGATCTGCTCGGTGAGGGACTCCCGCAGCTCGCCGTCGCCCACAATGACGAGCAACGCGTTCATTTTCTCGGCCGCCAGGCTGCGGAAGGCCTCAATCAGGACTGCGTGGCCTTTAATCGGTGTGAGCTTACCGACGTTGATGAGATAGACGGCCCGGGGGGTATGGGCGGCGCGCGGTAATAAATGTCGTAGCGATTCGAGACCTCGGGCGGGGTTCGCCTGTAGGATGCGTTCACGCGATACGCCGTCGTAGACCAATCGCATCCGTTCGAGAGGCAAGCCGGCGTTCTGACATACTCGCATAGCGGCGGACGAGGAGCAGATAACAATATCGCAAAATCGCCGATAGAGGATCACGGATCGCAGCGGAAAAACCGTCCGCTTGGTTGCGATTCGGACGGCCTTCAGGCCCATGCCTGCCACCGTGCCCCAGAATGCGGCTTTGGCATCGTTCCAATAAAGCACATGCGGCTGGAATCGTCGCATGGCTGTGCGAATCTGCCATGCGGCAGCAGGCTTCCAGGAACTGAACGCCGTCCGTCTGATTTCCGCCGGCAGTGCCGTTCGTGCGAATCGCGAATCGCGAGGCGTCATGAGCAGCACTTCATGTCCGCGTTGAGCCAAGCCACACGCCAGCAATTTCGCCTGCTGTTCGCCGCCGCCCCAATCCCGCTGGGCGGACAACACGGCAACACGAAGCGGCATTCGCCTTTCGTGCGAAGACGCGTAATCGGAATCGGCTAAACGCAATTCTTCCATGCTTCGGGATAGCTCAGACGGCACCATTGCTCAAGAGAATCAACGTGTTGCAGCCGCAGCGGCATTATCGCCACCAACGATAGACGAGATTGATCACAAGTGTCAAGAGCAAGCTCAAGGCTAAACAGGTGACCACTGGAAAATAGAACGTCCAACCGCGTCCGTGGAGCACAATGTCGCCGGGCAGGCGACCGGGGCTGAAACCCGAAAGCCTGGCGATGATAAGGATTACGCTCAACATTATTAGAACTATCAGTGTTACGGCAAGCAAACGACCTACGAAGAGATTCTCGTTCATCGTCGGCTTCCTTCATTACGGCATAACACAATGAGCGACAAAACGTGGTTTGGAAATCACCCGCCTGCGATGCTCATCTGCGAGGCGTCCGACTTGGTCGCAAGTTCAGATTGAGCGGTCCTCGCCCATGTCCCAGGCCGGGCGCGCGGCGAATGGCATCCGTGACGAAGTCTTTGGCGGTTCGGACCGCGTCGAGGATGGACATGCCGCCGGCCAATCCTGCGGTGATTGCGGCCGAAAAGGCACATCCGGAGCCGTGCGTGTGCGGCGTTCGAATCCGCTCGGTCCGAAAGAAGGTGCCATCCCCCTCCGTCCATAGCAGATCCGGGGCGTCGGCGGCAATATCCGGGCCCTTGAGAAGGACGTAGCGCGTTCCAAACCGAGCCACGGCCTCGGCTGCGCGAATCATGCTGGGTTCGTCCAGGACGGCGATACCGGTCAAAGCCTCCACTTCGTAGGCGTTGGGGGTTGCCAGCAATGCCCGTGGCAGTAGCCGTTTACGCACGGCTTCCAATCCCCGTTCATCGATGAGACGATCGCGGCTCTTGCTGACGATGACCGGATCGACGATCAGGGGAAACGAAAAATGGGCGGCTCTTTCCGCGACCAAGTTCACGATCTCCGGGCTTCCCAAGGCCCCGGTCTTGGCCGCGGCCGGAGGGATGTCCTCGAGCACGGCGTCCAACTGCGCGGCGACGAAATCGGCCGAGCACGTCTGCACGTTTCGTACGCCGGCCGTGTTCTGGACCGTCAACAGCGTCACCACCGCCGTGCCGAACACGTCGAATTGTTGAAAGACTTTCAGATCGGCTTGAATGCCCGCGCCTCCGGAAGGATCCGACCCGGCGATCGTCATGGCAACGGGGATCATGGTGCTGCCTCCCCTCGGGATGTGATTCGGCTGCTTCATTTCTCATTCTATCGCCACAGTGGTTTGCTTGCCGCGTGCGGACGTCGGCGCTAGGATGAAGTGATGTGGCGGATGAGAAGTGGCATTGGGCGGGATTCGGCGCAACGCGGGAGCAGCGAGATGCGGTCCAGCCCCGCCGGTACAAAACCCTTCGTAAACAGTTGCGCCGCAAGCGGAAGAGTTTGGGCCATGCTGAACCGGAATTCGCGGTCTCAGGACGATCGTTTGCCGCCGGCCGTATTGCTCTACGAGAGAAAGGGGCTGTGGCATCTCGCCCTGCGTGCGCGGTGGAACGAAGCGAATCCAAGTCGCGGCGATGCCCCCACGCCGACCTGGATTCGCTTCGGCCGCATCGCCGAGGCGAGGTCGCTGGCTTCGGCCCGGCCGGGGTCGTTCTTCGTAATCGAGGTAAGGCCGGGCCGGGAAGCGAACATCGCGCAAGAACTGGCACACCTTCGGCGATGGCATCCGCGAATCAAGGCGGCCGTGGTGTCACAGCGGGCGAGAGAGATGGAAACCTTTTTTCGAGAAATCGGCGCTGCGGCGGTGGCGGATCGCGTCGATCATGCCGAACCGCTGGCGTCCTTGATTTACAGCCATTTTCGATCTTTGGCCGGAGACATGCTAAACCCTTGGGCCATGGCTTGGGATTCCATTCCGTGGCGCGATTTTTCGTGCTCCCAGGGGAGCGAGTATCTCCGTCGGCGAGAATAACCTCAATCACAGGAGAAATAGCGGCATGACCATAGTCACGCGTGACGACGTGCTTCAAGCCTTAAAGGATTTCCGTGATCCCGAGATCGGGCGCGACGTGGTTCGCCTTAACCAGGTTCCTGAGGTCAGTGTGCAGGACGCCAAGGTTGACGTAACGCTGGGCTTGACGACGTTGTGTGCGCCGCTCTGGCCGGAATTGAAAGAGGAGGCCGAGAAGCTGCTGGCCGCGAAGTTGCCGGCGGGGACTCAGGTGAACGTGCGGATTGTTGAGCATCACCGTCCGGCCGAAAAGCTTGGGGCGATCGGACTGACCGCGAAGGCCGTCATCGCGGTGGGATCGGGAAAAGGCGGTGTTGGAAAAAGCACTGTGGCGACAGCCCTTGCGATAGGGCTGTCCCGTTCCGGCGCTCACGTGGGCTTGATGGATGCCGACGTGTACGGTCCGAGCGTGCCGCATCTGTTGGGCACAACCGAACGCCCGACGCTGCACGAGGGCAAAATTCAGCCGATTCATGTGGACGGACTCCGTGTCATGTCAATGGGTTTCATCGTGCCCAAGGACGAGGCTGTAATTTGGCGGGGTCCCATGCTGCACGGAGCCGTGCAGCAGTTCCTCAAAGACACCGCCTGGGGCGAGTTGGATTACTTGATTGTCGATATGCCGCCGGGAACCGGAGACATCGCGCTCAGCCTTTCGCAACTACTGCCGGTGAGCGGCGCGATCGTGGTGTGCACGCCGCAGGAGTTGGCTCTGCTCGATGCCGTCAAAGCCGTGGCGATGTTTCGCAAAGTGAATATCGAAGTGCTGGGTATGGTGGAAAACATGAGTTGGTTCGTCTGCCCCGATTGCGGCTCCAAGCACGAGATTTTCGGGACGGGAGGTGCTAGGAAGAAAGCCGAGGATTTGGGGGTTCCGTTCCTGGGTGAGATCCCCCTCAATATGTCCTTGCGGATTCAGGGAGACATCGGCCGACTTTCGGAGTGCTTTTCGGATCCCGTCAGCGCTCCGGCCATGGAAGAGGTGTGCCGCAACTTGGTTCGCAACTTGGCAGACAAGCGGCGATCCGGGCCGCCGTTGCCGTCGCTTTCGGTGCTCGGCTGATCCGTCGCGGCATGCAATCTCGACTTTGGGGAGTCCGTAATCGAAAGGGTCGAGATGCCGATGCCGTTGCGACTCAAAAGTGAGTAAGGGCGACGGAGGGGCTTGCGGGATCGGCGCCGCATTGGGAGTGATCATTCCGGCGCTATTCGCCCGGCGGGAGTGTCGGCTCGCAATTCCTCGATCATGTCGCGGGCAGCCGCTTCGACGGCTTCTTGCCACCTTTCCGGACCGAAACGTTCATACTCGCGTCGACGGTAGGCGAAGATGATCGCCCGCGAGTTGTTGATGACGGCGCCCCGACCGTGCGGATCGAAGGCCGGTGCCACGTCGGCCGTCCCGGCGCCTTGGCTACCGTAGCCGGGCACCAAGAACCAAGTGTGCGGCATGGCCTCGCGCAGTTCGGCAAGCTGCTCGCGATACGTGGCTCCGACCACGCCGCCGATGTCGCCGTACCCGCACTTACCCACGTGTTGGGACGCTAGTTGCTCTACTAGCGCGGCTACGTGCCGATAAATCGGCTTTCCTTCCGCGATGAGGTCTTGAAAGAGCCGCCCGCCGGGATTGGAGGTCTTGACAAGCACGAAGACCCCGGCACGACGCTCGCGGGCCGTTTCAACAAAGGGCTGGAGAGAATCATCGCCGAGGTAAGGGTTGACGGTCAAGGCATCGCCGCCCCAAGCGCTGGATAGACCGGCACCTAACATCCCTTGGGCGTAGGCCAGGGCCGTGGAGCCGATGTCGCCTCGCTTGCCGTCGAGGATGACCAAAAAGCCGCTGCGATGAGCTTGTTGAACAAGTTCCGCAAGGACGGACAAGCCCGCCGGCCCAACCTGCTCGAAAAATGCCATTTGGAATTTGACGGCCGGGACCAGACCGGTTACTGCATCGAGGACGCCGCGACAGAAGACTTGCAGCGCAAGAGCGATTTTCCGGCAGTCCCACCCCTCCGAGCCTGGGGCGAGTCCGGCGGATGGAGAGGGCAAAACGTTTCCCGGCAGCATGGGCAGGTGTGGGTCGATCCCCACGACGACCGGCGTACCACGTCGCGCAACGGCCTGCTCCAAACGATCGATGAATTGATCCACGGCAGCGTCCTAGATCGCGAGCAATCCCTCGAACCAATCGGCGGCGACGATGTCCAGCCGTCACCCCGCATTCTTTCACCGCAAGACGATCTGATGCGACTCCAAATAACGCAGAAATTCGCCACGAAAGGCGTCGATTTCCTCCGCGGATAGTGTATGATCCGATGCAGCCAGGTGATACCGGAAGGTATAGCTAGCTTTGCCGGGCGGAAGGCCCTTGCCTTTGAATCGGTACAAAAACTCGCGACGGGCGATCAAGAGGTGCTGAAAACGGTCGAGCACGGATTCCAGCTCGGCGAATCCCCGGGCTGCGTCCCAAAGGAGCGAGAAGTCTTGCCACGAGCCGGGATAGATAGGGATAGCAGTGAATTTTACGGCGGGATGCACGGCCACAGGCAAGGCTTCCAGGTTCAGTTCGAACCACGCGACCTGCCCCTCGGGAACCACCGTCCTCAAGATGTTGCCCGTCAGCAATCCGGCGGCGCCGACCGGCCCGTCCGGGCCGTGGATTTCAAGCCACCGGCCGCTTTGCTGCCACGGTGAAGCATCCGCTTGCGACGGCTCGAACCGGAATGCCGTACCGGACAGGGTCAGCGCTAAGTCCTCAAGAGCACCGCGGACGCCGCGGACGAGCTCTTCCGAGTCAGCGCGGGAAGGCTGATACGCGACGCCGGCCAGGGACGTACGTTCCTGCCGCCCTTGCTCCTCGGCTTGAAAGACGCGGCCGATCTCAAAGAGCCGGAAACTGTCACGATGGGCGCGATTGGGACGCACCAGCGCCAGCAGGTTCGGCACCAACGTAGTACGCAAGCTTCCGTGATGCTGCGCCGGGGGATTGCGTAAACGCAGGCAATCCTGCGGTTGGTATCCCAATTCTTCGAGCCAGCGCATGTCGAACCAAATATAACTTTGCACTTCGATGAATTGATGAGCTCCGGCCAAGACTCGGCGGACCCTGTGCTCGCGTTGTAATCCCTCATTGACGGGCAGGTGGCCTAAGGGGGCGATCGGGAGTCGCGGTTCGATTCGCCCATAGCCGTAGATGCGGAGAATCTCCTCCACGATGTCCGCGGGAATGGAAAGGTCCCGTCGGCTGCGGTGCGGCGGTATGCCGATTTCCAGCAAGTCCCGGCGGGATGCCACTTGGAACCCCAGCCCGGTCAAGATTCTCTCGGCCTCATCGCGGGGAATCGTGATGCCGGCCATGCGATCGACTTGAGTCCAATCCATCAGCAGCGGGCGATGTCCGGCGTCCGGATCGCCGGCCACGGTGAAGCGGCTCAGCACTTGGAACGATTCGTCGGCTAAGGCGAGGCAGTGCAAGATGCGGGCTGCGGCGGTGACGACGTTGGCGGGCGGCTGGCTCTTTTCGAACCGTTGAGCCGCCTCCGTGCGCAAGTCCAACCGCACGGAGGTTCGCCGCACGCGGTCGGCGCGAAAATTGGCGCTCTCCAGCAAGACGTGTTGCGTCTCGCGGTTGACTTCGCTGTGCAGTCCCCCCATAATGCCCGCTAAAGCGACAGGCTCCTTCTCATTCCAAATCAACAGATCGTCGGGCAAGATCCGCCGCTCTTGTCCGTCGAGGGTCACGAAGACGCCGGCCTTTCCGAGTGACGCCACCCGGATCTTCCGCAGTTTGTCGCCGTCAAAGGCGTGGGTCGGCTGAGCCAATTCCCACATCACGTAATTGGTAACATCCACCGCCAGATTGAAGGTTCGTTGTCCCAAGGCGTGCAAGCGACGTTGCATCCACAGGGGTGACGGAACCCCGGCGCGAAAGCGGAGGTCGATACAGCCGTAGCACGGACAATCGTCGAACGACGCCACTTCCAAAGGATAGGCGGGCAAGGAGTCGAACTGGGAGAGATCGCAGACCGGCAGCGGTTTGAGCGGGCGATCGAGGACGACGGCGATTTCTCGGGCAAAGCCGTAGTGTCCCCATAAATCGGGCCGGTGCGTCAGACTCTTGTTGTCGATTTCGATCAAAACGTCTTCCGGCGGTATCAAGGCATCCAAGGGAGTACCGACGGGCATGTTCGCCGGAATTTCCAGAATCCCTTCATGCCAGTGGCTCATCCCCAATTCTGCGGCCGAGCACAAGACTCCCTCGCTGCGCCGGCCGGCTACGGTTTGCTCCGTAATCACCCCACCGGCCAAGGTGACCCCGGCGGGCGCAAAGGCCGACACCATGCCCAAGGCCACGTTCTGCGCTCCGCACACGCTTTCGTAACACCGTGCTCCGCAATCGACCTGCACGCGCTTCAATCCGCCGGCGGATTGTCCCTCCATCGGCTCGCAGGCCGTTACTCGCCCCACCAGCACGCCTTGCGTATGCCTTCGAAGGAAATGAATGCCCTCCACCTCAGCCGTCGCCAGAGTCAATCGCTCAGCCAACTCCTGCGGCGAAACGCCATCGAGGTCGACGAAATCGGAAATCCAATCCAAAGAGATCTTCACGGGAAACCTCTCCCAAACGGCGTAGTTCCAAAGCTTTCAATCTTAGTGCAATCCGGATCGTCGGATCGACGCATTGCGAGGGCGACTGCCACCGAAATCGCCGCGGCGTCCGCTCATCACGACGGGAGGAGTTCACATCGAGACGGGAAATTGTTCGTAAAACCGAATGTCCCCCGAATTGAATAAGCGGATGTCCGGAATGCCGAATTTCATCATCGCCATGCGGGTCAGCCCCATTCCGAATGCGAAACCGCTGAAAATCGACGTATCGACGCGCCCGAATTCCAGGACTCGGGGGTGCACCAACCCGCACGGGATCAATTCGATCCAGCCGCTCCGTTTGCATGTGGCACAGCCCGTTCCGCCGCAAATCAGGCATCGGACATCCAGTTCGAAGCCTGGCTCCACGAAGGGGAAAAAGCCGGGGCGCAACCGAACCGTCACTTCCTTGTGGAAGACTGCCGCCAGCAGGGTCTTCATGACGCCGATGAGGTGGGCCACGCTGATGTCGCGATCCACGAGAAGCCCTTCCAATTGGTAGAACGTGTTCTCGTGACTGGCGTCCATCGCCTCGTTGCGAAAGCATCGCCCAGGGAAGATCGCGCGGATCGGAGCTCCGAATTGTTCCAAGGCCCGAACTTGATTGGCCGATGTGTGCGTTCGCAGTAGGCGTCCGTCTTCCAACCAGAAGGTATCCTGCATGTCTCGTGCAGGGTGATCGGGGGGGATATTGAGCGCGTCGAAATTGTAGTACTCCGTCTCGACCTCGTAGCCGGTAAGAACCCGGAAACCCATCCCCTGAAAGATGTCTTCCAACTCCCGCTGAACCAAGGAGATGGGATGCATTGCTCCGAGACGCCTATCGGTACCGGGTAGCGATAGGTCCGGCGCGCCCGTCGGACCGCCCTGCGAGGCTTCTTTGCGCGACGCCTGCTCCATCGCGGCCCGGACGGCCTCCTCGGCCCGGCTCTTCAACGAATTGAGTCTTTGGCCTATCGATTTTTTCTCTTCCGGCGATAACTTGCTGAAGTCCGTATTCTTAGCCAAGGCGGTGATGAGTCCCTTCCGACCCAGGAACTTGATCCGCACCTGTTCGACCTCGGAAAGATTCTTCGCCTGACGAAGCTCCGCCTCGAGCTGTTGCCAAATATCGTCCACGCCGCACCCCCCAACGTAATGGATCACGCGGGCATCGCGGAAACACGCTAAGCCGCCACACGGGACGGCATCGGCCTCCGGTCGCAAGGAATCTGCGCTTTTCGCAAACGATCAATGTAACGCAGCGTCTCCAGCTTGAGTATCCCGCGCTCGAGCAGCCGCCGAAAGCTTTCAGCAGACCCCGAGCCAATCACTACTCGTAGTGTATACAATACCACCCATTGTAGCTGTATAACATGCGCATTCGGCCGGCACTGTGCCTTCGTCGTGCATTTCCCATTTATTCGCCACCCTCGCTTCAACCCACAAATCCGGGGAACTCAGCAAAACCTGCTTGCGTCTAACGGCTGAATACGGAGGAATTGCGCGCATGGGCGGTCTGCGGGGGCGGACGCCGGGAATACCCCACATCGTCAGAGGGAAGCAAGCCGTCACGCCCAAGCATTTTGGCTGCGTTGCGGATGTGCCTACCGGGACATGCAATCGGCGAAAATGGATAATCTGCGAAGTCTGTCGTTGATTTTTCTCCAATTCCCAATTTCAATGGGTACTGACGGGTTTTTCGACCGCGGGGTTAGTTACTTCCTCCATCTCTTTGCAATTCTGCCGTTCGTTTACGCCTGAGGGGGATCCATTCGATGAGGCTTTGGGATTCGATCCGCTTTCTTTCTTCCTTCGGCAGGTCCGCTCGTCCTGGGAAAGATTCGAAAAAGAAATCACACCGAAGCCACAAACCCAAGGCCCGTCGCCACAGGGGATTGCGGCTCGAGAAATTCGAAGACCGCGTCCTCCTCAGCGTTTCGCCCACCAATCCCGATCGGGTATGGGAGGATACGCTCCAGCGCGCCATCGAGACGGCTTCCGACTTGAACCGATACTCGGTGCAGCAACTGCAAGCCAGCCATCAATGGGTGGTGGGGCTTACCGACGGACTCAACCCTCAGCTTGTCGCCTCGCTAGTCGGCGGGGAGCAGGTTGCCGTTGCCAGCGGCATCAAGGGAGCCTACGTCTTCCAATTCCCTTCGCAGATTTCTTGGGAAACGATCGTCCAACGCTTGGACCAGGTGGAAGGCGTGCAGTTTCGGTTTCCACTCGCCCCGCAACAGTTGGATCGCAAGCTGATTCCCAATGACCCCCTCTTCGTGGAGCAGTGGCACCTGCTCAACACGGGCCAATCCGGCGGGACGCTGGGGCAAGACGTCCGCATCACCGGGGTTTGGGATAACTACCAGGGCGACGGCGTCGTAATCGGTATCGTGGACGACGGCATCGAGACGACGCATCCCGATTTGCTTGCCAACTATCGGGCGGATCTCAGCTACGACTACTTGATGGGGGACACCGATCCCCAGGCTGAGACGGGTGATTTCCACGGCACCGCCGTGGCAGGCGTGGCGGCAGCTTCGGGAAACAACGGAATCGGAGTGACGGGCGCGGCATTCGACGCCCAATTGGCGGCGCTGCGACTGATCGGCGGCCCCGCAACCGACTTGCAAATCGCGCAGGCTATCGGGCACCGGAACGACGCCATTCAGATCTACAACAATAGTTGGGGTCCTCCGGATGCGGGCGGCGGGTTGCCGTTCTCCGTTCTGGACGGTCCCGGCCCCTTGAGCTTGGCCGCCTTACAGCAGGGAGTCACCACCGGTCGCGATGGTTTAGGCTCGATTTACGTTTGGGCCGCGGGTAACGGTCTGCAAGGAAACGACAACTCGAACTACGACGGCTGGGCCAACTCGCGCCACACCATCGCGGTGGCGGCCGTGGACCACGACGGGCGCCAGGCCTGGTATTCGGAGCCGGGAGCCAACATCCTCATCAGCGCTTATTCCAACGGTCTGGTCTCCGGTATTTATACCACGGACCGCTTGGGTGAGACGGGGTATAACGTTACGGGTACGGCCGACGGCGACCCCTTGCCCGACATCGACTACACCTCCCAGTTCGGCGGCACGTCCTCCGCGGCTCCGCTGGTTTCCGGCATCATCGCCTTGATGCTTCAGGCGAATCCGAACCTGACGTACCGCGACGTGCAGTACATCCTGGCCCAAACGGCGAGGATGAACGATCCGGCTGATCCGGGCTGGACGACGAACGCCGCCGGTTACCATGTGAACCACAAGTACGGCTTCGGCGTCGTCGACGCGGGTGCCGCCGTTGCCGCGGCTCGGACCTGGAAGACCGTGGGGCCGGAATTGGTTCTCGATTCGGGCACGATGAGCGTCAGCCGGGTGATTCCCGATAATAATCCGGCGGGCATCTCTTCCGTCGTTAGCATGGCGCCCACCATCAACCACGTGGAGTGGGCTGAGGTCACGGTTGACATCACGCACCAAAGCCCGGGCGATCTCGAAATCATCTTGGTCTCTCCGTCCGGCACGCAATCCGTTCTGGCGGAGCCGCACGTCCACAATCCGTTCGACACCGGTATTCGCTGGACTTTCACCACCGCCAGAAACTGGGGGGAATCGGCCGGAGGGGATTGGACGCTGATCGTACGCGATCGCGCCACCGGCACGGTCGGACAACTGAACTCGTGGCGTTTGGCCGTTTACGGGCAGCAAATTCCCAGCGTGCCGCCGGATCTCGTTGCCATCATTCCCAACGAAGGAAGTCTGATCGAAGAGGGGACCGAACTGAACGTCGCTCCGCGCGAGCTGATCTTGCGCTTCAACGAGGGCCAAAGACTCGATCCGAACACGTTGGGCGCGATTCAATTCATTCGAGCGGGCGGCGATGATTCATTCTCCGAGGGCAATGAAGTCGTCGTTCCGATCGGTTATATCGGTATCGGCGACAAGCCGAACGAAGTGATCGTGCGTTTCGCGGAGAATCTTCCCGACGACAAATATCACTTGGTCATCAAGGGCACGGGGGCAAATCCGCTCACGAACATGGACTCGCCCCCCGTCCCCTTCCGTTTTGATCCCGACCTGGGGGTAGGCCAAGACCTGACGGTCGAGTTCGACACGGAGGACGGGGTCGTGCACGCCGTCACCGGGGTCAGCTACGACCTGCACCCGGGCGAGGTCCTCGGCGTCGTGGGGGAGTCGGGCTCCGGGAAGAGCGTCTCCGTGCTCTCGATCCTCGGGCTCATCCCGCAGCC
>FWPV01012537.1_pt1 | contig 12273 bp, 10 predicted proteins | sample 2228371 | NCBI WGS metagenome assembly FWPV01 (sample SAMEA103939776, study PRJEB20133) | metagenome | reverse complement strand
GAACGCCCCGATCGCCATCAGAAGCACCGCAAAAACCACGATTCCGGCGTCGACGCCCAACCACTCGAAAACGGTGACGCGGCCCATGGCACCCGCCGTAGTCCAAAAGACCGTCAGGCTCGGCACCATCAGCCCGAAGAGAAACATGCCGCATGCCACGCCGACGGCGAAGACCAGCCCGTCCCATTTGAACGTGGTCAGGGCGACCAGCGAGGTACCGGGACAATAGCCGCCAATGATGAAGCCGACTCCCAGTGCTGCGCCGCCCGCCACGGAAGCACCCAGGTAGGTCGGAGGCACGAAGATCCGCTCGAAATCGACCCATCCCAACGCCGCGGCGGCGAAAATCAGCAGCATCGCCGTGACGATGGCCGAAAACATGACCTTCAATACCCGCAAGTCCGAAAAGTAGAACTGCGCGGCGAGGTTGCGGGCATTGCCGAAGCCGGCCTTCTCCAAAACGAATCCGAAGGCGAAACCGATCAGTACGGTCGTGAGCACGTCGACAGTGCCGGATAATTGGAGCGGAAACATCGCGGATTCTCCTGGAAAAGCGTACCGCTTATCAGATCCACAGACGGCGGAGCGGATAGGCCGACGCATAGCCGGCGGCGAAGATCATCAGCATGAAGACCCAACTGCCGAGCGAGAGGACGGCCCCGCCGGAAAGAGCTTGTCCGGAAGTGCAACCCCGCGCCATGGCGGCTCCCCAACCCATCAGGCATCCCCCGGTAAAGGCCGCGACCAAGCGCAGGCCGGGAGACGTATGCGGACCGCGACAGATTTCCGCCTTGAGGCGTCCCGAGAACAGGCCGGAGACGAATCCGCCGGCCATCGCACCGAAGACCATCCAGACGATACGGTTGTCGAGGGGATTGGCATGGCCCCCGCCCATGCCGGCGAAATAATGGTTTTGGTTGACCATCGACGGGCTGATCAACTTGAGGCCTTGGACGACCAACCGTGCGACGCCCCCCGAGGCACCGAGGCCGCTTCCGGTGACCAGAAACGCCGTGAATAGGACCGTACCGAGGGCGATCCCGGCGATATAAGGATTCCAATAGGGAGTCGGCTTTTTCTCGCTTCGGGCGGGTTCTTCCATCGTCGCTGTGCTCCTGAAGAAGGTGGGGCTTGCGTGATCCGACATGTCCGATTATGTATTTGCCCGACCGGATGGTCCGAGCACATCGGCCTCGCCGGCCGGTTCGATCTCTTCGTAGCCGATAATCATGGTGGCGAGATGGGCCCACGGCGTCGGCCCGATAGTTCCCAGGTAAACATGAGCCAGGAGAAACGCGGTGAACATCCAGGCTCCCAGCATGTGGATACCCGCCGGAATGCCCAGCCCGCCGACCGCATCCAGAAGATCCGGGAAGAACTGCATGAACCAAAGTCCCAATCCTGTGATGATCTGCAAGGGCAAAAGGACGTTGAGAATGATCAGATAGGTTGCTTGTTGCAAAGGATTGAGCCGCCGCAGGGGTGAGCGCTCCAAGGGGTGCCGCTCGCCCTGGAAAATGCCGTGGAGATAGTAGCGAACTTGCCGCCAGGCTAGGACGTGAAACTCGCGCGGTTCTGGAATCAGTTGGCGAATGGTTCCGGTAGTGAGGTAATAGAAGAATCCCAGAAAGGCGTTCAAAACCAGAATCCAGCCCAGCGTATTGTGAATCCAAATCGCGGCGGAAAAGGAAAACAGTCGCAGCGCGTCGGGAAAATGGATGTGAAAGCCGGTAACGATCAGACCCAAGATGCACAGTGCCTGAAACCAATGCCACACTCGTTCGTAAAGCGTGTAGATGCGAAGGCGTGCCATGGCTGCTCGGGTTCCATTATTTCGATTTCGGATGGGGATGTGGCTAGCGATCTGCTCCGTCCGGCGATGATTGTCGGGCGGCGTCTTCCGCTGCGATTCGCGGGCGGGATTTCTTCCGCCGGGCGGCTCGAACGCGCAAGGATGCGTGGGTCAGAACCGCGATGACGACGCCGAACAGGACGGCCGCGCCGGGGATATCTGCCCAGAGCCGTCGACTCTTGCCAAGCACGTAGAAGCCCGCCTTCTCGGGAATCGGTTCCAGGCGGACTTCCCCGTCTTGGTGCCTGGAGAAGGTCACTCGGAAGGCCTGCGGGATGCCCGTTCTGGGCACCAAAGTCGGGACTTGCTTGTCCGTTAGCTGACCGGAGCGGAGGGAAAAGGTTGCGCCGAGGATGGACTGCGAGCTGTGGCAGGCGGCGCAGTCTCGGACGGCCGATCGCGCCGGCTGCACGCCGTGGTGGATGGCGATCGGATAAAGCTCGAATTGAGCGGTAGGCGTTTTGTCGCCCACTTCGTGCAGTCGCCGGGAGATCGCTGCCAGATCGGGCGGCGCGGCGCCTTCGCCCCGAGTCGGCGTGGGCAACGCGGCGGCAATCTCCAGCGGCGTGGCGACCCGGCCGCGATCGGTTTGCGGATCATCGGGAGCCGTAGGCGAACCGAGTGCCGCGGCGAGATCGAACAGCCTTGCAGGCCGAGTGTAGGGGCCGTTTTCCTGCCAATAGCTCGCCAGAATGAGGTTGTAGGGCCCCAGTCGCAGGCGTCCGTCGGCGGATCGCCGGGGGAGGATGGCGGGTCGAAATCCCGTGATCGTCTGCGAATGCGCGCCGACCGTTCGCTCCAGACCGCGCCATTCGATCGCGGGTCGGCCGTCACGCGGAGTCAGCCAATCGATCGAGCGGACGGCGGGGGCGTGAACCATGGGCACATGGCACGTTTCGCATTCCAGGCGTGCCATGTGCACGGCTCGAAACGGCAGCCAGTCATGCGATGCATCCGCCCGGTGACAATCACGGCAGGTGCGCATCGTTCCGGAGAATTGGGGGGCGATGCCGCTCTGAGGCGTATCCCCTTTGGCAAATTGATGGCTGGGCTGTCTGAGATATTCTCCGAAGGAAAGGCGTCTCGGCTCGAACGCCAGGTGCGCCGGCCGGCCGCTCGAAGGAGGATCGAACAAAGCCGGATTGTCGAGCGAGAAGTGGCAATGCCGGCAATCCAGGAGCGCGGCGGCATGAACGTCCCACGGCTGCGAGAGCTGAGACTTGTTGCGCAGGTTGATCGCCGAATCGGACATCCGTTGGCCGGAGAAAACCTGGCCTTTGGTGAGCGTGGACCAATCGGAGAGCGACACGTCCATTTCCAGCGGTCGATTTCCGCTGTGAACCTTGCCGTGACATTGCCCGCAATGCTCCGCCGTGGGCCGTACCAGGCGAAAGGTCGGGGATTGGACCTTTCCGTCCGCGTCGAAAGCCGACGGCAAGTATGTCCATCCGTGCTCTTCCCTGGCTACGACGTCCGCCCGAGACAAAGTCGCCGTGGTCGCCCAGCCGAAGGCGCCGCTCCTGATTGTGCGCACTCGTTCGACGTTGTCGGGTTGTTGGAGGTGGCAAAGAAAGCAATTGAACTCCATGGCTCCGGAGGCAGACCAATCCCAGGGCCGCGGGGCGTTCCGTCCCAGATCGGTGGTCTGCAAATCGGGATCCCAACCGGCTTCCGAACGCGGCGATCCCTCTTTATTCGACGCATCGGAGGATGCCTGTTTCGAATCGGAACCTCCGGCCTCGGCGGCCGGCTCTCTCGAGTCGGGGGATCGGCCCGCGAGAGGGGCGTCGCCGAAACCGAGGATTCCCAGCCTTCCGCCTGGGTACCGGTTTCCGAAAACCCGCAGCCAATCGGCAAGCCCGAGATCCGGTTTGTCGTCGCCGGGCGGAGAAAGACGTTGGTAATTCAGCGGGTTCCAGTATCCGACTCCGCCGTGGGTATAATCCCAAGCATGCCGGGCCTCCGGCGAGGTTCCGGGGAGGAATCGCCCGTTCAGCCCGAGATCGGCGTGATAGCAATGTCGGGAGATGTAGTCCGCGTCGTGACAGACGCCGCAGGTCTTCATAGCGGAGACCGGGCGACGGGAGGAAAGAACATTTCGTCCTTGGTCGTCGAGCAACGGCAGGGCGGGGTGGAAGTCCTCCCGGGATGCGGGGACCTGCATCCCGGGGTTTCTCGGCTCTTCGCCGCACGCATGCGCGAGCGTGAGGAGCAGCCCGAACGCCGGTAAAACGACGGCGGCAAACCGACCGAGCGAATGAGCGATGCGTTGCATTCCCAATGTCCTTCGGCAATCGGATCGGTATTCCTAATGAGCGGTGGGGCGACCGAGCCTAGCGGCGTTCGGGAGGCAGCAGACCGACCGCCCGGCGGTCGCCGCGAAACATCGGATCGCCGGGGTATCCCAGCGCCTCCCAGTGGAGGCGGCCGTTGGGGCCGTGGCAGTCGCCGCATTGCAGGGCGCGCTCCTTGCCCTGAACCATGTGGGATAACGGCCAATACATCTCCGTATCCACGAACCCATACTCGCCGCTGTACGGCAAGCCGGTATCCTGACTTCCCAGGCGGCAGGCTTTGTCCCAATCGAACTCCGTCCAGAATCCGCCCGGTCCCCAGGTCCGCGGTGTCAGCAGGTAGTTGTACTTGCGGTCATAGATTTGCCGACCGCGGTGTACCTTGAACGGCCAAATCTTGGCGTCGGGGTCGCCGGGGCCGCCTAGAGGACGATTGATCGAGACCACTTGCGTCGGGTCCACACGCTGACCGGTGAGATAGCGTTCGGCTCGGCCGTTGTACCAGTAATACTCGGGGGCTATGTCCTGAGCGTACACGAACCTCCCCTTTTGTTTGAGGTACGTGTGCGGATCCTCGGGAATGTCGTCCCGTCCCGCCGCCGACCAGTCCCAATACATCTTGGTCGGGGCATCGACTGCCATCCTGGGGATATGGCATGTTTGGCAAGCGATCGCGGCGGTGTGAAAGTCCAACCGATCGTCGCCGTGGGGACGGTCGTTGTGGCAATCGGTGCAAGAGACGCGGTCGATCTTTTCCGTACAGACGGACATGGCACAGCCCGGGATGCGATGCTCTTGGGTTTGGTGGCAATCGACGCACTCGAAGCGCAGGCGGCCCATGTGGACGTCGATACGTTCCGGCGGGAAATACATCGTGCCGTCCAAGTCGCCGTGTTTGACGGCGTCCGCGCCGCCCCCTTTGAAGTGGCATTGGCCGCAATTCAGTCGCGTGGGGCGACCGACACTCCGAGCCACGGCCGTCAAATCGACATCCCGCTGAGGCATGCCCGCCAAGCCCTTTTGGTACGTGTTGGTTCGATCATGGCAGACCAGGCAGTCCACGTTCTCCTGCCGCGCGAAATCGAATTCCGGGTCTTTCCAGCCGTAGCCCGCGTGGCAAGCCGAGCAGGCCTGGATGTTGGGCAGTGCGGCGATGCAGAAGTTATTGATGAGATTGAGTTTGCCCACGCTCAGCACTTGTCCGGTTTGGGGATCGCGCACGTGGTGCCCGGCCCACGTCCAGTGGTTGGTGGCCATGACCTCTTGAGCTGCCTTGGGGTGGCAGGAAAGGCACGTTTTCGTGACGTCGGGGCCTGTCTGCAAACCGTCGGGTATGAAGGCTGTGTGATCGACGTGCTTCGCCGGAGGCGGTACGTGCCGCCAGGGCTGATCGCCCCGATGCTGTTCAACGGGAGACGCAAGTCGCCAAGCGGCCCAAGCAACTCCGGTGAGAGCCGCGACTAGGACGACCAATGCCGCAGGTTTCGCGAGATTCATCGCGGTCAGCCTCCACCGCCGAATCGAAATCCACCCCCGGGACGCGGAACAACGTTCACGGATCACCGTCACCGAGGACGGGTGTTCCGCCCTGTGCGGGTGGTGGGGACGCATGCCCTTTCAAAGAGGACGCACCCACCTCGTTGGGAACGCTTGCCATAGCCGTCAGTTCGGTCCGCAAAGCCACCGGCAAATCGTCTTTCATCGTGCCGAGGACGGCCTCTCGCAGGATCTCCGTGGCCTGGACGAATCGCTTGTCGGCGAGCCGGTACAGGACTTGCTGCCCGTGCCGCCGCGTTCGAACCGCGCGGCATTCTCGCATCAACCGGAGGTGTTGCGAGGCGTTTTGTTGCGGAACGTCTGCGGCCTGAGCCAACTCTGTGACCGTCTTTTCGCCTTCGCGGAGCAAGCAGAAGAATTGCAGCCGCGTGGGATGAGCGAGGACACGGAAGAGCGTGACCAGCAAATTGCATTCGTCGCCAGGGAGCATGACAGAATTCCTGCAACAGCCCCATTCCAGTATCATTGTACCATTATATTCATAAGTACGCAAGTGCGCACATGATGGATCGAGAAAATTTCGCGAGCGGTGTAGTTGTTTCGGGCGGTTTCAGTGCACTCTATGGTGCACTCGTAGAACCCCGTCTAGGCCCGGATACGTCATCGGCGTTTCGAAGTGCCCCCCTCCGGATAGTCAACGCATCCTTACCCCAGGGGGCTCGTGGTTGGGGGTTTCCGCCAATTCAGGCCCCGTCATGTCATCCGAATCCCGGATCTGATTCTCCGACTCGCGTCGGGCGGCATCGGCGATGAGGCTCACGAATCGTTCGCGGACGGGCGGCGGGACGCTGGTGAGCTGATCTGCAAGGCGCCGCATGGCGGTACTGCGAACGGCGGCGGTTCGATACAGCGATCCGAGAAAGGCGAACGTCTGCCGGTAGTTGTTCTCCGCCATCGCTCCGAAGAAGGGATTCATGGCCTTGGTGAGCAACTCCAGTCCGGCGCGGTCGATTTGCACGAATAGATCGAGGTCGGCGGAGACGTAGGCCGTGCCGTCTTTTTCGCGGAGGTAGGTGCTGTTGAGCACGACGACGCAGCGCCCTTGCATGGGGCGAAGCATCAGGGGGCCGCTGTATTGGCCTTCGGCATACACGACATGGCAGTTGGGCGAACTTAGGAGGTATTGCAAGTGGGCCACCGTGCCGGCCGCGTCATCCATCAGATAGCCGTCGCTCCCTCGCGGCTCCAATCGCATTTTGGTGACGCCGAGGACTTGCCATACACCGACCACGACGTTGGGGTTTTCGACCAGGAATTGATAGAATTCCGGCTCGCATTGAATGACACGGCCGGGCATCCTGCGAAACATCGCCGAGCGGTTCACGACCTCTAGCACGCGCTCGCGGTTGGGGGCGGACAGTTTCTCCCACGGTATTTGCTCGATCGCCGCTCGCTTGATGTCACGGTCGGGTGTACCGCCGGTCAGCCCTATTTCCGCAGTTTGCCGGGTCTGCGGATGGAGAGGAGAGAAGGCCTCTTGGTCTGCGGCAAGACCGTGGACGGCCATCCCCACGGTCAACACCACGGTCACCCATCCCGTCCTGGGGCCTGTCCGGCGACCGGAATGCCGTATTGCGAGCGACGGGGGCGGTAACGGCTGGGCTTCGAGTTGCGTGCGGCGCGTCGTAATCATCGGTTCCGGCATGCTGGGCGCGTGGATTCGCTGCTGCTGCGGTGTCTTTTCATCAGGGAATGCGAGGCCATGCCCCTCGCCGACGTCACGGTGTTCCAAGGTTCATGACCTACGGATTCTATTCGGCATGGGAAGGGTTTTCCGGCTAGCAAAAAGCGACGGCATTGCCTGGGAAGGCGGGCGAAGTGCATCATCTTGCGAGCGTGGGTAATCCGGCACGGGACGATTCACTCTTGAGGCGGTGTCGCCCGCTTGGGATAATCCGCCGTGAACTCATGCGCCGGAGCCGTCGCGAAGACGTTTCCGATTGGCCGAGGCGGTCGAATCAGAGTCGCCGTCGCCGTACCTTCGGCGGCAGTGAAAAGCACACGAGCCGGAGTTTATGCCAAACGCGGGTGTCGCCGCCGAACACGCAAGAAGACGGGGAGCTGCTCCTGTAGCGGTACCCGCGACCGGGCGCAGCGCGGTGCGATTCCTCGTGTGGACCGGTTTCGTAGTGCTTTGGGCGGCCGCGATCGCGCGACTTCCCGATGTCTGGGACGCGAGGCGTGCCGCGGCTTTGGAGCAGCGCCTCCTCTCGCCACCGTGCCGCGATGCGGAGGGCATCGTTGCCGAACTGGTCGAGTTAGGACCGGTAGGGTTGTCGTCCGTGGTCCGGGCGCTCGGCAGTTCGGAAGACGGCGTGGTCCAAGCGGTCCAAAGGGCGATCTGGCGAGAACTGAAAACGGAAAGCGACGTCCCATCGCGCTCCGCCCGTATCGAGGCCGTGGTCCGGACGATGCTTGCGGAGTATCCACGTTGGGGCGAGGCCACGCGATCCGCCGCCTGCCCCTTGTTGCGGATGATCCTGGATTCCCCACGCCAAGCCGCGGTGCTCACCCCCGGCCGTTTAGAGCAGTTGAAAGCCTTGACGGCAGCCGTGGAGAACGAGTCGGGACGCGACGCCGTTTTGCCCGGCAGTTTACCCGATCAAGTGGGGGATAGAGAGCCGCCCGAAGCAGAGCGTGACAAGCACCGGGAGATCGGTGCATCGGGCGATGCCGCGACGCGAGTGCGGCTGGAAAGCGGTTCACGTCTGGGCGTGCGGGCGAAGGGGCCGTCGGGGCGAGCCGAAGGAACCGCTTGGGTGGCCCATCCGGGACTCCCTACGGCTGCCGAATCGGCCGGGACGAAAACGCCTCCTCCCACACACTCCCTATCGGATCACGGGGCCTTCGCGGAGAGTGCATCGCCCGCGTTCCCGCTGTCGGAGGGAGCGGCGGGGATTGATCGGGCTGTCTACGCCCTCGACCTGCCGATTTCGGCGGGACAGCGATCTTTCGGGCCGGGGGGACGGGACGCCGTTCGTGTGACGTCCGGCACCGAAGACGTCATAGAAGCGGGCGACCGTTCATCGATCGACCACGGCTTGCCGCGCGAGGCGATTCCCGAAGGCGAAGCGGCGCCCCCACCGCTTGATAAGGGGTTGCAGGCTCCGGTCGGCCGGTTTGCCGACGCCGGTGCTCGAAGGCGAGAGGTGCCTCATGAATACGCTATTCCGCCCGGGATTCGGGACCTGTTCTTGCGGCTCGCTTCCGGGACGTCGGAGGAAAGACGCCGGGCGGTGGAAACGCTGCGAGTACGTGTGCGCTCGCCGGGCGTGATTCAGGCAGGCGGCTGGGTCTTCGATCCTTCGGTGCAACGGCGACGAGAAGCGGTTGCCCGACTGTGGACGATACCCGACATCGACCCCTTGCCTTTCCTGTTTGAACTTGCCGTCGATTCGGACTCGGCGGTTCGGCGGGAAGCACTGCTTGCCTTGGGCTCCGTCGCCAATGACACGATTCGCGACTGGGTGATTGCCTCATGCCTGGCCGATGAGTCGCCCGACATTCGAGCAATCGCGGAGAGGATTCGCGGTGGCTCGGCCGCGACGACGAGCTGGTGAGCGGCGAGATTGGAGGCGGTTATGGACGGGCGTTGAGGCGGCCCCCCGTGACGATGGGGCGGTCGATCAGCCGAGTCGCGTTTTCCCGCCCATAGTCGGGCGTGCGTTCAACGGCCGTGTTCTTCCGTCGTGCCCGAAATGAAGACATGGCCGTCCGTGAGATCCACTGCGTCCACATGGACGCGGCGTCGGCTTTCCGGGTCCGAAGCCGCCAAAGAAATCGTCAGCGTCGGCTCGCCGTCCCGTTCTTCACGGCGAACATCCACGCCCGCTTGCCGGAGACCCTCCTCCAGGCGATGCAAAACTGACGCCGTGGAGAGCGGCAAGAGACCGATCCCGGCCTTGCGAAGACGAATCTCGAGCACGTCCGTTCGGGTGAGTTGTGCGCGGACTCGAGCCCAAAGCACGGCCGAGCGGCCTCGCCACTCGGTGCGGCAAGCGACCGTCAATGCCTCCCGCCCGATGCGGATGCGGGGTTCCTGAAAATAGGCGGGCAACAGGTTGGGGTGATTTTTCGGCAAATCCACGGATAGCCACGCATTGACTTCGTCTTCCGTCAATCGCAGGTTCCAGCGTCCCTCGCGTTGCAAGTCGCTCGTCAGCGCGGAGGCCTTTTGCAGGAACCGATCATTGAGAGCGGCTTGGACCTTGGGATCCGCCGCCGCAGTGGGATAGAATACGGGCACGCGCGTTGCCAGGTGATAGATCACGGCCCCGCCGAGCAGGAACAGAAGCAAGATGCCGACGAGCGTTAGGACGCCGTACCAAATCAGCCGTTTTACCACGTAATGCTCCAATTTCCGTTAAGCTGCCGCGGCAAATCATCGCACGGTTTCATCTTCGTGGGAGAGGGGGCGCGGCGTCAATGCGCGGAAACATGAGCGGCGGTGTTGCCGCGGGTAAGCGAGCCGCGACGAGATGGGACTCGAGCCATTGCCACAGGGTCGGTCGGTGCCGACGAGGGGCGCACGTCGTGGGGGCGTCGCGGCTGGGGTGAGGGATACGGCCGAGGGCGACGCTTCTTTCATCAAGAGATATTTTGCAACGGGAAAGGCCTTGGCATGAAAGCCCTGGTGTTGACGGAATACGGGCGGTTGGAGATGCAAGACGTGCCGCCGCCCGAGCCGGCGGAAGACGAGGTATTGATCCGCGTCAAGGTCTGCGGCATTTGCGGCAGCGACGTGCACGGCATAGACGGGAGCACGGGCCGACGCATCCCGCCGGTCATCATGGGGCACGAGGCGGCGGGGATCGTGGAGCGGACGGGATCGCGGGTCAACGGTTTGGCGCCCGGCGATCGCGTGACGTTCGATTACACGATCTACTGCGGTCGCTGCCGGTTTTGCCTTCGCGGCCGGGTCAATCTTTGCGAAAACCGGCGCGTCTTGGGGGTTTCGTGCGGGGAATATCGACGCCATGGGGCGTTCGCCGAGTTGGTGGCGGTGCCGGGGCACATCGTCTACCGGATTCCCGATCCCGTCACGTTCGAGGAGGCGGCCCTCATCGAACCGCTGAGCGTGGCGGTTCACGCGGTCGATCGCGTGCGGCCGCGGCTCGGTGACTTGGCGGTCGTGGTCGGCGGCGGCATGATCGGGCAGCTCGTGGCGCAAGCGGCCCGCGCGGCCGGCTGCCGAGCGGTCGTGGTGGTGGAGCCGGATGAATATCGCCGCGGGTTGGCGCTCAAGCTGGGGGCGGCGGCGGTCTTATCCCCTGCGGAGGCCTCGCCGCAACGTTTGAATGATTGGTTCGGCGCACCCCTCGCCGAGGTCGTTTTCGACGCCGTGGGAACGGCCGAATCGCTCGCCCTGTCGCTCAGTTTGTTGGAAAAGGGGGGCGCGTGCGGGTTGGTCGGCAACGTCGCCCCGCAGGTGCCTTTGCCTTTGCAAGCCGCGGTCACCCGAGAGTACACCCTCCTGGGATGCTGCGCATCGCAAGCCGATTACGCGCGCTGCCTGGAACTGTCGGCGGGAGGCAAGATCAGCGTGGCCCCGCTCATCAGCCGTACGGCTCCGCTCGAGGAAGGGCCGAAGTGGTTCGACGTCCTGTACCATCGCCGCGAGCCGCTGATGAAGGTCTTGCTGGCTCCGTGATGGTTGCCGCGGGTCGCGAGCGCCGTTCAGTGCGTCACCGCGTAAACGATGGCGTTCGCGCCGATTTGAAGGGCTGCCTCGTCTTTCAGGCCGTAGGAATACGCGTGCGGGAATTGCTCCCAGCCGTTGCCGAGGTCGAATCGGCTGTAGATCACGGCCAAGCGACCGTCGATGCTGATGCCCTCCAATTCCGGGGCTTCGAGCGAGCCGAAGTCCTCGCGCACCCGCGGCGTGTACTCCACGCGCCGGATATCGAACAAATTGTGATATAGCGGGTGGTCGAGCGGGATGCGTTCCAGGCGGGCATCCGGAAAGACCTTGGCGATTTCGCGGCGGAAACCGAGGTCGAAGGAGACGCGACCGCAGCAAGCGTCGGCCAAGAGCAGTCCGCCGGCCTTCAGGTATCTCCGGAGCATCGCCGCTTCTTCGTCGCTCCACACGAACTCGCGGTGACCCGTGATGTAAAGCATGGGATAGGTCGCCACCCGCGGGTCGTTCAAGCGGACGTTTTGCCGCTTGAACTTGACTTCCAGCGTGGAGTTGTCGCGCGCGAATTTGAGCAGGTTGTGCACGGCGGAGGGGTCGGGGTCCCAGTCCCCGTCGTGCATGATCTGAGCGAAGACGAAATCATCACGCGAGGGGGCGTCGGCCTCGTAATACACCTTGGTCGTGCTGAGGAATCTCGCCAATTGATAGGAACCGAGGATATAGGTGATCAGATTGGCGCCGACCTGCCGTGCGACGTCGATGACCAGTCGCAGTCCCCGCGGGTGGTCGTGGCCGTCCCAGCCGCAACTCATGTCTGCGGGTGAGAAAATGACGCCGCTACGGCAGCCGAAATCGATCGACTCCAAACAGGGAGCGTCATCGTATTGCGAACCGTCAGCCTTTTGATACGTGAAGGAGCCGAGCCGATAGTA
>FWPV01013458.1_pt1 | contig 12277 bp, 13 predicted proteins | sample 2228371 | NCBI WGS metagenome assembly FWPV01 (sample SAMEA103939776, study PRJEB20133) | metagenome | reverse complement strand
CTGACATCCACGCCCTGCACGTCCACCAGCTCAGCCAACACCCAACCCAGGTCGTCGCGCACGCCGTCCTGGCCGCCGGCCACGCAGCAAACCAGGAGCCACTGCTTGCTCTCGTCGCGGCCCACCGGCTCCAGTTTGTCGCCGGCGGTCACCCGGCCCAGCACGGCGAACTCCATGCCCGGCCCCTCCCGGACATTGAGGCCCGACGCCTGTCCCGGCTTGACCACAACGGAGGGCGCCCGGGTAGGTGCGAGCGTGGGCCACGGCGTCGGCGGCGCGGCCGTGGGGGTCGGCGAGGGCGTGGGCGTCGGCGAAGGCGTGAGCGCCAGCAGCAGCGCGGCCTTGTCCGGCGCTGCGGTTGCGGTTGCAGGAAACGGCGCCAGGGCCACTTCGTCCCGTACCAGGGGCGAGAGGGTCAGCCACAGGTCGTACACGTTGCCCAGTTCGCCCATGAGCTGCACCAGCACCGGCGCCAACGCCTGGGAAGCCTCCACCGTTACTACGCTGATCGTGCCGGAAGCAACGCTGGCGGAGCCAGCGCCGCTGCTGGTTGGGACCGCTTCGCCCTCACCGCCGGCCAGACCGAGCGCCGGCGGCTGCGCCACCTGGCCGCCCTGGCTGGCGCGCACGGCCAGCACCCGCAGGTCACGCGCCACCAGCTCTACGCCCGCGCCATGGAGCGCCAGGAGCGTCTGGGGATCGAGATCGCGTGGCGGTTGCGCCTTGGCGATGCGCCAGACATCCACCCGCTGGCCCGCGGCAATCAACCCACCGACGGCGCGCGGGGTGTCCACCTTCAACGCCACGGCGACCGCCTGGGCATCGGCCGAGAAGCGCGCGTCCGGCGCCGACACGGCGTAGCTCTTAAAGATCGGCGCATCCGGCACGATCTCGACGCGGGCAACCAGGCCCACCAGTTCCTGGGGGTCACGGTAGATCGGCGCGCTGGTGATGGCGCGCGGGAACTCATGCGTCGTGAGCATGTCGGCGGTGATCAGGGTCTGCGGCAGGATCACGTGCCGGGCGACCACCACCGGCGCGCTGATCACCTGGGCCTGCACCTGGCGCGCCACCAGGCGGGCGACCAGCAGCGCGGCGATCAGCGCGGCCAGGCCGATAAGGGCTGAAATCAGGGTGCGTTTACGCATGGCGTCTCCTTGTTGCGTGTCAAATCCGGATCCCCGGCCAGATGACGGCGGTCAGCGCGGGCAGCGGATCGGCGTAGCGGGCGATGGCCGTCCGGCGCGGGATGGCGAGCAGCGGAAGCTCACCCTGCGCCACCCGACTCGCCAGTTGATCCAGCCGCCCCGCCTGGTTGATGACCACCGCCACGCGCGGATCATCCTGCTCGCTCGCCAACATCTGGGCGTTCGCCACCGTGTCCGGCCGGTCGGCCGCCGCGACGACAAAGATGCGGTCGGCCGCGGCCTGCACCGCCGGCCAGAGCGCGTGCGGCTGCACCGCGTCCACCACCGTCAGCGCATGCCCGGCTCGCAGCCGCGCCAGCAGCGCGGCGCAGTCGGCCGGGGTGAGCAGCGCGCCCTGGCGGCCGTCCATCGGCACAACGGTCAACTCGGTGCGGCCCCGCTGCCAGCCCGCCGGCTCGCCGCCCTGGGTTGCCAGGGTGTAGGCGTCGGGCGGATCAGCGAGGAAACCGGCTGGGTCGAGCACGGCCAGGAAGCCGGACGCGCCCTGGGTCAGCTCCAGGATCGCGACCGGCAGGCGCGTACGCTGCGCCACGGTTAGCGCCAGGCCCAACGTCAGGGTCGTTTTGCCCACGCCGCCCGAGGCCAGCGAGGTGAAGACCACCAGCCGCGGCGGCAAGCTGTGCGCCGCTCCGCCGAAGGCCTGCCCTTCGGTTAACCAGCGTACCGGATCAGCCAGGAAGGTCGCCGGGTCGGTGTGCGGCACATGCCGGCCGGCGAGGGCCGTGTAGATGTAGTCGCGGCTGACCTGGCCGGCGTGCAGCGCGGCCGGCTCCAGGATCACCAGTTGCGCTGCCGCCAGCAGGCTGTTTACCGCGTCGGTCGTGCGGGCCTCGGCCACACGCAGATCCGGCCGCGCCCAGAGGAACGCCAGCACCTGGGAATCGCCAGTGGCTGCGACGACTGTGGTGGGCCGGCGGCCGAGGAACGGCAGGCGCCGGATGGCAGATGCCATGTTTCTCCAATCGCTCATGTAGTCCTCATTGTTTCAGGTGGATCTTGAACCACTTCACGTCCCACACGACTTCGTTCGACTGCACGCCGGTGGTCACGTCAACCGCCTGGGCGCGCCAGGTGCCGATCTCGGTCGTGCCGAAACCCGGGTCACCCGGCGAGGCGGCGACGCTGAACTGCCCGTCAGCGGCCGTGGTTGCGTTGGCGACGCCGAAGCCGCCCCACGGCACGCGGTAAGTGACCAGCACGGTGCGCCCGCCCAACGGCGTCGGGCCGCTGTAGCGGCCGGTCAGCACCTGCGTGATCGGCCCGTACCACAGCAGGTAACGGTAGGTCGCGTGCAACTCCATGTTGACCGGGATCGGCGTCGCGGTGGGGGTTGGCGTGGCGACCAGCGGCTGCTCTCCGAAGTCCACAGCCACATCGCCGGTCAGGTCGAATGCCACGTTGTCCGGGGTCGTGCTCACGTAGCCGACCGGCTGCAACTCCTCGACGATGGTAGGTCCGGCCGGCAGACCCGGCACGGCGTAGGCGCCGCTGCCGTCGGTCACAGTCGTCGCGACCAGGCTGCCGCCCTGCCAGATGCGGATCGTCACGCCCGGCACACCCGCGGTCTCCCAGGGATCCCGCACGCCGTTGCCATCGCTGTCCTCGAATACAATGCCCTGGATGGTGTAGGTGGGCACGAGGGTGGCCGTGGGAGTGGCCGTCGGAGTCCGCGTGAACGTGGCGGTCGGGGTTGGCGTCCGCGTCGGTGTTAGGGAAGGCGTGTGAGTCGCCGTAGGCGACGACGTCGGCGTGGCGCTGGATGCTGGCGTCGGTGTACGCGTCGCCGTCGGCGTTGCCGTGGCCGTCGCGCTGGGCGTCAGGGTGTAGGTTGGCGTCCAGGTCGGCGTGCGGCTTGGTGTCTGGCTCGGTGTGGCCGTGAACGTCGCCGTCGCCGTTGATGTGCTCGTCGGCGTGAAAGTCCAGGTCGCTGTTGATGTTGGCGTGCGCGTGGCGGTAGGCGAAGGCGTAGCCGTCGCAGTCGGAGTCGGGGTGAAGGTCGCGCTAGGACTGGGACTCGGCGTGTAAGTCGCCGTAGGCGACAAGGTCGCCGTGTTGGTGGGCGTCGGTGACGGTGTGTACGTGTAAGTCGCGGTAGGCGACGACGTCGGCGTCGCACTGGGCGTATTTGTAGCCGTCGGCGTACGCGAAGGCGTGTTCGTGGCCGTTGGTGTGCGCGACGGCGTGTAGGTTGCCGTAGGCGACGACGTTGCCGTCGCGCTGGGCGTGTACGTCGCCGTGGAAGTCGACGTCCGGGTCGCAGTCGCGGTGGCGGTCGGCGAAGATGTGAAAGTGGGTAACGGGGTCGCCGTTGCCGTCGGCGTCGAGGTAGCTGTCGCCGTAGGCGTCGAGGTTCGCGTCGGTGTAGACGTAGCAGTCGCCGTGTCCGTCGGCGTCCAAGTGGGCGTGTAAGTCGCCGTCGGCGACGCCGTGGGAGTAAATGTCTCGGTGACCGTCGCCGTGGGCGTGCGCGTCGGTGTCGGGGATGCGGTTGGCGACGCTGTAGCCGAAGCAGTTGCCGTCGGCGTGCGGCTGGGCGTGCTGGTCACCGAGGGCGTCAGCGTGGGCGAGACCGTCGCGGCCGCTGTCGGCGTCCAGGTTGCGGATGCGGTCAGGGTCACGCTCGCCGTCGGCGTCCATGTCGGACTCGGCGTGTAAGTCGCCGTGGGCGTGCTGGTTGGCGTCGCGGTCGGCGTGGACGTCGGCGTACTGGTTGGGGTGGACGTCGGCGTCGGTGTAGACGTGGGCGTCGGGCTGGGCGTAGCGGTTGGCGGCGGCGTGGCGGTCCAGGCCTGCTCGCCGAAGTTGACCACGTTGTCGCGGCCAGCCTGCGCGTAGATCGCCACGGTGTCCGGGCTGGTGCTGGTGTAGCCGACAGGCTGATCTTCCGTGACCGTGTAGCTACCTGGGGGCAGGTTCATGATCTGGTACCAGCCAGTCGTGCCCACGCTGCGCGCCGAATAGGTCGTGCTGCCCAGGCGCGCGTGCACCCAGACCCCGGACAGGCCTGTCGTCTCCGTACCCTGCCGCCACCCATCGCCGTTCGTGTCCAGGAACACCCAGCCCACGATCTGGCCGACGGCCGGCGTCGGGCTGGCGGTAGCCGTCGGGGTCGCGCTCGAGGTCGGAGTCGGCGACGGGGTGAAGGTCCGCGTCGCCGTTGCGGTCGCCGTAGGTGTCGCCGTACGCGTGGGTGTCGGCGTCCACGTCGGGCTGGGCGTCGCGGTCGGTGTGGCGCTTGGCGTCCAAGTCGCCGACGGCGTCGCACTCGGCGTGTAAGTCGCGGTCGGCGACGCCGTCGGCGTATTGGTCGAGGTGGCTGTGCGCGTCGCGGTGGCCGTCGGTGTCGGCGACGACGTCTGCGTCGGTGTTGCCGTCGGAGAAGACGTGGCCGTCGGTGTGCTCGTCGGCGTGTAAGTCGCGGTAGGCGACGATGTCGGCGTCCGGGTGGCCGTGGGCGTCGGCGTCGGTGTGTTGGTCGCCGTCGCGGTGGCGGTTGCCGTCGCGGTGGGCGTCGGGGTCGGAGGATAGTCGAACACGGCGTAGTAGTCCAGCCGCATGGTGAGCCACAGGCCCGCCCATGACTGCGTGGACGGATCGCCGATCGCCGTCCAGGTGGGCGCGGCCGCGTAGTTCCAGCTCGCCTTGTACGCCCCATCCAGGTAGAAGTCATAGACGCCGCCGTGCCGGATGATCAGCGCGGTGTGCCAGCCGGTGTCCAACCCTTGCCGGATCGGCCCCGCCGAATCGTACTCGCTCCAGATGTAGCCGACCGGGCTGCCGTAGATGCCGTAACTGCCGATCTTGGTGAAGCCGTTGGTCACCCAGGTGTTGACGCCGAAGCCGGAGCGGCTGCCCGCGTCCGGTGAGCTGAAGCGCCACTCGATCTCCATGTCCCCGGCCGGCCAGGGGATGCCGGTGCGCTCGACCACCGGATACTCGGCCGTGTCAGCGGTCGTGCTGAGTTGCAGATAGCCGTTGGTCACCTGCACGCTGGTGTTGGCCGGCTGGCGCATGATGTTCCAGCCCTCGAGATTCCCGGCCGTGTTGAAGTCGGTGCGGAAGACCTGCCGCCGGCCACCCGGTCCCTGCTGCAACGGCGCGGGCCGCACTGACCGGCGCGGCGCGGCCGCCCAGACCGGCTGGGGCAGATAACCCCAGAGCACAGCCAGGATCGCCAACAGGCTCAGGACGCGCGCCAGGCGCAGGTTGCTCACAAGATGCCTTTCACTGCGGTGGAATCACGTAACGCACGACAAGGGCGTCGTCGGCGTAGCAGTCGAAGATCAGTCGCTCGGCTGTGCCCCAGGCAGGTTCAAAAGCCTGGCGCAGCCGGTCGGTGGTCAGCGCGTAGGCAGTCAGGCCGCCCAGCACAACAGACTCCGGGTCGAGCGTCACCGTGGCGGTGACCGGCGTGCTCCACACGCCGCAGTCAGCCGACGGCAGCGCGCCCACGACCGTACCGCCGTAGTTCAGCCAGTCGGCCGGCGTGGGCGGCAGCGGCGCGGCCGTGCGGTAGAACTCGACCGTGAACGGCGCGCCCGGCACCCGGCGGCAGTTCGCCGCGGTCAGGGTCGCCGAGAGCACGGTCGCGCGGGTCGGGATGGCCGCGGTATCGAAGTACAGGTACGCCTTGTTGGCCCGGTACGTCCGGTCGCCGGCGGTCGCGCTCTGGCCCACGGCCGGCACGCCCTGGTCATAGGTCACCAGGTAGGCCGTGCCCTGCACGACGGCGGCGTAGTCGAGCCCCGCGCTCTCAGCCTGCCAGCCACTGGAAGCGAACGCTCGCGTGATGGTGATCGGCCCGCTGCTGTCCCCAGCCAGGTTGGCGACCAGCGGCAGGAAGTACGCGTGAGCGGGGTCAGGCGTCGCCGTCGGTTCTGCCGCTGGAGCGGCCGCGCTTCCGACGCCAGCCACGCTCACGAGCCACCCGGCGCCCAGCGCGCTCAGGAGGGTGGCCGTCACGATGAAAATCTGGATGATACGACGCATCAGCCGCGCTCCTCTCTCGATGCGACGGCTGCTGGTCGAGTCATCGCGGCGGGCTTGACGTCGCCGGTCTTGAGCCGTCGGCGCACGCGCAGCATGCGTTCCCGCATCCGGGCGTACGATTGCCGGACCAGGGCCGCACGTTCAGTCGGAGTTAGCGCACGGCTCGTCATGATTCCTCCAGCGCAGTTCATTCAGCCTGAGCTATCGCAGGGCGGCACGCGCCGACGACCTTGACCGTGTCGATGCCGCCGGCGGTCAGACTCGCCGAGAAGTAGCCGACTTCGCCGGTCCGCAGCGCAGCGAGATCCGCGCCCACGGCCCGGTAAGGCTTGCCGTAGACCAGCTCCTCCACGACATCCACGAGTTGGCCGCCCGCGTAGCTGGCTACGAACACCTGCGGCGCCAGGCATTCCCCCTGGGCGACGACGCGTCCCCGCACAACCAGCGTGGCATCCCCGGCAAACGCCGGCCGATTGGGCAGGCGTTCCGTGACCTCCGCTTTGAGCTGTCCCGCTGCCGGCGCTTCGGACGCGCCAGCCAGGCTCAACCGGTGCCGCACAACCGTTCCATCCAGCCGCGCCTCGTCGCGCAAGTAGCTGTAGTACAGCGTCCCGCCGGGCGGGATGGCGTACTGGCTGGTCATGCGCTCGGTCGTGTCGATGGGATTGCGGTTGGTCAGCAAGCGGCCGCCGGCCTCGTACAGCGCGACGGCGATCGTAACGTCAGCCCAATGTTCGCTGTGGTTGGTGACCGCGGCTGGGATGCGCACGAAGCCGTTCTCCCGGCGTCCGACGCCCGACTCCAGGAGAAATGCACTCTGCTCACTGACTGCCGGCTCGGCGGCAGCCTTCTCTGCGATGGCAATGTCGTCACCGGGAGGAGCAGCTCCTCCGCTGCCGGCCGCCACCGTCTGCCCGCCCAGCCGGGTCGCAAGGTTGCAGCCCAGCAAGGGCACAGTCAGCAACGCGCCCAGCAACCCCCAGGCGCACAATCGTCTGGTCATCCCGCTTCTCTCCTTATTACCCCAACAGACCGCTGATCAGCGGCAGGTTCACATCCTGGCCGCGATACGCCCGGATGCCGCAGAAGAGCATGTAGCCCCAGAACCCGAGCGCCAGCAGGCCGGAGAGGCAACCGACGGCCGGGATCTGGCTCAGGACCAGGGACAGGGCGGCAACGATGAGCCCGGCCAGTACAGACTGCCGGGCGTGGCGACGCAGCCCCTCATCGTCGCCGGATACCAGGAGCGCCACGAGCGCGCCGACAGGGGTCAGCGCGTAGGCGACCAACCCCTAGATGCGATTCTCAGTGCGGATCGGGTCGGACATTCACTCCTCCAATTTCATCGAGGACATCATGTTTGGGCGCGCCTCAGAGCGCGTTCAGCACCGGCATACTGCCTTTGGCAGTATTCCCATACTCAACTCACAATGCGTTGAGCACAGGAAGTAGCAGCGGCACGAGCACCAGGAACAGGAACGGCATGAAGAAGAAGCCCACCGACGGCACAGCCAGCCGGCTGTCCAGCGCCTCCGCTTCTCGCAGTGCCCGATCCTTGTACTCGACGATCAGGGTATGGGCCAGGCCCGACATCAGCTCCGGGCCGGCTGCGCCGGTGCGCGCCGCCATGTCGATCTGGGCCACGAACGCCCGCAGCGCGGGCAGGTCGTAACGGTCGGCCACGTCCAGGAGCAACCCCGGCACCTTGCCGCGGCCGAAAAGCGGGCGACCGGAGGTGCGCTGCTCTTCCAGGGCGATCTTCAGAATGCGCGCCAGCGGCCCACCCAGATCGGCCGCGCGTTCCAGCGCGCGATCGGGCGGATTGCCCGCGGCCATCTCGGCCGCCAGCATCGCCGACAGGTCCGGCAGGTTGCTCTGCACGCGGCGCCGCACCTTCTCGGCCGCGCTGCGCTGCCGGACGAAGGGCAGCAGGAAGCCGATCACCGGCGCAAGCGCCAGCGCGGGCATCCCACTCATGACGAGCAGCACGCAGCCGGCCGCGGCAAGCAGAACGGCAAGCCCCACCGAAGCGGCGACGGACCAGGGCTGGCCCTCCAGGAGCAGCCAGCGGCGGTGGCCTTCCAACCCCAAGAGGTTGCGCAGGCCCGGGAGGCGCCGCATGATGGCCGCGCCGAGCTTCTCCAGCGGCGTGTCCACCGTATCGGTGCGGTAGGCGGCCAGCGCCCGCCCCGGCGTGTTGCTGCGCGTGACGTCCACGCGCGCGGCAACTGTCATCAGCCACAGCCCCCCGCACAGCGCGGCCGCCAGGACGAGCGCCTGCTGGAACGCCGGCGACCGCACGATCTCAAGCGGATTCATGTTCCTTCTCTCCTTCAGCCGTCTCTCCGCCAGCCTGCGGCAGGCCGCAGACGCCGCCCAGGCCGCCCCACAGTGGAGCCGTGAACAGCAGCGCATCCCAGGCGGCCGGCCCGTTTCCGAACAGGGTCGAGAAAGACTGGGCGATCAGCGCGACCACCGCGCCGATGAGACCGCGCCAGGCCCAGGATCGACCCGGCGCGGCCAGGCTTGCGTTGGCCACCGCGCCGACCAGGTACAGGTTGAGCGCGCCACCCCCCACGACAAGCGCCAGGAACAGCGGATCAGGGGCCGGGACCTGGGTGCCGAGCTTGATGATCACACTCAACAGCCCGCCGCCCAGCGCAACGGCCAGGGCGCGTTCGATCACGTCACCCCTCCAGGGCATCCGCGATCATCCCGTTGAGCTGGGTGTAGCCGAAGGCCATCACGCCCAGCGCGCCCGCCGCGATCATCTGGCTGGTCGGGTCGGCGTAGCCTTGCCGGATCACCGGCGAGGACAGCATGATGCCCAAGATGACCGCCATGATCGCCAGCATGGTCAGCACCGCCTGCCGCGCGCCCTCGGCCTTGGCCCCGGCTACAGCACGCGCCTCCAGGATGGCCGACAGCTCCTCGGCGGTTGTGGCGAACGCCTTGGTGAAACCGGCCCCGCCGGTCTCGGCCAGACGGCGGATCTGGTAAACCGTCAGGCCCAGCAAGGGGGAAATGGCGTTGCCCTCAAGGTGCGCGTTCGCCAGGAACGGCTCGCCCTGGCTCGACCAGCCCGCCAACAGGCGCTCCATCCAGGTGCGCAGCGGCTTGCCGGGCAGCAGAGTCGCGATCACCTCTTCGACCGCCGCGCGCGGGGAGCTGGTGACCAACAGCATGCCGCCCAAGCGGCTGACGAAGGTCGGCAGCTCCCCCTCGATGGCGATGCGCGCCTTGCGGGTCTTGCCCCGCAGGAACTCGTCCGCCAGGATGTAGGCCAGCGCCGCGCCGCCCGCGGCCGGGACCAGCGGCATGCCGAAGAGGACGAGCGCAGCGAACGCGCCCGCCACGACCCCGATGTACACGTAGCGGCTGTAGCCCGGCTTCACCAGCCCGAGCGCCGAGTTGATGTCCACCTCGGTCGTACCGGCAGTCGCCGGTGTCCGGTACGCGGCCAGCGCCTGTCCCGTGCGCGGGGCCAGCGACACCTGGCGGGCGGTGACGGCCACGGTGGCTGCCGCGCTGCCGGCCGCCAGCAGCACGAGCAATTGGGCGATCACGGCGCCCTCCGCGCCCGGCGGCGTCGCCGCACGACATAGGCGATGGCCAGGAGCAGCCAGAGCGCCGCCAGACCCAGAATCATGTCAGTCGTCATCTTGCACACCTCACTCGCTTTGCGTTTCGCTCCGGCCTAGCCACGGCGCCGCGTCGTCGCGGCCAACGCCTCTTCGCCGGGCTGCCAGAGCTGCCGGAACTTCACCTCACCGCCGGCCAGGCCGGCGACCTCCCAGACCCCCAGCCCGACCCGGCGGTCGTTGCGCCAGCCGATCTGCACCACCAAGTCGACGGCTTCGGCGAACATGCCGCGCGCCGCCTCCGTGCGCACCGCGGCGTCCGAGTACATGATGATGCTGATGCGGTAGGCCGCGTGCTCCGGCCCGTCGGCGTGGAAGGTCGTCAGGCCGGCGTGGTCGCTCATCATGGCCCGGAACAGCGCCAGCGCCGCGTCGCCCCGCCGCACCTCGCCGACGATGACGTAGGTTGGCGCCAGGCGCAGGGCGTCGTCCACGCCGTCGGCGACCGTATAGGACGGCACGTTGGAGCCGGGCGGCGCCCAGCGCGCCTCCAGGGTCGTCACGTTCGGGTGCGGCACCCAGATCTCCTCCGGGTCCTCGATCTTCACGATGCGCGCCGCAGTCGGGATGCCGTGGCAGAGCGCGGAGAGCAGCGTCGTCTTGCCAGTCGCGGTGCCGCCGATCACCACCACGCGCAGCCGATTGCCGACCGCTTCAGTGAGGGCCGCCAGCACCCCGGCCGGAAACACGCCCCACTTGACGACCTGCGCCGGTTCGACCGGCTCCGGCTCGAACAGCCGCAACGCGAGCGACGGATAACCGTCGCCCGGCGCAATGATCGGGTGCAGCGCCTTGACGCGCGCGCCGCCGAAACCGAGCTCGCGGTTGCGCGGGATCTTCACATCCACCGACGGGGTGGACTCGGAGCAGGCCCGGCCTTCCGGCGCCAGCAGCGCCTCGACTGCGCGCCACACCTCGTCCTTCGCCGGCCGCAACTGCAAGTCCTCGAAGTGCATGGCGCTCTTGCGCCGGCCCCAGACGTGGCCGTCGGCGTTCACCAGCACGTCGGTGAAAGCGTGCGAATTGGGCGGGATCAGGCCGTCCAGGAAGCCCAGACCGCCGACCCGGGCGACCACATGGGCGATCATCGCCTGGAGCTGCACCGGCGAGACCTGCACCGGGTAGGGCCGCAGCGCGGTCCGCACCGCGGCGTCCGCGCGCTGGCCCAACTCCCGCCGGTTGCGCAACACCGCCAGCGGCAGCCCCGCCAGCTCGTGCGCCGCGGCCTCCACCACCGCGCTCACCTGCTCCTGGGAAACCTGCGCCTGCACGCCTTGCCAACCAGACATTTTTCCTCCATTGCCGATTTTCGATTTTGGATTGACCAAAGACTTCAGTGATTCACGATCGACAATCGCAAATCGGAAATCGCCAATCTCAGATCCGCACCCGCACCGGCCCCACCTTGACCACGCGCGCCGCTTGGGCCGCCTCGATGGGTGCCGCCATCGCGGCCGGGAAGAGCAGGTTGCCCAGCGTCTTCGCCGCCCCGCGCAGCGCATCGGAACTGTAGTAGGCAGGCTCCCTGCGGTTAACCGCCAGCTCGACGCTGGCGTCATCGGTGATGCTGGCGGCCAGCGGCGGGAAGTCGCGGCGTTCGTCCTTGCCCCACTTCACCATCTCGTCCGGCCGCAAGGTCGTGTCACGCGCCCGGTTGACCACCAGGTAGATCGCCTCCGGCGGGATGGCGTGCTGACCGGCCATCACATCCTTCACCAGGTGCACTGCTTGCAGCGCGCTGTAGACGCCCGGCGTGTCGGGCCGCGCTACGAGCACCAGCGTATTGGCGGCGCTGAGCGCGGCCGGCGCGATCTCCGGCGCGGAGACGTCCAGGATCAGGATGCCGTAGCCGGCCTGGGCCGCGGTGTAGGCCAGGGTGGTAAGGGAGGCCGGCCCGGTCTGCGCCTCGTAGCTGCCGAGCGCCACCGGGTCACGGAAGCCGACCAGGATGTGCAGGCCGGTCTTGCGGTGGATCTGCACGGCTGCGCGCAGACCGTCCACAGTGGGCGCGGCGCGCCAGGACAGCAGGTTGGGCTCGGGCAGGATGCCCTCCAGGATCAAGGGCGTCATGTCGGGCGCGGCCAGGCCGACGAGCAGGGTGGGCAAGCGGCGGGCGAGCGCCTCCATGGCCAGGGCCAGCGCCACGGTGGACTTGCCCACCCCGCCCTGGGGAGACCAGACCGCAATCGCTCGCCAGCCGATCATCGCCACGCCCAGCTCGCGGCTGCCCGTGAAGCTGTCCACCGGCTTCCCTGCCGCCGGCCGGCGCGCGACGACCGCGGCATAGACCTCGCCGGCCGTGGCCGGGAAGTTCGGCTCGCCTTCGGCCACGCGCAGCACGCACGACACCTGGCGCACGGCGTCCGCCAGGCTGGCGCCCAGGTTGGCCGGCACGATGGCGAACGCCGCACCGCGATAGGCGGCGAAGGTGTTGGCGAA
>FWPV01013457.1_pt1 | contig 12278 bp, 6 predicted proteins | sample 2228371 | NCBI WGS metagenome assembly FWPV01 (sample SAMEA103939776, study PRJEB20133) | metagenome | reverse complement strand
AGACACGCAACGGATTGTTGTGCACACGTGCACTGACAGCGATCTAAACCGCGTTGAACAATTCTTTGAACATGTGGGCTTTTATCAGGGCCTGGACGATCTCAACGGCGCTGTTCATCTGATCCCTTATGGCGCTTATCTGTGCGGCGATTGCTCCTACCGGCTGGACGAATACTGGTCGATCGTGAAGTCGAGCCTGACTGATCAACCGTTTGCGTCCAGCATGACCCGGTTGGGCGGCCCGGCGGTTTTTGGCTCTTTACTCTTAAAGCCCCAGATCGCGGACGACGGCAGCCTGCAGCAGATATATGACAACGCCATCTTCTATGCAACGCCAGACAACCCAGGATTGGTTCGCCTTCGCCCGCTGCCCCTGATGCTGGGCTACGAAGTGCGGCCTGCAGTGGAGATGAAAAGCCACGAACAACTGGTCTTTTACGAGCTTGCAGATGGCTTGGGACATAATGTCCCCAGGCCGTTTGATAACTTTATTGCTTTACACGGTGGGCGAGATCTCTCCGGGCAGCCGATCTCTGAGGTTATTTATTTGCAGGACGAGAATATATACCGGCAGTGTTTTGAGAATTACTGCCTGTTATATGACCCGGATGCATCGGCGAGCATGCGCGTCCGGATGGCGCCACTGGGTAAAGAATATGTCGGGCGCTACCCGCCACCTGAAGAAGCGCAGATCCGCAACATGTTTTCACCGGAGCGCATTTCCCTGATCGTCGCCGCCGATAAACCGAATATTAACAGCGCTGAAGAACAGGTTATCCGCATGCTGGTGCGGCAAAGCGACACCGGTTTGCCTATCGAGCGCGTAGAGGCGACGATCATTTTAAGCTCCCAGGATCAGCCGTCCAGCCGTTATTTTCTTCCGCCTACCGACTCAGAAGGTATGTCAGCAGTGAAGATTCCGCCCCAGCCGGGCCTCGCCAATGGCTCGCGCCTGGCTTACCAGGTATGCTTGAATCTCCCTTCTGAGTCCCCGATTTGTGCTGTGGACAGCTACCTGATCTGGAACATACAGCAATAGGCAATTCTCCGAAAGCTGCCAGACAAGAATCAGCAGCCATGGCGCTGTTTTGCCTGGCTACTCACGGCCGGGCTTCAGCGGCCAAATCCACCCGCTCAATCTTTCCGGAGATGCTGTAAATGTCAAAACGGATCGGCAGCGTTTGCCCGCTTTGCAGGGGATTTTCGGCTTTGTATTCCCACCGGCGAAGCCCAACCACGTTACCTTGTCGATCATAAGCGCTGGCTACCACCCAGATGCGCCGGGCAACCGATTCGCCGGCAGCCAGGGACAATTGCAGCTCGATGGTGGCTGCCAGACCGCTGTCGGTCAGCAGGATCTTTTGCTCGTCCAGGATAACCGTGAGATAGCGCCCATCCTCAGGGCTGGGCAGCGCCGATTCAATCACCGCGCTGGCATGGAACGGATCGGGAACAGGCGGGGGAAAATATGCTGCCAGGGGCAGCTGCTCGCCAGGGGCCAACCGGTCGAGGAGGGTCGTCGCCCGCTGGGTCAGGATGGCCTGCGCGTTCTCATCGGCCAGGCGGAAAACAGCCGTGATCCCTTCAAGCGCGTAGGGCTGAGTGTTTTGTACGGGCAGAAAACACCAGACGCCGCCCTCTTTTGATCGGCTGCAGTTCATTGTGCTGCTGTCGAGGGGCACAGGGGTCGGGGAAGGGAGGGGGCCGGCATCCTCTGCGCCGGGCACCGGCTGGCTGGCGGCAGGGATCACCAGCAGCGTGCCGATGCTGAGAAAATTGGGTTGAACATCGGGGTTGGCGGCCAATAATTCTTCCAGCGTCACCCCATAGCGGAGGGAGATGCCGAACATATCCTCTCCTTTCTGCACCTCGTGGAGGCGCGGGGTGGGCGTTTGCGTGGGAATCTGGGGCAGCACGGTCGGTGGGATCACCGGCGGGGGAAGGCTGGCGGTGGCAGACAGGAAGGGCGTCAGGCGACCGCTGCGCTCTGTGGTAATGGTTGGAGTGCCTGTAATCCCCACCGGGGTCCCAGGCGAGCAGGCCTGCGAAAAGAGCCCCATGACGAGCGCCAAAATGGCCCATGTCCATGTATACCGGAAAACGATAGTTCTTTTTGGCAACATGGCGTTCATTATAACTTTCTTTAACTTTGCAGATTCTTATCCTTGCTTCTACAAGGCTTGCCGACGTTGCCAGCCTGTGCTAGACTTTTAACATGTCCCTTCCACCTGACGAAACGGTAACGCCGCAAACGATCATGTTTGAAGAGGCGCTGGCGGCTATCCGGAGCGGTGAGCGGGCCCGCGCTCGCGATCTATTGACGCGCCTGTTGAAGACGGGGCAGGAAAACGCGGACTACTGGGTCTGGATGAGCGCGGCAGTCGACACACCGAAAGAACGCTTGTTTTGCCTGAAGGAGGCGCTGCGAGTCGATCCGCACAACAAGGTCGCCATGCGCGGGATGGTCATTGCCGGGGCGCTCCCTCCGCAGGAAGGACAGGTGCTGCAGGCCCGCGATCAAAAGCGCGACTGGCAGGCTGCCCTTGCTCAACAGGAGAAGACCGCCAGGACCGCTCCGCCGGTTTATATGCTGGCCTTGATGGCTGCTGCCCTGCTGGTGGTCGTTGGACTGGTGGGTTATGCTTTCTTTGGAGAGCAGTTGCCGTTCAGGCAGAAGCGCCGGCTGGTGATTGTCGTTCCTACTCAAACGGGGGTGGCCAATGTAGAACCCACGGTCACCATGACGCCCCCAATCTCTCCATCGGGGAGCCCGGCGCCCTTGTGGATGCTGTTAGAAGCTACCTATACGCCCACCCCATTGTATGTGAATACCCCGCATATGAGCAGCGAAGCCTTTGGGCTGGGCCTGCGGGCGCTCCAGCGGGGCGAATGGCAATCCGCCGAAGCCTACCTTCGCCAGGCTGCGACCCAGGTTGCTGTTAGCGAGCCGGGATCGCCTGATGTTTTATTTTATATCGGTGAGAACTACCGATTGCAAGGGAATTTAGACAAAGCACTTGCCATATATAACGAGGTGATCAGCCTGGCGCCTGATTTTGCCCCGGGTTACCTGGGGCGCGGGCGGGTGCGCCTGGGCCAGGTTTCGGCTGCGATGGTTGAGGCAGCCGCGCTGGACATCCAGACGGCCATTGAAAAGGACCCCAACTATGGGGAAGCCTATCTCGCCCTGGCCAGTCTGCAGATTGATTCCGGGCAGGCGCAAGAAGCCTTAAATACCCTTGACCAGGCTCAAACCGTCTTGCCCAATTCTGCGCTGGTTTCACTATATCGCGCCCAGGTCTACCTGGAGCTGGATGACCCCGAGAATGCGCTCGAGCATGCCCGCCGGGCCAATGAGCTGGATGTGACGCTGCTGCTCGCCTACCGTATTATCGGTGAGGCATTGCAAGCAAAAGGGGATCTGGAAGGCTCGATCTCACCGCTTGCCACGTATGTTCAATTTGAACAGGCGGATGCCAGGGCCTGGTTCAGCCTGGCGGATGCTTATCTATCCCTTAATAAATCACAAGAAGCGTTGAAAGCGCTTGACCGCGGCCTGCGCCTGAATAACCGGCAGGGCGATGCTTATCTACACCGGGCTGATATTTACCTGGAAATGGGTCGTAATGAACAAGCATTGGACGATTACCAGGCGGCCGCCCGGATTGATCCCGAATCGTTCGAAGCAAGCCTTGGCATTGGCAAAGCGCTGATGGCGTTGGATTATCCCGGGGATGCCTGGGATCGTTTTGAACGCACTCGCCGGCTGGCGAAAACCGGGCTGCAGACAGCGGAAGTGACTTTCTGGCGCGGGCAATCCCTTGAAGCGTTGGGTTCGCTGGATGCTGCCATCCGCGATTACCGGACGCTGGTCGATTTACCCCCTGGGGAAGTGAAGCCAGAGTGGGTGCGTTATGCGCAAAATCGTTTGCAGGCTTTGATTACAAAGACGCCCACCCAGCGGCCTAAAACGGCGACTTTGACCCCCACGCCTGCATTTACCCGCCAGCCTACCCGCACGGCCACGCCCACCCGCACGGCTATGCCCACTCGCACTGCCACCCCTACGCCAGGGAAGTGATCGTGTTTTGCGGTTATTCCTGGAGAGGTTGAATACGATTAAGCCCGTGCGATCCATTCATCTGCATTCACTGGTTGACCGCCGCCATCGCCGGAAGAAGGCAGCCGCACAAAGCCTGCGCCGGCGCCTGGTTCGCGCCGGCGCGGGATGTGCTTCGCTGGGCCTTTTAGCGCTGGTGGCGGGAATCTTTCTCACCAGCCTGGTCTATGCCGGGCTGGTGAGCAATCTTCCTTCGCTGGCCCTGCTTCCGGAATTGCTTGACCCCCAGGATGGCCTGCTGATGCAGCCCACCCGTTTGTACGACCGGAGCGGTGAAATCCTGATCTACAGTCTCGAAAACCCTGGTATCCCGCGGCGTTACCTGTTTCTTGACGCTGAAAAACCTGATCATTTCTCGCCGGAAGTGGTCCGGAGTGTGGTGGGCGCGCTGGACCCCAATTTTTGGAGCAGCCCCGGATTTCGTTTGAAAAACCTGGCCGACTCCCAACCGGCGACAATTGCCGAACGGTTGGTCAGCGATCTCCTGCTGTGGCAAGAAGCGCCCGGCTTGCGCCGCGCGCTGCGTATGCGCCTCCTGGCCGCCCAACTGGTGGCTCGTCATGGACACGTTCAGGTGCTGGAATGGTATCTAAACAGCGCGTACTTTGGCCATCTCGCGTTTGGCGCAGACAGCGCTTCGCGCCTTTATTTTGGCAAGCCGGCGACGGTTCTGTCTCTCTCGGAATCGGCGATGCTGGTTGGAGCGCTCCAGGCCCCGACACTGAATCCCCTGGATGCGCCGGGTGTGGCCATGGAGCGCCGGGGAGCAGTGCTTGAAGCGTTGCGCGACCGGCGGGTGATTTCTGCTGCGGAATACCAGCGCGCGATGGAGGCAAAACCCCCGGCTGTTGAACCGCCGGAACAGGAAAGTGGCCCTGCCCTGGCTTTCTCCAGGCTGGCACTCCAGCAGCTTGCCAGGCAGTTTGGCCAGGAGCGGCTGGAGCGCGGCGGTTTGCGTGTAATTACCAGCCTGGATTATAACTTGCAGGTCGAGCTTGCCTGCCTGGTGCGAACTCAGCTTTACCGGCTGACCAGCCGGCCGGGTGAACTCCCTTCCGAATCCCGGCTGCCAGATGGCGCAGCCTGCCAATCGGCGCGGTTGCTGCCTACCCTGCCGCCAACCGAACAACAACTCCCCAGCACTTTGCAGGCCAGCGCGGTCGTTCTGGATCCTGAGAACGGCCAGGTGATTGCGCTGTTGGGCGATTCAACGCGGGAGAGCGAGGCAGTTTCTCTCTCACCGCGTGCGCCGGGATCGCTGTTGACCCCATTTGTGGCCCTGGCCAGTTTTTCACGGGGTATGAGCCCGGCCACTTTGTTGTGGGATATTCCTTCGGATTTTGCTGGCGAGTCTTCGCCATATACCAACCCGGATGGCACCTTTCGCGGCCCGGTCCGGCTGCGTTTGGCGCTGGCGAACGATTATCTCGTGCCGCAGGCCCGGCTCCTGGAGCAATTCGGCGCATCCAACGTCTGGCGCCTGGCCAGCGCAGTAGGTCTTTCAAGCCTGGCAGATGTGACCGACGCCGGGCTGCTTTTCCGGGGCGGAGCTGTGTCTCCGCTGGAACTGGCCCAGGCTTACGCCGTTTTTGCCATGGAAGGAACTCGCCTGGGCTGGCGGGCCTCCGGTAACAGCGAGTTGCTGCCGGTTGTCGTGCTATACGTCGACGACCTGGATGGGAGGGCCTGGTTGGATGCGCGCCAATCCGAATCCCAGGCGGTCGTCAGCCCGCAGATCAGCTATCTTGTTCATCACGTCCTGAGTGATGCAACGGCCCGCTGGCCCAGCCTGGGGTATCCCAACCCGCTGGAGATTGGCCGGCCATCCGGCGCAAAGATCGGCCGGTCAGAAGACGGTCTCCAGGCCTGGACGGCGGGGTATACGCCGCAGCGTGTGGCGGTTTTTTGGCTGGGCCTGCCACAAGAGAGCGCCGCGCGAGTCGAACCTCGCACGGCGGCCGGAATGTGGCATGCCCTGATGCAATATACCAGCCGCGGCCTGCCGGCCGTCGATTGGCCAATCCCCCCTGGGATCGTGCGGCAGGAAGTGTGCGATCCTTCGGGGCTGCTACCAACCGAAGCCTGCCCTGAAATTGTCAGCGAGGTATTTCTCAGCGGCACCGAGCCGGTTCTGGCCGATACTCTCTACAGGAAATATCAGATAAATCGCGAAACAGGCCGGCTGGCCACCGTTTTCACGCCGGCTGCCCTGATTGAGGAAAAAGTGTACCTGGTCGCTCCTGTGCAGGCAAAATCCTGGGCCGAAGCGGCCGGTTTTCCAGTTCCGCCGGTCGAATATGATGCAATCCAACCGCCTGAACCACTGGCTTCCGTGCGCATTACCAGCCCGCAGCAATTTGCTATCGTGCGTGGGGAAGTGGATTTGCAGGGCACGGCAGCCGGCACAGGTTTCCGTTTCTACCAGGTTCTGGTCGGACAGGGGCTCAATCCCCAAACCTGGCTGCAGGTGGGCCGCGACGGCGCTGCACCTGTTTCAAATGGCCTGCTGGGCATCTGGGATACACAAGGCCAGGAAGGTTTATATGCTGTTCGGTTGCTGGTGGCGCGTGAAGATCAGCAGGTGGATATTGCCACGATTCAGGTGACTGTCGATAATACGGCTCCCCTGGTGCGGGTTCTTTATCCACTGGCGGATCAGGAGTTCCCTTACCCTGAAACGCGCAGGATTACCTTCCAGGTCGATGCCAGCGATGCGATCGGCCTCGACCGGTTGGTCTGGCGGGTCGATGGGGCGGAGGTTGGCCAGTCTGTACAGCCTCCGTACGCGCTGACCTGGCAGGCTGCCCTGGGCGAGCATACGCTCGAGGTCGAAGCTTATGACCGCGCCGGAAACCTGGGGCGATCGAATTTGGTTCGTTTTAGCGTCCTGGCCAGGCAGCCATAATCGCTGAGGCTGTCCCAAAAGAACGTTTGGACAGCCTCTTACCAGTGAATAAAGGATTTTTGGAGTTTCAAACCCCCACATGTGGGGGTTTGAAACTCCAATTAAATACTATTTTGACAACCCCAGGCGGGCAAATTAAGGTTCGTATGTTTTTACGATCTGCCACTTCCCATCTTTGATCTGCATGATGATGATGGGTTTATTGTGCGGGTTGTGGGTGTCGGGTTCGTAGGTCAGCTTGCTGGTGAAGACCTGGACGTCTTTCATATTCTCCAGCGCATCCTTGATAGCGGTGGAGTCGGGTTTGCCGGTCTTGTCGATGGCCTCGCCGATGGCATACTCGAAGGCGTACAGCGCGTCCAGGGCATAATAGGCGTACACAGTGGCTTTGATGCCGTGCTTGGCCTCGAATGCGGCGTTGTAAGCCTGGAATTCAGGGGCTTCGGTCGAAACGCCGCTGGAGAGATAAGCGCCATCCAACTCGGCGGCGGCCATGCTCAACAAGTCATCCGACACCCAGCCGTCTACACCCAGGTACTGGATGTTCAGACCCAGCGCGGTGGCCTGCTTGGCGATCAGGGCGGCATCGCGGTAGGTGGCGGTCGGGATGACCAGCAGGTCAGCCCCGGATTCGGCGACCTTGGAGATCTGGGCGCGGAATTCCTGGTCGTTGGCCTGGTAGCCTTCCTTGGCGACCAATTCCCCACCCAATTCGGTAAAGTGCTGTTCGAAGTAGTTTTGGATACCGACCGAGTAAGCCGCGGTGACATCGGTGATGAACGCAGCTTTGCGCTTGCCAAGCTCTTTATAAGCAAAATCGGCCAGCGCGTAGCCCTGGTAGGGGTCAATGAAGCAGGCGCGGAACATGTAGGGATTGAGCTGGCCGTCTTCAGTCACGGTGACCATGGTGTTGGAGGCGGTGGTGGCGATGAAAGGCACTTTGGCGGTATTGGCAATGGTCGCGATCGGGATGGCTGCCCCTGACCATTCGGGGCCGATGACACCCACCACGCGGTCCTGTTCGATCAGGCGCTTGGATGCCGCGACTGCGTCTTCGACCAACGAGCGGCTGTCATAGGTGATCAGATCGATCTGGTAACCGCGAATGCCGCCATTGGCGTTAATTTCGGCCACGCGGTCTTCCAGGGCGACTTTGGCGGCCTGGCCGATGTAAGAATCGGCCCCGGTCAACTGGGCGACGAAACCTAGCTTGACCTTCTTTTCCGCGCTGCAGCCGGTCAGCAGCGCAGAAAGCACCAGGATGGTTACCATGGCCAGGCTGAAAAAGATCTTGCGACGTGCGATTGGGTTCATTTTTTCTTCTCCTTTGGGTATTTGCAAAAAGCGTTCAGCCGGCTCTCAGGGGATAAGAGGACTGACCGCGGATGCACAGAGCGGTTCACGCGCGGGTCATGCAAAGTGTGCCGTTGGAGGCTGCCTGGGAAAGCCGTTCCAGTGGCGATTGGTACCGGGTAAATGCTATTATTTTGGTCATACCAGTAAGCGTTTCCTGATGGCTAAGTAAAGGGACAGGAGATGGTACATGCCACTACATTGCACTGGTTTATTATTATGATGGCGTATCGGCAGTGCTTGCAAACGAATTGAGCGTAAACGGAAATAATTGTTCTGTTTATAGCATGAACCGGAAATTTGTCAAGGGGTATAAAAAAATCAATCCATGTTCTGGATCAAACCTATCCAGAACATGGATCGCTGAAATCAAGATCAAAGACAGGCGCGAAATGATTAACTGCTCTGCCTGATGAATGTTAAAGCTTTCCAGAAGATTTCACGCTGGACGCATAACGGCGGGCATCCAGGACATCTTATCAATCATTTTTACGAACTTCCGGGTAGGGAGGTGGCAATGGAAAATGTCGCGGTCGTGACAGACAGCTGCGCCAGCATTCCTGAAGCGCTGATCGAGGCGCTCAACATTCATTGGGTAGCTTATTATATCCACCGCGGCGAAGAAGTGCTGCGCGACCTGGTCACGATCCAGCGGGAGGAATTCCTCAAGTGGATGGCGACGGCAAAATTCGTGCCGACCACGGCCAGCCCTGGCCCCGGGGACTACCTGGAGCTGTACCACGACCTGGCGGAGAAGGGGACGCGCGAGATTGTGAGCATTCACATGACCTCAAAGGGCAGCGGGGCTTACCAGGCCGCCTGCGTGGCGCAGTCGATGGCGCGCGAGCAGATGCCCGAGGTGCGCATTGAGGTTGTCGACACGCGAAATGTCTCGCTTTGCCAGGGTTGGATGGTGATCGAGGCGGCCCGGGCTGCCCTGTCTGGGAAATCATTGGATAATATCCTGGCCCTGATCCAGCGCATGATCCCCATCACGCGCATGGTCCAGACGGCTGACACGCTCAAGTATCTTTACATGGGCGGGCGGATTGGGCGAGCCCAGGCGCTGATCGGTTCGCTGTTGAATATTAAACCGCTGATCGGGATGGAAGAAGGGGTGATCGTGGCGCTGGGCAAGGCGCGCAGCCGGTTGGGCGCCTATAAAATGATGGTGGAGCTGGTGGAGCGGGCGGCCGGGTTCAAGGGGAAGATCAAGATCGCTTACGTGCATGCCGGCGCCTTGCAAGAGGTGATGCACCTGCGCGAAATGGTCGAAGAGCGGTTGACCTGCGTCGAGACATTGATGGCGGAGCTTGTCTGCGAGAGGGTACCTTCAATGGCGGTGCACACCGGTCCAGGCACAGCCGGGTTGTGCTTTTACCCGGTGGAGGCGTAGGGACGAGGCGTTGAGGAGTTATGCCTGGTCCAGGCTGGCTCGCATCGCACACAAAGGAGAATTCAGGAACTTTTTCCTTTGCCAGTTCGTTACCTCATGGTACGAAAAAAATGAACAAATGAGGTTATCGATGCTGGAACGCCGTTTCACTTTCCCCGTCTTATTCCTGATCCTGGTACTGGCCCTGGTAAGTGGTTGCCGGCCAGGAGTTGATTTCACCTCTACTCAGCCAGCAGCAGTCCCTCCAGGCGAGAGTGTGCCTGCCACTCCGAATGCTGCCGGCGCGCCAGACGCAATCAACACACCTGCTGAAGAATCCCAGGCTGGTGCCGACCCAATGGCGAACTGCCCACGGGAAGAACCCGGCAAGCGCCTGTATGCCAGCGAAATCAACGGGTTCTGCTTCCTTTACCCGGAAGGTTTTACCATCCAGCCGGATGAACTGCGTCCAGACGAGGTAGTCAAGCTGGTAGGCCCGCGTGAGGAGGCCGGTCCCAAGCAGATGGAAGTGGCCACGGTCACCCTGTGGGTGGCCTCCAACGGCCGAGCAGATGTGCCTGACAGCGCGGCCTACGCCCAGAAGTGGCGGGCTATGTATATCGCGCCGGGAGACCCGGCCGAGATTGGCCAGTCGACGGCCCAGATCGGCGGTCACCCGGCGGTAGTGCTGGACGGGCTGCCCGGCATGATCCTCCAGCGGGCAGGTTTCGTGGTTGCTAACGGGTTTAAGTACTCCATGACAATCTCACCCCAGCCGGGTTTTGTGAGCGAGCTGGATGAGCCGGTCCGCCAGGCGTGGGATATGATGGCAGCTTCTATGTACTTCTTCCCACCCTTGATCCCGCGCGAGACAGCCCTGGTCAGCCATGTTTGCCCGCAAGCCGGCCCTGGCACAAAGCTGCTGGTTCAGGAGGCGGAGGGTTACTGCTTCCTTTACCCGGAAGATTTTTATCTCAACCGTGATTTCAACGCGCGAGTCGAGGGCGGCCCGAACCTGGGCAACTGGGAAGGCTTTGAAAATGTGCACGTCTCGCTTACGGTAGGGGGATACCCGATGCTGGCCAGCGATAAGGCCCAGACCCCGCGCGATCATGCAGCGCGAATCTCCGATGTGGATCCCAACTCGGTCCAGGACCGCACCATTGGCGGCGCGCAGGCGGTTGTTTTCAAGGTTGACCCACAGGTTGGACCGTGGGCTTCGCGCCAGGCCTACATCTTGACCGAAAGCGGGCGAGTTTACACGATCGTCAATGATCCCTGGGAGCCTGAGCGGTGGCCAGAATCCAGCGCGCCTTTCGAGGCCGTGTGGGAGACGGTGACCGGCTCGCTGACATTCTTTACACCGTGGAAATAATCCGCATGAGTGGAGTTTCCGCATGCCTACAATCCCTTCCGGAACAGTCACATTTCTATTCACCGATATTGTGGGCAGCACTCAATTATGGGAAACATTTCCAGTACAGATGAAATCTGCTTTTGCCCGGCAGGAAGCCATCCTGCGGCAAGTGATGGCAAAGCACGGCGGTTATGTATATAAAATGATCGGGGATGCCTTCCAGGTGGCGTTTGATACCGCACTCCCCGCCGTGGAAGCCGCCATCGAAGCTCAGAGCAGGCTTTACGCAGAAGACTGGGGCGAAACGCCGGTGCAGGTCCGGATGGCGTTGCACTCTGGCGTCACCGAAGAGCGCGGCGACGATTACGTGGGCCCGGCGTTAAACCGGGTTGCCCGGATGCTGTCTGTGGGTTACGGCGGGCAGATACTGCTGTCACAGGCAACTTTTCAGCTAATCATCGATGATTTGCCCGAGGGCGTCAAGCTGCTCGACCTGGGAGAACACCGCTTGAGAGACCTGTCGCGCCCGGAACACATCTACCAACTGGTCGCAACCGGCCTGCCGGAGGATTTCCCACCGCTCAGAACCTTTGACGCGTTTCTGAATAACCTGCCTATCCAGCGCACCAGCTTCATCGGGCGCGAATTTGAGATGGAGCAAATCCGGCAACTTTTCACCGTCAACCAGGCCAGGATGGTTACGCTGGTTGGCCCCGGCGGCACAGGTAAGACCCGCCTGGCGCTGCAAGCAGGGGCGCAGTTGCATCAACAGTTTATGGATGGCGTCTGGTTGGTGGAACTGGCCACGGTCGGCGAGCCGGCGCGCATATTTTCTGCCGTTGCCGAGGCGCTGGGCCTGCGCGAAGCGCCCGGCAACCCGGTAGAAACTACCCTGCTTGAGTTTCTGCGATATAAAAATGCGTTGGTAATCCTCGACAATTGCGAGCATATCGTCGAAGCCTGTGCGCGGCTGGCTGAAGATTTGGTACAAAAATGCCCGAATGTGCGCATCCTGGTGACCAGCCGCGAGCTGCTGGGCGCGGTCGGTGAAGCGCCCTTGCGGGTGCCGCCATTGACTGCTCCAGATCCAAGACATCTGCCCGACCTGGATAAATTGTCTCATTATGATGCTGTACGCCTGTTCATTGATCGCGTAACGACCGTCTCT
>FWPV01013456.1_pt1 | contig 12279 bp, 11 predicted proteins | sample 2228371 | NCBI WGS metagenome assembly FWPV01 (sample SAMEA103939776, study PRJEB20133) | metagenome | reverse complement strand
CCCCTCTAGCCAGACCCCCTGGACAGCCCGCGCCGTCCGTATGACCCAGGATTGCGATTCTTCATCGTTGAGCACCAGGGCCAAGGCATCCGTTTCGATCAAACGGCCCAAGCCTTCCAAAGCCGACACGAGGACCTTATCCAAATCCAGACTGGAGGAAATCAAACGATTGACTTCATCCAGTGCGGCCAACTCTTGATTGCGCCGCCGGAGCATTTGCTCGGTGCGACGGATGCGCAAGACAACACCGATGCGGGCCAGCAATTCTTGTGGATCAAAGGGCTTGATAATGTAGTCGTCGGCCCCCATCTGCAACCCGCGCGTCTTGGCCGGAACGGAGTCCAGGCCGGTGATGAGCATCACGGGGGTCTGTCCCAGTAACGGATCGGCCTTCATCCGCCCTAAAATACGAAAGCCATCTTCCCCCGGCAACATGACGTCCAACAACACCGCATCCACCGGCGTTCCGCGATCCATCTCCTGCTGCAACAACGCCAATGCCTCCTCACCGTTGATGGCGACCAATGCCTCACAAGGAACAAGGCGCAAAACTTCAATGATCAAATTGATCATTTGCATGTCGTCATCAACGACTAAAATGCGAGCCTGGGCAACCACCATTGATTCTCTAGGGAGTTACATGAATAGCCTGTACGACAGCCGTTCGCAGACGCGCAAAACGCGCTTCAGGAAGATTCAGCACGCCGGCGCGTGGAACATCTTGCAAGCCGGCAAAAACCCGTCGCCACTCCGCATGGGTGCCGTCGAAAGGGACAAAGAAGTTTCTGGCGCGCGGATATAAGTGCCGCGTGTGCACGACAACCGGCTCGTTGTAGTGTAGTTCCAATAGTCGCCCTTGCGTGCGATACAGCCGCAAACTGACTTCGGAAAGTCCTACTTCGCCCTCATAGCCCGACCAATGGGCGATGGCATCGGCAAAAGCATCCATGACCGCTTCATAGCCCGGATCGCCGGGGAACAACATGTAGTTCGCGCCATCCCAATAAACGGTGATCCAATCCGCTTGGGCGGTGAAACTACGCAAAAACCAGAGCGCATCGCCGTTGGTCATGGAAGTAACTCCCCAGACGAGCGAACCGGTCACGATGGCCAAAATAACCAGGGCACTTAACGAACTAGATGGCTTATGCATGGATCTCTATCCTTCCTCTCAAATTATACTCTGACTTAACAAATTTGAGAAGCACAAGGGGCGAAAAGATGCAAAAAGCGGAGGAAAGGATTTTCCTCCGCCTGGGGTTGCTCTACTTCCGGTCAGGCTTCTCGATCAACAAGCCAGCAAGCCACAAAATGGCCGGAACCGTAGTCCTTGAAAGGCGGTTCTTCTTTATCGCAGACGCCTTTGATGGCATAGCGGCAGCGGGGATGGAAATGACAGCCCGCCGGCGGGTTGATGGGGCTTGGGACATCCCCTTCCAGGATGATGCGGTCGCGCGAACCGGCCTTTTTGGGATCAGGGACGGGGATGGCCGACATCAAGGCTTGTGTATAGGGGTGCAAAGGATGTTCGAAGACTTCGCGCCGATGCGCCAATTCCACCATCTTGCCCAGGTACATCACCGCCACACGGGTGCTGATGTGCTCAACAACGCTCAGATTATGCGCAACGAACATGTAGGTCAAGCCCAACTGTTCTTGCAAATCCATCAAAATATTCAATACCTGCGCCTGCACCGACACATCCAACGCCGACACCGGTTCGTCGGCGACGATGAATTTAGGATCCAGCGCCAGAGCTCGCGCAATGCCGATACGTTGCCGTTGCCCACCGGAGAATTCATGGGGATAGCGCTTGGCATGAAAATCTTCGAGATTGACCATACGCAGCAAATGAATGACCCTCTCCCAGCGCTCCGCCGGCGTTCCGATCCTGTGGACAACCAATCCCTCCATGATGCTCTCGCCAACCGGCATCCGCGGGTCCAGCGAAGAATACGGATCCTGGAAGACAATCTGCATATCTTTGCGGATTTCCTTGAGTTCACGCCCCCGCAGGGCGAAAACGTCTTTGCCGCCGAAGTAAACGTGGCCGGAGGTCGGCGGGATCAGACGCAAAATGGTGCGTCCCACCGTCGTCTTACCGCATCCCGACTCGCCCACCAGGCCAAGTGTCTCGCCCCGCTTAATCGTAAAGCTGACACCATCAACAGCCTTGACGTGCGCTTTGACGCGTTGTAAGAAGCCTCCCCGAATGGGGAAATACTTTACTAAATCTTGAACAATGATCAAATCGTCCCCGTTGCCGGTATTCGCCTGTACTTTTTCCGCAGCCATTATGCACCTCTTTTGTGATCCTCGTAAAGCCAACAGCGCACGCGATGATCCGACTCATATTCCAACAAAGTCGGCTCTTGCTCTGTACAAATCTGCAAATTGTGCTCGATGCGTGCCAAACAACGCGGGGCAAATTTGCATCCCGGCGGCAAGTCAATCAGATTGGGGACCGCGCCCGGAATTGTGTCAAGCCGTTCCTTGACCACTCCCATCACCGGAATAGAGGATAACAGGCCGTGGGTATAGGGGTGCAGGGGGTTCTCGAAGAGCGTATGAACGTCCGTCTGTTCCACCACGCGGCCGGCATACATCACCGAGACGCGCGTGGCCATTTCGGCTACCACCCCCATATCATGGGTGATGAGAATGATCGAAGTGCCCAGGCGACTTTGCAGCCCCCGCATGAGATCCAAAATCTGCGCCTGGATGGTGACATCCAGCGCCGTCGTCGGCTCGTCCGCGATCAATAATTCCGGCTCACAGGCTAACGCCATGGCGATCATCACACGTTGCGCCATGCCGCCGGATAGCTCGTGTGGAAAAGAATGAATACGTTTCTCCGGCTCAGGGATGCCGACCGTGCGCAGCAAGTGCACGGCTCGTTCCCAACCATCTTTCTTGTCCATGCCGCGGTGGATTTGCAAAACCTCGGCAATCTGGTCACCCACCCGGAAAACCGGATTCAGACATGAGGTCGGCTGCTGGAAAATCATCGAGATACGATCTCCGCGCATCAAACGCATCTCGGCTTCGGAGAGTTTCAACAGGTCGCGGTTGTTGAACAACACTTCGCCATCCACGATTTTGCCGGGGATACCGACCAGGCGCATAATCGAGAATGAGGTCACGCTTTTCCCGCACCCGGATTCACCCACCAGCGCCACGATTTCACCATGCTTGACATCGAAATCCACGCCGTCAACAGCTTTCACCACGCCATCTTCGGTGTAAAAATAGGTCTTGAGATTGCGCACCTCAAGAATTTTATCGGCTGCCCTTACGTTTTCCACTTTTTACTCCTCCATCACCACAGGCTTACAACTTCAGGCGCGGATCGAGAGCATCGCGTAAACCATCCCCCACGTAATTGAACGCGAGAGAGGTCAGAAAGATCGCCAATCCCGGATAAAAGACCTTGGCGGGCTGCCCCAACATACCTTGTTGGGCCGCTTGGAGCATATTCCCCCAAGTAGGAATAGGCGGTTGAATGCCAAAGCCGAGGAAGCTCAACGCCGATTCCAGAACAATCACCCCACCCAAGTTGAGGGTCGCGCTGACAATGATGGGCGCCATGGCATTGGGAAGCATATGACGCAGAATGATCCGCCCGTTCGACATGCCTAATGCCCGCGCGGCCTCGGAGAAATCCATCGCGCGCAGACTCAAGACCATCCCGCGCACCAAACGACAGGCACCCATCCAGCCAAATGCCACCAAGATCACCGTGATGATGACCACACTGGCCCACTGATCAGGAATACCGGGGATGGTGATGCCCCGCAATAACGAGGAGAAGGCCAACAACAGGGGCAACAAAGGGATCGTCAACAAGAAGTCAACCACCCTTTGGATAGTATTGTCTACCCAACCACCGAAATAGCCGGAAATGCCGCCCATCACCGCCCCCATCAATTCGCTAATGATGGTGACCACAAAAGACACCGTCAGCGAGACACGCGCCGCATAGAGCAAGCGACTGAAAACATCCCGTCCGATCTCGTCGGTGCCGAGAATATGCTGTGGACTCGGAGGTGCATTCTTCGAGTAAGGGTCTTGATAAGCAATCGGATCGTAGGGTGCGACAACATTCGCAAAGATTGCCATTAACAAAAACAGCACGATGACAGACAGCCCGCCCAGGGCCAGTTTGTGCCGCCGAAAACGCCGCCAGATCACCGTGAACTGGCTTTCCTTTTCCGGGGTGAGCATTCCCTCGGCGTCGAGCCGCTCAACTTGCGGTTTAACAGTCATGCTTTCACCTCATTCACCTAGGTATAACGGATCCGCGGATCCACAATTGTATAGAGAATGTCACCGACTAAGGTGGCAACCACGGTCAGAACCGAGTTGATAAACAGGATCACCATCACCAGCGGCCAGTCATCTTTTCCCAGGGCATCGTAATATAAGCGTCCCATCCCCTGCCATGAGAAAATGGTTTCGGTGATGGTCGCACCGCCGAAGAGGGCCGGAATGGTGAAGACGACGATCGTGACAATAGGGATCAACGCATTGCGCATCGCATGTTTAATGATGACCAGACGCTCGGCCAAGCCTTTCGCCCGCGCCGTGCGTACATAGTCCTGACGTAGCACTTCCAACATCGAAGAACGCATGTAACGGCTCCAGCCGGCCATTTGCAACAAACTCAACGTTATGGTCGGCAGGATCATATGGATGACTTGATCCGTAAAATCCCCCGGTGTGATTTTCAAGGCGCGCAACAGACTGCCTTCCGGCGGTGTGCGCACCGAGGTTACGCCGCCGGCAGGCAAATACGGAATTCCCCAGTCCTGAAACTTGATGGAAAAAATTAGAATCAACATCAAGCCTAACCAGAAGACAGGCATTGCCGTACCGAAGAAGGTAAACGTGGTGACGATATAATCGAGCTTCGAATACTGTTTCACTGCCGAGAAAATGCCCACGGGAATAGCCACCAACAGTGAGAGAAGGGTAGAGGTGGCAATCAATTTGATCGTGTTCGACAGGCGGCTTTCGATAATGCCGGAAATCGTCTGGCCTCGTGCCACAGACCAGGATGTGCCAAAGTCGAGCCGTAACACGCCGCGGCCATTACCGTGGAAATGCGCATACTTCCCCAACAAACCATAGGGGCCAAAAAGCCACGATACAGAAACCCAATTGCCATCCGGCCGTTTGGGAACCGCCGGCGCTTCCCACACCGTAGCTTTTGAGGTGTTGATCCAGGCATCCACGGGATCGGCCGTCACATCAACGCGCATGGAGTGGTTAACCGTTTCAATGATCGTTGCTTTGATGACATTGTCCGGTGCCTTGCCCTTGGGACGAATCCATACTTTCTCCGCCTCAATGACGATGAGGCCATCCTCGCGCACCCCGGTTTTTTCACCCAGCACCCAGATGGGATAACCTGCCGAAACGTGGGCGATGCCGGGCTCGGCATAAAAGCGCAAGTTGCCCGCTCTTCGCAGCCCCACATGCATCCAATCGGCACCCAGCCAGTCGTCGCCTAACAACCACACGGCATAGCGCAGGGCAAATGGTTTATCCAATCCCAAATAGGCTTTCAAACGTTCGCGGTCGGCTTCACTAAAACGTGCACGCCGGTCACCGATCTGATTGAGGCCCGATAACGGTCCCCCCGGCGCCAGGTTCAGAATCGTATAAATAGCCATCGTTGCCAAGAGGACGACGAGGATCATTTGCAGAAAGCGGCGTAATAAATACCCACTCATACGCGAACTCCTTCCATACAGAATTAAAACGTAACCCGTAAAACGTAAAAAGTGCCTCCCGTTTTACGCTTTACGTCTTACGTTTTACATCTCATACTTCACTTTTTTCTCTAAAAAATGGTGGCAGCGCTTAGCGCTGCCACCATCCAACAGGCTTGCGCCTACTGTTCGAGGTCAAACGCCTCGATATTCCACATTTCGGAGTTGTGGGTCGGATCCATGATGAAGCCCTTGACCTCAGGACGGGTCGCCGCGAGCTTCAGGCGCAGGAAGAGTGGAACCACCGGCAGTTGCTGGGAGAAGATGCGTTGCGCTTCCTTGTGTCCCTCGATGTAGTCCGTGGTGCCGGGGAGAGCGCCGAGTGCCCGCTTGCAGGCTGCGTCAAAGGCCGCGTTACTAAAGCCGGGGTTGTTCTGCCCCGCCCAACCGTTCTCCTCAGACGGAATTTCGGAGCTGAGATAGAGGCTGCAGGAAGGCTCAACACCGGTCAACCAGGCGAAGGACCCCACATCGAAGCGACGGCCGAACAACGGACCATCGGGGCCGTCGGCGAACCATTGACCGGCAGACATATTCTCCAGGTTAACCTTGAAACCGCACTCGGCCAACTTCTTCTGGAAGATCTGCATGTACTGGACACGCATCGCAGCCGTAGTGCTGCCCCACTTGAACTCGAGTTTAGTGCCATCGGGGATACCCTCGACGCCCTGAGCCTCGCGCACACCGTCACCGTCGGTATCCTTCCAACCCATTTCCTCGAGGAGGGCCTTACCCTTCTCCGGGTCGTAGGGGTACTCGGTCAAACCATCGGCGTACAGTGGGTGTTCGGGAGGAATATAGGTGCTGATGACGATGGAGCGACCGTACAGGATCGTATCCACCACGGCCTGGCGGTCGAGGCAGTAAGCGAATGCCTGGCGCATGCGCAAATCCTCGAAGAAGTCGGGGCGGTCGTACTCAGGCACCGGATTGATGCCGAAGTCCACATGTTCCCACACCGTACCGGTGATGAAAATGGGCTTGATGACCTTTTGCTCTTCCAGCTTCAGGAGCAGCTTGGACTGATCTTCCAACGAGGCATCCTGCGTAACGATATCGCACTCACCGGAGATCAACTGGGCCACCGCAGCGTTAGAATCGGCCACGAAGCGATAGATCACCGTATCAACATAGGGCAGGCCCTCGGAAGCGCGGAAGTAAAGCGGGTTCTTCTCCACGGTGATGTGATCGCCGGGCACCCATTCCTTGATCACGAACGCACCCCACCCCATCGGCAAGCGGGAGGATTCCTCGGCCTCGAGCAGGTCGGCGGCACTGTAGCCTAGCTTTTCCTGCCACAGATGGCGCGGCTTGGGTGCCCAGAAGTTGGTGAAGTACACACTGTCAATGTAGCCCGGCAGACCGGTCCACACGGCAGTGAGATCATCGGTGGCTTCGTAGGAAGCAGTGCGGTCAATCGTGAACTTGCTGACGGGTGTATCGGGGTCCGCCGTAAGCTCAAACTGATAAACCGAATCGTCGGCCGTCAAGGGTTCGCCATCAGACCACTTCAGACCGGACTTGAGCTTGAAGGTCACGACCATTTGATCCATTTTGATCGGATCTCCGGTGAACTCGACGGCGCATTCCGCCGTACGACAACCGGCAGGGCGCACTTTCATCCCGGCGGCCAATTCAACCGGATCGCCGGCATCATTCACAATCATATCACCGGCCTGAACCGAGACTTCGTTGATGACGGCATCGCCATCTTGAATGCTGGGCAGTTTTTCCAGAATAACGGCCTGGTAAGAATAGGTGCGCGAGTCAATCGGGCCATCGTACACCGCTTCCAAAACATGGCTGGCCGCCAGCATCGAGCCACCGTTGGCATACAGCGTGTCGGGCTCTTGCCCCTGGCACACCACCAAGGTCTTGGGACCCTTGGGAGTCGGAGGTGGGGTTTTCTCGACGATCTTCTCAACGGTCTTCTCGACGATCTTCTCAACGGTCTTCTCGACGGTCTTTTCGACCACAACGGTCTCGACGATCTTTTCGGGGGTCGGGGTTGTGCAGGCCGCCAACACCATGCTCAACACAACGATTACCCCAAGCATAGCCATCAACTTATTGCGTAACATGTGCTCCTCCTTCAAAGAGTGATTTTTTAGGATTAAAATTTTTACACATCGCTTTTATTCACATCAAATTTTAGAGTCCACACGCGCCAACGCATCACCTCCTCCCCAAAATAGCCACAGGGTTCACAGAAGAAAAACCTCTGCGTTCCCCGTGCGCTCCGCGATGAAAATTTTCACCCAACGCCGGTGAATCGAGTTAATGGAAGAGATTCCTCTCTATCCGTCGAACACCGGCAACCCCCTAGCGTATATAGACAGCCAAATTCTCAAAGATAGATTGTTGCTTTATGTCCTGCATACGCGAGTTATGAATGTCCCTATGGCGAGCAATTCACGGTTCTCGGCTGCATTTCATAATGCTACATTTTATGGATAAATACTTAAAAGTCAAGATCAAAGCGAACGGTGTGCAGGTTCCGAGACAATGACCGACCGTCTACCGGCAATAGGTAGCGAAAGCCTCAAACGATCAAGCTCCCGGCCGCACCACCCTGCGCCCCAGGGGAGGCGACGCCGTTCTCACTCAGTGGCTGCACAGCTCCTTGATTCCCTGTTCCAAGAGTTGACGGGTATAGGCGTGACGTGGCTGCGCAAAAACGGCCTCACGCGGCCCCTCTTCGACGACAACACCATCACACAGGACGATGATGTACGCCATATTCTGCAACGCCTGCCAATAGCGACTGGCAATGACCAGGGCGCGCGTGTCTCCCACCTGGGCAACAAATTCATCTACAAGGGGTTGCCACATTTCCGGGACCAGCCAACGAAACACATCATCAATCAATAGGACTTGTGGATCGTGCTGCATGGCCCACAATAGAGCAAGCCGCACCCGTTCCGCCCCACACTCTTTCCCCACTACGCTATCGGCAACGATTGACGGCAGGTTGCCTTGCCGACAAAGTTCCGCCACCACGCTCGTCTTTCGTGAGGCCGGGGCGAAGAAACGCCGCACCGTTCCCCACGGCTCGAAACTTGTATAGGGATTGGCCAACAGCAGGGCCACGAAAGTTCGTTGTTTTCCCAGACGCCAGCGCGCCTTACGGGTGACATTCGTTCCACCCCACCATAATTGTCCCCCTGCCGGAGATTGCAGGTGGGCTAATACCCGTAGCAGGGCCGTCTTGCCGTCGGCGACGCCTCCTAAAAGTCCGACTCGATCTCCAGATGTTAAAGTAAGGTTCAGGCCTGCGCCGTCACGTCGTGTTACCCAAAGCTGTTCCGCCCGAAGTAGAGGCCGCATCATGCCTCACGACATAACCCGTATGGTGAAAATCTGCCGCATGAACAGCCCTGAAAAAAGATAGGCAGAGGGCAGACAGCTTCCGTGGGGCTGAATACAGTAGGGCTGAGCGGATGGTTGGGGCGCATAAAGCATGTCAAAAATATTCAAACGCGATAATAGCTGCGACCAGCGTGAGAACGGCGTCCTACTGACCTCACGTCGCACGCGCGACCACACCCCGGCAGGAGGTGTCGCTACCGCAAAAGGATGTAAAGCCTGGCGCAACAATTCATCCAGGAAATTGTCACATTCATGTGAACTCATAAGCTTTCTCAGGTACAGGGCGTTGACGCAAAAGTAAAGCATCGCGCAGACGTTTGCGCGCATAGTGTAGACGGGATTTCACCGTTCCGGGCGATAGGTCCATCACCGCCGCAATTTCCTCGACCGACAGATTTTCCAAGTAGAAGAGAACAACGACTGCCCGGTGTAGGGGCGGAAGCTCGGCAATCACTTCACGCACCATCAGCACAAGTTCTTCTTCCTCGGTTTTGTGGTCCGGGGCAGGGAAAACATTCTGCAATCCCGCCAGCCACTCCAAAATCTCTTCTAAAGGTTGCGGTGACGACTTCTTGGAAAACCAGTCGTAGGACAGATTCACCGTCGTCCGATAAAGCCAGGGTTTAAGCGGTCGCTCGGTATCCACCGAAGCGGCGTAACGATGCAAGCGCACGAAACATTCCTGGAGGATGTCCTCTGCGGCGCGCACATCGCGCGTGATGGCCAGGGCGGTACGGTATACCACATCTTTATACACTTCAAAGATCGTACCTAGCGCGGATAGGTCTCCATTCTGTAATCGCCGGATTAGAAAGGATTCCGTGTCTTCGGTCATGGTGTCTATTCAACCTCTATCACACGCCTCATAATAAATACTTCATTCCCCGTTGTATGGTTCATCTAAAACATCCCGAAATTGCTCCACGATACTCCTATCTTCATCGGTCAACGTCACCTTGTCCAAAAGATCAGGACGTCGTTCGGTGGTGCGCCGCAACGCCATTGCCCGCTTCCAGCGGGCGATCAGCGCGTGGTTCCCCGAACGCAAGACGGGCGGGACCGCCCATCCTTCAAAAATAGGCGGGCGCGTGTACTGCGGGCCTTCCAATAAACCGCTGCTGTAGGAATCGTTACGCGCGCCCTCCGTTGCCCCAAGTACACCGGGAACAAAACGCGCGACGGCGTCTACCAGCACCATCGCCGGTAACTCCCCGCCGGTCAGCACGTAATCCCCGATGGAAATCTCGTCCGTGACAAGATGTTGCCGCACCCGCTCGTCGACGCCCTCATAATGTCCGCAAATCAGCACCAAGCGCGGATAGCATGCCAATTCTTCGACTATTGCCTGCCTCAACTGGCGGCCTTGGGGCGTCAACAAAATCACGGGGGCCGTGTCATGGCCTAACACCGCCCGTACAGCTCTGAACAGCGGCTCCGGCTTGAGGATCATGCCCTCGGCGCCGCCATAGGGCACATCATCGGTCATCTGATGCCGATCGAAAGCATAATCCCGAAGGTGATGAATGACCAGACAAAGCAAACCGTGTTGTTGAGCACGTTTGAGAATGCTCTCTTGTAACGCGCTAAACATCGTCGGAAATAGGGTCAGGATGTCGATCCGCATTGACTTCTATTTTAACATAACATAACACAATGAACAAGAAGAAGGTACATCACCTCCGCCGGTTTATAGACGCGCCCATAACGCCGCCGCCAGTTCGCGCGAGCGCGCAGTGATCGCCTCTTCATCTAACGTGAGCAGACGGCGTTCCCGCATCAGCACGCAGCCGGCGCCGATCGTGGTGGTGATCGCCGAGGCCTCGTAGCCGAAGAGGATGTGCCACGGCAGATTGCCCGCGGTCAACGGTGTCGTCGGTTTGTAGTCCACCAGGATGAGGTCGGCCATTGCGCCCGGTGCGAGCACGCCCAGGGTTTGCGCCGGCCAGAAGAGGCGCGCCAGTTCGGCGTTGGCGTCGTAAGCCAGGCGGAAGACGAGGTCACCGGGCATCGCGCGTGGGTCGCGGCATACCAATTTGTGCCCCAAATAGGCCGCTTTCATCTCGGCGGCCATGTTGTGGCTGAAGCCATCGTTGCCCAAGGCGACACGGACACCCCGTGCCAGCATGGCCTCCACAGGCGCAAAGCCGACGGCGTTGTTCATATTCGAGCGCGGTTGGTGCGTGACCCACGTGTCGGTTTCCGCCAGCACGTCCATCTCGCTCTCGTTAACATGGACGGCGTGCGCCACGATGGAGCGCGGGCCGAGGATGCCGGCATCATGCAGCCGGTGGATGACGCGCTTGCCGGATTTCGCCAGGCTGTCCTCCACATCCTCGATGCCCTCCGCCGCGTGGATGTGGAAGCCGGTTTCGAGACCGGCAGCAGCCGCCACGGCGTCGGCCAGGGTCGCGTCGCTCAATGTCAGCGAGGCGTGCAGCCCAAACGACGCCGCCAACTGCGGGTGGGGTTCGGCGCGCATCCGCCGTAGGAAGCGCACGTTTTCCGCGATGCCTGCCGCCGCGCGCGCGGGGCCGTCGCGGTCGGTCACTTCGTAGCACAGCGACACGCGAATGCCAGACTGCAACACCGCTTCGGCCAGCACATCGAGCGAACCCTCGATGGCGTTGGGGCTGGCGTGGTGGTCAATGAGCGTCGTCGTGCCATGGCGAATGGCATCGGCCAGGCACACCAGTGCCGAGTAGCGGATGTCTTCCAACGTCAGATGCTTATCGAGCCGCCACCACAGCCGTTCCAGGATTTCGCCAAAGCGCGTGGCCGGCGGGCCGGGATAGGCCCAGCCGCGCGCAAACGCGCCGTAGAAGTGCGTGTGCCCGCACAGCATCGCCGGCAGCGCGAGCTGACCGTCGGCGTCCAGGCGCTCCTCGTGCGGGTATTGCGTCGCCAGCGCCATCGTCGTATCCAGCGCCGCGATTTTGCCGTCGCGGATCAGCAAGGCGCCATCCTCCAATAACTGTGGGGCATCGCCAAGCGTTGCAATGCACGCATGGGTGATTAACATAAGGCCCTCCTTTGCGTTAAGAGTTGCGAGTTAAGAGTTAAGAGTTGAGAGTTGAGAGTTGAGAGTTGCAAGATTTAGAACTCGCTATTCGCCACTCGCTATTCGCCACTCGCCACT
>FWPV01013453.1_pt1 | contig 12280 bp, 7 predicted proteins | sample 2228371 | NCBI WGS metagenome assembly FWPV01 (sample SAMEA103939776, study PRJEB20133) | metagenome | reverse complement strand
ATTTAAAAGGTTTTTTTGATTTTATACTATAATAATGAGCATCACCGTTTAGTTCACCATAAAACGCATAAGAAATATCAGGATCAGGCACTATGACAGGCTCAATTAAAGAGCTATTGTGTTTGATTATAACAGGGCGATGAGCTTGTGATGTTGAAACTATTAAAAATGTTACGAAAAAGCTTATGAGAAGTATTAATACAATTTTCATAATATCACCTTCCTTTAGTTTTAAATATATATTATTCCTAATAATTTAAACAATTTTTTATTTCATAATTAATCATTATTGTTTATAATTCTTTAGTAAAAAGCAAGAAAGATATAGATAATAGAAGATTAAACTAAAGGAACAATCATCAATATCATATATTACAAAAGGAGAGAACATAATGCAAACAAAATATTGCTTAAATACAAGCACTATAAGAAATTGTGGATTGAATGTTGTCGATAAGATTAATTTGACAGCACAAGCAGGCTATCATGGAATCGAATTATGGGTTAGTGAGATAGAAGACTATTTAAAGGATGGAGGAACATTTCAGAAGCTTAAAGCAATAATGGATCAAAATAATATAAAATTACCAAATCTTATAGCTTTCTTTCAGTGGGCAAATCCAGACCCATCTGTTCGCTCTAAAGCTCTTGAGGAAGCAAAAAGAATATTTGAAATGGCAAAATTGCTTGGTAGCGATTTTGTAGCTGCACCTCCAATGGGAATAACTGAAATGGCAGACCTACCAATTGAAGATGTAGCAGAATACTTCAAAAAACTTATGACTTCGGTTGCTGATACAGGAGTAACTCCTTTATTAGAATTTTGGGGACATTCAAAAAAGTTAGGTTCTTTGAAAGAAGCAATGCAGGTAATGAAACTTGTTGGTGAATCAGAGGTCTTTATTCTCGTGGATATTTTTCATTCTGCAAAGACAGAAGGCAGTTTTGAGTTACTCTCTGAACTTAAAGGTTCGCAGTTGGGTTTGATACATGTAAATGATTATCCTTATGCAGATGACATACGCCAGTTAAAAGATTCACAACGTGTTTATCCTGGTGATGGCGTTGCTCCATTGAAACAAATATCTGAAACATTGAAAAAGATCGGCTATGAGGGCATGTATTCATTGGAGTTGTTTAATGATGAATACGAAAAAACTGGTGCAGAAAATGTGTTAAAGACTGGTTTAAAAAAGATGAAGCAAATTTTTGGCTAAGATTAAAAAGATGGTGGGCGGTAATGGATTCGAACCAATGACCTCATGCATGTCAAGCATGCACTCTAACCAACTGAGCTAACCGCCCATTAGACAGGTAAATGGAGGCGGCGACCGGAGTCGAACCGGTTAATAGTGGTTTTGCAGACCACCGCCTTACCGTTTGGCTACGCCGCCAAAAAATTGGAGCGGGAAACGGGGCTCGAACCCGCGACAACTAGCTTGGCAAGCTAGTGCTCTACCTACTGAGCTATTCCCGCTCACTTCTCTTTGTTTTATTATTCTATCAAAACTTTAAACCATTGTCAAGAACTAAATTAATCCAAGCAAGCATAAATTTTTCTTATTCTACCTTGTTAAGAAGTTTTTTTCGTGCCTTCGTATTCCATAAATATTAACTCTATGTTATATCGATAATAATACTCTAGGTTTGGCTAATTCTGAGTCTTTATCGCTCCCCATTTTGTTGTCATCTTGCCAATGGGGGAAACAGAGAAAGATTGCCAACCATCAGGAATATATTCTTCTACTGTTGTAAGAATTGTTCTTTGACCCATTCCTCCTGCACCAACTTGCCTAATCCCTGATCCTCCAATGACATAGATTTTACCGTTTACTACTGCCGCTGACGAATTGCTACGTGGAGTTGGCATATCCGTTTTTCTTGTCCATATATCTGTCTTTGGATCATATTCCATAACAATATTAGCATTACCTTCTTGAGGATCTATCCTATTCTGTGATCCCCCAATAACGTAGATTTTGCCATTTACTACTGCTATGCACGAACTACCTTGCTGGGTTGATATATCTGCTTTTTGTGTCCACATATCCATTATTGGATCATATTGCATAACGATTAAAACATTCCTTTCTTGTGGATTCGCACCACCTGCAATGAAATTTCTTGATTCTCCAATAGCATAGATTTTGCCATCTATAGCTGTCACAAATGAATTAATCATATTAGCTGGTAAATCTGCTTTTCGTGTCCATGAATCATTATTCGGAACATATTCTGCTATCATTACCTGCCCTCTGCCTATAGCGGGTTGTATACCTCCTAACCCAATAACATAGATTTTTCCATTCACAACACAAGTAGACAAATCAGTTCCTGAAACTATCGTATCTGCTTTCTTTGTCCATTTATCTGTTACTGGATTATATTCTTCCACAGTCAAAATTGCATCACCAACAAGATTTTCTCCACCAATAGCATAGATTTTTCCATTTACTGTGCAAGTAGATAAACCAGCTCTCGGAGTTAACATATTCGCTTTCCTTGTCCATGTATCCGTTGTTGGATTATATTCTTCTACTTTTGAAATAAGTCCGCTGCTGTCATATCCACCAATGATATAAATCTTATTATTTACTACACAAATAGAAGAGTTAATTCTCTCCGTTGGAATTTTAGCTTTTTCCATCCAGACATCAAGAACCGGATCATATTCTTCTATCTCAGATAATCTAGATCGTTGCTCAATCAATGCCTGTTCTCCTTCGCTACCGATAGCGTAGATTTTCCCATTTATTACTACAGTAAATAGACTGGACATAGGTTTTAACATATCTGCTTTTTTTACCCATGAATCACCTAATGTCACAGAACCCGGTCCTAAAAGTCCAATAAATACTATTAGAATTGATAAAAATTTGTTGCTATACTCTGCATTGCATAATAATTTAATGTGTTTCACTTACATGCCCTCCGTTAAAAGAATTGTATTTAAAATCTGCAACTGAAAACGGAAAAATGTTGAGTTTAGTTTACAATGCTTTTACGCTTTAAGCTGTCTAAAGAATTTGTAATAGAGGTGCTTTTGGAGGGTTATACCATTTATCACAATTAGATATGCAAAACAAAAAAACAGATCACTTAACAATCATCATTTTCTTTGTGTCAAAAAAATCTCCAGTATCTATGGTGTAGAAATATATACCACTTGATACACTTTCACCATTGTCATTTTTCCCATCCCAATATGCTGACATGCTTTTATTCAAATATAATCCAGCAGGTTTATATCCGAGATTAATGTTCCTTACTATTTGACCTTCGGAATTATATATCCGTATAATTACATTTGAGCCTTTAGATAATTGATACGGTATCCATGTTTCTGGATTGAATGGGTTTGGATAATTTTGTAATAATTGATTTTTAATAGGCTTGTTTATCGATATAATCCTGAATAGCAGATCCTTCACAGATAAAAAAGCAGGGTCATTATTGGACATATTCTCCATAATATTATACATCCTGCTTAATATTGGAATCTGCTCTGGATATGGGCTTAATAGAAGCTTTGCTGGAGCTTGTGATGTAGATACTTCACCAAAATGTTGACCAATAATTACGAAGTCCAATATATCAACAATACCATCTCTATTAACATCAGGATTAGGAGAGTATGCAGAAGTGATTCTTTCACCAAAATATTGACCTATCAAAACAAAATCAAGAATATCGGTTTTTCCATCACGATTTATATCCCACCTGGGATAATTATCAGATTTTTCTTCAACCAGAACATCGATGTCTGATATATATACAGGTATAGCTTTCCCTTTTGAGTCAGGGAGTTTGATATTTTGAATCTTTATATAACTTGTCCCTATATTTTTTGCTTTAAATTTAATATTTGCAAGTGTGCCATCTCCGTTTGATCCGCCTTTACTTAATTTTGCACATGCAATGCCTGTTATGAGACCTGATTTGTTATCAATATTAGGTGATATCCAATATGTTTTGCTCTCTTTATTCAAAAAGTCTCCTTCTTCAACAGAGATAGCCTCGAGTATGGCTGGATCATAAGCTATTTCCATCTGATATCCCGCTAAATCTTTTATATTTATTATTTTGATTTCTACATTAAATGAATCATTCTTACTGACGGTCTCATTCGCATCAATAATTATTGATGAAATGTTTGCATTATCGATTTTAATTCCTGCTTTTATCAGAACATTTCCATCGCCACCGTTTGATGTTATTGATAAATTGTGTTCATTTTTTTCAGAATTAAGCATTTCCTTATTAATACTAAGTTTAACAGATGTTTTTTCTCCTGGTTTTAGTTCACCGCTTGTTTCAGATACATTTAACCATTCTGGTAAATCCTGTTTTATCTCCCATGATAATGGACCTTCACCATTATTACTTATTGTAAATATTTTTTCTCCGGTTTCTGAATTAAAATTTAACAGTGTAGGAGATAATGACATCAAAGGTGTAAGGTCTTTAACAGTCATTGTAATTGTGATAGATGAATTTCCACCATTTGATGCTATGGATAAATCAGCCTTATAAATTCCTTCCTTCATATCTTTTCTATTTGTGCTTATTACAATTGATGATGTATTACCTGCCAATAATTCCCCTTTTGTTTGCGATACCTTCAACCATACAGGTATGGTTGAATTAATATTCCAGGACAGAGTTCCTCCACCATTATTTGTTATATTCAGTGATTTTTCTATTACAGAGGTCTCAAAATCAATGATATTGCTAGAAACAGAAAGTAAAGGAGCAGGCTCAGGAACTAACATAGTCACATTTACACTACCATTTCCACCATTTGATAATATTGGTATAGCATAAGTGTATTTTCCAACATCTAATCCTTGCCTTATGATATTAACTGTAACGATGGAATTTCCTTCAAATCCGATCTCGCCGTTTGTTGGTGATATTTTCAGCCAATTCTGACTATCGTTTATGCTCCAGATTAATTTTCCACCACCTTTATTTATTATTGTGAATGAAGATTGACTGATAGATGTTCCAAAATCCAGAGATGTAGTCGATAATGTCAAAAATGGTGGAGGTTCTGGTATTGTAGCATTAATTGTGATGCTTCCGTTTCCACCATTGCTTACAATATTAAAAGTGCTTATGTATGTGCCTGGTCTTAATCCTTCTCTGCTTATGGTTATTGTGATAGAAGATGATTTCCCTGCTTCGACTTCACCTTTAATTGGGGTTACACTCAGCCATGCAGGAAGTTCAGAATTAAGGCTCCATATAAGTTTTCCTCCTCCACTGTTGCTAATACTGATTGAATCTTTCGTAGAGTTTGTTCCCAGGTCCAATGATGAGCTAGACAATGATAATAATGGTGGAGGCTCAGGAACCGTAATAGTGAATTGAAACTTTAAAGGCTGTAAAGGTTTCATTCCAGAAAAATCAGTAGGGCTTATCTCTATTGTATGAAGACCCTTATCATAGGTAATAGTTGGAATATAAGTTATTGTATCAATTCCATTATGGGTTAAAGAACCTGCAGGCACATTACCATCTATTTTCAATGTCTTAATTGTATTTGCAAGATCAGTTCCACTGCCTGTTCCATCTTTCATCACGATAACTATGCTTGATGGTGATTTGCTTAATGTTGCATAATTTGGAGGATTAATCGATATAACCTGAGGGAATAAGGTATCATACACAAAATTATAGTTAATATTGTTACAATTTCCGACTTTGTCAAAAGCATTTATTGAAACAGAGTATTTCCCATCTCTGGAACCATCTCCGGGCAGAGGTGTTGAAAGCTTCCATTTTATAGTCGATACCCCATCATCAACCTGCATACCTGCAATATTATTGCCTGATGGATCGATTAGCCTGATTCTAGATTTTGTTAGATCGATCCCTTCACCGCTGTTATCTTTTAAGGTAGCGCTTACTTCCATTAATGTTGAGACATAAGAATCGCGAGCAGGATTTACTGAGGATACTTCGGGTGGTTTCTTTTTGACTTTTATTTTTGTAGGGACAGATGCAGTTGCTGTATTTCCGGCTTGATCTTTTGCATCAATTTTTATTGTATACTCACCATCATCAACATATCTTCCCACGCCATCTTTGCCATCCCATATAACTGAATTGCGCCCTTTCATAGTGCTTGGTGTAGGTTTTGCTGGTATAACTAAATTTTCTAAACCTATAGTTATAACTACTTCTGAATATTTACTATAAAGGCTTTCAGATAAAGTATAATAAATGGTGATAGTATCCTTAATACCATCACCATTGGGAGAAAAAACCTTTGGGTCAGCATCAACATCAGTAATAGTTAATATTCTATCAATGGTAAACCTGGCAACATCAATGTCAATTTCTCCGCTCCAGTCAATTTTGCCATCACACAACTTATCAATAACAACAGCAATCTCATAGGTTCCATCACCAAGACTTGATAAAGTTTTGGTTATATTCCATTCAACTAATTCTGTACTCCCACGTTTTGCTACTCCGACTTTCGTATCAGGTTTTACTACATAACTTGTAAATGGCTCATCATCAAAGTCACCATCGCCATCAACGTCAACAATCAATGCATAATCGCCTGTACTATCAGGGAAGTCCCTTCCTAGAGTGAATGTTATAAAAAGCGATGGTTGGTTCTTACTGCCAAAGACTTCATCTTGATTTAGATTATCTATTACACGAAGTCTTTTCTCAAGATAGCTTGCAGAGTATGCTATATTGAATATAGATATGACTAAAACTATAGTTATTGAAACTACAATTGACTTAAGCATTATTTTCTCTCCTGATAATTTTCTATAGCTAATACGATTGCTCGATCTTTAATATCGTCATAAGCTAAAAGAAACTTTAATCATAAGAGAAAACAAAAACTTAAGAAATATCTAAAATCATTTTTTCTACTTCAGGAATTGTTATACCTGTTTTTTCATATAGAAGCTTATAAACAGCTTTTATATGTTTTACATTTCTTTTTATCATGTCTTCAGCACCTGGTCGCATACCTAATTTGCCTGGTCCCATTTTTATTGATACAAGGATGCTGAACAACCTTCGTGCAGAAGCGAATACTATAAAATAATCCATTTGTTCTACCTTTTTTCCAGAGATTTTCTCATACTCATTCAAAATTATTGTATACGCTTCTGGATTACCATAAGTGCTGGTTAAAAGTAATGTCCATGCAAGATCAGTCCGAAAATCAGCAATATTTATATTTGTCCAATCAATAACATAAGCCGTGCCATCATCAGTTAAGATTATATTGTTTGGATGATAATCACCATGCACAATGGAAAGCCTTTCACATGGCACATGCAAAATTCTATCCTCAAGCCATTTTAATACCTGTTGAGCCATACCTAACTGGTTAAAAAACCTTACAGTCTCATAAGATTTGTTTAACTCATTTCTAATATATGAATAAGGGTCATTTGTTTTATAAAGTGATGGGTCTTCTACAAAACTTTCCCAATCAAGTTTATGAAGAGAGACAAATATGCTACAAAATAATGTTAAAAGCTTTTTTTGATCTTCGGGTGAGGATTCGTTAAATACTTGTTGAATTAGTTTACCATTTATTTTCTCCATGAGAACAAATGGTTTTCCAAAAAAAGAAATATCATTTTCCAACGCAAGGACTTCAGGCACAGGAAAACCAGCAGAATAGAGCTTTTTCATACCATAAAATTCCCTATTTGCTTTTTCGAATGCAAAATCTCCGGGATATATTCTTAGTATCAGATCATCATGACATTTCCCATTATAAAATATATGAAAAGAATGAATTTCACTTTCCCAGCCTTGTGATATATTTTCTATATTTGAAACAATTATGTTTCTCTTTTTCGGATCTTTCTTGTTAAACCATTCCATCAATTTAGCTTGTATTTCTTCAGTTTTCATTAATTTATTCCTATTCTTGAAAGATATATTTATTTTCAAGTCCAATAAAATTGACAAAATTATATCAATTAATTATAATATATGGAATAAGAAACTATTTAACACTTATAAAAAATCCTTAGAAAGAAATACTAATGGAGTTTGCTTAGAAGGAGAAGTTATGCCAATATCTACAATTGAATGGCACGAAGGAAAAGTCAGGCTTATAGATCAAACATTATTGCCCAATGAGCTTAAGTATATTGAATGTGATACTGTAGAAGAATTATGGGAGGCAATTAAATCTTTAAGAGTGCGAGGTGCACCTGCTATCGGTATTGCAGGAGCTTTAGGTGCAGTTTTAGGAATATGGAAATATCAAGCAAAAAATTTTTCAGAATTTAATAAGAAGTTAATAGAAGTAACCGACTACTTAGCAGCTTCCAGACCTACTGCAGTTAACCTTTTCTGGGCATTAAATAGAATAAAATCAGTTGCAGAAGCAAATAAAGAAAGTGATCCTCTAAAACTTAAATATATTTTACTTGCGGAAGCACAAAAGATAATTGAAGAAGATAAAGCTATATGCAGGGCTATAGGCAGAAACGGTGCTGAGTTAATAAAAGATGGTGATTCCATACTTACCCATTGCAATGCGGGAGGGCTTGCAACTGCTGATTATGGAACAGCATTAGCCATTATATTTTCCGCACACGAACAAGGTAAGAAAATAAGCGTTTTTGCAGATGAAACCCGTCCATTATTACAAGGTGCAAGGCTAACTACATGGGAACTTATGCAAGCGGGAATTGAAGTTACACTTATATGCGACAACATGTCTGCCCAGGTAATGAAGGAAGGTAGAATAAATTGCGTGATCGTCGGTGCCGATCGTATAGCTGCAAACGGAGATACCGCAAACAAGATCGGAACATATAACGTAGCGATATTGGCTAAAGAACATAAAATTCCTTTTTATGTAGCAGCTCCAACTTCCACGTTTGATATGAGTCTTGCGACAGGAGACCTTATCCCGATAGAGCAAAGAAATCCAGAAGAAATTACCGAAGGTTTTGGAAGGCGAGTTGCACCTCCAGGAGTTAAAGTCTATAATCCTGCATTTGATGTAACACCTGCAAGATTGATAGATGCAATAATAACTGAGAAAGGAATTATAAGACAACCATTTACAAAAAATCTAATAGAATTATTTACTTGAAATTTAATATTTAAATTCTAATATTCCATAATCTTATTGTTTTATCGCGACCACCACTAGCTAAAATTCCACCATCAGGTGAAAAGGCAAGGGCTGATACCCAATTTTCATGACCTGTTAATACTCCTTGTAGTATATTGTTATGAGCGTTCCATAACCGAATAATACCATTATCGCTCGCGCTCGCTATAACCTTTCCATTAGGAGAGTATGCTAAAGCTAGCATTGATATCATTAGAGTTCTATATCTAATTGTTCCTTGAACTAATTTGCCTGTTTTTACGTCCCATATCCTAACCGTATTATCAAAGCTTCCTGTTGCTATATTTTTCCCATCCGGAGAAAATGCAAGTGAACGAACTACACCTCTTTCTTCTATTTCTATCTTTTTTTCTCCAGTTTGGACATCCCAGAGTATTATCTTACCATCAGAGCTTCCACTAGCTAGTGTTTTACTATCAGGAGAAAAAGCTATTAAAGTAGGTGTATTACTGTGTCCTTCTAATATATATTTTAGTTTCCAGCGTTTTGTTTCATATATTTTTATCCCAAAACTAACGGTTCCATAGGCAATGAGAATACCATCTGGTGATAGAGCCATTGTTGTTACATTATAACTATCTTCAAAAACTCTTGCTTGATCTGTTTCCATATCCCATGAAATAATTTTTCCATCAAACCCAGAACTGTATAGTGTTTTGCCATCAGGAGCGAAGATAACTTTTGAAACACTAAGGTTATGGTGTTTTAATTCTTTAATAACTTTTCCTTTACTCACATCCCAGAGTTTTATTGTTCTGTCACTACTCCCACTTGCCAATATTTTTCCATCTGGTGAAAAGGAAACCGAATTAATAGCACTTGTATGACCTTTTAAAACTTTGTTATATGATTGACTGCTTATAAAAGCTGGTTTAAGAATGTTTATTAGTTGAACTCCCATAAGTATAATTATTGGGATAAATATATACCATATCCATATAGGAAATTTATTATGTAGTTGGCTTGCATAAGTTCTTCTTTGAACATTCGTTTTAGGAATTATTATGGGTCGGGTTGTTGGTCTTATATTATAACTAGAAGTTTTATTATGACTATAAGTCCTCTGTCTTTTTGGTGCTGGTTCATAATGCTTTCCTGATCTAACATCAGATAATGATGGAAAAGGATCACGTCCATTAAGTTGTTTTGTGCGTTCGCACCATGGGCATGATTTCAAATGATTACCATAGAAATGTTGTTCATTAACAGGACACGTTATAAGTTCATGTTCTGCCTCATTTAATGCTTCCTGCCATGTTCTTGCGGATGGTCTTTGAGAGGGATCTTTATGACCTGCCTCGAAGCACTTTATAAAAAGCTGTCTTATGTTTGGATTTAATATTTCAAAAGGTGGTGCGTTTTTCGGAGGCACATAAGGCACGCGTCGATCTCTACTATAAGGAAAATGCCCAAATGCTATACGCTCTTCATAAGGTGGAGGGTCGCCAGAGCCACGATATATGCCAGCAAAAGGATGTGTCCCTTCCATCAATATCTGGAAAAGCAACACAGCCAAACCAAATCTATCATGTTCTGGAAGCCTGTCGGTTTCAGAAAACTTTTTATTCTGAAGTTCAGGTGGTGTAAATTCAGGTTTGCCAACTGGACAGCGATAAACAATGCCACGCTGAATATCACGAACTTGAAATGAATCAGTATCAACTAAAACAACGAGTGCAGTATCAGAAACTAAAATGTTTGATTCATTAACATCGCCGATCACGTAACCTCTCACATGCAATGCATTGACAGCAGCTGATAAATTACGTGCAGCACGATAAAGGTATCGGTAATTAAATAATGGATTATATCTACGACGAATACCAGGATTGTAAAAGTTTATCAAAGACCTCATCCCTGTTACACGTGGCATTAAAAAGCCAACTATTTGATGTGAACCATTATTTTGCAGGTAAAGAAGGTCTATAGGCCATGCAATTGATGCTAGTTTTTGAACCGATATATAGTCATCAGGTGGGTTAGATAGCATCAAATGGAGCTTTTGTATTTTTTCTTCTGTGGGTTTATGATATACCTTTGCTACCAGGTGGGGGTCATTTAGCAGACTATATATCCGAGCTTCCCCACCAACACCTAAGATAAAACTTTCATCAATGTTAATTATTTCTCCATTTGTTTGACGCTTTAATAACATAGATTAATTTAAAAGGTAATATTACCTTTTAAATTTCGTGACCTCCCCTCATACTGTTCCCCAGCCTGGAGGCGGTAATGCTACCTGATCACCAACATTGGAATGTGAAACAGCCTGGGTGCTTTTTGATAGCCATATAAACATATCCGTAAAGTTTAGCCCTATTAGTTTGACGGGTGTGCGAACAACTATGGATTTCAACCTTTCCATATTGGCATTTTCAACACCTACAGCAAAGAAAGCAACTCGCTTATTGGCTTCATCATCTTTGATGCGCCATCCTGCTCGTTCTATTATATCCTCAGGCTCTCCCTGTGGTTCTCCATCTGTGATCATAAATACCCAGGGACGGTAATATGCAATGCCACTAGCTCTATACTGTAATTTTCTTTCCTGGATCATATCCAGGGCTTTATTTATAGCTGTTCCCATAAACGTCTGTCCCTGTGCAGTTAATATAGGCGGTTCAAATTTATCAGCAGTTACAAAGTCCTGTATAACATCAACAAAATTATTAAAAGTTACAACAGCAACCTCAACTCGCTGTGAAGCAAGCTGATCCTTAACAAGATCATTCTTAAAAGCTCTTAATCCCTCGTTTAGAGCATTTATAGGTTCTCCCTGCATAGAACCTGATGTATCAAGCAATAAAACACAGGGGCATCTTGGTTCTGGATTCTCTGCGAACTCAACAGCTTCTTCTATTTTTATCGTGTCAGTCATTAACATCACCTCAAAATATACTATTGTTTTGAATAATTATTACTACTAGATATTATACTCAAATATTAAAAGTCATACAAGCATATATTATAACATAAGGATTTAGCTATATATTTCAATAAAAATGATCTCATTAACATATCCAAGCATAAACTTTAGTTACTTAACCATATTTTTTAGTGAATTTTTTATCGGTTATGTAATGCAACGGTTTTCCCGCAATGTAAGTTGTTTTTTTTTCGTAAGGGTTTCTAGTAAAT
>FWPV01013452.1_pt1 | contig 12281 bp, 11 predicted proteins | sample 2228371 | NCBI WGS metagenome assembly FWPV01 (sample SAMEA103939776, study PRJEB20133) | metagenome | reverse complement strand
GAAAAAGACAGAGGTATTTATCATGCCTTTAATCGGGGCGTGGCCTTGGCTACTGGTGATCTGGTTTATTTTTTGAATTCAGATGACTGCTTTTATGACAACAGTGTGATTGCTGATGTGTTGTCTGCTATTTCCGATGAGCATCAGTATTACTTGGGTTCTGTGTTATGTCATGATGCAAAGACTGGGAAACGCTATTTCACTCTGCAAAATGACTCCAGCCAAAATAACAGGCGACCTTGTCATCAGGGTTTTTTTTGCCGGCGTGAATTGTTTGATCGGTTTGGTCTTTTTAATGAATGTTTCAGTATAGCTGCGGACATGTACTTTATGAAAAAAGTACTACGTCATACCACTGGTTTTGTGACTGAAAGAGTCGTTGCTAAATTCAGCTTAGAAGGAATGAGCAGCAGTAGTGATAACAGAGTCGCCATGATGCGTCAGCACGCAATCATAGATGAGCTGCTTGATGGGTATGATAGCCAGCAAGAATTGTCCGAGAAATTAGCGCTTCAAATGCATAATAGCAATGATCTCAAACAGTTACTTCTCAACGTTTTGGATGACAAGTTCAATCTTAGGCAATGGGCCAAGAAAAAAATTGCTATTTTTGGCACTAGGGAATTGTCACAGGCTTTAAGTCTTCTAGCACAACAGCAACAGCTTGAAGTGCTTTGTTATGTGGTTTCTAACCCTGAACATATACCGCCAGGTGTAGCGTTCCCACTAGTTGCCATTAGCGAGCTTGGCACCATGCCAGTGGATCTGGTGATCAATTGTATTGAAGGTAAACACGAGGCTGAGATATCAGCGAAAATTAGGCAGGTTGCGCCAGCTGTGCAAGTTGTGAGCTGGCGGGCGTTTTGCCAACCCAATGGGGTTATCCAGAATTAATAATGGAAAGATGAGATGAAAAGAGCGCTAATGACCTTTTTCCAAATACAGTCACTAAAGTAGAGTTTAATCAGGGGACGATGCTGAAAGACTGTTACAGATATTTTTCATTTAATTTTTGCATCATCTGGGCAAGTTCAAAATCATACTGATCATCAATATCAATTGAGATATTTTTTGGCATCACGTAAGCAAACGAGCCTTGACGATAAAGACCTTTGAAATCATCGAATACATCACTGCTCAACAGATAGATAGCACCATTAAGTCTAAAATAGGCAGGCAGTTCTTGAGTTCGCCTTAAATTCTCTGCTTTTATAAAGTTTTCAAGACTCAGATCTGCAGTTAGCGTATTGCAGTATTGGTATGGATGCTCTAATTGACATACTGAAACTATGGCTTTGGCTTGTTTTTCATGATAGAGCCGTACAGCATTTTTAATATGATTAGCGTCTCTTAGCGGTGATGTAGGTTGTAAAATCGCGACCATATCTACTTTTTTACCACTATTCTGTAAAAATTGAAGCATATTTTGTACTACAGCTTCTGTGGTAGCTTCATCGGATGCTAGTTCTTTTGGTCGTAAAAAAGGTGTTTCTGCACCATATCTCTCTGCAATATCTCTGATCTGAGGGCAATCTGTGCTGACAAAAACATGATCAAAAATTTGGCTTGCGATAGCGGCCTCTATGGTCCAAGCAATTAAGGGTTTTCCATTGAGAGGTAATATATTTTTTTGAGGCAGACGTTTGCTTCCTCCTCTGGCGGGAATGATGGCAACTTTTAACATTTAGATCCCGTTAATATCTAATTGTGCTTTTTGAAAATCATCTATACGACCGATATCGAGCCAATATTCATGGATAGGGTACATGCAAACTTGTTTGTTTTTTGCTATCTCGTTTTCTAAAAGTGTAGGCATATCAACCCGTACCCCTTTGGGGACTGCCTTAAATAGCTGGGGGCTTACAACATAAATACCGGCGTTTACAAAGTAACGTTGGATAGGCTTCTCCACCATGCTATTGATCAATAAGCCATCTCCTTGGATAACACCATAAGGGACTTGATATTCATATTCCCTGACGCCCATCGTCGCCACTGGCAAATATTGCTGATGAAACTGCAGCAGCTTAGAAAAATCAACATTGGTAAGAATATCGCCATTAATCATAATCAAAGGCAAATTAGGGATGTTTGTTGGCAGCAGACCAAGAGCTCCACCAGTTCCCAAAGGTTCATCTTCATGAACATAAGTCAGCTCTATACCCCATTTTTCACCATTTCCAAAATAGTCTTCGATAATTTCTGGCAAATAATGAGTTGAAATATAAAAACGATAAAAGCCTGCGTCGATAAAACTCAGCAGAATAGTCTCCAAAATTGGTTTGTCTCCCACCTTTAACATAGGTTTAGGGCAGTCGTTCGTCAAAGGACGTAACCTGGTTCCTGTTCCCCCTGCCATGATAAATACTGGATTATCATACTTTGGTGTTGCCAATAGTTCGTTGAGAACTTCTAAACCGATCAAAAAACCATGCTCATCTACCACTGGCAAAGCAAGAAGACTAGTTTTTTGCATTGTGGCGATAAGCTGTGTTTTGGAGATTTTTGCAGAAACAGTGAGTGGCCTTGGATTCATCGCTTCCGACACCAAACAGTTTAGGTCCTTGCCCGCTAACAATGCGCGACGGACGTCACCATCAGTCAGTACTCCAACTAGCCTCTGTTGTTCGTTCACAACTAGTGTTATTCGCAGAGCCATGCTGTTGATTACTTCAAGAGCATGTTTCAGTGAGTGATGGGGAGCAACGCAAATACTTTTTAAGTCATAGTTTTTCATGAACCACCCACTTATATTGGCTTAGAAGTGCTTCGAGCAGGATATATTATCTGTTTTTCTGTAACTGATTTTGTCACTATGGCTCCCGCACCAATTATGCTAAAAGCCGCGATCTGGATCCCCTGAATAAGAGTAGCTCCTGTGCCAATATGCACCCCTTCAGCTGTTACCACTTCACCAGAAAGAGTCGCACCTGGAGCCAGATGATTATGGCGACCGATTTGGCAGCCATGGTCAACAATAGCGCCCGTATTCACAATACTATTATCACCAATCTTACACCCTGTTTGGATAATGCTTCCCGCCATTATCTGTACTCCTGAACCGATTTCAACTGAAGGGGATACGAAGGCATGAGGAGATATCAAGGTTAGAAACTTAAATCCCGCTTGGGTAAATTTTTTATAAACCTCTTGTCGGGCATGGGAGCGTGGCATGGAGCCAATGCCATTGACCAACAAAATGCTTTTAGGATCAAGCTTTAAAATCTTAGCTTCATCTTGCCAATGCGCCAGATTTGCAAAGGTGTTTGTATTTTTAGGTTTGTCAGGGCTTACCAGTGCTTTGATGTCAAACTTTTGTGTGATCAGCATTTCGACTAAAACAGCTGCATGACCTCCTGCTCCCAGAACCACAATAGATTTAGTCAATGATTGAAGCTCCTTCAACGTATGCTCTGCGTGCTGTTTTTCCGAGCAGTTGCCAATAAAGATAGGGGCTTAAACCATCTCCAGAGCGTTTTATCCCGAGATTTTTTTCATTAAAGCATTCACCTTGCTTAATATCCTCTTGAGCTACCAGACTTTTCCGAGCAATAGACCTATTCTTTAGCTCACTTGGCATTGTAACTTTTCTGCCATCACCAAGAATCTTTTCAATATCCCGAATTGCTTTAACCATGGCTTTCAGTTCATCAGGCTCTAACGACGCTTTGTGATCCGGTCCATCCATATTCCGATCTAAGGTATAGTGTTTTTCAATTAAACAAGCTCCTCTGGCGGCCGCAGCTATAGGTACAATAATACCCTCACTATGATCCGAATAACCTGCTTTTAAATTGAAAACGGCTGCTAAAGTATCGATTGCCTTTAGGTTAATTTCAGCCAGAGGGGCTGGATACTCGGTGGTACAGTGCAAAATAGTCACCTTTTTCTGTAACAATGCCTGGCCTTCAGAGCTAGAGTACGCCGTTTGAAAAGCCTCCGGGCTAGGCAGATTTTCACAACCTAAGAGTCCAAAGGCTATGACTCCAAGAGCCTGTTCTATCTCTCCTAGGGTGGACATACCAGTGGACAAAATAAGGTCTGCTCCTGTCTGCGCATGCTCAAGTAAAAAGGGGGCATTAGTCAGCTCGCCGGATGGGATTTTTAAAGTTTTTAAATTTAAATCCTCAGTCAAAAATTTCAGGCTTTCACTGTCAAAAGCGGTAGACAAAAACTCAATACCTAACTTTTGGCAATAGCTAAGCAGGCGATGGTGAGTCTGATATGACAATTCGAGACGAGAGAGCATAGCAAACTGACTCTCGTTTTTACCTGTGTTGGCTGTCTGATACTCCGCTTGTCTTGCTGTTTTGGTGACAAGATTGGCTGCTTTAAAGGTCTGAAATTTAACTATGTCAGCGCCGGCTTCAAAGGCTGCATCTATCAATTTAAATGCGAGTTCCTCGCTACCATTATGGTTTACTCCTGCTTCGGCAATGATTTTAATCATGACACTTCCTTAATAAGCATAAATGCTTCAGCAGCTTCAGCATTGCATTGTGCACCACGAATATGAGCTAAGGCTTCTAGGGCTTTTATCGACCGAGGAAATGGAAACTCCCCCAGCTCTGAAGAAAAAATACTCAGAATTTCTAGCTTTTTTTGTAAGTAAAGTCCGATATCAATAAATACATTGGGCTTAAAACCACCATCTTCGGGTTTTAAGCCAAAATTGGTTTCTGACATGGTTTCATACGCAAGAACTTTTTTTACAAAAGGGTAACGAAAACTCTTAGTCGCAGACATTACTGCATCATAAACAATTTGATGATCACTGTGAGCATCGTTACGGTAAGCGGTAAATACCTGTTCAGGCTTAACCTCGGTAATTATTTGGCAGAGAGGATCTATGATTTGTCCCAACGCTAATGTATCCAAGCGTGCAGGAGGCAGCATTAGCTCATGCACTTTAGCAAAGCCATAAACTTTCGCAGCACGATAAATTTCGTTCTTACGACTGTCGATCTGCTGCTTAGAAAAACCTGATGAAGCACTCATGCCCGTTACCAGCAACCAGTGTACCTCATGCCCTTGGGCTATTAACTTTAAAATTGTACCTCCGCAACCAAGAGTTTCATCGTCGGCATGAGGCGCTACAATCATTATCTTGCTCATAAGTAATCACCTGCTCTTATAGAATTTTCAAATATGCCATTTAACCAAATCGCACCGGAGTCAGAAGTCTTTACTAAAATACGAGAATCAAGACTTTCTAGTACAAAACCTGGCTCGATATCTACTGGAAATATTTCCTCTGCAATTGACGCGCTTACTACGGGGATGTACTTTCCTTTAAATATTAACTCGGCACAAGGATAAGGCGGCGCTAGAGCTCGCACCAAATTGTAGATTGCATTCGCAGACATTCTGAAATCGATAACGCCATCTATGCGACTTCTTTTTCTCCAGTAACTTGCCTGCATTTGGTTCTGCATTACGTATTCGACCGAGCCTGTCGTTAGCTGCAACGTTAGCCTTACGAGCTGCTCTTTCGCGACATCCAGAATTCGATTATACAAATCTTGGGCGTTATCTGAATGATTAATAGGTACATTTACCTGACTTAAGATAGGGCCGGAGTCTGCTTCCGCATCCATTTTAAAAAAAGTTGAAGCAGTTTCTTCAAGACCTAGCGCTAGGGACCATATAATAGGATGTCTCCCTCTGTTACGCGGTAGTTTTGTTGGATGAAATCCAATGACACCTAGCTTTGATAGGTTTAACATTTTTTCACTTAATAAATGACTCCATCCAATGCAATATATTAAGTCTAAGTTAAACTGCTGAAAAAATAATATTGAATTGTCTTGCCCTGACGGCACTTCAAAGTGATAGGGGATGTTATGTAATTTGCAGATTGGTGATAAATCGAAGAAGTCAGAGTTTAACCTAGAACTTTGGCGTGTAATAACCGCGCAGACATGAATATTTTCTATTCCCAGCAATGTCTCCAGCGCCATCTTGCTTGATTTCACACAACCGATCAGACCAATTCGCATAATGCCTCTATTCAATATTTATGTCGTAGAATTTCTTCCAAATTAAACCTTCTAGTTCCACTTGTAATAATTGAGAAACTATTTTTTCTGAACTTCTGCCTTCACCATAAGGGTTTATCGCTTTACTACATGTCGCTCTGAATTCCGAAGACAATGCAATCTCTAAAGATTTACGTATCGACTCTTGACTACTATCACAATGTATAACTGTCTCACCAGCGACGCGACCTTTTTGTCTATCACCTATATTAATGGTTGGCAAATTAAAACTAGGAACTTCTATCAGACCGCTTGAAGAATTACCAATAACAACAGAACTATGCTTAATTGAGCTGAGATAGCGCAGTTGTCCGAGAGACTTGACAAGCAGTACCCTGTCGACATGCCTTTTTTTAAAGTCTTCAATAACTTCAATCAAGCCACGGCTATGAGTATCGGCATTTGGATAAGTAATAATATATTTAAAGTCTTTGTGTAACTCTAGTTCGTTAAAAAGGTTTGTCAGTGACTCTCTGTCACCTTTTTTATTTAAGGTTACCGGATGGTAAGTTATTAGCATATAGTTATCGAGTTCAATATTAAAATCTAAAGACCTCGCTAATTGGCTTCTATCCAGTAAATTAAGTTTCTTAATATTGTCTATTCCCGGAGCTCCTACATTGAATACATGCTCTGGGTTTTCACCTAGTTGTATAATCCGTTTACAGTAGCTTTCCGTGGCAGCAAAATGCAGGTGTGACATTTTTGTAATCGAATGGCGGACCGCCTCATCAATAAGACCCTCTGTAGTTTCACCTCCATGGATGTGGGCTATCGGTATCCGAGCAACCATAGCTGCTTGAGCAATTGCCATAGACTCAAACCTATCACCTAGAATAACAAGTATATCTGGTTTATTTCGTTCAAAGGCTTCGCAAGCACTAATGATAGCGAGCCCGATAGACTTCGATATACCGACTGCCGAATCAGAGGATAGTAAGAACTCAATCTTATCTTTGATGATAAAACCATCACTATCAATTTGACTGACTGTTTTTCCAAATTCGGGTGATAAATGCATTCCTCCTACCATCAATTGAAGCTCGGCATCTTTTGACTCTGAAATACCTTTAATTACCCAGTAGAGCAGTCCATATTCAGCCCTCGAGCCAGTAAATACCGCAATCTTTCTCATCTTAGTTACCTACTTAAACGTAACGGGGGAGCTTGGAATATTAACTACACGAGCTTCAAACCATTCAGACTGATTTAAATCGCCCCGAAGGGCATTAGCAAACATAGGTAGGCGATGCATTAATTTCCAAATAGGGCGAGTCATCACTCCTGCCTTATTCGTGTGGGTCAAAAGTTGCTCACGACTTTGCTGATCTGGGCAGACGATTGCATTGAGCCAATAGTTAGATTGAGCATAACCGGGTTCTGAAAAAAAATGAAAATGACTTCCCATCAGAAAAGTCTTATAAGCCATAGCCAACGCACGTTTTTTCGTTAAGAACTCAGGTAGTTTTTCCATCTGTGCGCAACCCAAAGCTGCATTGAGGTTGGGCAAGCGATAATTAAAACCAGCCTCATCGTGGAAAAACTCATAAGGATGCGCGACTTTTGCTGTGGTCGTAATATGCTTAATTCTGGCTGCTAGCTTGGTATCCTGGCACAGCACCATACCACCGCCACCAGTAGTGATTATTTTGTTGCCGTTAAAACTAACTGCAGCTAAAGGAGCAAGAGTGCCAGTATGTTTTCCCTTATAGAGTGACCCCAGGCTCTCTGCCGCATCCTCAATCATAACCAGATTCCATTTGGTACAGATGGTAAGTAACTCATCGAGTTCTACAGGATGACCAAATGTATGCACTGGAACCACTGCGCGTATAGTTTTTTTACTTGCCTTGTGTACGCATTGATTATCAAGTAGTTCTGCTTCACTTTCTAGCCAGCTTGACATCGCTTTTGGGCATAGCCCCATGCTGACTGGCGATACGTCAATAAAAACCGGCTCAGCTCCCATATGGTAAAGTACATTGCTGGTAGCAACAAAGGTCAAGGCTTGAGTGATCACTAAATCACCTGCGCGAACCCCCGCTGCATAGAGCGCGGTGTGCAAGGCTGCAGTACCATTGACGGTAGCTATGGTTTTTGCTGAACCAGTAAAGATCTGCATTTGTTTTTCAAAGCGTTCAACAAATTCACCAACACTGGATACAAAACTGCTGTCTATGGTGTCACACACATAGGCTCTTTCGTTACCGTTAAAGGTTGGGGCGTGAAGCGGGATAAAATCCTGAGTTTGATAAATCTCTCGCACAAACTTAACTAAGTTTTGTTCCATAGCGCCTCTTACATCTTGCCGTCTAGGTATTTGCCAGTTTCTTTGTGTTCAAAAGTCGGGAGCATAAAGTTGAACAGCTTGACCAAATCTTCTTTACACCAAGTTCTGGCCATTTTAAGTCTGGTAATCTCGGAGCTAAAATGCTGTAGTTTAGACTCGTCGTAATCCTCTTTGCTTTTGATAATGCCAAGATTGGTAAATCGTTCTAAATCTAAGACTTCATGTTCTGTAAAAAACTCTTCAAAATCTTTCTCGCCAGTCGTATCGCTTGGAGTAAAAAGACAAGGCCATTTACCCAAAATAGGCAAGGTACCTATCAGATTTCTGGCTTCGTCTTCATTCTGGCAAAGATAGGGCTTGTAGCCCTGTGCTGCGACATATTTTTCCGCAATTTCGGCAAAAGTAATGAGATGCAAAGCTTCGTTTAATTTTGGAAAGAAAATATCGCGATTTTCTCCAAATAGACAAGATATTAAACATAGCTCACCTGACTCTTGAGGTGTGACGAAGTAGCGGCGCACATCATTAGGAGCGACTATAGGTTGTTGTTTTTGCATTCGCAAATGAAAGCTGTGGAGCAAAGACCCATCAGAAAAAGCAACATTGGCAAAACGGGCCGTAGAGATTTTTATATGCTGGCTATAGCGCTGTAAATACATTTCCATGATACGCTTTGACGCACCCATCATGTTGACCGGATTTGTCGCTTTATCGGTCGAAACGCAAAAATATTTTTTTACCCCCTTCGCTATAGCTTGTTTGATGGTTTTCTCAGTATTAAACACATTTACTTCAAGCATCCGCATCAGGGTGTAGGGATCTTTCTCACTACGTACATGCTTCAGGGCGGAAAGATTTAAGATATAGTCATAATGACCGTCGGCTTCGATAAATGCATCATATTCGATACTACCAATATCAAGCGCAAAGGTTTGAAAATCACCAGTTATGTAGCCGTAAGAGCTACGGATATCTCTTACCAACTCCACCATGTTGTTTTCACTTATATCCACCAGATGTAGCTTTTTGGGGTTACGTTTAAATATCTCTTTAGCGACAGCTTGACCAATAGAACCAGCCGCTCCAAGCACCAAAAAGCGTGAAGATGATACGGAATCGTCTAATTGCTGCTTGACTGCCTTCAAATCGTCAGAAAATAATGTATCTGTTCTACCAATTAAACTTAATATAGATTTTATATTCTTCTGATTATTTAAATTGTCCATACGCTCTACCTTTGAAAATTAGATCGGACTAATTATTGGTTCAATTCTATTTCTGTATGTAGAGTTCGGTGGAACATCATGTAATACAACTGAGTTGGCATAAATAATAGAGTTTGCACCAATCTTAACACCTTTTAAAATCGTCACTCCAAAACCTATCCAGACGTCATCCTCAATGACGATTCTATCTGCTTGTAACCCGGGTATGTCTTCTATATTTCTTGGATGCCCAGTGGTAACTATATTTTTAAAATGCTCGTGTCTTTCCGAAGGTGTCCTGGAGTGAGCAGTATTGTCAATAATGTTAACATTGTGAGATATTAAAACTCTATTTCCTATAGAGATGGATGCCATAGACCATAGCCTTGTTTCAGCGCCAATATAGCACCAATCACCAACGTTTATTTGACCACTATGTGCATAGACTAACAGTTCACCACGAATATATGAATTGCTGCCAATGATAATTTTATCTCTGTCGCGACTTAAGTTTTCGACTTTTGCTTCGCTTAAAAATACTGTTGTGTCTGCGGTAGTGCAAATATATGAGGGTTTCTTACGTATCGCAGTATGTACTTCTTTCGAAATTTCATCTTTTAATAGGGTAATTAGTAAGTTGCTAATTGTGCGCTTTATTTTTTTTATAAAAGTCATATTTAATCCTATTGCAACAATTAATTAGTTTGAGCGGTAAAGTACATCTTGTGCTTTAAATATGATGTCGGTGTGTTTTCTACTAAGGCTTGCATTACGAGGTCTGATTCAAGTGGTTCGATAGATTTATATCTAACCCATACCTGAAAGTTTTGGGGTTGAGGGGTGAACTTCGTCTTAACCCAGTTGCAACGTTGTGTTATGTGGTTAATAACACAGGCTTTCGCTTGCATTTCCGCTGAAACATGCAGCCGCTTATTTGCAGCCTCTCGTAAATAGTGATGATATTGAGCTTCGCTATCTGCTGTATAGGCTACGCCCAGGTCGGCATAGTATGCAGAGGAGGTAATAATGCTTGGAACACCAAGTGCGACCGCTTCAACTATTGCGGTACTCGAAAACCCTAAAACGCATTTTGCTCTTTTTATCAATTGATAACTGCTTATATCCTGTAAACTATCTATGAAAATTACTTTGGATGTATTCTTATACAGCTCTTCTATTCTGTAGAGATAGTTATCTGTGTTGTCCAACGAAGGTACACGTTCAGCAGGATGCTTGCGGATGACTATTTTAGATGTTGTATTATCAAGAACCCAATTAATTGAGCTTATTACCCATTCAAAATATGATGTATAGACAGTATGTAAGCCCAGAGCTGCACTATCCCAAACTGAGTTTAAAAGCATTAAATAAAACTCATCATCATTTATTGTCAAAGATTTTTCATTAAAAAATGAAAAACCTCCATCAAGGCCATTCATTCTATTTGTCAGAAAGTTTTTACCGGAATCACGCGCGAAATTTCTTTCTTCTTCATTAGACCATACCTTATGAAAAACTGAAGGAATATCTTTAAGTTGAGAGGCCACACCGTTGTGCGAAAATAAGACCAATTCATCGCCGCTATCGTATGTAGCTGCCTCAATTATGTTTTCTCTACACAGTTGCATCAATATTCCTGAATTTCCCCATATGCCTCCTGGTAATAAAAATTTTTTAGGTGATTCGATATCTATGTACGCCTTATAAAGCTTTTGCGCTTCGACTAACTGTGGCTTTATTTTCTCTTCATAGGCTGATCGTTTTTCTGCGTTTAGCTCGCCTTTCGTGAAGTGAATAGAATTTAATTGAGCAATTTTATTGACAAGATCACGATTGATCGGAATCTCGTTAGACGCATAGTCCGAAAGAGCTGACCACTTAATACCAAAGTGAAGGTTGACTCTATATAGAATCATTCCGATTAGTCTTTTTTGAAATGCAAAGAATGATACTGATTGACCAAAAGGCAAGTCATCTAGAATGAATTTAACGTTATAGTTTTTTTTTGAGAGTAATAGACCGATTGTTATAGAATACCATGGCACAGCAGTGCCCATCCAAGGCGAAATAACAATATGAATTATTTTCTCGCCTGTTGTTGCTAATGAATCGCGAGGAAAAATTTCAGATAGAAATTTTTTGTAGTATAGAAAGTCCTGATAAAATCTTGCGTAAGCATCATTATTCATTATTTTAAACCATCAGTTTTCAGGTGTTCTGCTATGATAATTACAGAGTACGACTATATTTTTTATGTTAGGCATTTAATGTCATTTACTAAGGGAGCTGGGGCTGCTTTGTATTTTAATCTATGACAGTGTTAGCCTTTATGAGAGTGGATACTCATATCCTCTAATCACGTCAATTACTTTCAAGCCTATGATTTCTTTAAACCTAGCGTCCCCAGATAAATAGCTCAGTTTACCTTCAGGATCTCTTGCTTCACGAATACGGGATTTCACAAAAGCTTCTTGCGCTTTCAGAGGCTTTAGGCCGCCTAAACGATCATTGCGCACGAAGAACAGGTTATTGCCAGCGCTGTTGGAGCCAATTAATGAGTAACCCTTTTGCTTTCCAAGATACTCAAAGGCCGAAATGGACGCGCCATAATAAAGGTTACTGTAATGAGCATCGGTACGAAAAAATTTGGGATCGTAAGGAATAGAAATCGCAACTTCCGGGCCAAAGACACTGTTCCATTCTACAGCCACTATCACCGGATTGACTGCATCAATAGCTTGCCACACC